>ENA-UEOL01000178-UEOL01000178.1-human-gut-metagenome-genome-assembly--contig:-NODE-178-length-45987-cov-17.648900_pt1 | contig 45987 bp, 43 predicted proteins | sample MGYA00242884_ERZ507884 | MGnify/ENA primary metagenome ERZ507884 (study PRJEB26167, sample SAMN06115417) | human gut metagenome | host: Homo sapiens | place: China:Chongqing | collected 2015-03-06... | reverse complement strand
AATAAGAAATGTCTATGCAGTAAAGGATCCTGGCATGGTATTTAGCAGTCTCAACTTTATTTTTATTTTTTTGCCATTATTTCTGTTTGCCTATTATGTCACACCAGCTGCTTTCAGAAACAGTACGCTCTTTGCAGGGAGCATCCTGTTTTATGCAGTCGGAGTGATCAAACAGCCATATGCACTGTTTCTGTTAATGGTTCTGACCTATCTCAATTATGTGTTCGGAATCCGCCTTTATCAGATACACAATCCAGGAAAAAAGAGACTCTTTTTGACAAAAGTTATTTTTTTCGATTTTTTATGGTTGTTTTTGTTTAAATATTCCAGACATTTATCTCTGCCGCTCGGAATCAGTTTTTATACGTTCCAGCTGACTGCATATCTTTTTGATATCTATTACGGACGTATTTTACCGGAACGGGATTTTGTGACATTCGGTACTTACATCAGCATGTTCCCAAAATTAATTTCCGGACCAATTACCCCGTATGAGATGCTGCGCAGGCAGCTTCACAGCGCAAGACGCTTTCTGCCCGAAAATCTGGCGGAGGGTATGAAACTTTTTATCCGGGGACTTGGCTTAAAAGCGATTCTGGCGAATCAGTTTGGCAGTCTGTGGGCAAATGTTGGCACGATCGGATATGAAAGTATCTCCACGCCGCTTGCATGGCTTGGAATCTACGCATATTCTTTCCAGATTTACTTTGATTTTTATGGTTATTCCCTGATGGCAGCAGGTCTGGGCAGAATGCTTGGTTTTAAGCTTCCCATAAACTTTATGCACCCCTATCTCTCCACAAGCATGACAGAATTCTGGCGGCGCTGGCATATTACACTTGGACAATGGTTTCAGACCTACATCTATATTCCACTTGGCGGCAACCGCACAGGTACCTGCAAATGGATCCGCAACCTGCTTGTCGTGTGGATACTTACCGGAATCTGGCATGGCACAGAATTTCATTTTATTCTGTGGGGATTTTCCCTGTTCGTCATTGTATTGACAGAAAAACTGCTGTTGAAAAAATTGACGGACCGATACGCGCTGGCCGGACATCTTTATATGGCAGTTCTGATCCCATTGTCGTGGATGCTCTTTGGAATCAGTGATCCCGGCAGTATCGAAGTCTACACCCGGAAATTATTTCCATTTTTTTCCGCCGATGATGCCATTATTTATGTGAATGATTTCTGGAAAAATTTAAATGATTTCCGCTTTATCATCCCTGCCGGCTTCCTTTTTTCTACAAGGCTTCCGGTCCGCTTTTTAAAAAAAATCAGGGGCTCTGTGCCAGAAATTTTTGTCTATCTGGCAATTTTCTGGGCTTCTGTTTACTGTATTTACGTTGGCTCTAATGACCCATTTTTATATTTCAGATTTTAACGAAGGAACACTATGCGAAAAAAAATATCTGCCATATTGTTTTATTTTTTCTTTTTGATAAGCTGCCTTCTGATTCCACTCATTTACTTATATGTAACGTTAAACATAAATGCAGCCAAAAATACGTCCTTGTCCGTGTCTTCTGTCTCCGCCGCACAAAAACAGGACACCACGACACCATCGGACACTTCCGGTGCGCCATCTGACAATACAGACCGGCAGGATATCCCGGACACAGAAGTTCCGATGACAGAAATGACCACTGTTGATGCAGATTATTTCGATGACGCTTTAATGATCGGTGATTCCCGCACTGTCGGATTAAAAGAATATGGTACGTTGGGCAATGCCACCTTTTATTGTGATTCGGGTCTCAGTATCTATGAGCTGGAAAATAAAAAAATTATGGTGGACGGTATCGGAAAGGTCAGTATCTCTGATCTTTTAGCCAGCCATACCTATCATAAAATATATATGATGCTCGGCATTAATGAACTTGGCTACGATGTCACACAGACATTTGAAAAATATGCGTCGTTTGTAAATTTTCTGCAAACCATGCAGCCGGATGCGATCATTTATGTGCAGGGCATCATGCGGGTTGCAAAGGCGAAGTCCGACTCAGATAAGATTTTTAACAATCAGGGAATCAATGAACGCAATATGAGAATTGCGGAACTTGCAGATAACCAGACTATTTTTTACATTGATGTGAATGATGTCGTATGTGATGCAGACGGAAACTTAAGAGCGGATCTCACGTTTGACAATCTGCATCTGTACGGGTCGAAATACAACATCTGGGTAGATTTCTTAAAGACCAAAGGAATCGGGACAGAATGATGAAGTTGTGGGAAGACTGGAAAGAAAAACTGAAAAAATTTTTGAAAGCGGATGTGCTGGCAGAATGCAGGCAGCAGGTGGATCATGAGAACAGAGTCGTGCTCTGTGTCTTAAACAGTTCCATGGTGTGCCTGTCATTTATGCTGGCATTTTACATATTATGGAGAAAACAGGCAGAATATTACCATGAACATATGTGTATTTTATATGCAGCATTGTTTCTGATCTTACTGTTTGTTTCCTTTTATTCGAAAAGAGATTCAGGTATCCGTTTGTCTGTTTTGATCGCGGTCGAGTACGTTGCAATAGGTTCCTGTTTTGCCATGAATCATATTATATTTGGTGGACGGGAAAGCACAACGGCATATTATCTTCTGGTGGGACTTGCATTTTGTTTTCTGGTGCGTCCCATCCAGATGTATCTGATGCAGGCGGGGATCACCTGCATACTGGCGGTCAGTATGCGCTTGATTCACAGGCTGAACAGGATCAATATGAAGGTGAGCTGCAATGTCTGGCCGACCGCGTGGAAACGCCGGAAGAAAAGAAGCGGTTGTCAGAAGCTATGGAATTGTCGAATATCCGTGAACATTTAAAATCACAGAATGTGTATATCGTAGAGGTTCCGCTGCGTTCGAAAAATGGAAAGTACCGTCAGAAACAGATCCGCTGTATGTATTTAAATCAACAGACAGGTACACTGCTTTTAATGCTTTCCGATGTTGAGGACATTGTGAAAGAAGAAAAAGAAAAACAGGAGCAGCTGGAGAAAGCACTGAAGATGGCAGAGGCAGCCAATGAGGCAAAAACGAAATTTTTAGCCGGAATGAGCCATGAGATACGGACACCTATGAATGCGATCATCGGTTTAAATTCCATGATACGCTCATCGCTTGATGACAGGGAGCAGGTGCTTGATTATACGGAAAAACTGGATTCAGCATCCCAATATCTTTTAGCACTGCTAAATGATATTCTTGATATGTCGCGAATCGAGAGTGGCAGCATGAAACTTGCTATCCGGGCATTTGAGGGAGATAAGTTCTGGGATAATGTCAATATGTTAGCGAAGGCACAGGCAGTCATGGCAGGTGTCGGCGATAATGAGCCAAGGAGCCTTGCTGCGGAGGAAGTGGAACTGTGCCTTCATTCCCTTATTCGGCAACGCAGCCACATCAGGAACCCATCTGTGAATCATATACATCGTCATGATACCGAGCAATATGCAACTGACAAAAGGTACTCGCCAACTGAACGCATGACTCAGGAAGGTGCCGATAGGTACGCCCACCAGATTGGCTACCGGCATTCCTGCGCACATCATAGCCACCGCCTTGGTTCCCTTTCCCTCCTTTGCCATCTTCACTGCCACGATGGTAGCCGTTCCGAAGTAGGCACCATGAGGCAAACCCTGAATGAATCGGGCGCAGAGCAACAGCCAATAAGTAGGGGCTACGGATGCGATGATGGCTCCGATGGTGATGATGGAAGCCAGGAATATCAATATTTTCTTGGGACGATACTTGTGCATGAGTATCAGCGAGAAGGCTCCGGCGCATACGCCCAGTGCATAGATGGAGATGAGGTGGCCTGCCTCTGGAATGGATACGTTCATGTTGTGGGCAACATCGGTAATGATGCCCTCGATGATAAACTCTGTCATGCCCAGGGTGAATGTACCCAAAGCGAGTGCAAAAAGTCCTTTTTTCATTTGTTTTGTAATCTCTATATTATCCTAAAAGAAAGTTTCTCCCTTAATTTTATGTCTTTGTAAGACAATAGTTTCAGAAAATCGTGTGCAAAGTTACTCATATTCCCTTTATCCTGCAAGTTTTCTCGCTGGAATATAGTAAAGATTAACAAAAAGTATGGGGTGATTTTTTTTTCTCTGATTTATTGCCACTATTGCCACTCAGAATATAACTGTTTGATAATTATTGATTTAAGCGTGGCAATAAGGGCTTTTCTTATTGCCACCTGTTGCCACCTATTGCCACTTTAGGGGTAAAAACGGGGATTTCCCAGCGAAAAACACGAGATTATTGATGAAAAGATATAAAAAAAAAGGGAAAATAATCAAAAAGAGATGAAAAAGTCTACTATTTCAGCATAAAATGATTGATAATATCTACTTTTCCAGTTTATAAAGTAAAAAAATGGCTACTGAAATCTGGAAAAGTCAGTCTGCTTTTATCAGGAAAAGTCAGCTGGTATCGGAAAAGTCAACGCAACGTTTTGCCCAGCTTTGCCCAACGCCTTGGGCATTGATGCCCAAGGTAGTCGGTTATTTGTGCCCATCGTATCGGTCATTCGTACCCATCGTATCGGTCGCGCGTACCCATGTTCAAGGTCATCCGTGCTCATGTTCGCGGGCACTATTTCAGTATGTGGTTTAACGATTTTAGTTGCCCACTTTTAGTTTTATTTGTAAGACGAGTTGATTCCGTTAAAACTTATTTATAATTCACGTTGACTTTCCTGAAACTTAGTCATATTTTTAGTTGACTACCTTAATAGATGGCCTGTGGTTTCATCTATTCTATATACATGTTCTCCATTCTCAAGCCTTTGCTGTTCTATATTGATGTGCCTCCGTCTGTTCTCGAAAGTGGATTGGGGTGTTGATAGATATGGGAAGGGGTGCTGGAAGAACCGGAATAAGTTGTTGGAAGATATAGGATAAGTTGTTGGAAGATATAGTATCTGTCGTTGGGGAATATACTATCGTGAACCGCACAACAGCTGTTGTGCGCTTGCATATCAGCTGCTGTGCGAATGTCCATCAGCTGTTGTGCACTCGTCATCCACCTGTTGTGCGGTAAGTTTATATACAGAAATGCGTCTGCATTTTTTGTTTATGTAGCGAATCTTTTTATTTCGTTTTGCTTCCAAAGAACTTCATATCTCTCTGGGCAGTATGCATATTGTATTTTATCTGCAATTTCAGGAGAGAATCGGCAGGAATATCTAAAGCTGCTTCCTAATTTTTAAAAAATGAGTTCCTTATGCAATATAGTTTTAGATAATCCGTTATATAGCAATCCGCAAAAACGAAAATGCTGATGTTTGGGAAAAGATGCAATCACGTCTTATCGTTAATAAGAACATGAGCCAGTCTTTATCTGAGAATAATCTTGGAAAAAAGAACTTCAATATGCTCATAGAACGTTTGAAATAACTGAAGAAAGGGTACGGGGTATCTTAGGCTACTTTTTAAAGTATTCTAAGTGTCAGAATGTTGTTTTCTGAAATCAGCAAACTGTCCGGCACGGGTGAGCTGGATGCGATTGCCGATTCTGTCGAACAGTCGCACCCCATATTCCTTCTCCAGCTTCTGTATGTGCTTGCTTTACATATCCTCCATCGACAATCCTTGGTATCCGATATCGAATTTCTTGAATTTTCCTGTAGCTTGGAAGAAATGCTCGGCTTTATCTTTTAAAATGCCGAGATTTATATCCTTAGCTTGGCGTTTTGCCTCATAAAAAATAACCTTCTGCTCCAGTTCATCGGCAGCGATAATATCGATTTCATTCTCTCCCTTTCTGTCCCACCAGGAGGCTATCTGGGTATATTCTTCGCTCTCTATCATCTTGGCAATAAAATATCTTTCCAGAACCTTGCCGGTGTATGTGGTGTAGCTCTTATCCATGACCATTTTTAGTTTTTTATTGGCGCCAACCTCTATCATGTATCCATATTTGTAGATGTAGCGAAACCAGACGCGAAGGAAGTTGTCTTCTATCTGATAGCGAATGTTGCGATTGGTCTTTTGGAACATCGGTATATAACGGGAGATCAAGCTATAGTCGTTCTCCAGTTTGGTGAGATAGCCCGAAAGTTCTATTTTCATGATGCTTTCTATTTCACCTCGAGTTGTGTAGCCTGAAGCGATAAGTTGCAGTATCTCGAAATAGCGGGCATAGTCTTTGCCAAATTCTTCTATCAGCATATTTTTTCCTTCGTAGATGAAATAAGAGTTTTTTGCAATAAACCGCTCTGTCATCTGTTCCTTGGTCGTGGCTCCTGCATCCATCATCATTTCTACATATTCTGCTACTCCGCCTGTATAACTGTAGAGAGCCAGTAGGTCATCATTGGTATAGTCAGAATTATATGTAGAGAGAATTTCCTTAATGACAGAAGGGGGAAATGGAGTGACTTTTATTTCTCCAGTCTGCCTACCATAAAGAGGTTGCTTGTTATTTTTAAAGATGATGTTCATAAGTGAATAAACAGAACCGCAGACCACAAGATTAATATGAGCTTCCTGTTTGTTAAGGTCCCATATCTTTTGCATATCTGAAAAGATTGATGGATTAACCCGCTTGAAATCCTGAAACTCATCAATGATGAGAGTGATAGGGCGAATCTTGGATAGTTGAAGCAGATATTTAAAGATGTCAGCAAAGCGTGTTACTTCACCGAGAATAGGAAGCTGAAGTTTGCTCGTCATCTCTTCGATAAAATCTCTGCAGAGTTCTGCTTCTGATTTTCTTGCAACAAAGAAATACAGCATATCCTGAACATCCTCGTATGCTTTTATCAATAAGGATGTCTTACCGCTACGTCGGCGTCCGGTTACGATTGTAAAGCGGGCTGTTTGCAAAGATAGATTTTTTATCTCTTGCAATTCTTTTATTTCGTTTTGTCTTCCAAAGAACTTCATATTTCTATAATTTTACAGTTTCTTTTTGATGTTATTTTTCGAAACCGCTGTTTCGGAAATGGCGGTTTCGAATGCAAAGGTAATAAAAATGCCTGAATATCAGCTTGCTTGTTTGCTAATTTAAGTTTTTTTATTTGTTTGTGTGCTTCTTGCTTTTCCGAAATGGCGGTTTCGAAAGTGAAAATGATGGAGTTGTCAGAATTGAGGTCATATTCTTTTCTGGGCAGTATGCATATTGTATTTCATCTGCAGTTTAATCTTCCCTCTTCATCTTTTCTTCTCCCTATGTCAGTTTTTGTCGCCACCGGATTGTAGTTTTGCAGCAGAATTGACAATAACTCTATATAATAAGGTATGAATGCAGAAAGAAGAGGGGTTAGGAGTCCCTGAAAATAAAATATAAGAGGAATCCATAAGATTTCTTGTTAAAAGTTTGGTGGTTCATCAGATTTTTACTAAATTTGCCATTGGATTAGTGACAGGGCAGGTGAAAGTCCTCGCTTGAAGTCGCTATGATGCAGAGAAACAAGATAATCTTGTGGACACGAGCAAACTATTCAGTTCTGTAGGTTGAAATCTGGTAAATTGAAACGTAGAAAGAACGAGAATTTGTTTGAGCGAGTCTACACCGTCATATGGTGTGGATTCCTCTTTCGCATTTTCTTTTCTACGGGTTTTACCAGAGCCTAACTTACAAGAAAGTGAAGAAAGTAGGGGGTTCGCACCATCTTTTTTCATTTATGAACCATTATGGACTTGTTTGGTTCGCAGATTTTTCCTACCTTTGCAGAAGATTAGCTGCACTCGGCAATTTGAAAGCAAGCTTTCATTGCGCTCGTTTGCATAATCTTTGCCCCTTGAAAGTAAATGATTCGCTGTTTCGGCAGAAAAGCAGGAACAGCCATATGTAATGAACTTAAAAACAGAAAGCTTATGAGCAAGGTATTTCAAGTAAAGCCTAAGCGCCTTAAACGCTCTAACGGTACCGTCCTCACTCCCGATATGGTAGTGACAGTAACAACCATGCAGCACACCGCCACCCCTTTTTACAATGGAGCCAAGGAGGTGCAAGAAGCCTACATGCGCATCTATGCTTTCGACTATAAGAAAGCATGCTGCAATCCGAATGATTTTGAATTTATAAAGTTGGATTAAAAATATATAGTGTTTTTCTGAAAAATAAAACAATTGTCATGGAAGATAATCACATATATACAGAATTTATGTCAAACAAACAGTTGTTTAAGCCGTTTGTTTCATGGCCCGATTGTGTACACTTGGGATTGAACAATGTAGATGCTATTTCAAATAAACTTTTTAATGAAATTTCATTGAGAAGAGGTGAATATCTGCTATGGGTATCGCGTCATAAAGCTAATTGGAAGGCGAAAGACGAAGATGATAAAACTCCTTCAGGTTGTATCGTCACAGATCAGCGCATTTGCTATTTCAATTTAAATGATAAGAAAAAAAGTTTTAGTGTAGAATGGAGTGAAGTTGCAACAATAAAGCACATGATGAATAGTTTCTACATCCAAAAGTCATCAGGAACAACATCCTATGACTTGAAGATTAGCGACTACGCATTGTTGGACAGAAAAGTTGAAAACTCAAGCCCTATTGTTACGTTCTTATCTGGTATAGCTGGTAATACATCTAATGGAAATTACGCAACTAAAAAAAAATCTTCAAATGTAGAATTGTCTAATAATGAGAAGCAAGTAGCCAAAGAAAAATTAATTTCCGGATTTGAAGAACAACTTAAGCAATTATCCAACAGAGATGAAGGAGTCGTTCAGAATAACGAGGAACCAAAAGAGAATAAAGTAGTTAGAAGATCTTTTTTATAATATAAAAATGGAACATATTGAATTTTTAAAAGAAGTGGCTCAGGAACTTGGCCAGCAAAATATCTTGAATAGTTTAAATGCTATTCAGGAACGAGCATCTCAGCAAAATGCAAATTTGTTGATACCATTGGTAGGTGAGTTCAGTTCTGGTAAGACAACGTTATTGAACGCTCTTACAGATAGCAAAAAACTTGAAACAGCAACAAAACCGACAACTGCTACAATTTATGAAATCCATTTTGGATGTAATAAGTGTGAGGCAAATGTTGTCCTGTCAGATGGACAAGTCGCTCATTTTGATGATTTGGGAGAACTTAAAAATGACCAGCTCTCAGATGCACAAATTGTGACTGTATTTGATACATCAACGAAAGTTCCATCATCAACCATTTTGGTGGATACTCCGGGATTGTCTTCTCCTGTTGTAAAACATCGTCAGGTGTTAGTTGACTTTTTGCCAGCTGCCGATGCCATCTTGTTGGTCGTTGATATTAATCAGCAGGTAACTCGTTCGTTGACAGACTTCATTGATATGATAAAGCTGTCAAAGCGTCCTGTTTATATTGTATTGACAAAGTCTGATACAAAGTCTGTATCTGAGATAGAGGCTGCAAAGCAGTATATTGCAGATAACTGTAAGTTGCCTGTACAACAAGTGGTTGTTGTCAGTGCTGCCAAAGACAATATCTCGGAATTGTATGCTCTTTTAGAGACAATACAAAAGTCAAAGAATGAGATTTTAGCAAAAGTTGACGGTCAGCGTATCAGGGATTTAGCTCAAATACTTGTAAATCGCGTAGATGAGATGTTGACGGCATCTTCTTCGGACGAGAATCTTGACATGGAGATTAGACGTCAGCAACTTGATTTGGATAAAATCAAGAGAAATATCAACAAATTGATAGACTCTATGGCAAGTGATATTTGTGAGGATGGAACCAATATATCACGTAGGTTTGAAGATTCTATGTATGAAAAGTTAGGTTCTCTTGTTGCAGGTGGTAGTGCAAATATGGACAATGATGCTCTTTCTGTTATAAATAATACCGCTTCATTGCTTTTGTCGGAATATAAGAATAACATTATGGGCATTTTGAAGTCAAAGGTTCAAAGCGCACAAGGATCAGAAAGCGAAATTCCTGTTGAGTCATTAATGTCTATAGATCTGTCAGAAATTCAAATTTCAGGACTGAATTATAATCTTGATTTGAATTCTATGGGGCATGAGTATGACGGTATAATCAAAACTGGTGTTATTGCCGTTGCTGCAGTTGCTACCGTTGCTGCAGCTGTTGCTACAGCAGGAGCTGCAGGAGCAGCTGCGGGTGCAGCAGGAACAGCAGGAACAGCGGGTGCTGCTGCGGGTACAGCGGGTACTGCTGGCGCAGCAGGTACTGTAGCAACAACAGTTGCCGCATCTAAGGCTGTAGATATTATAGATACTGCAACCGATGTTGGTAGTATCATATATACACGCAAGATGATGAAACGTATTGCCAAGGCAGAAGAGTTTGCAGGTAAAGCTGTTGATAAGTATAATAAGATAGAGAAGGCAGATGAGAAAGGCATTCTTTCTTCTATGGTTGGCTTTGCTACGGAGAGATTGCTTTCTAAGCCACAACGTGTAAGAGCTGTCAGAAATTATGTTGACGGTACTTTGGCGCCTGAATTCAAGTCTCAAATGGAGAACTTGAGCCAGAGTGTTGTAAACATGGTTAGAGGTAGTTTGCAGAATGATGCAACCGAAATGATAGCACAGAAGACTGCAATGTTGAATGAACTTAAAGAGCAATGTTCGGAGCATAAGGCTGAGTTTGCCCGTAGAAAAGAAACTCTGAAGCAATACAAAGAAAAATTATCAACAATTTAATAATATGAATATGATAGAAATTTTAGGTGCGTTGGTTGTCGGTGGTGTTACTGGCGCTATTGCAAAAGACAAACTTATAGGTAATCCACAGTTGCAAGCTAAGATTCGTGAGCTTGAGGGTATTTACAAAGAAAACAATAACCTACGTGAAGACAAAAAGAAACTCTCACGACAGGTTGAAGACTTACTCTCTGAACTGAAAAAAATACGTCAGGCTTCACAGGATAATGAGGACGACAAGGACGATATGGAAGACGACTTGATGAAGGCTCGCATGGAACTTAAAAAGTTGAAGAGAGAGAATGAAGAGTTGTCGCGTTCTCTTAAGGAGCATAAGCAAGCTTGTGATTCTTATGAGATTGAAATCAAAAACTTGAAAGAAAAATTAGGTTGATTATGACAGAGTGGATAGTCTTATTGGTGGGCGTCATTATAGCTCTTGCTATTGGTTTCTTTCTGGGACGACAGAAAGGAACTGCTGCCACTGTGGAGGATGATACCAAAAATCTTGTAGAGGAGAACAAACAGCTGAAGGATAAATATTCGGCTGTTTGTTCGAAGTTGAAGGATGCGGAAGCAGGTCTTGAAAATGTTCAAAAGGTTAAGGATATAGAGTCAAAGTACAAGGAACTTTTGAGCGATGCAAAAGCAGAATGCAAGAAACTTGATGAACAGCTTAAGAATGCAATAAGTGGCAATTGCGATGAAACTGTTAAAGCTCAACTTGATGAGGTCGTAAAACTAAAGAAACGTATTACAGACCTTGAGGATGAAATTGAAGACAATGAGGATGATATTGACAATTACAAGAAAAAGTTGAAGAAGAAGGATTCTGAATTGTCTGAATTGCAGGAAAACTATGATAAGGAATGCAAGGCTTCAAAGCAGATGAGCGAGGAGCTTGGGCTGGTCAAGAGAGAATTGGATGAGAAAACCGAAGAACTTAAATTAAAGATGGGGGCTTTGGAATTTATTCAAGAGATTCTTTCAGCTCAGCAGACAAAAGCTGATAGTTCTGTACAGCTGTATAAGAATATAAACTTCTTAGAATCTGTTATACGTGGTCAGGTTCTTGATTGCTATGAGATGGCATGGGCGGAAAAAGGTATACAAGTAGGAACTTCCGATTACAATAAAAAGAAAGAGGTTTTAATGTCAAGTTTCTTCCATTGGGCTGCTATGAAAAAGAAACATTGGCTTGATGGTAAGACTACGATTGCCTTTGTTGGTGAGTTCTCTGCAGGTAAAACTTCTATCGTGAATAGAATTCTTTCGCAAGACGATAAGACAATACCGCTATTGCCTGTTAGCACAAAAGCAACGACTGCTATTCCTACATATATTGCAGGCGGTGTATCAACTGCTTATCGCTTTGTTACTCCTGATAATGTTGAGAAGAATTTGTCTGAATCCACATTTAAGAAAGTGTCAAAGGAGGTTCTTGATCAAGTTAAGGGAGTATCTTCGCTGATAAAGTACTTTGTGATGACTTATAAGAATCCTAACCTTGATGGATTGAGTATATTGGATACTCCTGGCTTTAATTCTAACGATAGTGAGGATAAGGAGCGTACCATTGAGGTTATTAATGAATGTGATGCTTTGTTCTGGGTTTTCGATGTTAATGCAGGAACTGTGAATCGCAGCTCTATATCACTAATCAAGGAAAAGCTGAACAAGCCTTTGTACGTAGTAATTAATAAGGTGGATACTAAGCCAAAGTCGGAGGTTGATAAAGTAGAAGCTCTGATAAGCAAGACATTGAAGGATGCTGGCTTAAAAGTGGAACAGTATATCCGCTTCTCGGCAAAGGCTCCTTTGGAGGATATAATGGCACCAATCAAGTCTGTTGGTTCTACATCTGAAAGTGACACTTTTGTAGATGATGTTCAAAACGATTTGGTAGGTTTGTTAAATAAATACGAAAGTACAGTTCAAGATGCTTCTCGCGAATATGACGGGCATACAAAAGCTTACAATAAGCAGTTTGAAAACGTGAATAGGTGTCTCTCTGCCATATGCGATAATTGTGTTGAAGCTGCAGATATTCCGCAATGGACAGAGCATCTTTTCTCTAAAGATCGATATGAAATGTCTGGAGACGAAGGCGAACGACTTATTGGTATTTTGTCGGATATTGCAGGTGAACAAACGGACGATTTGATCTCGGCTTTTCAGACTTTGCAGAAAATGCAAAGCGAAATGGATAAAGCGCATGCTTGCTTAATTGAATGCAAGAAGCAGTTTGTTCAAGTGCAAAAATGTCTTGAATCTTATAATAACGAAACTAAAAAGTTTAAGTAAATATGGAACAAAATCTATTTGAAGAATTTCAAAATAAGAAGAATAAATTAAAGTCCTTGGCATTGAAAGCCAAGGACTTTGGTTGGATTGATGAGAATCGTTGTAAAGAACTTATCGATAAATTAGAAAAAGACATCTTGACGATCGGTGTTATCGGTCAGATGAAGTGTGGTAAATCTACGTTTCTAAATTCTTTTGTCTTTGAGGATACGGTATTACCAGCTGCTACAACTCCTATGACTGCAGCTCTGTCTGTGATAACATACGGAGAACAGAAGAAGGTGGTTGCTGAGTTCTATACCAATGATGAATGGGAAGAGCAGAAGGCTCAAGCTGCTCGTTCGTTGGATGATGTAGCTGGGGATACTATGGCTGAATCCAAAATAAAGGCAGCAAAAGAACTTGTATCTAAAGCTTCAAGACTTGGCTCTAATCTAAGAGATTATTTGGGCAAGACAAAAGAAGATTCTTTCGATAATATAATAGAGTATGTAGGAGCAGATGGTAAATATGTTTCTATCACTAAATCAGTAAAGATTTACTATCCTAAAGAATATCTCAAGGGAGTTGAAATTGTGGATACTCCGGGATTCAATGACCCTATTGTTTCTCGTGAAGAGCGTACTAAAGAATTCCTCAAAAAGGCAGATGTCGTATTGATGATGCTTTATGCCGGTCGTCCGTTTGATGCAACCGACAGGGATATTATCTTCAAGAATGTTAGTCAATGTGGCATTGGTAAGGTGCTCATTGGTATAAACAAGTATGATATACCGTATTGTAGCGATGTAAATCCTGAGGATGAAGAGCAAATCAAGGATTATGTAAAGTCTGAGATTGCTAAGGCATGTCGTGAGTCAAATGACAATACGTTGTCTGATATTCTGAGTGAGGCAGAACCTATTCCTTTGTCGGCAGAAATGGCTTTGTTGTCAGAGTTGCCAATGTCAAAAGTGAACTCTGAAGAAGCTTTGAGTTTTGCATGGAATCGTCATTGCTCGAATTTCGGTATAGGTTCACAGCCGGAAATGCGTAAGTGGAGCCATATAGATAATTTGGTCAACGCGATTCGTAATTTGATAGATAAAGAAAAGAGTCAAATACTGTTTGCCAAGCCATTGAATGCTATATATGCAGCAGGAGGAAAGCTTAAGATGGATAATGAGAATGCTCTCAATCAGAAAAAGGCAGAAATAACAATGCTGCAAAGTCCTGATGATGATTTGGAGGAAAGAGAGTACAATCTGTCAAAGGCTTGTAGACGTTTAGAGAAAAAACTGGGCTTTCTTGAAGATTCTTTGAATGGTGACGTAAGAACTCTGGTGAAAAATGGTGAAGACATTCTTGAGGACTTGGTGGATTCAGCTTGCAACAAAATGGAAAATGTTGTAGAGACAGATTTTGGTCTTTTCACTAAACCGGAATCGTTACAACCTAAATTCGATAAGATATATTCGAATTTGGTTAATCGTGACGTGAAGAGAAAGATGAAGAATCTCCAAGAAGAAGGACGTCGTAAGTTTACGTCGTCAATTCAAGACTTCTCTACCGATGCAGAAGATATTTTATTAAAGTATCTTCCTGACATTGATACCCAAGATTTCATCAAAGATTTACAAGGAAAGATTAAACTTGATCTGGATAATGTTTCTTTGTTCAGTAAAGATGGTGAGGACGTGACAGATGCAGATTGGTTGGATATTATTGGTGGTTTTCTTGATGAATTCTTTAATCGTCTAAGTTTTGGTCTTGTTGGTGCGATAGAAAGAGCATTTACACATAACTCAACCAAGATAGACTTGTTGAATTTTATTAATAGCAAACGTGACAGTTTTGATTGTGGAGATTTATTGCAAGGTGTTTTTGCTAATAAGGATAAAGTCATCAATACTATAAGGCAAAAACTAATTGAAGGTATGTTAAATCCTCTCCAAAAAAAGGTGGAAGAAATCCGAAACGATAAAGCAAACAAGGAGGCTAAATTGGAGGAAGCCAAGGCTACCTTAGATGGTTTGCTTGAGAAGAAGACGATACTGGAAGTACAGTTGGAAGAGGTTGCCTCTTTAAAGAATGCAATCTAATGTTCTTAGGTAAAGTGGGTATGGCTTCTAAGTCATACCCACATATAGTTTATTGATATATTCAGAATATTATTAACTAACAATTTAAATAAGATGTAGACAAGTATGAATAATAATGACAACAAAATCTTAGATGAACTTAGACGGCACGGAAAAATCTTTGAAGATTCTTGTCCGAAGTCTGAGAGCATTATTGGTAAGTTGATAGACTTATTCTTGAAGAAAAAGTCTTGAATTGTGAAACACTTGGTGAGGCGGAGGCTGGAAACCTCCGCTACTGTCAGATAAACGATAATATTATGAAGTTGGCGATTACTTATGCTGAGCTGCAGGATTATGTAGCCAGTCATTTTCATAGAACAGTGAATCTTGGGTATGTTGATGGAGCGACAGTTTCTGTCTCTATACCTATCAAGCTGTTGGGCTTTACCAAGTCGGTTAGCATAAACCTTATAGTGAAGAAGATTGAGGGGACAGACTTATTCTTGTCGTATGACGGCAAGATGGGCATCGACATGCTTGTTTCGCCAGCCATCTCTTATGCCAAGAAACTTGTGCCGGAGAAAGCAGGTTGGGTGGAACTGATGTCTGGCAATATCGTTAAGTTGCGCCTTGGCGACATTGACAAATTGCAGAAAGTGTTTGAAAAGCTGAAACTTGACAATATCTTATTTGAACCGGGAAATATTGGAATAGAAATGTCATTAGTCTATTGATTCGTTATGGGTGACTGACGTCTATTTCGCAAAAAAAATAGAGCGTTCTTACTTTTTTCTTGATGTTCTGTCACCATTTGACATACCTGTATAGTTGTTTCGCAGCCGAAATCAAATGTATAACTATATTAAGGTAATGTAACAATGGAAAAGAACATCAAGAAAAGAGTGTGTTGGTTGGCTGCGATATTGAGTGCCGTGCTGGTAGTATTTTTTAATTTTCTGTCATATTTTGGTCTTTGCAGTTAAAAAAGTTCCGGAAAATTTGGTGGTTATCTTGATAATTACTACATTTGCAGAAGGATACTCCACCTCATCATATAGTGAGTTGGGTATTCCCTTAGTTAAATAAAAAAAGAATGGAATATCAAGAAATAGAGGCACTTATAGCCTTAAAAGAAAGTAAAAATTTGGAGTTTAAAGAATCGACAGGTCAATTAGACCGTTCGATGGAAACTTTATGTGCCTTTCTTAATGGCGATGGTGGTATTGTACTTTATGGAGTAAAGGACAATGGAAATGTTGTAGGTCAAGAAGTTTCTGATAGTACAAAACGTGCTATTGCTGAGGCTATTAATCGTATCGAACCTTTTGTGTCTTTGGAAATAAACTATGTCCGGATTCCAAATTCCGATAAGTTTGTTATAATTGTCAATGCGGAAAAACAACGTTTTATGCGTCCTTTCGCTTACAAAGGTAGGGCTTATCTTCGTATAGAAAGTACTACTACGGTAATGCCGCAAGAGCAATATAACCATTTGTTGATGCAACGTGGTGGAAAATATGGTTGGGAAGCAATGGTCAATCCCGATTTGAAAATATCGGACCTTGATGAGAATGCCATTCTTGGTGCAGTTTATTGATAACCAAAGAGCGCAAGGTAATATTTATATCTTGCTTGATGCAGCAATGGCTTTTTTCTTTAAGCATCTTTCTTTGTCTGGGAAGATAAATGGACTTTATCGAGAAGAAGAATTGAGTATTCCTTACAAGGCTTTGCGTGAATGTTGTATCAATTCACTTTGCCATCGTTCGTACCATCATCCTGATAGTTCTGTCAGCATAGCTATTTATGATGATAGGGTAGAGGTTACCAATACAGGAACATTTCCGGCAAATTTGTCAGTTGAGCGATTGATGCAAGAGCATGATTCCAAACCTCAAAATCCAATCATTGCCAATGTGCTTTATAAGAGCAAGATTCTTGAAAGTTGGGGACGTGGTATTGGTACGATGGTAGATGAATGTAAACGTGTTGGATTACCTGCGCCAGAATTCAAAACAGATGGTAATTTCGTGACTGTAGTCTTTAAATATAACTGTGATGGTGTTAACCTACAGTTGGTAAATAGCAATCCAACAAGTACCCAACAAGTACCCAACAAGTACCCAACAAGTATTGGAACTTGTCGGAATATTGAAGGATGGAGAGTATTCTGTTAGAGAAATCATGTCTTTTTTAATGTTGAAGGATAGGGTGAATTTCTTGTATAAATACTTAACACCAGCATTGGAAGAAGGATTGGTTTCCATGAAATATCCTGATAATCCAAAGCACCCAAAGCAGAAGTATATGCTAACAGAAAAAGGACGAAAGATATTGGAAAAATAGAATGAATAGCAGTAATCTATGTGTTTAATACTTTTTTCTTGATGTTCTGTCACCATTTGACACACCTGTATAGTTATTTCGCAGCCGAAATCAAATGTATAACTATATAAGGTAATGTAACAATGGAAAAGAACATCAATAAAAGAGTATGTTGGTTGGCTGCGGTATTGAGTGCCGTGCTGGTAGTATTATTTGGCTATTGGTTCTTCTTGAACCCTCATGGCTATTGGCAAAAGAAGAAGGAGGCTGAGAAGAATGAATATATGGATAGGAGGATGCTTTGGCGGAAGTCGGAGAAAATGACAATGCAACAGATGTTGTCGGACATGACGCTAATGGCTAAGGGGGATTCGGTCCTGGTTTGTTGGCTAACTGGTCTCTCGCTTCCCGTTTATCGTGACTTCATTCATGGTACTGCGCAACCTACAAGGAATGCTTGGGCTGAGACGAGATATTGGTATATGTCTTCTCTCGCTAAAGGTAGAGAATGGATGGAGGAACGTGCCAAGACGAGGATTCACAAGAGCCTGATCTTTGTGGAATCGAGTAGATTTCAGGTGCAGAAGGATTCCTTGAAGGATTATCGTAAAGAGAAACTTACTCCAACTGAGATTCGGAACAACAAGATGTATCTAAAAGATAATTGTCAGTATAGATGAAATCATAGCATAAATAAAGTGTAACGAAAAATGAATAAAATTATAGGGCTTCTTGTAATGGTTTTCATGTTCCTACCCTGGCGACCAATCGTTGCAATAGTGGCAGCAGTATTGTTTGTCAACATCAATGGTACGGAATCGTATGGATGGCAAGCTGGATTGGCGCATGGATTGTTCTTCCTGCCTAATCTGGTGAGGCATCTCTTTGACGGCGATGTCCTTTTCAAGGCTACCAATTGTACTACAGGTTATCATGTTGCCTGGTGGATAGCTACAGTTGGCTCATGCATCGGATGGCTCGTTGATGCAACCTTCTCTTTTATGAAGGCATCGGTATTTGTAGGTAGTGATAAAGAATAAATAAAAATAAATACGATGAATAGTATGGCTGATAATCAAAAAGTATATCAGGCAATCAAGACGATTGCTGATGAACTCTGCAAGGAGAACAAGACGTATCTTCGTGCAGATTTGGCTTTTGAACTGAAAAAGTATGGTATAGCTTCCGATTCCTCGGAGGTGAGTAAGCTGGTATTTGATGCCTACAGATATTTCCATGATAATGGCAATATCGCCATTGCTTTTGTTTCCAATAATTCACGTACAACTCTTGTGGCTGAATACAAGTTGAATGATAGTTTGGAACAAGGCAACAAGGAGGAGGCTTTGAAGATTGCCGAGACGGAATTGGCGTTGTCTTCATCTGCTTTGGAGCAGTTGAAGGAGCAGGTGGAGCAGAACCTTAACCTGGTTCTTGCTAAGGGAACGTCGAAGATGGCGGATTTGCTCATGGGTACGAATGGCGTGAAAGATGTAAGAAGTAAGGCGGCTACCATGTTTGATAAATATACCAAGATGGTGGAGGCTTATCACTATGCTGAGGATAGCGTTCGTGGAAACATCGAAGATTTTACTTCCTTGCGTAGTGATATCGGGACGGTTTATCGTGATTATGCCCTGAAACTGATTGATATCTATGGCGACTCCATCAAGATGGTTTCACCAGACTTGTTCGACTTTAAAAGAATAGAGTGGCTGGATGTGGACGAGATGCTTAAGTATGTGGAGTTGGAATATAACAAGCTCACGGAAAAATGTACAGCTTTGATTGGTGAGATTTCTGATAGCTTCCGTACTTCTTTGCAGGGTTCCCTGCAGGCTTATAAGTCTTTGTCGAATGGCAACAAGTCATTGGGATTGGCGATGGCAGGACTGACCATGCTCGAACACTATATGGGAGCAAGTGAACGCGCTAATCGTTTGAAGTCTGATTTCTCAGTTTTCCAGATGAGCGTGAAGCATGATGCCACTCGCATCAAGGCTGATATGGGACGATTGTTGGTAATCTGCAAGACGCTCAATGATGTGGTAATCCCGAAGGCGAATGTATTCTTGCGTTATGGAGAAAAACTGTTGGCTTCTGACTTGAAGGCGACGCTTGATGCTTTGTATGCGGATGAGACTATTCGTCCATTGGAGGAGCAACGAAAATGTCTGCTTCAGCAGATGAAGGCGCTGGACATGGAAATGAACGACCATCTTCAGAACATCGATGTCTATACCTCGCTGATTAATGACATCACCGCTACCTTGGAGTCTAAGCAGGGAAGCTATATGGAAGCGAAGGCGAAGAAGCCTTCCAAGCCTTTCTTCCTCGTCAACTGGATCACCTTCGGTATGGCCAACAAGAACTACTATCGCGACTTTGCTGAATGGAATGCGGTATGCTTCCCTCTTGTGAGAGAATACGAGAGCTATCAGGTAGATTTGAAGTTGGATAAGGAGGAATTGGAATCGCATCGTGAGGAACAAACCCGCATCAAAAATGAGTATGCTAAACTCTCCAGTGAACTGGATAAGGTTTCTAAGGAAATCAGGAGCAAGATAGTTTGCTCTGATGAATTGAAGCTGAAGATGCTGAAACATCTTCGTGATATGGTTGCCATGTTGAAACTTGGACGTGAAATCATGGAGAGCAAGATAGATGAGAAGTTGGTGCATACGGTAGATATTCCCGATTATCGGGAGGCAGCCAAGCTTCCTGCTGATGTGGAGCAGAACCTTTCTCTGTTTACAGGAATGTTGGCAGACAATCTCCATGCCGACAAGGATATGGCTAAGAATTTGCTCGATGGAGTGGAAGCATATACGAAAGACCATAAGAAGATAGAGGGCAAGACCGCACAACAGAACAAACCTGCAGAGTATAGCGAGGAAGACTTGGCGCAGTTAACTGGTGCTATGGAACAATCCTTACAGAAAGGTATTGCTCTGTTTGATAGTTTCGCTAAGCTCAAAGCGCAGCAGCTCAGTGGTAGCTTGGCTTCGGTTGCATACGATAAGGAGTTGAAGAAATATGCTGATGAGTTTAAGCGTGAAATGGCTAAGATAGACAACAAGAGTGCTTATCTTCGTGAGGTGTTCAAGCGTATCAATCTGGCTGGTAGCGAGGAGGAACGTAAGCAAGCTATGGAGTTGATGAGCGACTTGAGCGGTTTTTCTCTTTCGGAACAGGAGTTCACGGAATTTATAAATGGTAAGAAACAAATAGAATTATAAGGTGTATGGAAAGTTCAAGAAGACAGCAGGCCCAGGCTGATTTGGGCATGGATTTCGCAAAAGAAGATCAAAAGCGAGAGGCGGCTCTTGCCAAAGAACAGGCGAGGGCTGATAAAAAAGCTGCTAAGCGTGAGAAGATGATGAACATGCCATCTTATCGTCTGATGGTAGGTACGGCGAAGTATATGGACAAGTGGTTCTTGGATCCTATCCTTGGCTTCATCCTTCCTGTCGGTATCGGTGATGCTTTGACGAGCGTGTTTGCATTCCCATTCATCTATTACAGTCTTTGCGTGGTTAAGTCGATTCCGTTGACTTTGGCTGTCATCTATAATATCTTGATGGATGTGCTGATAGGTGCCATACCTTTCTATATAGGTGATGTGCTGGATGTATTCAAGCGTTCGTATGTAGAGAACCTGAGATTGATTACTGGCTATATCGAGGATGATAAGGAGATTATCAACAAGGTGAACAAGAAGGCATTCTGGACGGCTGTGTTCATTGTCGTGCTTTGCTGGTTGATTTATGTGGTGATATCATGGGCCATTCACTTGGGAACCATGGCTTATGATTGGATAGTTTCATTGTTCTAAAAATGTATTACTTATGTTTAGAGGTATGACAAAGTTTACCTGTGATGATTGTGGAAACAAATTCATGGGAATGGACTGCGAGTGGCGGTGTACAGTATATACCGCTCCTGTAAAATGCCCAAAGTGTGGCAGTATGCACACTTATCCATCAAGTTATAATATAGCATTTCCACTTGGCGGATTGTTTGGCTTGAAAAAATCTTTTTATCGAAAAATATGGAAGCATTTAGACGAGCAGTGTAAACAGATTGATAATGAATAGTAACATTTTCTTTCAGCCTTTCGTTGGCATGGATTATGCCAACGGAGGCATCTTTGGCAAGCGAATCATGATATTGGGCGAGAGTCATTATTGTGATGAGAGTTGTGCGGATTGTGGCGACTGCCGTCTGCATCGAGAGTGTATGGGCTTTACGCAGCAGGTGCTTGATGATTATCTCAATGAGAATAAGGAACGGCAGAACTGGATGCGGACTTTCCTGAAGTTTGAGCGTTCGTTAGTGGGTGAGGAGACCAATCAAGCGATGAGGCTGAAGATCTGGAATTCGGTGGTATTCTTCAACTATCTGCAAGTGGCGATGGGTGGTCCTCGCGAGGCTGGCACAGCCGAACAATATCACCAGGCTGGCAAGGCATTCTTTGAGGTCATCGAAAAGTATCAGCCTGAGTATATCATCGTATGGGGCAAGAGGCTTTGGGATAATCTTCCTAATGTGCGCTGGCAGGATAGCGATGACATCGTAGTGGATGGTTATCCTGTTGCTACAGGTGCTTACCTTCTGAGTAATGGTAAGCAGGTGAAAGTGATGGCGGTGAATCATCCTTCCGTAGGCTACTCCTGGGACTATTGGTACAAGGTGATACAAAGATTTTTGAGATAATTTTCTCGCTTGTGTCACGATTTGACACACCATACCATTATCTTTGCAGCTGTAAACATAAAACAAGGAATTATGGCACAGATTACAATCAATATCCAGACTTTGGACTGGACAATGGGGGAAACCGTAGGCTTGCACTTGATGCTGAAGAAAGGCAGCAAGGCAAGAATCGCTTGGGGCGATGGAAAGGTACAGGTCGTGACAGGTAAACAGAAACCTGCTTCCGAAAAGTTGGCTTGGGTGGAGGCAGGTCATGCCTATCCTGAGAAGGGCATGTACTACACCATTACCATCTGTTCGGAAGAGGAAGATGCCATTATCGGATTTGATGGCTGTGGCATGTTCGAGGTGAAAACCTTGGATGTGATTCTCACGGAATGTCCTAACTTGCGTATCTTGGGCTATTCTGGGTATGGCGAGGAGAAACTCGACGTGAGCAAGAATCCTTTGCTGGAGTTCATCGACTTCCACGAGATAAGAAACGAGAAGTTGAATTTCTCTGCCAATCCACTCTTGGAGGAGTTGCATATCGAGGGTGCCAAAGATTTGGTGTCTTTGAATTTGAGCAAGAACGACAAGTTGCGTCGCTTGGACATCTTTATGTGTCACAATCTCCAGCATCTTGCCTTGAGCAATCAGTCGCAGCTGAATGAGGTGGATTTCGCTCTCACTCATCTCCGTCCCAAGGACTTGGAGTATTTGGAGAAGACGTTGAAGCGAAACTCTCCTTACAAGGTACGGGGAGGAAGCTTCGGCGATGATAAGATAATAGAAGTTAGTAATGGTGAAATCGTAGGTGAAGATGAAGGAAAATTGGATTCAACTTATCGATACAATTGAGAAAGATCCGTTTGAAACGGAGGCTTTCTTCGCTTTGATGGATTATGTGGGCGAAGCGTCGGATGAGGACAAACGCAGAGTAGTACAAGAAGTAGAGCGTCGCATCAAGATGATTGCCCGTTATGATGCGGACAAGAGTTTCCGCTTCCGTAAGTTCAGTGAACAGGAGCGGGAGGTGCTTGATTCTCTTTGGAGTACTCGGGTAAAGATTCTCAATGTGATGATGTTAAATCCTACAGAGGAAGAAATCGAGCGTTTGGGACATCAGAACGATAAACTTCATGAACTGTCGAAGGATGCCTTTGCGCAAGGTCGCAACCTCTGGAAGTCTTTGTTGTACTCACCGAGCTTGATGGCAAACGAGGATTATTATGATGTGGAGGAGCACGTTGATTTCAGTTGGAATGATGAGGATTCCGTCCTCAAGATGGATAATGATGACTATTATGGCTCAGACTTCGAGTATATGCTCCATTTTCATTGCAATTTTAGGGATAGTGGGCGGTATTCGTATGGGGAACCTTTAGTGGCTGATGATGGGACCAACTGGAATTTGGATTATCTCGACAATCAGGCTTTCGACAGATTTTGCATCTGCCATCTCCTTCACTCGCTCCATAGTCATGAGCATTACTCTTTGCCAGACATCCTCCGTATGGATGATTTTTGGACGGATGTCAGCTTGAGATATGAGCGAGAGGTGTATCAATGGAAAAAAGGAAACGTATTCTTTAAAGAGGAAGTAAATGGAAAAGGAATGGAAAAAACTGATAGATGATGTAGAGAACGACCGTAGCTATAGTTCGGAGCCTCACTTCAAATTTATAGACTTTATAAGAGAAAAGTCTACGATAGAGGATAAGCGTGCCATCGTGCAAGAGGTGGAACGTCGTATCAAGAAGGTGGTGAATCGTGAGGATAATAATCCAGATGGGTTCTTCCGTAACTTCAGTGATACGGAGCGGGATTTGCTGGACGATTTGCTCGGGCTTCGTGAGGTGACGCTCGACGAGATGATGCTTCATCCTACTGCTGCCGAGGTGGAACGATTGAGCAAGTTGAACGACAAACTCTACAAGCTCACCTTGGAGTGTTTTGAGCAGTGCCGTAACCTTTGGCTTACGCTCTACCGTTCGCCATACAAGGTGGACGACCGTTTCAGGTACGACTTGGACAGTACGCTTCGATTCGAGTATGCTGACAAAGACTCGGTCTTGCATCTGGAGAATGATGACTATTACGGTTCCGACTTCGACTATATGATTCATCTGACAGATGAGTTGCTCAGTACAGGACATTGCAAGATGGATACCATCGTGAATGGTGCGTCTGCCAACTTTTTCGGCAACGAAGAGGATACGTTGAGAGAGTTGACTGATACGCTCGACGATGGCACGTCGTGGGCGGAAGGCTATCTGCACAACAAGGCGTACGACCATTTGTGTATCTGTTATGCGATGCATGCCTTGCATACTCATGAGCCTTGGTGCCTGCCAGATATTCTTCGTATGGATGACTTCACGGTGAGTGTGGAACTGAAATACGACCGCAATATATCCGAACAGCGAGATATTCGTTATGCTGATGATGGAAATGAAACCGACCCTCATTGGTCTGAGGATGTGCCTTGCTTGGGTAGAACACAAAAAGGCTGAGACCTTGACATAATAAAACAAGAAGTTTAACGATATATATAAAAATAGAAGATTATGAAGTTAGCAGAAGCATTGAGCATCAGAGCCGACTTGCAGAAGAGAGTGGCTCAACTGAAAGAACGTATCAAGGAGAGCGCCAAGGTACAGGAGGGCGATGAACCTTGCGATAACGTGGAGGAACTGTACAAGGAACTGGACGAAGCACTCGTCCAGTTGGAAGACTTGATTTATCGCATCAACATCACCAACGTTCAGATAGTTCAGGACGGAGAGTCCTTGACTCGATTGATAGCCAAGAGAGACGTCTTGTCGATGCGTGTCAAGGCATTGAAAGAGGTGGTGAACTACGTAGCTGCCAACGATACTCGCTTTGGCAGAAACGAACTGAAATATGTTAGAACCATAGATATAAAGGCTCTTCGTAAGGAGGCTGATACCTATGCCAAGCAGTATCGGGAGCTCGACCTGAAAATTCAGAGTTTGAACTGGACTGTAGATTTGGTAGATTTGCAAGACTTGCCCCGATAATGGAGCGAGGATTGAAATTTTCATTGAGTAGATTAAAATTTTCGGAGAAAAGATAGAGGCAGCAAGAAACTGACATCAGGCAATAGGTCTGTGTTAGCATTATTAAAAATTCATGTGTTTCATGCAAAGAGACGAGTTTGTTCACAGTTCATTTCAAGCATCGGGCACAAGTGTATCGCGCATTGGTATATGACAAAAGTCAGAAACGCCAGCATTTAGCATTACCATTTTGTTGGCTATCTTTTCTCCTTTTCTTTTTAGGCATTTCTCGTAAATATTCATTAGATTTTTAGAGATTATGGACAATCGTGTAAAATTCTATAGTTGGCTGATAGGCCTCTTGGATCGTAAGCATCTTACCTTTGAGGAGATTGCTAATGAGTGGCGTGATGCCAACGCTAATCAGGATGAGGATGAGCTGGACAAACGTACCTTTCATCGTTATCGTGAAAATATCCAGTCGCAGTTTGGCATTACTGTGGAATGCGACAAGAGCGACGGCTATCGGTATTATCTGAAGCGTGATCCGATCGCTAATGATGATGTGACGGAATGGATGCTGAGTTCCCTGCGGTTGGCTTCGCTTGGTGATATGCTGAAGTATCATAACAAGGTGATGCTTGATACGCCGCCATATAACACGGAATATCTGGATGATATTCTTGCAGCGATAGATAAGCAATATCTGCTGAAGTTTAAGTATGTTTCGGGATTTGGAGCGGAGAGCGATATCGTGCTACAACCGGCTTTCGTGAGATATTTCAAACAACGGTGGTACGTTGTGGGAGTGAAAGTGAAGAGTGAAGAACGAAGAGTGAAGAATTCAAGTGCTGAGGTTGATGGAGATGCTGATTTGAATGCTGAGGTTGATGAGAAGAAGCTCGTTCGCTGTCTTCCTTTCGACCGCATCAGTTTCCTGAAGCTTATTTGCGAGAAGCATCCGTTGCCGGCAAAGATGAAGAAGTTCCTGACTCCAGAGAATTATTATGAAGACTGCTTTGGCATCTATCGGATGGAAGATGTGCCGGTGGAGAAAATCCGCATCCGTGCCTTCTATCCGGAATACAATTACATCGAGGAGGTTCCGCTGCACGAGAGTCAGCAGAAAGTAAAGGAATCGAAAGATGGCATGTATCGGGAATATACGCTCACTGTCCGCCCCAGCCGTGATTTCCTTCAGGAACTGTTGTGGCATGGCAGAAATATCATCGTACTGAAGCCTGAAAGCTTGAGGCTGGAGATGATTGGTATCTTAAAGGATATGGCGAAGAGCTATGAAACGGGCGAATGCCTGAATGGGGAGGAATAAAAGAATCCTCAGATCGGGAACACACTGTGTGCCCAATCTGAGGATACGATGACTGTCTCCTTACCAAGATACTTTTCTATCTTGTCGATATATGATTGACGAATAATAGTTTCCATATTACTTATAAATGAAATTTTCTGCAAATATACGATTTTTATCTTTTATAATGGATGAAAATCCTAAATATTTTGCTTTTATCTTCTATAAAAGATAAAAAATGGCGTTTTATTTTCATTTTATGATAATCATAAAGTGATTATTTATCTTCCTTCAGATACCAGTCTTTGATGTATCCGGAATAATGCTTGGCAAATTCTTCGGCTTGGCCAGGAGCACAGACCTTCACTTTTTTGGCTGGAATACCCGCCCAAATCTCATGTGCAGGAACCTTGGTGCCATGGGTAACTACAGCACCTGCAGCAATAATAGCCCCTTCTCCAATGTCAGCCTTGTCTAACACGGTGGCATTCATACCGATGAGAGCACCTTTTCTAACGGTAGCTCCATGAACGATGGCACCATGTCCCACAGATACATCATCCTCCAGGATGCAAGGCATCGTACCGGTTTGATGGATGCAGGCGCAATCCTGGACATTCACTCTGTTTCCACATCTGATGGCATCCACGTCAGAGCGCAATACCGCACTATACCAGATGCTGCAGTCATCACCAAGAATACAGTCGCCGGTCAGTACGGCATTCTCAGCGATAAAACAATTCTTTCCCCATTGAGGTGTTTTTCCTTCTACAGTCTTTATAATAGCCATATTGAATATATATTTAAATTTTGGTGCAAAGGTAGCAAAAAATATTGGAATCACCTTATACTATTTCAGATACTTCTTCAGCCACAAATCGAAGAACTTGTCATATACCACGTAGGCATCATTCTGCTGGGTGATGAACTCCTTCTCCAGCAATCCCTTCAGAGCTGAGTTCACTGAGCTTGGTGACGGGAGATGATATTTCTTGGCGAAAGCTCCGCTCTTTACGCTTCTGGCTTTGCCCTCTGCAGAGATGGCGATGAAGACGTTGCGCTGCTTTTCTGGCATCTGGCGCAGAAGGGTCTCGTAGGTGTCTGATGCCATGTTGAGATTGTAGTTGATGGCGTCATCTACCATATCCAGAGTGCAGGTACCCTGTTCGGGAGTCTTGAGGAAGAGGACATTCATTACTCGCTGGATGTATGAGGTGATACCATCGAAACGGGTGAAGAGTTCTTTGATAATGGCAGTATCTAGATGTTTGTTGTGCTCCTCGAACTTGGTTGTGGCAAACTCCTTGTATTTCTCAATATCCAGCGGCTTTAGGTTCATCAGTGTTACGCTCTGATAGAAAGGGCGGGCAGGGGATGTGAACATCTCTGCCATTAGATGGCGATGAGAACCCGAGAAGATGAAGTGGGCATTGGTGCATCGCTGGATATAGGTACGGAGCAATGCCTCTATCCGATTATCGGCATAGTTGGTGATTTGCTGAAACTCGTCGATGGCAACAAGACATGGCTTGTCGGTTTGGTTGAGATAAGAGAATATCTCATCAAGCGTAATTTCCGGATTCATCATGTTGCCGATGCCTATTCCCCAAACTGGAGCCCCGTTGATATCGAAAGAGATTTCTGAACGGAGAGAAGAGAGTGCCATCAGGAATTTCTCCCAAGCGCTTCTGCCTTTAGGACGAAGTTCGTCAATGATGGCTTTGCCGAACATATTGACCAGATCGCTGACGGAATTGGTTGAATAGATGTCTATGATAAAAGTATAATAATCTTTTTGGATGACTGGCTGGGTAAAGCAATGGTGAATCAGCTCTGTTTTTCCGATACGTCGAGGGGAAATCAGAGCCATATTATTTTCATTGGTCAGCATCTCTGTGATATGCTGGGTTTCTTCCATACGGTCGCAGAAGTATTCCGGACCGGCATAACCGTTTGTGACAAAAGGATTTTTCATTACCATATCTATACCTTATTATATATTCTACGGCTGCAAAGATACAACTTTTATTCCAATTATCATAAAGTGATTATCATAAAATGATAATAGAATACAGAATTTTTATCTTTATCGTGGATAAAAGCTTGAAATTAACTGCTTTTATGATAGTAGCGTATTCTCCTCATGGCAAAAGGGGGCTATTGAGAATGCAAACGGACTCGTTAGACAGAACATTTTACAGAAAAAGGGTTGCAATCCTCGAAAAGATGGATTGCAACCCTTTATACCTTATTATATATAAGAGTTAAGATAACTCTATCATATACTTTTGGGGGAACTTATTACAGCTGAGACAACTCTACAACCTTATCTACTGCAGCGCTCAAGCCGTCCTTGTTCTTACCGCCAGCCTGAGCATAGTGAGGCTGACCGCCACCGCCACCCTGAATCAACTTGGCAGCTTCGCGAATCATCTTACCTGCGTTCAAACCATGATCCTTTACCATATCATCGCTGAACATTACGCTGAGCATAGGCTTGTCGTTATAAACAGAACCTACCACGCAGATCATGTTCTCTGGCAATGCCTCGCGAACCTTGAATACCAAATCCTTGGCAGCTGCTGGCTCCATTGGCAATACGGCGGTAACAACCTTCACACCGTTAATTTCCTTGGCATTCTCAACAAGTTTATCCTTGGCACGCTCCACAGCCTGAGCCTGGAACTTCTCAACATCCTTCTTCAAGGCATCGTGCTCGTCGATGTACTTTCTGATAACACCCTCGAGATCCTTGGCGTTGTTGAACAAGCCCTTCAAGGCTACGATGGTATCCTGCAAACCGTAGATAGCCTCCTCGCATGCCTTACCTGTCAAAGCCTCGATACGGCGGATGCCGGCTGCAACGCTGCTCTCAGAGATAATCTTGAAGAAACCGATCTTACCAGTGCTCTTGGCGTGAATACCACCACAGAACTCGGCAGATGGACCGAAGCGAACCACACGAACCTTGTCGCCATATTTCTCACCGAAGAGGGCGATAGCGCCAAGTTCCTTAGCCTCCTCGATAGGAGTATCGCGGTGCTCATCCAATGGATAGTCGGCACGGATCATCTCGTTTACCATGTGCTCTACCTTGCGGAGCTCCTCATCAGTTACCTTCTGGAAGTGAGAGAAGTCGAAACGCAAGGTGTCCTTATCTACATAAGAACCCTTCTGCTCTACGTGGTCGCCCAAAACCTGCTTCAGGCAGTAGTCGAGCAAGTGGGTAGCTGTATGGTTGGCTGCGCTTCCCTCGCGGTTCTCGATATCTACGCAAGCCATGAAATCAGCGTTTACATCCTTTGGCAACTCCTTTACGATGTGGATGCTCTGGTTGTTCTCGCGCTTGGTGTCGATAACCTGAATGGTCTCATCCTCGCTTACGAGCACACCCTTGTCGCCAACCTGTCCACCCATCTCACCATAGAATGGAGTGTTGTCGAGTACCAACTCATAGAAAGAGTTCTTCTTCTGAGTCACCTTGCGGTAGCGCAGGATGTGGCACTCATATTCTGTATAGTCGTAACCCACGAAGTTCTGGTCGCCTTCTTTCAAAACTTCCCAGTCGCCGTTCTCTACAGCAGCAGCATTGCGGGCACGTTCCTTCTGCTTCTTCATCTCCTCGTCGAAGCCTGCAGCATCTACGGTGTAACCATTCTCACGGCAGATAAGCTCTGTCAGGTCGAGAGGGAAACCGTATGTATCGAAGAGGCGGAATGCGCTTACGCCATCAAGCTGAGTCTCGCCATGAGCCTTGAGCTCGTCCATATCGCCATTGAGGAGGTTGATACCCTTCTCCAAGGTGCGGAGGAATGAATCCTCTTCCTCTTTCATCACACGGGTGATGAGCTCCTGCTGGGCTGGCAACTCTGGGAAGGCTGCACCCATCTGCTCTACCAATACATTGACGAGCTTGTACATGAATGCCTGCTTCTGACCGAGGAATGTGTAAGCGTAACGTACGGCACGGCGCAAGATGCGTCGGATTACGTAACCTGCCTTGGCGTTGCTTGGCAACTGACCATCGGCGATAGAGAAGGCTACGGCACGGAGGTGGTCGGCGCAGACACGCATAGCGATGTCGATCTTCTCCTGCTCATCCTTACCCTCACCATTCTCACCAGTAGGAGTAGTGAAGCCATACTTCTTGCCAGAGATAGCCTCGATTTCTTTGATGATTGGCTGGAAGATATCTGTATCATAGTTAGAGTGCTTATCCTGCAACATGCGAACCAAGCGCTCGAAGCCCATACCTGTATCGATAACGTGCATTGGGAGTGGTTCGAGAGAACCATCAGCCTTGCGGTTGTACTGCATGAACACGATGTTCCAGATTTCGATGACCTGAGGGTTATCCTTGTTAACCAATTCACGGCCTGGCACCTGAGCCTTCTCCTCTGGAGTACGAGAATCCACGTGAATCTCTGAGCAAGGACCGCAAGGACCTGTATCGCCCATCTCCCAGAAGTTGTCGTGCTTGTTACCGTTGATGATGTGGTCGGCTGGCACGTGCTTAGCCCAGTAACCTGCAGCCTCGTTGTCGCGTTCCAGACCTTCCTCCTTGCTACCCTCAAATACGGTAACGTAGAGATCGGCAGGGTTGAGTTTCAAAACTCCAGTAAGATACTCCCATGCCATATCGATGGCGCCTTCCTTGAAGTAGTCGCCGAAGCTCCAGTTACCGAGCATCTCGAACATGGTGTGGTGGTAAGTATCATGACCTACCTCTTCGAGGTCGTTGTGCTTACCGCTTACACGGAGACATTTCTGAGTATCAACACGACGAACATCCTTGCCTGGGTCTTTTGTACCGAGGATGATGTCTTTCCACTGGTTCATACCAGCGTTTGTAAACATCAGCGTTGGGTCATCCTTGATAACCATAGGTGCTGATGGAACAATCTTGTGGCCTTTACCTTCGAAGAATTTCTTGAAGGATTCGCGCACTTCATTAGCTGTCATCATATCTTTTTTATATTTATCTTTAATTTCTTTTTCCTGTTTTTGAGAGGGGATTGAGAGTCCTCTCAGAAAATATTTTTGCCCTTTAGGGCATTTTCTTCCGAAAATCTTTGCAAAGATAAGAAGAATTGTTTAATTTTGCAACTAAATTAATTATTTTTGAAATTAAAGACGGAAAAAATGGCAATAATTCCAGATAAAACAACGAAATTGTACTATTCTATCAAGGAAGTAGGTGAAATGTTTGGTCTAAATGACTCAACGTTGAGATATTGGGAAAAGGAGTTTCCTTTTCTCAAACCGAAGGTTGCTGGCAACAAAGTGCGCCAGTATACTGATAAGGATATTGAGCAGGTAAGGCTCATCTACAACCTTATCAAGGTGAAGGGATTGAAGATTGCGGCTGCCCGTAAGTATCTGAACCAAAACAGAACGGGTGCCGAGAAATCTTCTGAAGTTCTCGACACCCTTATTTCTGTAAGAGATCAGCTCAAAGAGCTCAAAAAGCAGCTCGATGGACTGGTTTAGTAACTTTAAACTTTATGGTTAGTCAGGGTTACCACGCTTCTTCGCCGAAGACATTCTTGATGGTAACTTTAGCTGCTTCTTTCTTGGTGAGCTGGCGGCTCCAGGCTACGCGGCCCTTGGTTGCAGCGCCTGCACCATGGTTGTTATATTCGCTGTAGCGGGCTGTCTGTTCGTTGCTCTGCTTGCCCCAGTTGTGCCATCCTTCAGGACGGATGTGGCTGCCCATTTCGCAATTCATGAAGAGGGTAGCTGCATAAGGGCGCCATGGACGGCCCAGATAAACCTTGTCTACGCCTGGCTCGGCGGTAAGTTTGCACTTGTTGAATACATAGCCATATTCCTGACCGGCTGGGCTGGAGGCAGCTGTAATGTAGCTGTTGGCCTTGCTGCGAATCTCACAATTCTCAAACCATGCTCTTCCCGGACCAAAGATGAAATCGGTGGTTCCTTCGATGTAGCAATCGTAGAAGGCTGAACGGTTGTTGGCTATACCTGTATAAACGGTATCCTGATTGCCCAGCAGACGGCAGTTCTGAACCAGGATATGATCGCCTTCAAGATGCAGGGAGACAGCCTGTCCCAGTTTGGCTGCATTGTTCTCGATGGTGATGTTCTTCAGCGTGATGTAACTGCCCTGTACCTTCAGGGTATAAGTACGGAATGTGCCCATCGGTTTACCCTTTACAGCTGCTTCTGAATCGAGTCCACCTACAGGCATCTTGATGTTAGCATGATCGTCCCATGTGATGATAGTGTTATCACGGTCTTCACCACAGATGGTGATGTTGGTGAGCCATGAAGGGAGGATGAGTTTCTCCTTGTACACGCCTTTCTTTACGTAGATTACCTTGCTGTAATCCATGAAAGCGCGACATACTTCGATGGCTTCATCGATGGTGCGGAATTCGCCGGTACCATCACGGGAAACTACAATCGTGTCGGGGTTGTCATACTTGTTGGCTGCTGCCAGAGGCAACAGGGTCAACATCATTAAAAATGATAAGAATAATTTTTTCATATTGTTTTTAAGCTTGTTGTTTTGAATCTGTTTTTATAAGATGTTGAAATCTGTATGATTTCATAGAGAATTGCCAGGTTTAAAATCCGGCGATTCTCTATTATTTATCTTTTCTTTATTATCATAAACTCCTAAGTTACAGGATTCTCTGTACTTCCTGCAGATCATCGATATTTCGGAGTTGGTTCATAATGGTTTTGACTTCTTCGCGGTCGTGAACACGGAGTTCGATGGTTCCGTCGAAGATGCCGTTATCACTACTGATTGTTATCTTGTGGATATTGATGCCTAACTGGTCACTAATCACCTTACTTACATCCAGCAGCATGCCCTTGCGGTCGATACCCTTGATTTCGATGGTAGCATCGAAGAGTATCTGCTTGTGCATATCCCATTTGGCATCTACGATGCGGTTGCCGAAACTGGACTTCAGTTTGGCTGCTATGCTGCAAGAGCGCTTATGTATTTCGATGCGGTTCTTGTTGTCGATAAAGCCCATAACGTCATCGCCAGGAATCGCATGGCAGCAGCTAGGGAAGATAAACTGGTTGATGTTCTCCTCGGTCAGGATGAGTGGCTTCTTCTTGTTGAAGTCCTTACCTACCACGAAAAGATCCTGAGGTTTCACGATGCCTTTTTCTGGAGCCTTCTCCTTACTCTTGCCCAGGAATGGGATATAATTGCGCCAGCTGCTGGCCTGCTGTTTCTTAGGCTTGCCCTGCAACTCATCGAAGTCTTTATCGCCCAGGATAATCTGATGGTCGCCCAATGACTGGAAGAGGGTTTCAGGCTTCTGGATATTATGAAAATCGCATAGGCGGTCTACCACCGACGCACTCATCTCGATGCTGTTCTTCTTGAGCCATTCGGTGAGTATGTTTTCTCCCTTCTTCTGAACCTCTCGTGAATCGCGGCGCAGGATGGCCAGAATCTTGCTCTTTGCCTTGGCCGAACTGACGAAGTTGACCCATTCTTCCTGTACATGCTGGCTTTTGGAAGTAAGAATCTCAACCTGGTCGCCACTTTGCAGCTTATGGCTCAGCGGAACCAGCTTATGGTTTACCTTGGCTCCGATGCAGTGGCTGCCCAGGAAAGTATGAATCTGGAAGGCGAAGTCGAGGGCAGTACAGCCTGCCGGCATCGTCTTGATTTCTCCCTTTGGTGTGAAGACGAAGATTTCTGAAGCATAGAGGTTCAGCTTGATGGCATCGAGGAAGTCCATGGCATCCGGTTGCGGATCGTCCAGAATCTCCTTGATGGTGCTAAGCCAGTCGTTCAGTTCGTTCTCATCTTCTGAGTATTCACCCTCGTTTCCTTCTTTGTATTTCCAGTGGGCAGCAAATCCCTTTTCTGCTACCTCGTCCATACGGTCGGAACGGATCTGCACTTCTATCCATCTTCCCTGCTTACTCATCAGGGTAACGTGGAGTGCCTGATAACCATTTGCTTTCGGATGGTTCAACCAGTCGCGTAGACGGTCAGGATGGCTCTTGTAGATTTTGCTGATGGCTACGTAGATATTGAAACATTCGTTTACTTCGTTTGCTCTTACCTTTGGCGTAAAGATAATGCGCACAGCAAGAATGTCGTAAATCTCATCGAAGGTAACGTGCTTATTTTGCATCTTATTCCATATAGAATAAGGGCTCTTCACACGTGCTTTAATTTTGTATTCTACACCTAACTTGTCGAGTTCTTCGCGGATAGGTGCAGTAAAACTCTCGAAAAGGGTATCGCGCTGCGATTCTGTATCGACAAGCTTATGCTCAATATTGGCATACTCCTGTGGATGGTCGTAGCGGAAGCTGAGGTCTTCGAGTTCGATCTTGATTTTGTTCAAGCCCAATCGGTTAGCGAGAGGTGCATAAATATACAAGGTTTCGCCCGCAATCTTGTATTGTTTGTTGGCTGGTTGCGATTCCAGCGTGCGCATGTTGTGCAGGCGGTCGCAAATCTTGATAAGGATAACACGGATGTCATCGCTCATAGTGAGCAACAGTTTTTTGAAGTTTTCTGCCTGTGCTGATGCCTTATCGCCGAAGATTCCACCACTGATTTTGGTGAGTCCATCAACGATTTGTGCCACCTTGGCTCCAAAGATGTTTGAGATATCTTCTACGGTGTAGTCGGTATCTTCTACCACATCATGAAGCAGTGCGGCACAGATGCTCGTTGAGCCGAGCCCCATCTCCTCGCAGGCTATCTGAGCCACGGCGATAGGGTGCATGATATATGGTTCACCCGAGAGGCGGCGCACACCTTTGTGCGCCTGTCGGGCGAAGTTGAATGCCTTGGTCACTATATCTACCTTCTTGCGGTGTCGTGAACTCAGGTAGGTGTCAAGCAGGTGTTGAAAGGCATCGCCAATCAACTGGTTATCAGCCTGCTCTCTTTCGAGGTCTTTCAAGTTCTGGTCATCCATAGTGGGGTCCCTCCAATAAATTTTGTTCTTAATTAGACTGAAAAAACTACAGCGGACGTAGTTCTTTTATTTCACTTTGATTTTCTTTCCAGCACGGATACTGTTACCCTTGATGCCGTTCAGTTTGCGCAGTTTCTTAACGGTTGTTCCGTGGCGTGCTGCTATTTCAGAAAGGGTATCACCATTCTTGATGGTTACACTCTTGCTGCCTTGTTTCCTGTTTCTGCCTCGCTTGCTGCTCTTCTTGCTGCGTGAAGAAGCACTGTGGCGACTGTAGCTGCTTCGTGGGCGGCTATAGGTAGGCTGTGCATCATTGACATCTACGGTAGCGCGCTTCAGGAAGAGTTCATCAGCTCTGTAAGCACAGATGCTGTCCTGCTGGTCGATGAAACTGCCGATGAGGGTAGATGGAAGACGCAATGCCATCGGATGGTTCAAACCGTTGATGATATCATGACGGTACTGTGGATTCAGATTGCGCAGGTGCTCGATGTCGATGTTCAGCACTTTGGAAATCTGTTCCAGGTGGATGTCTTTTGATACTATGATGGTATCTGTCTTTACTGGCAGTTCGCTTACCATAGGGCAGATGTTATGATCGCAGTAGTAGTTCATGATGTAGTTGGCAGCGATGAAAGCTGGTACATATCCACGTGTTTCCTTTGGCAGATATGGATAGATGTTCCAGTAGTCGGCGTTGCCTTTTGCACGATGGATGGCCTTGTTGACATTGGTTGGACCGCAGTTGTAAGCTGCAATCACGAGGCTCCAATCGTCGAATATTTTGTACAGGTCGCTCAGATAGTGAGCGGCTGCATAGGATGCTTTTACCGGGTCGCGGCGTTCATCGATGAGTGAGTTTACTTCCAGTCCATATCGCTTGCCGGTAGGCAGCATAAACTGCCATAAACCTGTGGCACCAACGCGTGATACAGCTTTAGGGTTGAGTGCCGATTCAATAACTGGCAGATATTTCAGTTCCAGTGGCAGGTTGTAAGCCTCTAATGCCTCTTCGAAAATAGGCATGTAGAAGTTACTTGCTCCCAACATAAAACTTACCGAACGGCGTAGTTTGCCGCTGTATCGGTCTATGAATTTCTGTACTACCTCATTGTATGGCATTTCGATGATGGTAGGCATTCTCTTCAGACGGTCGATATACACTTCCTTCTCGAAGACAGGGTTTACATCGCGGTATTTGCAGGTTGTATCTGCCATCATGTAAGTCTGTGCATTGTAAAGGTGGAGCAGGCTGTCGAGGTTATCTTCCATTCCCTCAGGTACTTCGATTTCCTCCTGCTTTCCGTCTTTGTCGGTAACGGTGATGATAGCATCGTTATCTGTTTCTTCTGTAACGTCGGTTTGGGCATGAATGCCTTGTAAGCTGAACAGCATCGCTGCTGCCATGACTAGTATTTTCTTCATATTGATGTTTTATCTCGTCTATGTTTCTAATTTCTATTTTGCGTTATAATATATATAGGTGTATTCTAACTCCTCACGCATTAAAATGTGAGTGAGCAACTTACGCCGAGGCTTCCAGACCGCAGCGGATTGGCAGTCTTGTTGCCGTTATTCAGCATGGTAGGCTCTATTCTGAGCGAGAGATCATCGGAGATGTCAAATTCCGAGAGCGATGCATCTACGTAGGCATCAATCACTGAGAAGGCATAGATGCCTATCATGACGAAGGTTCCCATGTCTCTCCAACGGCGATATTTATCTTTTCGCTTGCGGAAGATTTCCTTATAGCGTTCTATGTTCGATTCGTTGATCTGGGCGCCCAAGTGCAGAAATTGATTGTAGCTTTGGGTGTTGGGGTCATCGTCCATAATATCCATGTAGGCTTGCGAATAGTCGTGATACATCTGGTTGTTCCAGGTGATGGCGTATGTACAGCCTACGAAACCGCCATAGATGAAAGGCAGTTTCCAATATTTGCGATTGTATATCTGTCCGGCACCAGGCAATACCAGTGCCAACCACATGGCGCGCTTGGTGTCTGGTCGCCAGGTAGCCCAGTTGCGCTTTTTGCGTACAGGCTTTACTGGTTGGTTAAGGCTTGCCAGTTTGCTGCTGTCTTGTGCGGTAAGCATCGAGTCGATGGCTATTTTTGCCGAGTCGGCTGATGCAATGGTTGGCACATCGGTCACTTGTTTCTTTTGTTTCGACTTCTGTGCCTGTGCGCCCATCGGTGCCAGAAGCAGCAGGGTTGCCAAACAGATTTGTGATATACTGAGTTTCACTTTTATTCTTGCTTTAACTGATCGAAAACATTCATGATGTGCTCCAGCTCCTCTTCGTTGGCGAATGGAATGCTGATTTTTCCCTTGCCCTTAGCTGAGCAGGTGAACTGCACTTTGGTATTGAGAAACTGTGACAGGCGGTTTTTGAGTTGTGTAAATTCCTCAGGCATCTGAGCCTTAGCCGTGATGGTTTTCTTACCGCTCTCGATATCTTCTCCGCTCTTGAGTCGCTGTACCATCTCTTCAACCTTTCTTACTGAGTAGCCGTTCTTCTGTATCTCCTTGAACAACTTGATTTGCAGCGAAGGTGAGTCGAGAGCCAGTAGGGCACGGCAATGACCCATGTCGATTTCTTTCTTCTGTAGTGCCATCTGCACCTGGGCAGGAAGTTTGAGCAGTCGCAGATAGTTGGCGATAGCTGCACGGCTCTTGCCCACACGTTCTGAAATTTTCTCCTGTGTCATACCCTCGTTTTCCAGAAGGTGTTCGTAGGCGAGTGCTATTTCTATGGCGTTGAGGTCTTGGCGCTGGATATTCTCTACGAGCGCCATTTCCATTACGTTCTCATCGCTGATGGTGCGGATGTATGCAGGGATAGCTGTCAGCCCCGCAAGTTGTGAAGCGCGCCAGCGGCGTTCACCGGCGATAATCTGGAATCTGTTTTCTGAAACCTGTCTTAAGGTGATAGGCTGGATGATGCCTATGGCCTTGATGCTTTCGGCGAGCTCATGTAGGGCTTCGTCATCAAACTCCCGGCGTGGCTGATTGGGATTCGCCTCAATCTGGTCGAGAGGAATTTCATTGATGGTACTGCTGCCCTGGGTGCGCACTCCCTCGGTAGAGATGAGGGCATCGAGTCCGCGTCCTAAGGCGTTATTCTTTGTACCGTTGTTGTATTTCTTGTGTACTGCCATTTTTTTACTTTTAATTTTGAACATTGAACTTTCTAAAAGGGTTCAATTTCCAAATCTTAACTATTCTTGTTGATAATCTCCTTTGCCAAGGCCAGATGGTTCTTGGCTCCATTGCTTTCTGCATCGTAAAGGATAACTGGGAGACCATGGCTCGGGCTCTCGCTCAGCTTCACGTTGCGCTGGATTACGGTCTTGAACACCAATTCCTGGAAGTGGCGTTTCACCTCGTCGTATATCTGGTTGGCAAGGCGTAGACGACTATCATACATGGTGAGCAGGAAACCTTCTATCTCGAGTTTCGGATTCAGCTTACTCTTGATGATCTTGATGGTATTGAGCAATTTGCTGATACCTTCAAGAGCGAAATATTCACATTGAACTGGGATGATGACACTGTCGGCTGCCGTCAACGAATTGACGGTGATGAGACCGAGCGAAGGCGAACAGTCTATCAGGATGTAGTCGTATTCGTCACGGATAGGCTGCAGCAATGTCTTAATCACCTTTTCGCGATTTTTGAGATTCAGCATCTCTATCTCGGCACCTACCAGGTCGATATGACTAGGAATGATGTCGAGTCCATCAATGTCGGTGGTGTAGATGGCATCGCGCACGTCTGCATGGTCGATGATGCATTCGTAGAGCGAGCAGTCTACCTCGCTGATGTCCACGCCCAATCCACTGGAAGCGTTTGCCTGTGGGTCGGCGTCCACTACGAGTACAGTTTTCTCTAGCGTGGCAAGCGATGCTGCCAAGTTAATGGTGGTAGTAGTCTTTCCTACACCGCCTTTTTGGTTAGCTAATGCGATGATTTTTCCCATTTTCTTAGTAAATTTTCGGCAAAGATACAAAAATATTGTGAGAAAGTCGCTATCTTTAAAGGTTTTTTCGTACTTTTGCACCAAAAAGAAAGATATTTTTATGGAAAATAAGAAACCGTTAGTATTAATTTCGAATGATGATGGCTATCATGCCAATGGAATCAAGACCCTGGTGAGCTTTCTGAAAGACTGGTGCGACCTGCTGGTTGTAGCACCGGAAAGTGCCCGTTCGGGATTCGCCTGTGCCTTCTCGGCTACAACTCCCTTGCGCCTGAAGCGTCGCCACAATATGGGGAATGATGTGGAGGTTTGGTCATGTAGCGGCACACCGGTTGACTGTGTGAAACTGGCATTGGATCAGTTTCTTGCTGATCGCAAGCCAGATCTGATTATCGGCGGTATCAATCATGGTGACAATTCGAGCGTGAATAATCATTATTCGGGAACTATGGGTGTAGCTAAGGAGGGCTGTATGCAGCATATTCCAAGCATAGCCTTCAGCAGTTGCAATTATGATGAAAATGCTGATCTCACTCCTTTTCACGATGGGGTACTGAAGGTTGTTAAGATGGTGCTGGAGAAGGGATTGCCAGAATATACCTGTCTGAATGTCAACTTCCCGGCTTTGCCTCCGTTCAAGGGTTTCAAGGGTTGCCGGATGACTCATGGCTCTTGGATCAATGAGGTGGATCATCGCACTCATCCGCATGGATATGATTATTATTGGATGGTGGGTGAATACCGTAATGACGAACCTGAGGCAACGGATACCGACCAGTGGGCTGTGAATCATGGTTACATCGCTATTACCCCAACTAAGATTGATGTAACGGATTATGATTGGTTAAAGAATTTTGAATTATGAAGTATTACCTGATAGTAGGCGAGGCTAGTGGAGATTTGCATGCCAGCAGATTGATGCGCTCGTTGAAAAAAATAGACGAGTTTGCTGAATTTCGCTTCTTCGGCGGTGATTTGATGGCTGCTGAAGGTGGCACTCGCGTCAAGCATTTTAAGGAGTTGGCTTATATGGGCTTTGTGCCTGTACTGCTACATTTGGGTACCATCTTTTCGAACCTGAAGAGATGCAAGGAAGATATTGTGAAATGGAAGCCGGATGTAGTGATACTGGTAGATTATCCAGGATTTAATCTCAAGATAGCTAAGTTCTTGAAAAAGAATACCAATATCCCTGCCTATTATTACATTTCTCCTAAGATATGGGCATGGAAGGAGTGGCGGATCCGCAGCATTAAACGTGATATCGCTGAACTCTTCTCAATCTTGCCATTCGAGGTGCCGTTCTTCGAAAAGAAGCACCGTTATCCTATTCACTATGTAGGTAATCCTACGGCTCAGGAAGTAGGGGAGTTCAGGTCGGGATATCATCAGAGTTTTACGGAATTCTGTCAGGAGAATAATCTTGACACTTATCGCCCTGTTATCGCTTTGCTGGCAGGAAGCCGTCTGCAGGAAATCAAAGACAATCTGCCGGCGATGATTGAGGTGGCTGAGCGTTTTGAAGATTATCAGATGGTGCTTGCCGGTGCTCCTTCGATAGACGATGCTTACTATGAGAAGTTTATCAAAGGTACACCTGTCAAACTGGTGCGTAACAAGACTTATCCGCTCTTGTCGCATGCTTCGGCAGCTCTTGTTACCAGTGGTACCGCAACTTTAGAGACGGCTCTTTTCGATGTGCCTCAGGTGGTATGTTATGAAACGCCTGTACCTCATCTCATCCGTTTCGGTTTCAAGCATATCATCAAGGTGAAGTTTATCTCGCTGGTGAATCTTATCGCCAATAAGGAGATTGTGCCGGAGATGCTTGCCGACCGCTTTTCGGTTGATGGTATTGCCAACGAACTTTATCAGATTCTTCCGGGAGAACCTGGCAGGGATAAGATGTTGGCAGAATATCAGGAAGTTCGAACTCAGTTAGGCGATAAGGTTGCGCCGGATGAGGCTGCGGGCATCATGTTTGATCTTCTGGTTAAGCGTAGGGAAATGCTTCTCCGTATGGCTCGTGAGCGTGCTGAAGCTGAAGCCAAAGCTGCAGCTGAGGCTGCAGAACGTGCGCGACAGAAGGCGATAGCTGAAGCCGAAGCTGCTAAGAAACGTGCCGAAGAGGAAGCTTTGGCGGCGCAGAAACGGGCAGAAGAAGAGGCTGAACTGGCAAGAATAAGAGCAGAAAAAGCCCGACTGGCGGCTGAGGCTAAGGCACGTGAGGCTCAGCAGCGTGCAGCCCAGGCACAGTATGAGGCGCAGGAAGCCCAGAAGGGTGAACGCTTTGAAGAAGAACAGGAAAAAGGTGAAATGTTTTGATAAAAAGCAATCTCTTTCAGTTCTGTAGCGGATATCAATCCGCTGCAGAACTGCTGACTAAGGCTGATTTGTAATCTGCTACCTATGTAGGAGTATTAGCTATCCTAAAAAAACAAACCCAAAAATATATATTTAATTTTAAACCCTAAAAAAATGAAAAAACTAATGACCCTCATTTGTGCCCTCTTTTGTATGGCACAAGTGTATGCAGCAAACCCTGTAAAGCAATGGGGACAGTTGCAGGTAAAAGGTGCGCAGCTTTGCGACCAGAGTGGTAACCCTGTAGTGTTGAGAGGCGTGAGTCTGGGATGGCACAACATCTGGCCTCGGTTCTACAACAAAAAAGCGGTGAAATGGCTTGTGCAAGACTGGCATGCCAACATCATCAGAGCAGCCATGGGAATTCAGATAGACGACAACTATCTGGAAAATCCAGACTTTGCTCTGAAATGCATTACCCAGGTGGTAGATGCCGCCATCAAGAATGATACCTACGTGATTATCGACTGGCATGCACACAAGATGCATACAGCCGAGGCTAAGGCCTTCTTCGGAAAGATGGCGCAGAAGTATGGTAAATATCCTCATGTGCTTTACGAACTCTACAATGAACCTGTTGAGGATAAATGGGAAGACTTGAAGGTATACGCTAAAACCATCATCACGGAAATCAGAAAGTATGATCCGGATAATATCATCCTGATGGGCTGTCCGCATTGGGACCAGGATATTGATATCGTAGCAAAGAGCCCTATCGAGGGTGTGGAGAATGTGATGTATACCCTTCATTTCTATGCAGCCACCCATAAAGATTATCTGCGTGATAAACTGGAGGCTGCCGTGAAGAGCGGTTTGCCGGTCTTTGTATCAGAATGTGCTGGTATGGAGGCTTCGGGTAATGGTCCTCTGGCTCCTGATGAGTATCAGAAATGGCTCGATGTAATGGAGAAAAACAAGGTGAGTTGGGTAAACTGGTCGGTTTCGGATAAGGATGAAACCTGTTCCATGATTTTGCCACGTGCCAAGGCTACCGGCAACTGGACAGATGATCTCATCAAGCCATGGGGCAAGATGGTGAAGCAGGCACTGAAGAAATATAACAGATAACAGCATAGTTTATCGCAAGTACTTTCGTGAGCCAGCGAAGCTACTTGTGTTTTTTTATGGTGATATGAAAAAAAGAAAGGCAGGAGTTCTTTGAGGAATCCCTGCCTTTCTTTGTGCTTGGCCAAACTGTAGGTTTGGCCTTTATCTCATAAAAGATGTATTATCCAAACAACTGGATGGTGTATAGGTAGATTACTGCTGCCGGTATCGCCATGAGCGAAGAGTCGAAGCGGTCGAGCATGCCTCCATGTCCTGGCAGGATGTTGCCGCTATCCTTTACTCCGAGGGTACGCTTGAAGAGGCTTTCTACCAGATCGCCCCATGTGCCGAAGAATACCACAACCAGACCTAAACCTTCCCAACCGAGAATGCTGAGACGGTGGGCTTCGCCATCGTTGGCGATATAGCCGATGATGCCTGCTGCTATCAGTACGAATATGCCTCCGCCTATGCTGCCTTCCCAACTCTTGGCTGGACTGATGCGAGGAAAGAGCTTATGCTTGCCGAAAAGCGAACCGCTGCAATAGGCACCGGTATCATTGGTCCAGAGGAAAATGAAAATGCTCAAAGGCAACAGCATGTCGTAATGTATCTGGCCATCGAAAGCTGATGTATCGAAACTCAATACATTGATCATCGAGAAAGGCAAGGCGATGTACAACTGAGAGAGCATAGTGTAAGCCCAATCGTTGATGGCATCCTTGTTGCCTGTATACAGTTCGCTGATGAAGAGATAGAGGATGGTGAGCAGATAAGGTACGAAAACCACGAAATTGCCCACAATGCCCATGCGGAAACCAGCTACGGCAAGGAAGAAGTAAACACCCGCCACGGTGCTGATGAAACGGTTTACCGTAACATTCTCCTTCTGGTTAACTAATCCGCAATACTCCCAGATGCTCAATCCTGTAATGAGGGCGAACAGGATAACCATTGCCCTGGGATTGAGAAAGCAAGATACCATGCACACTACGAAAAATACGCCTGTGATGGATCTTATCACTAGATTCTTCTGTTTGTCAGTCATATCGGTTTGTTTTATTCGTTCTTGTTTTCTTCCGAACCTTCATCCTTCTTGGAAGTCTCATCAGAATCTGCATTCTTCTTCTGGTTCTCTTCATGCTCCTTGATGGCAGCCTGAACTTCAGGAAGTTCCTTTACGGCGTCATCGTCTATCTTAGGCTGTTCATCTTCCATGATTTCCTGCGAACGGCTCAACCAAGGGCGTTTGCCAAAGATATGTTCTACGTCTTCTGCCATAATCACCTCTTTCTTGATCAGAAGTTCTGCTAAGGCATTGTGGCCTTCCTTGTGCTCCATCAGAATGTTCTTGGCACGGGTATACTGCTCGTTGACAATCTTCAGAACTTCCTGGTCTATCTCGCGGGCTGTAGACTCAGAGTACGGACGCTGGAATGCATATTCGTTCCGGTTGTAAAAGCAGATGTTTGGCAACGTCTTGCTCATACCGAGATAAGCTACCATACCATAAGCACTCTTTGTGGCACGCTCCAAGTCGTTCATGGCTCCTGACGAAATATGACCGGTGAAGAGTTCTTCTGCGGCACGTCCGCCCATTAATGAACACATCTCGTCGAGCATCTGTTCCTTGGTGGTTATCTGGCGCTCTTCTGGCAGATACCATGCAGCACCGAGAGCCTGACCACGAGGTACGATGGTAACCTTGATGAGAGGGTTGGCATACTGGCAGAACCATGAGATGGTTGCATGGCCTGCTTCGTGGAGAGCGATGCTACGCTTCTCGTCGGCAGTCATCACCTTAGTCTTCTTCTCCAGACCGCCTACAATACGGTCTACTGCATCGAGGAAATCCTGTTTGCACACAGCCTTCTTGTCGTGGCGTGCAGCAATGAGGGCTGCCTCGTTACAAACGTTGGCAATATCTGCACCCGAGAAACCTGGAGTCTGACGGGCCAGTAGATCAACATCTACAGTTTCGTCTATCTTGATAGGTTTGAGATGAACCAGGAAGATAGCCTTACGTTCGTTCAAACCAGGGAGATCTACGTGAATTTCGCGGTCGAAACGTCCGGCACGGAGCAAGGCGCTGTCGAGCATGTCTACACGGTTGGTAGCTGCAAGGATGATGACACCACTGTTGGTACCGAAACCATCCATCTCTGTAAGGAGAGCGTTCAAGGTGTTCTCGCGCTCATCATTACCACCCATGGCTGGGTTCTTGCTGCGGGCACGGCCTACAGCATCAATCTCATCGATAAAGATGATACAAGGTGATTTCTCTTTAGCCTGACGGAAAAGGTCGCGAACACGTGAGGCACCTACACCTACGAACATTTCAACGAAGTCAGAACCGCTCATAGAGAAGAAAGGTACGCCAGCCTCGCCGGCAACAGCCTTAGCCAAGAGGGTCTTACCAGTTCCCGGAGGGCCTACGAGAAGGGCTCCCTTTGGAATCTTACCTCCCAAATCGGTATATTTCTGTGGGTTTTTCAGGAAGTCTACAATTTCCTTCACTTCCTGCTTGGCACCTTCCTGTCCGGCAACATCTTTAAAGGTGATGCCGATTGTATTTCCCTTTTCGTACATCTTAGCTTTGCTTTTGCCCACGCTGAAGATGCCGCCGCCCATACCGCCGCTGCCCATACCGCCGCTGAATCTTCCTGACATCCAAAGGATGAAAAATACGAAGAAGAGCAGAGGTGCCAGATTGAAGAGTGTACTTAAGAAGTCGTTATCCTTCTGGTTGTCGTAGCTGAAGGAGCGAATCTTCTTTTCCTTCAACATCTGGTTGGCATAGCGTTCCACTTCGTCAACCGAACCGAACTGTACTTTTACGTATGGGTTAGGACCTACAGACTTTGCCGGCATATTGTATACATCGCGCGTATATTTCGGGTTGATGTATATTTTGAGGGTGCTTTCTGTTTTATTGGCCACAACACTGAGCACATAACCCTTGTCTACATACTGTTTGAACTGGGTGTATGTGGCTTCCTTGGCAGCGCTGCCTCCAATCGCATCGCCTCCTCCTGTAAAGAAGAGGATAATCATGGTGATGAGGCAGATGGTGAAAAGCCAGGTCATATTAAATCGTGGCATCTTTGGTCCGCCATTGCCACGAGGCTTCATATTATTGCTTTGTTCCATTTTATTTTATATGTATAACTTTTAGTCGAAAAACAATGTCTGATCCATCATGTAGGATGGGAGAGACTGACTAGTCGAGATTAGGTATATGGGTAAGCTTTGCATCCTCCCATAAATGTTCGAGGTCGTAATAAGCACGTACTTCCGGAAGGAAGATGTGTACTAATACGTCAACAA
>ENA-UEOL01000140-UEOL01000140.1-human-gut-metagenome-genome-assembly--contig:-NODE-140-length-51070-cov-21.100680_pt1 | contig 51070 bp, 38 predicted proteins | sample MGYA00242884_ERZ507884 | MGnify/ENA primary metagenome ERZ507884 (study PRJEB26167, sample SAMN06115417) | human gut metagenome | host: Homo sapiens | place: China:Chongqing | collected 2015-03-06... | reverse complement strand
CTGTTCGCCAATTAAAGCGGTACGCGAGCTGGGTTCAGAACGTCGTGAGACAGTTCGGTCCCTATCTGTCGTGGGCGTAGGATATTTGAAAGGAGCTGTCCCTAGTACGAGAGGACCGGGATGGACGCACCTCTGGTGAACCAGTTGTCACGCCAGTGGCACGGCTGGGCAGCTAAGTGCGGAACGGATAAACGCTGAAAGCATCTAAGCGTGAAGCCGACCTTAAGATAAGATATCCGTTCTTCGGAATAAGACCCCTTGTAGACTACGAGGTTGATAGGCTTAAAGTGTAAGCATGGTGACATGTTTAGCTTGCAAGTACTAATCGGTCGATTGCTTTTCCTTTTGTGATTGGTCTTTTTCAGTTCTCTAAAAACTTCATCAGTGAGTATTTCAATTCTGTTTTTTAAAGCAGCCGGTGTCGATAGCAAGGAGGTTCCACCCGTTCCCATTCCGAACACGGAAGTTAAGCTCCTTTACGCCTAAGATACTTGGTCGGTGACGACCTGGAAAAATCGGTAGATGCCGGCATCTTTTCTTTGAGGCGAATCGTTCAAGATTCGCCTCTTTTTATTTGTCATGTTATCGGAAACCATAAAAAAATGGCTTGCAGATGAAAAAACCTGCAAGCCATTTTTTTATTTTGTTGATTTTAAGATGTTACTGTTTTTTCGGTTCTTGATGGCATTCTGCTAAATTTCCCTTTGGTGTTCCAAGGCTCAGCAGTGTTTTTGCAATGCCATTTCCATAGTGGTTAATGGTTGTAATTGCAACATAAAAAATCTTCTGAATCTGCTCATAAGTCGGAACGGTTGCACCGCAGAACTGTGCCATCTTATAGCGGATTTCTCCGTCTTCAAAGTCCATATCAAAACAGCCGAGGTTGATTTCATAGTTTGCCCGTGTCAGAAATTCAGCAATTGCCGGACGAGCTTTTTCTTCTGCATGCAGCGGAAAAACAGAAATCATGCTGTAACCGTCTTTCCGGATGTCCATGTAAATATCGACTCTGTGAATCTGAGAAGAAAGCATCATTCCGCTGCGAATGACACCATTTTCATTGCAAGGAATATAGTTCAATTCCTCTTTTGTGAAAAATTCCTCTACTGCTTTTGCGATTTCCGGTGAATAATTTTTTGCCATGATTGTATTAGCTCCTTTTTAGAAGTAATATGCAGGAAAATCCCGACATTGTATATAATATACCACATTTATGAAAAAATGTCAATCTGTTTCGTGAATATGATGGGGCATTTTTTCTTGCAATTCCGGAAAAATCGAAACGCTTCGCCGCAAAATCCCATGTACATAGGCAATCAATGTTCCATAGTTGGTGAACGGAACGCCAGCTTTCGCCGCCAACTCTTTTCGATACTGAATCACACGTGGCTGCAACATACATCCGCCGCAGTGAACAATCAGCCGATATGGGGTTAAATCATCCGGAAACGCATTCCCAGAAGTCCATGTGAAATCCAGCGTTTTTCCTGTGTATGTTTGTATCCAGTTCGGCAGCTTGACCGTTCCGATGTCGTTGCACTGTCGGTGATGCGTGCAGCCCTCAGCAATCAAAATACGGTCGTGGTTCTGCAAACATTCCAGCGTAGCGGCGGCAGTCACTGCCTTTTGCAGTACATCGTGATAATGTGCATATAAGATAGAAAATGAAGTCAAAGCGATTTCCGGTGGAACAATCTGGTTGACCCGTTGAAATGCTTGACTATCTGTCACAACCAATTTCGGCAGCTGTTTTAATAGCGAAAGCGTTCGCTGCAACTGTTGTGGCTGAACAACCAAACAAATGGCTTCTTCATCTAAAATGGAGCGAATCGCCTGCACCTGTGGCAGAATCATCCGCCCCTTTGGAGCAGATTCATCAATCGGTGTCACCAGTAAAATGATGTCATCCTGCTGGACAAAATTTCCCAGTAGGGAACGGCTTGCTTTTGGTGCTTGTTTCTGATAGTAGGTAGCCATTTTTTCTTTGAGTTCCGAAATGTGGAATCCAGTTTTTGCACTGACTGCAATTGTTCTATCTGGCAACTGTTCTGGCATGTGCAGGTCGCATTGATTGTAGACCTCCAAAAAGGGAATCTGTCGTTGCTGCAAATCCGCTTCCAATTTCGTTTCCAGTTCTGTCTTTCCAATGGTGCTGTTAATGACAATGACAGCCAAATCCGTGCGGTGCAAAATTTCTTTCGTTTTTTGCATCCGCAGGCTGCCTAAAGTCCCCTCATCATCCAGTCCCGGCGTGTCGATGATGACAACAGCCCCCAGCGGGAGCAGTTCCATTGCCTTGCGAACGGGGTCAGTCGTTGTTCCTTGAATTTCCGACACAATCGACATAGTTTGATTGGTAATGGCATTCACTAAGCTGGATTTTCCAGCATTTCTTCTGCCGAAAAAGGCAATGTGAATGCGGTCAGCACTGGGTGTTTGCTGTAAACCTGCTTCCATGAAGCATCCTCCTTATAATAATGAACGTCGCATCAACATGGCATCTACAACGGTGATTTGTTGGTCATCGTTCCAGTCGGCACGATTGCCCTGTTCTGTGGTGAGCGATTCCAACCGCAGCAAATACCGATTCAGCAGAACCAAATCGGAAACCGTGGTAGTTCCATCTCCGTCCAAATCGCCCTTTGTGGAATCTGTTGCAATTTCTGGAACAAGCCAGTTTCCGGTTACAGAAATCATGCAAAGCATACGGATGGTGTCACCGAAATAAACATCTGTGCCATAGTCGGCAAGCGTGTCCCATAATGCCTGTTCCCAAGAAGATGCAGAATCTTCGCAGGCAGCAGCCACCAAGAACGGAGCAGTGAAACAGAGGTCGTCATAATCCTGTGTCGGCGTGCCATCCAGTTTATATCCAGCAACGATATTTTCCGGTTCACCATCGGTTTCCGTCTGAATCCAGCTGTTCAGCTTGTGAATGACCGTCTTTACGGTATCATTTGCATCCTTTTCGGAAGGGTAGAGCAAATCCATTCCCAATCGCCACGGAGTCCGGCAGCTGTTATAGGCATATGTGCCATCTGTGACATCTTCCAAGAAATTTTCCGGAGCTGGAACAAATTTCCCCGCTGCATTTTTTACGATGAAATCCGGCAGCAGTCCCGTAGATTGTTCAGCGGTGATGCTTTCTATTACTGCACATGTTCCATCATATAATTTTCCCCAGCGTTTATCGCCGGTAATCGCTTCAAAAACTGGGAAATATTGCAAAATAAAGTCAGAAGAACGGGTTGCAGAATAATAAGAATCACTCTGGTCACATTCATGCACCCAGTCGCCCAGCTGCAACAGCCAGTCCTCTTGATTCACTTCATAGTCCATAATATCTTGAATCATGGCAAGAGCCGTTTTCCGATAAGGGGTTTCCTCGCTAGAGCCCCAACGCTGGTCGGCTAACAGCAGCGAATAGGCAATATCCAAATCGCCATCTGTTGCAGAGTCTGCATCTCCGCCTTGCATTGCTCCATCGGTTGCCCCATCAATCAGAGCAGAACCATTGTCGCATTGCTGCCAGGACATCAGATTTTCACCAATATCGCTGAGATGTGCCCGATAATAGCGGTACATTCCATCGAATGTATCTTTTGCCTGTGCATCATAGTCCGCCATACAAACCGTAATCAGCATGCCGTAGCCGTGTGCTTCAGAAACAGTGACTGGAACAGAAACACCATCTCCAGCATAGCGATTTTCTTCATAGGAAACATAATACTGTGGCTTGCCAGAGGAAATATAAGTGTCCTCGGTCACATAAGTTTTCTTCCATTGTTGATAGGTGTCCAGTAAGACTTGTTCTCGGTCAACATCAGCAGCCTGCACGGAAGTGAGCAGCGGACAGGCGGAAAGGGCAAATAATCCTGCCGAAAAAGCGGCAATCCATTTTTTTGCAGTGTTCATGGTGCATCTCCTTGTCTTTGAGGTGCAGTAGAATTAGAAGCGGAAATCTCGTTTTCCAGCAGCCATTTCTGCAATGTGTTCGGCTGCAATTGCCCGTACTTTTTCGTTTGGAATGTTCAGCAGTTCCTTTTGAATCAGGGCTTTTCCGATGGCACGAGTTTCCGGTTTTGCATAATCCTCCAAATATTCGTTTAATGTCATGAGGGCATTCGGGTGACAGCAGTTTTGAATCTGACCGCTCTTGCAGAGGGACATGAACCGGTCGCCGGTTCTGCCAGCCCGATAGCAGGCGGTGCAAAAGCTGGGGATGTATCCCAATTCCATCAGCCAGCGGACAACTTCATCCAAGGTGCGGCGGTCGCTGACATCGAATTGAGCAGAATTTTCGGATTCTGGTTCTGGCGTATCGTATCCGCCAACACTGGTACAGGATGCACCGCTGACTTGTGAAATCCCCAGCTGCAATGCCCGTTCCCGAACCGCTTTTCCCTCTCGAGTTGACATAATCATACCCGTATATGGAACAGCAATCCGAATAACGGTGCAGATTTTTGCAAAGGTTTCATCGTCAATGCTGTTATCGAACGCATTCGGGTCAATATCATCTGCATGCTTGATGCGGGGAACACTAATCGTGTGTGGACCTACTTCATAAGTTGCCTCCAGATGTTCTGCATGCATCAGCAAGCCAGCAAGTTCATAGGGATATGTTTGCAGCCCGAACAGAACGCCCAGCCCGACATCATCAATCCCACCCTGCATGGCTCTGTCCATGGCTTCGGTGTGGTAATCATAATTGTGTTTTGGCCCTGCCGGATGCAGTTTTTCGTATTGCTCTTTGTGGTAGGTTTCTTGGAACAAGATGTATGTTCCGATTCCAGCGTCATGCAATTTCCGGTAATTTTCCACTGTAGTTGCAGCGATATTCACATTGACCCGGCGAATTGCTCCGTTTTTGTGCTGAATGTGGTAAACCGTGTCGATGGATTCCAGAATGTATTCAATGGGGTTGTGCAGGGGGTCTTCTCCAGCCTCCAGAGCCAGCCGTTTGTGTCCCATATCTTGCAACGCAATGACTTCTCGTTTGATTTCTTCTTGTGTCAGCTTTTTTCGGCAGATATGCTTGTTTTTCGCATGATACGGGCAGTAAACACAGCTGTTCACGCAGTAGTTGGAAAGATAGAGCGGAGCAAATAATACGATTCGCTTGCCGTAGTAGTCCAGTTTAATGGCTTCTGCTAATTGGTAGAGTTCTTCCCAGACGGTTTCCGATGGACAGGCAAGCAAAACAGAGGCTTCCCGATGGGTCAACCCTTTTTGTAAGCGGGCTTTGGCTAAGATTTCCTGAATCAGTGGAAGATTGTTTTTGTTTTCCTGTGCATAAGCAAGCGTCTGCATCACTTCTTCGTGGCAGAGAAATTCTGCTGCTTTTGTGGAGTTTGGAAGATACATCGTTCTCTCGTCACCTTTTTTCCATAAAGTGCAGCCGAAAGTGGCTGTCTGATTGTTATTATACCATGCAGCGGATACTTTGTCAATGAATCCAATTCGCAATTGCTAATAAATGGAAGTCAAAATCCAAATTTGCACAAAAAGATATACAACTTTTGTGATGATTCACCTTGACATTTTGTATAAATTATGGTATCCTTATAATAATATCATTCATATTCGATGTGAAAAACAGAAGGGATGGAAGAAAACATGAAGAAACAGGGAAAGAAAAACCGGATATTTGCCGGAATTGCCGCAGCGGTGATGGCAGTGAGTGCAACCGCAGTGGGAATGCAGTCCTATTCTGCCAATGCAGCAGATTTGGAACTGGACAACTATGCAAAACTGCTGCAATATTCGCTGTATTTCTATGATGCAAATATGTGCGGGGACAAGGTAGGGGAAACTTCTGCATTCTCTTGGAGAGATAATTGCCATACCGGAGATGTCGCATTGGGCGGCTTCCACGATGCCGGCGATGCAATTAAATGCGGACAGACTGCCGGATTTACCGCTTCTACCTTGGGCTGGGCATATTATGAATACAAAGACCAGTTCCAGAAGACCGGAACGACTGCACACTTCAAGGTGATCAGCGATGAATTCAACGAATTCTTTAAGAGATGCACAACGCTATCTGGTGACACTGTAACATCGTTCATCTATGAAGTTGGCGATGATGGACCTGACCATGCGAAATGGTGGGCTCCGGAACAGATGTGGGATCACGGCAGCAGTGAAACCTACTCGACCACCGATGGTGCAAGTGATATTGCCGCACAGTATGCCGCTTCTCTGGCACAGAGCTATTTGAATTTCGGCAACGAAGAAGATTTAAAATATGCGGTTGCTCTGTACAATTTTGCGACCAAATATCGGAAAATCACTTATGAACAGAACACCTATGCCAGCGGTGCAAAGGACGTGCAGGATGATATTTCCTGGGCAGCAGGCTGGCTGTATCTGGCAACCGGCGAAGAACCATATCTGACCGAAAACAGCAAGTATACACAAGTTAAAAATGACTGGACACAGGATTACTGCTATGCAAACTCTCAGTTGGGTGCAGCCATCATCAACGCTGAAATCACTGGAAACTGGAGTTTTGCAACCAACTACATCGGACAGAAAGTTAACGCAAACCAAAATCAGTTCTATGTCATGAACAGCTGGGGTAGTGCAAGATATGATGTTTTGATGCAGTACTGTGCATTGGTCACTTCCAAATATGAACAGTCCGGCGTAGACTATACCGAATGGGCAAAAAAGCAGATGAACTATATTTTAGGTGACAACAATGCAAATGTTTGTCTGGTTGTTGGCTATAATGATGTTTCTGCAACCTCTCCGCACCACCGTGCAGCATCGAACTTGAAAGTAAGCGATGACTGGCATGAATGGAACTCTTGGGATGGAAAGTATTCCTCCAGCAATGGACACGTATTGTATGGTGCATTGGTTGGCGGCCCGACCAGCACGGACTTTACGACCTATAAAGACAATGCAACAGATGCCACTTCCAACGAAGTTGCAATTGACTATCAGGTCGGCTTAGTTGCAGCAGCAGCAGGTTTATATGACAAGTATCAGACCGGCAGTGTTGTTGCACAGATTGGCGACGAAGTAACTGTATATCCGGATGAAGTAGCAGCTGCAAACGGCGGAGAAGTTACCACTACTACCACAACAGAAACCACAACCACTACCACAGAAACAACGACTACAACGGAAGAAACTACCACCACAACCGAAGAAACCACAACGACACCAGAAGAAACGACTACCACACCGGAAGAAACCACCACCACAACAACAGAAGAAACAACTACCACACCGGAAGAAACCACGACTACAACAACCGAAGAAACGACAGTTACAGAAGAAACAACAACAGTTTCCGAAGAAACTACAACCGAAGAAACCACCACAACAACTTCCGCAAGCGTTCTGCCGGGTAAAAATGTTGGGGATGTCAACTTGGATGGAAAGGTAGACCTGCTGGATGCAATCCATTTGAATAAGTATCTGGCACAGCTGATTACCTTGACACCAGTTGCAGTTGCAAATGCAAACTGCGACCAGAAAGATGGAACAGAAACAATCGATGATAAGGATACATCTGTTTTGATGAAGTTTATTTTGGGCAGCGAAGATGTTAAGAATCTTCCATATGTTGGATAATTTCTTTTTTCATTTTTTCCTCTAAGCGAAACGTGTTCGACAATGATTGTCGGGCACGTTTCTCGTTTTTTCGGAGCGGAACATTTACAATTTTTTCTTTACATTTTCCTATTTATCTTGTATAATAAAAAGAGAAGGGATGCTTTTTGTGAAGGGAGAAAGCTTTATGAAAAAAATTTTGAGAAAAGGAATTTCCTGTATATTATCCATGCTGGTATTGCTGCAAGGTTGGCTGTTCGTGCCGAATGGTGCAGCAGCGTTGGAAGAGGACTGGAGTCCAGAAACTACCACCGCAGCGACTACAGAAAACGTGGGACAAGTGCAGGAATGGGAGCAGTTTCAGTATCAGGTATCTGAAAATGAAGTTACGATTGTCGGGTATGTAGGGACGATTGAGGGCACTTTAGAAATCCCTGCAGAGATTGACGGCTTGCCTGTCACACGAGTGGAAGATGATGCATTTATCAAACAAAATCAATTGGTGGAAGTTGTGATTCCAGCCAGTGTGATTGAAATCGGCAGCACAGCGTTTCATGATTGTGAGAACTTGCAGGTTTTCACCGTTGCCGAAGAAAATCCAGTGTATTGTGTTAAAAATGGGCTGCTGTTGGATAAGGGCGAAAAAGTTTTGATTCGCTGCCCCAGCGGACGTTATGGAGAAGTAACTGATATTCCAGATACGGTTTTTTTAATTTCAGATGCAGCGTTTGTAGATTGTTCTTCTCTGTCCAAAATTGAATTGCCCATATCGGTTCTTTCAATTGGAGCAATGGCATTTTCTAATTGTACTGCCTTGTATGACATCACACTGCCAAAGGACTTGCAGACAATTGGAGATGGTGCATTTATGAATTGTACCGCCATTCAGCGAATGATATTGCCGGAGAATCTGCGTCGAATCGGTATGATGGCATTTTCCAACTGTCAGTCTTTGTCAGAAGTGATCGTTCCATCAGGGGTGCAGACTTTGCCGGATTCTGCCTTTGCAGACTGCATTGCCTTGCAGCGAGTGACATTATCAGAAGGATTGACGAATATTTCTGTTGCTGCTTTTAAAAATTGTACGGCTTTGCAGGAAGTGCAGCTGCCAGATACTTTAGAAAGTATCAAATCCAATGCGTTTGAAAATTGCAGTTCCTTGCAGAGAATGCACTTGCCGGCAGCTGTTTCAGAACTCTCAGCCAATGCATTTTCGGGCTGTATTTCGTTGTCAGAAGTGACAGTTGCAGCAGAAAATCCATATTATACGGCAGTTGATGGGGTCTTGATGACAGCTGACCAAGCAACATTGGTTTACTATCCGCCGTGCAGTTCACAATCCGATTATACCATTCCGGAAACAGTAAAGACCATTGATAGCTATGCATTTCAAGATGCCATGCAGCTGCAATTTTTGACCGTTCCGGAAACAGTTGAAACGATAGAGCCGTATGCTTGTTATGATGCCAATTCTTTGAAAGAAGTGATGTTGAACGGTGCATCTGTTATTTCGGCATATGCATTTCAGTCTTGTGACCAGTTGGAAGCAGTTGTATTCGGCGATGGCGTGCAGGAAGTGCAGACGGGTGCATTTTTGGATTGTCCGTCTTTGAAAAGCATTATTTTGCCGAAAACAATTACAACAATTGAAGACTATGCATTTGGCTATCAAACAGATTCTGCGGAAGCAGGTACGTATTCTATGGTAAAAGGCTTTTTTATCTGCTTTTATAAATATACAGCTGGTGCATACTATGCAGCTTTGAACGGATTCGATTCACTTTCATTGGATGATGTGATTACGACCACAACCACAGCTGTTTCTGCGAATGTTACTACAACAACTGAAACCAAAACCGAAACAACAGCAAGCAATCAGACAACAGCAGCCGTTACAACAGCAGCACTTGAAACGACAAGCAAATTAGAAACAAGTCAAGCAACAGCGACAAAAGCAGAAACAACGGCAGTTGTCACCACCACAACAATCGCTGCAACCACAAATCGACCAGAAACCAGCATTGTTTCAACAACAACACCACAGTTTGGCACAACAACGACTACCACAACCCATCAGCACGGCGGAACGGCTACCACTGTAACGACAGGTGTAACAACGCAGACAACAGCGGTTACAGGGCAGACAACGCAAGTTACAACGGAACTGAAAGGTGACTTGAATTTAGATGGACGACTTTCCATCGTAGATGCGATTCGGGTATTGACCTATTATGCAAAAATGGCATCCGGACAAGCAGCATATTTGTATTCAGAAGACCCTGATGTAGAAGAAGCTGCAAAAAGATGGGTGGATATGGATGGAAATGGAAGAATTGATACGACAGATGCTGTTGAGATTTTAATTATTTATGCAAAGACTGCAGCTGGACAATTATAAAATAAAAATAGAACAAAATCTGATTTTTCTAAAAAAACGGATACACCAACCAGATTTTTTGGTTAGAATCCTGGTAAAATTGCAAAAAATAAATTGACTTTTGATGCAAGTTGCTGTATAATAAAAGCAGTTCATCCGTTTTTTATGAGATCAAATGGTACAGAAAGGAAAATCAGAATGAAACAGAAAAAACATGTTGGAAAACGTCTGCTTGCAGGATTGTTGGGAGCAGTGTTGTTGCAGACAGCAGTCAGCATTCCATCCGGATTGCAGGCATCTGCTGCGGACGAAGTGGAGTATAATTATGCGAAAGCATTGCAGTATTCCATTTATTTCTATGATGGCAATATGTGCGGAACAGAAGTTGCCGAAAACAACCGCTATCAGTGGCGTGGCAACTGTCACACCTATGACGCACAAGTGCCGTTGCAGCCAATGGGAGAAGATAAAGTCGGCACGAACTTGTCGCAATCGTTCATCGACCAGTATCGGGACATTCTTGATCCGGATGGTGATGGCTATGTAGATGTTTCCGGCGGATTCCATGACGCTGGCGACCATGTAAAGTTTGGTATGCCGGAAAACTATGCCGCTTCTACCTTGGGCTGGGGCTATTATGAATTTCGGGATTCCTACAAAAAGACAGGACAGGATGACCATATTGAAACAATCTTGCGGTATTTTAACGATTATCTGATGAAGTGCACGTTCCGAGATGAAAATGGCGAAGTCGTTGCACATTGTTATCAGGTGGGTGATGGCGATATTGACCACGCTTATTGGAACTCTCCGGAAGTAGATACCATGGCAAGACCTGCCTTTTTCCTGACAGGCGACAAACCGCAAACCGATTATGTTGCCTCAGCAGCTGCTTCGCTGGCAATCAACTATTTGAACTTTAAGGATACTGACCCAGACTATGCAGCACAGTCTTTGGACTATGCAAAAGCACTGTTCCAGTTCGCAAAGAGCCATGAAAAGCAGCTGAGTGACAATGCAGATGGCCCGAAATCCTATTATGTATCTTCCAAGTGGGAAGATGATTACTGCTGGGCAGCAGCATGGCTGTTTAAAATCACCGGCGATGAAAGCTATTTGCAGGAAATTTACCCGTATTATGACTACTATGCAGCACCGTGCTATGTATATTGCTGGAATGATATGTGGAACGGTGTGCAGTGTATTTTAGGCGAAATTTCAGAGGATAAGCCTGCCAAGGAAGGCGAGCACGTTTATCCGCAGTTTATTGAAAAGTACAAGGAAGCTGCTGAAAAATCGCCGTATGAAGAAATGGATTGCTGGGCATCCGTTGCAAAGGCAATCACCACTTATATGACAGGTGGGGTCGGAACGATTACACCGGCAGGCTATTTCTGGCTGAATACCTGGGGCTCTGCCCGATATAATACTGCTGCACAGCTGTGTGCACTGGTTTATGACAAGTACAACAACAATGGAAAACCATCCGAATACAGCGAATGGGCAAAAGAACAGATGCAATATTTGATGGGCAACAACCCGATGAATCGGGCTTATATTGTCGGATATAGCGAAAATGCTGCAAAGTATCCGCATCACCGTGCAGCCTCCGGTTTGACCAGAGCAGAAGATACCAGAGAGCAGCGTCATGTTCTGTATGGTGCATTGGTTGGTGGGCCGGATGCCTCCGACAAGCACAATGATGTTACCGCAGACTGGATTTATAATGAAGTAACCATTGACTATAACGCAGCGTTTGTCGGAGCAAGTGCTGGATTGTATGCATATTTCGGCGATGACTCCATGCAGGTAACGCCAGATTTCCCACCGAAGGAAGAAAGCAACGGAGAAGAAGGCGGCGGCAATAACTACTGGGTTGAAGCATTTGCAGTCAATAACCCGTGTGCAGGCGGAGCAGGAACAACAAAGATTTCTATGAAAGTCATGACCGATTCCATTACGCCGAGAACAGATGTTACCGTTCGTTATTTCTTCAATACAAAGGAAATGACCAATCCAAGTTTGGTACAAGCAACAGAATTGTATGACCAGGCTGCAACGGAAGCAGCACCAGCAGACGGCGTAATTTCTGGGCCGTTCCAGTATGATGCATCCTATGACCCGAATATCTATTATTTTGAAGTGGCATGGGATGGCTATACCATTGCAAATTCCAACAAGAAATATCAGTGCTCGGTTGGCTTGTACTATGGCGATCAGTGGGATGCCTCCAACGACTGGAGCTATCAGGATTTGCCAGTCTTGACTGATTCGGAAATGTTCGGCGATGGCAATGAAGTGAAGAGCGATTATATTTGTGTTTACGCTGGCGGTGAACTGGTTGGCGGTACAGAGCCGAACGGCAGCACACCAAAACCAGCAGAAACAACAACATCCACAACAACAGCTACCACTACAACAACCACAACCACGACTGTAACAAATGCAACAACCACAGAATCTGAAGTTTCTACAACTTCTGCAACAGAAGTTACCACTACAGAATCCAAGCCAGCTACTACAACATCTCTGACAGAAGCAACTACTACAGAATCCACAACCACAGCGACAACAGAAGCAGGTGCTGAAATTTATTATGGAGATGTGAATCAGGATGGCGTTGTCGATTTGGCGGATGCAATTGTTATGAATAAGGCATTGGCAAATGTCATTACATTGTCAGAATCTGCCGGAAAATGTGCAGATTGCTATGATGATGGCATTCTTGATGATAAAGATGCAACCATTTTGATGCGGTTTGTCATTGGAAAAATTAACGATGTGCCATCTAAAGAATTGTAAGATTTCGAATTTTGCAATTCATCGCAAAAAAGAAGGGAATTATTCAACATGAAATCAGAACATCTGACAGAAGTCAAGCAGATTTTAAAACAGCATCAATTCAAAAAGTTATTTTCCGGTGATACAGAAAATACGTTTATCCAATTTTTCCGGTATTGTTTTGTTGGCGGTTTCGCAACGGTAGTAGACTGGGCATTGTCCTCGCTGCTGTTTTATCTGGCCTTTTCCGGTTCTGGCTATGCAGCTCTCTGCAATGGCTTGTCATTCGTTGCCGGATTGCTGGTCAACTATTTTCTTAGTACATTCTGGATTTTCAAGCAATCCAAAATGCAGAACCGCTTTTTAGAGTTTCTCTCGTTTGCGGCGATTGGCGTTGTGGGATTGCTATTGACCATCGGCATTACAAAGGGATTTGCTTGGGCGTTGGCAGATGTGACAAGCTTGTATCAGATTTTGAGCAAGGTAGTTTCCACAGCAGTGGCATTCTTCTGGAACTTCTTCGCAAGAAAGTACCTGCTGTATACAAAGAAAGAAGCATAAGAATCTATATTTTTTAAAATTGACGGAAAGAAAGGTGTGAAGCGATATGAAACTGTTGTTTATTGGTGCGACCCATGAAGTCACCGGCAGCTGTACCTATCTGGAGGCGTGTGGAAAACGCATCTTGATTGACTATGGCATGGAGCAGGGAAGAGATGTCTATGAGAACATCCGTGTTCCCTGTGCTCCGGCGGAAATTGACTATGTATTCTTGACCCATGCCCACATTGACCACTCTGGCTTGCTGCCGCTGTTGTATGCAGGCGGATTCCGTGGGGAAATTCATGCCACACAGGCAACCGTTTCACTTTGCCAGATTATGCTGCGAGATAGTGCCCACATTCAGGAATTTGAAGCAGAGTGGCGAAATCGAAAGGCAAAACGCAGCGGTGGCGATATCTATACACCGCTTTACACCATGCAGGAAGCGTTAGGGTCGCTGGAACACTTCGTTCCGCATCCTTATGGAGAGAAAATTTCCATTGCAGATGGTATTACGATCCGGTTTTTGGATGCTGGACATCTGCTCGGATCGTCCAGTATTGAAATTTGGCTGGAGGAAAACGGTATCAGTAAAAAGCTGCTCTTCTCTGGCGATATCGGGAACTTCCATCAGCCGTTGATTCGTGATCCACAGTATGCCGATACTGCGGATTATGTTATCATGGAATCCACCTATGGCAATCGCCTGCACGAAAAGCCAAAGAATTATATTCAAGATTTCGTGCAAATTCTGCTGGAAACCTTCCAGCGGGGCGGAAGCGTCATTATTCCATCGTTTGCCGTGGGCAGAACGCAGGAATTGCTGTATTTTCTAAAGCAAATCAAAGACCAGAATTTGCTTGGGAAGTATCAGGATGTTCCGATTTATGTAGATAGTCCGCTTGCCATTGAGGCAACAGAAATCTTTCAGCGAAACAAGGAAAGCTGCTTTGATGAAGAAGCCCTTGCCTATGTGCAGCGTGGAGAAAATCCCATCGGGGTATCTGGGTTGCGGACGGCTGTCACCAGTGAAGCCTCTATGGCAATCAATGCAGATACTCGCAGTAAGATTGTGATTTCTGCGAGCGGTATGTGTGAAGCAGGACGGATTAAGCATCACTTGAAGCACAACCTCTGGAAGCCGGAAAATACGATTTTGTTTGTCGGCTATCAGGCTGTCGGCACATTGGGACGGCGATTGCTGGAGGGTGCGAACTATGTGACACTGTTCGGCGAATCGGTAAAAGTTGCCGCACAGATTCGGCAGTTGCAGGGTATGAGTGGCCATGCTGACCAGAAAGGGCTGGAACTTTGGATTCAGCACGTACAGCAGGTGAAAAAGGTCTTTGTCATTCACGGAGAAACAACCGCTGCAGATACATTCACGGAATTGCTGAATGAGCAGGGTATTTCTGCCTATGCACCCTATAGCGGAACAGAATTTGATGTGGCAAGTGGGCAGTTCTTGCATGAAGCAGAGCCGGTTTATCTGGAAAAGCCGAAGTCTGTAAAGGCATCTGCAACCTATGACCGCCTGCAAATTGCATTGGATCGTGTCACTGCTTATATTCAGAATGCACGTGGCTACTCCAACAAGGAATTGGCAAAGATGGCAGACCAGCTGACTCAGCTGTGCAACAAGTGGGAACAATAACGGGCTGTAATTGAATTTTGATACACGCAACACCGCATATTTTTGTGCGGTGTTGTTGATTTGATAAGAAAATAGGAGGACAAATACCATGGAACAGACAATGTTAGAAGCAATGATGAGCAGAAAGAGCGTTCGGAGTTATACCGACCAAATGGTATCTGATGCGGATATTGAGAAAGTGTTAAAGGCTGGACAGTATGCTGCAAACGGCAGAGGTCGGATGGCAACGAAGTTTGTTGTTGTCAAGAATCGGGAGATTCGGGATGAACTTTCCAAGATGAACGCTGATATTATGGGCACAACCAGCGACCCATTTTATGGAGCACCAGTTGTCATCTGGGTGTTGGCTGACCGGAATGTGCATACTTATGTAGAAGATGGCAGCCTTGCCATTGGCAATATGCTGTTGGAAGCACATGCATTGGGATTGGGTGCTTGCTGGATTCATCGGGCAAAGGAAATGAGCGAATTGCCGGAGGGCAGAGCATTGCTGCAAAAATGGGGCGTTTCGGATGATGAAATCGGTGTTGGATGCTGCATTTTGGGCTATACAAAGGGCGAACAGCCAGAAAAGAAGCCAAGAAAAAACGACCAAATTATCGTTGTAGAATAACGCAATTTTTTTCACGCCGTAGGCGAACTGCGGTCGAGCTGGCTCAGCTCGGCGAGGTGGATTGTTAAGGAGGGCAAGCTGCCCTCCTTAACGAAGGTTTTGATGAAACGCAACGGAAATCTAAGAAAAATCGAAATAGAATCGCAATTGCCTTCATAATCAGAAGGTTGTAATGAGATACAAGGTTTCAGGGGCAATTGCGATTCCCAAGGCAAGCTGGGGATGTGCCCCAGCCTTGCCGAACCGTACGCAGGAGGTTTTCCGAAGAGCAAAGCAGATTATTTTTCCCAGAGCACCCCCATCACATATAGTAAAATCATGAAAAAAACGTAAAAAAATATCGATTCTCTTGACAACCGCTATCAAAAGTAGTATAATAAGATTCCATGATGTGATGTCATGCTTTCAGAAAATAACAGGACTACTGTCTGCCTCAAGGCGGATGGGCTGCTGTATTTTATTGCGATTCTTCGGAATCGGTAAAAACAACAGAAAGAGGTGAAACTACATGAAAAAGGGACTGCACCCGACTTTTGAAAAGACCACCATCACTTGTCACTGCGGCAACGTAATGGAAACCATGTCCACCAAGAAGGACATCAAGGTTGAAATCTGTGCAAAGTGCCACCCGTTCTTTACCGGTAAACAGAAGCTGGTAGATACTGGCGGACGTGTTGACCGTTTCAAGAAGCGGTTTAATCTGGACAAGTAAGCGAACAGATCTTCTTCCCTGCGAAGAAACAGATGGTACGAAAACGGTATCTCATCTGTACGCAAACAGACCAACGGAGCAGGACGGTAAGGCATATGATTCTTACCGTCCTGTTTGTCTACATAAAACGATTGGAGGCGTTCCATGGGATACCGAACCATTGCACAGGCAGTGACTGCCTCTTTTATCGAAAAAAAATCAGAATTTATTGCAACATTGGTGCCGGTACAGACAGCAGACGCTGCCATTGCCTGTATTGAAGAAGTTCGCAAGGCGAACCGCAAAGCCCGACACAATGTTTATGCTTATATCTTGCGGGAAAACCATATGACCCGTTATTCCGATGACGGCGAGCCGCAGGGAACGGCTGGCGTTCCTGTCCTGAATGTTCTGCAAAAACAGAATCTCACCGATGTCTGTTGTGTGGTCACCCGTTATTTTGGCGGCATTCTGCTGGGCGGCGGCGGTTTGGTACGGGCGTATTCCCACAGTGCTGCACTGGCAGTGGAAGCAGCACAGATTCAGACAAAAATTTCCTGTCATCCAGTGACCTTAAAAATGGCATACGCTCTCTATGGAAAGGTATCCTATCGACTGCCACAGCTGCCCATTTTGCAGCAGAATGCGGATTTCGGCGATACGGTAACCTTGTCGTTGCTTGTACCGGCTGGCTTAACAGCGTCGTTCCAAGCAGATATGATTGAACTGACAAACGGAGAAATTTCCATTCAGGTCGGGGAACAATTGGATGCAGATTTTGCGGAGGTTGCAGACCGGTTGCCGCCGGAACTGCTGTGATTCGTAGGAAAACAACCACAAGAACGCCTTGTATGCGGAGAACGATGGAAGGCAGGTGACAGCAGATGGTTTCTGATGTGTTTCTGGAACAGCTGCGGAATGCGTGTCCGCTGGAAGAAATCGCACGCACTTATGTGGATTTGAAACGGCGTGGCAGAACCTATGTCTGCAATTGTCCGTTCCATTCGGAAAAAACACCGTCTTTTACGGTATTTCCCGATACGCAAAGCTTTTATTGTTTCGGCTGTGGGGCTGGCGGTGATGTCATCACCTTTATTCAGCAGATTGAAAATCTGGATTTTATGGATGCGGTGAAACTGCTGGCACAAAACAGTGGTATGACCGTCCCCGAACAGGGGGCAGATGAAAAACAATCCCGTATGCGAAAGCGGATTCTCGCTGTAAATCGAGCCGCTGCCAATTTCTATTACCGAATGCTGACTGGCAGCGATAAACGAGGGCTGCAATATTTCATTCAACGACATCTAACCACGACCACCATAAAAAAGTACGGGCTGGGCTTTGCTCCGGAAACTTGGGATGCCTTGAGCCGATATCTGCTACAGCAGGGATTTACGGAAGAGGAACTGTTGCTGGCAGATGTTTCCCGTCGCTCCCGAAGAGGAACGCTCATTGATACGTTCCGAAACCGTGTCATATTTCCCATTGTTGATTTGCGGGGAAATGTCATTGGATTCGGCGGACGGGTGTTGGATGACAGTCAACCAAAATATTTGAATACTGCACAAACGCCGGCATTTGACAAGGGGAAAAACCTGTTTTCCCTGCAATTTGCCAAAAATTCTGTAACCACAACGCTGATTTTGGCGGAAGGGTATATGGATGTCATCGCCGTTCATCAGGCAGGGTTTGAAAATGTTGTGGCGACGCTGGGAACTGCCATTACACCCGATCAAGCAAGAAAAATTTCCCAGTATGCAAAAACCGTGATTATTGCCTATGATAGCGATGCAGCTGGGCAGGCAGCAACGCAAAAGGCAATGCGGCATTTTAGTGAAGTGGGGATTGAAACCAAAATCTTACGGATGCAGGGTGCAAAAGACCCCGATGAATATATTCGGAAATTTGGGGCAGAACGATTTCGGATGCTCTTAGAGGGTTCAGAGGATGCCATCAATTTCCAACTAGACCGCTGTGAAATGGGGCTGGATTTACAGACGGAAAACGGCAGGGCAACGCTGTTGCGGCGTGCCACAGAAGTTCTGATTCAGATTCCAGACCCTGTGACAAGGGAAGTTTATCTGATGCGAACTGCAGAAAAATGTCATATATCGGCAGATGTTTTGCGTGTGAGCGTCAATCGAAAGCAGAAAAATCGGCAGAAGATGCAGAAGAAAAAAGAATTCAGCAATCTGGTTGCACATACGGTGACAGCACAGCAAACCGCAGCAGATGCCAGCGGAATGGCAGGCAGTTCCCGAACGGTGCGAGCACAGGAACGATTGCTCTGTTATTTCCTGTCACAGCCGGAGCAGATTTCCAAACTAGCAGACCATTTGCAGCCGGAACAGTTTACCGTTCCATTTTATCAGAAGCTGTTTCAACTGTTGCTGGAGCACCAGCAACAGGAATCAGATGGCTGGATTTCCGCTCTGGGAATGCAGCTGACACCGCAAGAAATGGGAACGGTGAGCCGTCTGCTCAATTTAAAACAGACTTGTCCAATCAGTCCGCAGGAAGTGCAGGATTGTATTCAGCTGCTGCAAACCCATTTGGTGCAGGCGTTGGATTCAGATGCAGCCCTTTTGGAACTGGTTGCACAGAAAAAGAAGAAGAATCAAGCATGGCAATGATGCGGCATTGTCCGCCTTGGAAAGGAACGAGGAATCATGGAAGGAAAAACGACCATTGAAAAACTGATGGAACGGGGAAAGGCAACCGGAGAACTGACCACAAAGGAAATCAGTGATGCACTGGAAGAACTGGATTTCGATGTCGATCAGCTGAACTCTTTTTATGACACCTGTGACCGTTTGAACATCAAGATTATTGACGATACTGCACCAGAAATTTCCGGAAAAGGCGGAGATGCGGATTTGGTGGACGATTTAGAAATGGCACTTTCCACCGAAGGCATTGCGATTGATGACCCAGTAAAGGTTTATCTGAAAGAAATCGGACGTGTGCCGCTGTTGTCCTCCGATGAGGAAACGGAACTTGCCAAGCGGATGGCGGAGGGCGATACCAAGGCAAAAAATCGCTTGTCAGAAGCCAACTTGCGTCTGGTTGTCAGCATTGCAAAGAAGTATGTCGGCAGAGGCATGCAGTTCCTGGATTTGATTCAGGAAGGCAATTTGGGCTTGCTGAAGGCAGTTGAAAAGTTTGACTATACCAAGGGCTTTAAGTTCTCCACCTATGCAACCTGGTGGATTCGGCAGGCAATTACCCGTGCCATTGCCGACCAAGCAAGAACCATCCGGATTCCGGTGCATATGGTAGAAACGATTTCCAAGGTCAAGAAAGTTTCCAGCCAGCTGCTGCATGAAACGGGTCACGACCCATCTGCGGAAGAGATTGCAGAAAAGTTGAACATGCCAGCGGAACGGGTACGGGAAATCATGCGGATTGCACAAGACCCAGTTTCTCTGGAAACACCAATCGGCGAAGAAGAAGATAGCCATTTGGGCGACTTTATTCCGGACGATGATGCACCAGCTCCGGCAGATGCAGCTTCTCTGATGCTGTTGAAAGAACAGTTGAATGATGTGTTGTCGACTTTGACTGATCGGGAAGCAAAGGTATTGAAATTGCGGTTCGGTCTGGAGGATGGACGTTCCCGGACACTGGAAGAAGTGGGCAAGGAATTCGATGTCACCAGAGAACGGATTCGGCAGATTGAAGCAAAGGCACTGCGGAAGCTGCGGCATCCGAGCAGAAGTAAAAAGGTAAAAGATTTTCTGGATTGAGGCAGTCCGTTACATAGACGGGATGAAATCACCAGATGAGAGAGTCAGTCCTGCGAGAGCAGGGCTGATTTTTTTATGTGTGTTTGCACAATTCCTGTTGTTTTGCTGCTGCCTGCAATAAAAGCAGCGTTGCCCCAACTAAAAACAGCGATGCAATGGGTGTTGTACGGCTATACTGCACCGCCGGAGCAGAAACGGAACAGATTTCCGGTGAAACAACGGCATTTGGGAACACCTGACAGCCAATCCAGCAGAATCCGGCTGCCAATCCTCCAGCCAACACCCGCAAGGACAGCATCCAGCACAGGGAAAGCCGTCCGCCCGTGATGGTGAAAATCTGTAAATGTACGCAAATACCGCCGAAAGCGAGCAGAGCTGCAAAAAGTGCCAGTAATAATGGCGTATTTGGAACAAGCTGCGTCAGAGCAGTAATTTCCAGACTAGCGGACAGCAAGCCCTCGGCGGTATTTTTTGGGAATCCCCATTGCAGCGGAATGGTGAGTAGGGCATACAGTCCGGAAGCCTGTGCAACGGTCATCAAACAGCGGAAAAATAAAATCATCGCACACATTTGTAACAAAGCTGCACCAGATTGCGTGACAGTTTCCACGAGCGTTTTCGCCTGTAGGCGTTGGAGGGAAACGGTTGGCAAGTTGGGCAGCTTTAAAAATCGGCAGGCAATTATAAATAGACTGAAATTTGCAAGCAAAATTGACCCGAACAGCAGCCAACAGCCGGATGTTCCAGCCTGAGCGGAGAGCGTTCCGAAGAGAAAAGCAGGGCCGCTGCCAAAACAAATACCGGAGAGAATGGCTGCTTGTTTGGGGCGAAGTGTTCCCTTTTGCAGTTCGTTGTCCAGTAATTTTGCACCGATGGGATAACCGCCAATCTGACTGAGCAGAAAAATTGCAAGGCATACATCCGGAATCCGCAGCACATTCTGCGTGAAGCGGTGCAGCGGCTTCAGTAGTAATGTGTGGGCATTTGTGCGAATGAGCAGCTGTGCTGCAATCATCATCGCATAGAGTGAGGGCAGAATGACTTGCAGACAGAGAAAAACACCCTCTGCAAGTGCTGTATGAATCGGAGCGGCATAGACCAGACAGCCAACGGTCAATAATAATAGAAGGATGCAAGTGCCAACGGTCAAAAAAATCCCTCTTTTCTGTAAAATAGAGTGGGGCTTGATGGTGCAGGTTCTATGTTATCATAGCAATTTTTCGTGAAAAATATGCCAAATGATTCAAGTACTTTTTCCTTTCCGCATCGCATATAGTGCAATGAGGTGATGGCGGTTGTTGGAACGCTGGACAGAATGGGGGCGGAAATGGTTTCATTTACAGCCCATGTTGCATGTTGCTGGCAATCAGGAACTTCGGATTGAGAATTGCCGGCACATTTTAGAATATAATGATATTCGGATTGTCATTCAGACGCGGGATTTACAAATTTCCGTCTGGGGCAAGTCGTTGCAAGTGGATACTTACGCAACCGATGGCGTTTTGATTCACGGAACGCTGCAAAGCATTGAACTGGAACAGAGGGGAGGACGCTGCAAATGAAACGCCAAGCCGCAGAAAAACGGGGACTGTGGGGGCAGGTGTTCGGCGTTGTCCGAATTGCTGCACAGGGGAAAAAGGGAACAGCATTTTTCGATGCTCTGCGTGCAAAGCATATTCGCTGTTTTGGGCAGCAGATAGAAAAAGATACCGTGCAAGGCGTGATATATGCCAAGGACTGCAAGAAAATGCGGAAACTGGCGGAACAATATGGAATGGTCGTCACAGAAACGCCCTGCAAAACGCTGCAATTTTTTCTCTGGCGGCATCGGCTGCGATTTGGAATCCCCATTGGAATGATACTGGCAAGCTGTTTTCTGATTTACTGTTGCAATGTCGTGATGTTGATTGAAGTACAGGGAAATACGACCATTTCCAATGAAAAGATTTGTGCGGTGCTGGAGGAATGCGGAGTAAAAAGGGGTTCGTTTATGGGGACAGTACCATTTCGCCGCTGTGAACATCAGCTGCGGGCAGCAATTCCGGAATTGTGTCGGGTTGCCATGCGGCATACTGGAAATCGGTTGGTAGTGGAAGTGACAGAAACACCGGAAGAAGTTGCACCGCTGGAAAAGCGAGTGCCTTGTAATATCGTGTCTGCCTATGATGCAGAAATCACAGGTGTTACGGTGCGGAGCGGACAACTTCTTTGTGCAGTAAAAGAGCCTGTGCAAAAGGGAGCGTTGCTGGTCAGTGGCGTGCAATTAGATGAAGAGGGAAATATTCGCTTCCGTCATGCCATGGCAGATATTGAGGGTATTTATCAGATAGAAGAAACCTTTTCCTGTGCGTATGAACAGACGATTCGTACTAGTTCCGGACGAGAGCAGACAAAGACGAGTCTGGATTTTTTCACGTTGGAGCTGCCCCTTTCCAAATCGCAAAAGCCTTATGCTTACGGGCAGACGATGACAGAGCGAACGCCGTTGACGATTTTTGGAAAGTCATTGCCGATTGCCATTTGTCAGGAAACCAATCGAGAATATACAGAGACGATCTTGCAATTTACACCAGAAGAAGCAAAACAGGACTTGGAACAGCAGATTCAGCGATACGAGCGAAATTTTTTGACGGATGTAGAGATTTTAGAAAAACAGGTGACGGATACAAAAAAAGAAACGGCACTATGCAGCACCGTTTCTTATACACTCAAGGGAGAAATTGGTATTTCTAAAGAAATTTTTGCAAAGACAGAACATTAAAAGATAAACCAATTAAAATTGTTAAACATCCTGTTTCAGTAAGAACCGATTCAAGGAAATCAAGTCGGTTAAATCGACTGTGTTGTTTTCGTTCCAGTCTGCATTCTCTGTGACAAGAATGGTTTTCGGGTTTAACAGATACCGCCGAATCAGCATGGAGTCTAAAATATTGGTCATTTTGTCCCCGTTTGCGTCGCCCTTGATGGGGGATTCTGTCGGGGTTGTAGGGTCTGTTGGATTGGTAGAACCGCCATAATAGTCGCCCAGAGAAATGCCATTTGCACCTAAAGCAGTCTGATGGTCTAAGCTGATGAATTTTCCGCTATCTGTCTGCCAGAGAGCAGGCTCTACAAGAGCATATTTATCTTCATCCCATTTTCCAAAGTTGTCATAGACTAGTCCACCGGTATCGCCAGAGTTTTCATTGAAGCACCAGAATGTGTGGTGAATATGATTTTCAATCATCAAATCCCGCAGTGCCAGCATCCATTTTTGATTAGAACCGTCCGGGTCATGTTGGGAGTCAATAAATCCGCCCCATTCGCCCATCAACAGCGGTGCAACCTTTTCATCTAATAAATAGAACCAGTTGTCATACCAGCAGTCTTTGAGCAGGGTTTCTTTTGTGAAGCCCTCGTAGAACCATTTCTGCTGGTAAACCAATGGGCCATAGTCGTGCGGAGAATAAACCAGCTGACTTTGATATTCGCCTAGGTCAATCGGATTTTCTTTTGCTCCTCGGAAATTTCCGCCCCACCAAGTGCCATAATAATATTCAGTGTTGGTTGTCCAGTCGATAGCCGGAGCTGTCCAGTCATATCCCTCTTTCGGATAGACTTCGACCCCTTCTACCATGACCAGCAAGTTTGGATTTTCTTTCAGAACGTGTGCGGCAGCCTGTTCCGCTGCATATTTCCAGTTGTTCGGGTCGGTGGTGTCGTCCCACTTTGCCATTTTGTCAGGGACATCTGCTTTTCCGTGCGGTTCATTTTTCAGGTCGATGGCTAAAATCGTATCATCATCTTTGTAATAGTCTGCGAACCAAGACAGTGCCTCGAACCAATCCTCGGTACTGAATTTATCGGTATACCAGAGGTTGACTTGATGCCCAGCGGAGGCAGTTTCTGCACTGTGAATATCAATCATAATTTTAATACCCAGCTCTCGACACCAAGCAATTGCTTGATTCCAGATATCGAAGCTGTATTTTACCGTTCCGCCGACAACACCTTCTTTGGTCAGTTCTGGGTTTGTCCATTCGTTGACCTTTGGCGTTGCTGGGTCAGGGTCGCCGTTTTTCCATTGCAGCAGCAGTTCTGTAGAAACCGGAATCCGCAGCAGGTTAAAGCCGTGGTCGGCGATTTGCGTCAACATATCATGCATATTTTGCGACCACACGCCATCAAATACCTGACTGCCAACATTATAGCCGAACCAGTTGCAGCCCGTCAGCCAGACCGGATTCCCGTTTCGGTCAACGATTTCCGCATTGTCATTGACGTGCAGCCAGTCATCGTGCCAAGCGTCTGGCTCTGCGGCGGCAGATACCGCCGGAGCGATGGCAGAACCTGTTCCCAGCAGCAGGGCGGAAACCGTAAAGAAGGCACATAATTTTTGTAGAAATGTCCGTTTTTTCATGAGAAAACCCCTTTCGTTTTTTGCGAATTCACTAATTTTATCTTATCATGTTTTCTTTTTTCTGTCAAGGATTTTTTGTGCTGGACATCATTCTGTCATGATAAATAAGAATTATTATCAAATGAAAATAATTCTTGATAGTGCTTGCAAAATTGCTGGAGATGGTTTATAATAGAATCAGAAACCATTCATTTTTATCTGGTCGATTTTGGAGGTATGGAACAATGACAGTATATGATTCGATTCCTGTAACGGTTACGGGCGGAACGCTCTCAGATGCAGAGATTGCCGCATATGTGAAGCACAGCAAGAAAACCTATCCGAACCGGAAGATTGAACAGCTTTCCATTCAGGTGGACGGAGATTTTGTAGACCTGCGATGTCAGTTTGCACCGGAGAATTTTGAACGGATTCGCCGGATTACAGGTTATCTGGTGGGAACACTCGACCGCTTCAACGATGCGAAGCGGGCAGAAGTGCAAGACAGAGTGAAGCATTTATAAGCAGAAAAAGACCCAATTTCATGTAAAAATACCGCTGAAAATTTCCTGTGATAGAATGCCATTGTGGTGAGATACTACTATTGCGACGAAAACGCCGCACACAAACCGGCAGAAACCCTGCTGGAACAACATTCTAAAATGAGAAAGGTGTTTTTAATATGAAGGGCGAATTCACACAGAAGGGCAAAGAAGCAATGGAACGGTTTAAGGTTGAATCTGCCAACGAAGTTGGCGTAAACCTGAAGCAGGGCTATAACGGCGATCTGACTGCAAGACAAGCTGGTTCGATCGGCGGTATGATGGTCAAGAAGATGATCGACGCTTACAAGATGCAGTAACCGAACGATTCTTTTCATTGCCCCCACGATTTGCACAGCATTGTCCTTTCTTTTCTGTAGTGTCTGACCGACCATGCGAACAAGCAGAATCTGTTCCATGACAGCAAAAAAGAAATGCTTTGCAAAACAGCAACAAAAAGCCCCATCTGGTGCGAACAGTGCCAGATGGGGTTGCTGTTATTACCCGAAATATTCCTGCATCAGGGAATCGAATAACATTTGTGCCTTTTTCAATTCGTTTTGGATTGCGGTTCTTGATTTGTCGACTTGTTTGACAAAAGATACATATTGTTTTTGCAATTCGATTGGCGGAATAATGAGTTCAATTATTCTTAAATCCTCCATGTTTAATTGAATTAATGTTATTCCTTTAGCTTTACTTTTTATTTCATCATTAAGATGTTTATTGTCTAACAGATTTTTTAAAAATTCAAGCAATATAGTATTTTCTTGTGTTCTTATTGGAACTATTCCTCTTCCAACATTACATCCTTTAAATTTTTCTCCTATAATACAAGTATCTGCTATATTGGCTCGAACAGTAATTAACAACTCACGACCTTTTAATATAGTTCTTTTATACTTATCTGAAATTTCTTTAGTAGTTTTCTTTAATTCTTCAAGTTTTGGAATATGGTTTACAATATCAACTGGTCGAAAGACTGGAATACCGCTTTTTTGCTCATCTCCAGTTTGAACAATTCCGTATGATATTGAGCAATCATCGGTCACAACATCTTTAAGATTCTTTTTCTTCCACCCCATAGGATTAGAAACCGGATCTCCAAACATCTCCACAAATCGGGCTTTCACAAGTAAATCCAATTTTTCAAGCTGGGTGCGGATGTGGGTGATGATGGATTGAAGTTTGTCAAGCGTGGAAACGATTTTATTATTTTTATCATCAGAATATATTGACAATTCAAGTGAATCTATATGTTCATTTCGAATATTATTTATGTTAGCTCCTATTGCAACATTAGAAATTATTCTTCTGTATATGTTACTTTGAAAGTATATTCCAAGATAGTTTGCATATTTGCTAACAGGTCTGATAACTTTGCAGAATGCTCCAAATGTACATTTCGTATCAAATGAAACGCTTGCTGCTTTTCCAACTAAATTTTTACTGCCGCTTGATGCACAAATAAGTATGTCACCTTTTTGCAAATATTGTTCACTTGACACTTTTTTCTTATCAACATAAACCACATCATCAAAATTTATTTTACCATCACTGATATTATTTGCTCTAAGTAAAATAACTGAATCTTTATTCAAATCATTGTGCAAGTCAACAGGTTTATATGATACACCACGAATTTGTTTTGCTATATTTGAAATAGCAACCTTTTGCATTTTTGTTTCTACAAACACAAATCTGTTTGCTTTTCCTTTCTAAAAAATAAAAGCAGTGTCACTTCAGAATCCTCCGAAATGACACTGCTTTTTCCAAAATAAATTTGGCGCAGAAAGAGGGATTTGAACCCTCGCGCCGGTTTCCCGACCTACTCCCTTAGCAGGGGAGCCCCTTCACCACTTGGGTATTTCTGCAAGTTGTGAATGATAAAAATATTGGCGGAGAGGGTGGGATTCGAACCCACGGTTCCTTGCGGAATCACTGGTTTTCAAGACCAGCTCCTTAAACCACTCGGACACCTCTCCTGATGTCAGATGGCTTGCTCGTTCCTATCAGAATCAGCTTTATTATTATAGCATAGACACACCTATTTGTCAACTGTTTTTTTACTTTTTTAAGAAACGAAAGAAAAAACGGAAAAAAGTAAAAATAAAAAAGAATTTTGCAGAAATCATAAAACAACAAGCCGGAAACTGCTTGTTTTGCAATTTCCGGCTTGCCGTTTTAATAGGAGGTTGTTTATCAAATATTAGTCGTCGCCCTGTAAAGCATCGTAACCTGTTTCGCCCGTACGAACCTTTACAACTTCTTCGACGTCGTAAACGAAAATCTTACCATCACCAATCTGACCCGTGTACAGAACCTTCTTGCAGACATCTACAATCGTTTCTACCGGAATGCTGGTGACAACAATTTCAATCTTAACCTTCGGCAGGAGCTTCGGCCCATCGACCCGAACACCACGATAATACTGCGAGTTGCCCTTTTGTGTACCGTAGCCCTGTACCTGTGTAACAGTCATACCGTTGACACCAATCTTGTTCAAAGCGGATTGCAGCACTGCCAGCTTTTCTTGCTTGCAAATGACAACAATCTTGGACATCTTTGCAGTGCCCGTAGCTGGCTTTACAATCAGCTGCGGTTCTGGCAGGTCAACCCCTGCAACCGATGCATTTTCTGTATCCATGGAAACGGTTGCAGCAGACGGCATAAAGTCTGCATAAGCGGAAGGCAGGTTGTGTTCGGTTGCGTCCAAACCAATGACTTCTTCTTCTGCGGAAGCACGCAAACCAATGGTGTGCTTGATAATCAGGAATGTAATGGTAATCAGAACAGCTGTCCATGCAGCGATGCAGAGCAGACCCAACAGCTGAGAGCCGAGCAGGCTGAAACCGCCGCCGTAGAACAAACCTGTGCAGCCGGAAAGCGGTGCATCCGGTGTTGCGAACAGACCAACCGCAATGATGCCCCACAGACCGTTGAAGAAGTGAACTGCAACAGCACCAACCGGGTCATCAACGTGCAATACATGATCTAAGAGCCATACACCGAAGCAAACCAGCAGACCGGAAACAATACCAACGATGATTGCACCAGTAGCATCCATGACATCACAGCCAGCGGTGATACCAACCAGACCAGCCAGAGAAGCGTTCAAGCACATGGAAACATCTGGCTTACCATATTTCAGCCAAGTAAAGACCATGCAAACGAAAGTTGCAATTGCCGGAGCAATGGTTGTGGTTACGAAAATCGAACCCAGCTGTTCAACAGAGGTTGCAGCAGCACCGTTGAATCCATACCAGCCAAACCAAAGAATGAAGCAGCCCAAAGCACCGATCGTCAGGGAGTGACCCGGAATGGCATTGACTTTGACGTTTCCGTTTTCATCTTTGGTGAATTTACCAATACGAGGGCCGAGGATGGATGCACCAATCAGGGCACACAGACCGCCGACAAAGTGAATCACACCAGAACCAGCGAAATCATGGAACGGGGTATCCAGTGTGGACAGCCAGCCGCCGCCCCATACCCAGTGGGCTTCTACCGGATAAATCACTGCAGAAATGACTGCGGAATAAATACAATAGGAAATGAACTTGGTTCGTTCTGCCATCGCACCGGAAACAATCGTTGCTGCCGTTGCACAGAAAACCAAGTTAAATACAAAACCAGACCAATTGAAGTTTGCATAATCGGAGAAAATATCGAAGCCCGGCTTGCCAATCAGACCAAGCCAGTCTTCGCCCAGCAGCAAACTAAATCCGATTAAAATGAAAACAACTGTACCAATACAGAAGTCCATTAAGTTTTTCATGATAATGTTGCCGGCATTCTTTGCTCTGGTAAAACCGGTTTCTACCATTGCAAATCCGCACTGCATAAAGAATACCAATGCCGCACCGACCAAGAACCATACGCCAAATACCTGACCGCCAACGAGGTCTAACAATTTTGTTTCGTCCATTCTGATACATCCTTCCGTGTTGTAAATTTGTTTCGGAGAAGCGAGCTCCTTCTTCCACCGGAACACAAGATGATGTGAGAAACAAAAAAGGTGCTGAATCGGCTCTTGTTCCGATTCAGCACCTTTGCTGTTTATGCTATTATGATAGCACAGAAATGGTCATTTGTCAACCGGAAATCTGATACAAATTTCCGGCTGATTTTTCTTGAAATTTTGTCGATTTTATGCAAACCTCACGGGGCATTCACATTGCCAACACAAGATTTATTGCTTTTTTCCAAAGGTTTCCGTCAGCATCACTGCGGTTTTTGCCAAATAGTCAATTTCCGCCTGCTCCAGCTTTCCGGCATCGCAAGCCGCTGCTACAGTCGGGTCGAGCGGAATGCGTTCCAGAACCGGAACAGCGTGGCTGTCTACATGGTCATCTGAGCCAAACAGCGGAATTTCTTTTCCGCAGTCTGGACATCGCAGGAACCGCATATTTTCCACCATACCCAAAACCGGAACTTGCATCATCTGTGCCATGTTCATTGCCTTGTCCACAATCATGGAAACCAAAGACTGCGGTGTGGATACGATTAGAATGCCATTGATGGGCAGGGACTGAAAGACAGTCAGCGGAACGTCACCCGTCCCCGGAGGCATATCGACAAATAAAAAGTCCACATCGCCCCACTGAACATCTTCCCAGAACTGCTTGACAACGCCAGAAATGACTGGACCTCTCCAGAGTACTGGGTCAGTTGCGTTCGGCAGCAGCATATTCATAGACATAATCTTAACGCCGCTTTCGGTGACGTGCGGCAGCAGAGAATTATCGACTGCTTCTGCCGGCTTGTTGATGCCGAAGATTTTCGGAATGGATGGGCCAGTGATATCCGCATCCAAAATAGCTGCGTGATAGCCCAGCCGCTGGGTCTGAATGGCGAGCAGGCTGGTAACCAGAGATTTTCCGACCCCGCCTTTTCCGCCAACAACCGCAATGACATTCTTGACACCGCTGGTGTGTTCTTTCACTCTCTTTTCGTGTTCCAAATCCTGTGTGCTGCAATTGCCATTGCTGCCGCAGGAATCGCACTGATGATTGCATGTTTCTCCCATGTTGCAATCCTCCTTTTTGTTGTTTGTTGGGGCAGCCGTCAGAAATTCTGAACTGCATGCCACTTATAGCAATGGAGCGAGTAGCCCCAATACATAACTATTGCATTTCTGATACCACTTTCGGTTTTTGCAGTCCTCTAATGTGATGGGCTGTGATTTCCGTTGTGTTTTCAGGAAATCTGCCAGCATGGTTTGAATCACATTGCAGTGATAAATCAGCGTTGCACATTCAAAGTGCAGGTATAAGCTGCGGTAATCCAAGTTGATTGTCCCTAAAACTGCCAGTTCATCATCCACGACAAAGCTTTTTGCATGGATGAAACCGGGGGTATATTCAAAGATTTTGACACCGGATTCCAGCAACTCTTGATAAGCATTCCACGCCAGCTGGTAAACATACCATTTATCTGGAATATGTGGCGTGATAATCCGGACATCAACACCTTTTTCTGCTGCGAGTTTCAGGGCAGTCAATAAGTCGTGATCGGGAATCAGATATGGCGTTTCAATGTAGACATACCGTTTTGCGTTGGAGATCAAATCCAGATAGACCATAACGCCCTTTACATCGTCCTGCACGGGGCTGTCCCCGTAAGGCTGAATGAATCCGCCATTGGTCTGCTTTGGCAGATAGGTCGGACGGTATTGGTTGTAGGCTTCTTTTTTGTTGGGATTGTTCATGTTCCAGAGTTGCAGGAACATCATGGTATAGCTCCAGACGGCTGCCCCTTCCAGCATGATGGCGGTATCTTTCCAATGCCCAAACCGCACTTTTTCGTTGATGTATTCATCTGCCAGATTCGTACCGCCATTAAATGCAATGTTTCCATCAATGACCAGAATTTTGCGGTGGTCACGGTTGTTCTGGGCGGAAGAAAGCAGCGGACGAAACGGGTTGAAGCATCGGCATTGAATGTGGTGTTGCTTGGCAATTTTCAGGAAATCGCCTGTTGAAAAGAATTTTGTGCCGAATCCGTCATACATCAGGCGAACTTCTACGCCTGCTCGTGCTCGTTCGATGAGAATTTCCAGAAATTCATTCCACATTTTCCCCGGTGCAATGATGAAATATTCAATGAAGATGAAGCGTTTTGCTTCTCGCAGGCGGTTTTTCATCTCTGCAAATTGTTCTTCGCCCAGTGGAAAATAGGTGACATTGGTCTGTTCATAGACCGGAAAACCTGTATGCTGCAAGTAGGTGGATAAGTTGTAAACCTGCTGACTATCATTGAACAGATGCCGGGCAGCATCCGGTTCTTGTGTAAGCAGCGGCTTGGTCTGTTCCATCTGTTGTTTATAGTTGCGGAAGAAAATACGGGTATCTCTTCGGGTTTTCAAAAACAGATAGGACAATCCGCCGAAAATCGGCAAGACCGCAATGACCACCAGCCATGCATTTTTATAGGTTGGATTTTTTCGGGAATTGGTGATATAGATGATAAGCAGCCCGTTCAGCAGTAGCAATGCACCATAAACCCACGCATAATTCCGGTTCAGAAACAGAACAGAGAGCACCAGAAAGGCAATCTGCACCAGCATCAGCAAAATGTAGAGCATATTTTGATTAAACAGATGTTTCCATATTTTTTTCATAGAAAAGCCCTCCTTGCCTCTGGCAACCTGTAAAAATCGAACACTTCTATTATAACACAATGCAGGCAGAAATGCAAGCCGGTCATTTTACGCATTTCGTAAATTTTTCCCAAAAGTGCTTGACTTTTTTTCTGGTATCCGGTATAATGAAATTGTATGGACAAACATATTTTTTGTTCGTTTTGACGAAAAAGGGAGGAGCTTTTTATGAAAATGTGGAAACGCTGGAAAGCGGTTTTGCTGGCTGGCATGATGGCTTGCACCGCTGTTGTAGCTTCTGTTCCGGCAATCGGAACACTGAACGCACAGGCGGAAGAGGATACGAACAACGATGACTGGCTGCACGCAGTCGGCAGCCGGCTCTATGATAAGGACGGCAATGAAGTCTGGCTGACGGGTGCAAACTGGTTCGGTATGAACTGCACCGAAAACAGTCCGCATGGTTTATATGCAGCAGACATCAACGACTTTGTAGAAAATATTGCGAACCACGGCATTAACATTGTAAGAATGCCGATTTCTACGGAACTGCTCTGCTCTTGGATGAACGGCGAACCGCTGGAAGTAAAGAGCATGAACTGCTACGCCAATCCGGAACTCTCCAAAAACGGAGATGGCAAAGACCCGGCAAAAAACAGTATGGAAATCTTCGACATCATTATGCAGAAGATGAAGAAATATGGCATTAAGGTCATGGTGGACGTACACAGTCCGGCAGCCCACAACTCCGGTCATAACTATAATTTGTGGTACTATGATGCTTCGGCAGCCGATGCAGATAACATGGCAGTGGGTGCATATTCCGGCGAACAGATTACATGGGATATGTGGAAAGATTCCATCACCTGGCTGGCAGATAAATATAAGAATGATGATACCTTGATTGGCTACGACCTGAAGAACGAACCGCACGGAAAACGTGGCTATAATGGTACAACTTGCCCGACAGACATTGCAAAGTGGGACGATTCCACCGACTTGAATAACTGGGCATACTCTGCAACAGAATGTGCAAATGCAATTTTGGACGTCAACCCGAATGCATTGATTTTTGTAGAGGGTGTAGAACAGTATCCAAAGACGGAAAAGGGCTATACCTATGATACCGCTGACATCTGGCAAGCTCCGGCAGATGTTTCCCCGTGGTATGGTGCATGGTGGGGCGGCAATCTGCGTGGCGTTCGGGATTATCCGATTCAGCCGGATTCCGGTACAAGCCAGATTGTCTATTCTCCGCATGACTATGGTCCGTCTGTTTATAACCAGACTTGGTTTGATAAGGATTTCACCGAACAGACGCTGTTGGATGACTATTGGTATGATACTTGGGCATATATCAATGCTGAGGACATCGCACCGCTGCTGATTGGCGAATGGGGCGGTCATATGGATGGCGGAAAGAATGAAAAATGGATGACGCTGCTGCGGGATTACATGATTAACCATCATATCAACCATACATTCTGGGGCTTGAACCCGAACTCCGGCGATACAGGCGGATTGCTGAGCTATGACTTTATGACATGGGATACAGAAAAGTATGATATGTTTAAAGAATCTCTGTGGCAGACACAGAAAACCGGAAAGTTTATCGGCTTAGACCATCAGAAAGCACTTGGCACGGATGGTTCTGGTATTTCCGTATCAGAATTCTACAAGTCCTATGCATCGACCGAGGGCAGCAACTTGGATGGCGGAACGATTGTAGACGGCAACACTACCAAACCGACTACCGAACCAACAAAGCCATCTACGACCACAACGACAACAGAAGCACCGATTACGGAAGTGATTGGCGATATTGACGGCGACAAGAAATTGACGGTTTCGGATGCCGTTTTGCTGAATCGGTATTTGCTCCGGAAAATGGACGGAAAAGATGCAGCATACACCTTTGAACGGGGCGACCTCAACAAGGATGGTGTTTTGAATATTGTGGATGCAATTGCCTATAAACAATATTTATCGGGGAATATCGCTCCGCCGGAACTTTAACAAATAACAGCACGGATTCTTCCACCGCTACAGGTGGTGAGAGAAACTGCAAATCAGAACGGGAACGTCAATGGCGGGCGGAGAGAAATCGGTATCCCTCATTGATACGAGGCAAACCACAGTCAGTCCTCTGTTGACATGTCAGACTCTGTGAAATTACCGACTGCGGATTGAAACAATGATGTTGAAAGGGAGTTTTTGTCATGAAATTGAAAAAACGATTACAGGCAGTTTTGCTGGCAGGAATGATGGCATTGACTGCAACAGCTGCTGCAATCCCCAGCTTTACAACCATCTCTGCACAGGCAGAGGATACGAACAATGATGACTGGCTGCACGCAGTCGGCAGCCGGCTCTATGACAAGGATGGCAATGAAGTCTGGCTGACGGGTGCAAACTGGTTCGGCTTCAACTGCGGAGAAAATTGCTTGCACTATCTGTGGAGCGGTGACGTGGATGATATGCTTTCCGAAGTTGCCGACCGCGGCATCAATGTTATTCGGATGCCGATTTCTACAGAACTGCTGATTTCTTGGATGAACGACACACCAAACCCTGTTTCCAGTGTGTCTGCTGAAAACAATCCGCCGTATTATGTCATCAATCCAGATTTTTTGAATGCAGATAAAACCATGAAAAACAGCATGGAAATCTTCGACATTATCATGCAAAAGTGCAAGAAATACGGCTTGAAAGCGTTTATCGACATTCACAGCCCGCATACAGACAACTCCGGCCATAACTATAATTTATGGTATGGCAAGGAAACCGCAGATGGGACAATGGTTACCACGGATTTGTGGATTGAAACGCTGACATGGCTGGCAGATAAGTACAAAAATGATGATACGTTGATTGGCTACGACCTGAAAAACGAACCGCACGGAAAAGGTCAGGAGGGTGCAACTGCTGCAAAGTGGGATGGCTCAACTGATGAAAATAACTGGGCATATGCAGCAACAAAATGTGCCAATTCGATTTTGGATGTCAACCCGAATGCTTTGATTTTCATTGAAGGCGTGGAACAGTCGGTGAAGAGTGATGCCTATACTTGGGGGCAGCCGGATTCTAAGACTGACCCACCGTATATTCCGGCATGGTGGGGCGGAAACCTGCGTGGTGTCCGGAAATATCCGGTCGTTCCGGATTCCGGTACCAGCCAGATCGTGTATTCTCCGCACGATTATGGCCCGTCTGTTTATAACCAGACTTGGTTTGATAAGGATTTCACGGAACAGACTTTGCTGGATGATTATTGGTATGATACTTGGGCATATGTCAATGCCGAAGATATTGCACCGTTGCTGATTGGCGAATGGGGCGGTCATATGGACAATGGCAAGAATCAACAGTGGATGGAACTGCTGCGGGATTACATGATCAACCATCATATCAATCATACTTTCTGGTGCTTGAATACCAACTCCGGCGATACGGGCGGACTTTGGGCAGGCATTGGATATGACCAGGCTGCCAGCAAGACCAATCTGACTTGGGATGCGGATAAGTATGCACTGTTTGAAAAATCCCTGTGGCAGACGCTGGAAACCGGAAAATATATCGGCTTAGACCATCAGAAAGCATTGGGCAACAATGGAACAGGGTTGTCCCTGTCAGAATTTTATGCTTCCTATGCATCGACTGAGGGCAGCAACTTGGACGGCGGAACGATTGTAGACGGCAACACCACCAAGCCAACCACAGACACAACAAAGCCATCTACAACCACCACCACAATTACTACCACAACTACAGCAGCTGCAACGACAACAGAAGCACCGAAGACAGATGTTCTCGGCGATATTAACGATGACCAGAACGTTACCATTTCTGATTTGGTATTGCTGAATCGCTACTTGCTCCGGAAGATAGACGGAACAGATGCAGCATATGCATTTGACCGTGGCGATGTCAACGGAGATAAAATCTTAAATGTGGTCGATGCAACGCTTTATCGGCAACATTTGCTGGGAACACTGAAAAAATTTCCGGCAGAATAAACCCGAATGGGTAATAGAAAGGAATTTCCCTTTATGAAACGAACCGATTATCTCTCATGGGATGCATATTTTATGGGAGTTGCCCTGCTCTCTGCTCAGCGGAGCAAGGACAATCATACACAAGTTGGTGCTTGTATCGTCAACGCAGAAAACAAAGTGGTTTCGGTTGGCTATAATGGCATGCCGACAGGCTGCAATGATGACATGATGCCGTGGGAACGGGATGGCGGATTTTTGGATACGAAGTATGCTTACGTCTGCCATGCGGAATTGAATGCCATTTTGAACCGCAACGCAGCCAGCCTGCAAGGCTGTCGGCTGTATGTATCGCTGTTTCCGTGCAATGAATGTGCGAAGGCAATCATTCAAAGCGGTATTCGGGAAGTGATTTATCTGGATAACAAGTATGCAGATACAGAGAGTACCAAAGCGTCGGTACAGATGTTCCGGCTGGCAGGGGTGACCTGTCGGGAATATCAGCCCATGCAAAAAGAGATTACGCTTTCTCTCTAAATACTATAGGCAAAGAGCAAAGCGATTTTGCCGGATGTCACAGACTGGTTTTCCAAGAACTCAGAATTCAGAGTGCGTATAAAAATGATGAAACAACCTGCATTCCCTGCCGAACCGCAGCCGGATGCAGGTTGTTTTTTTGCAAAATATGTTACAGATAGTTGGAAAAACCACCGGATTTATGAAAAATATCCCTTATTTTTGATGAGAAAATCATTTTTCTTTGAATTGTATCTGAAAATCTGCAATTTTCTCTGTTTTTTTCTCATAATTCCTTTGCTTTTTTCCAGGAAGTATGATATAATAAAATGGAAAGAATCTGCTTGCATAGAAAGGATGGATCGCTTATATGCGTATTCGGCATAAACCGTGGGCAAAACCAGAATTAGAGGCTTGTCCATTTTATATTTCCGAGCCAAAATTGAATCGAGGGCATTGGAATACGATTTTTCCGGGAGAAAAGAAACCGCTGCGGCTGGAATTGGGCTGCGGAAAGGGCGGTTTTATCTCGCAGGAAGCCCCTGCAAATCCGGATTATCACTATATCGCAATGGACATCAAAAATGAAATGCTGGTGCTTGCAAAACGAAAATTGGAAGCGGCTTATGCGGAACAACAGCTGCCATTGGACAATGTTCGGATTTTTATTTGCAATTTGATGCAGTTTTCCGAATATTTTTCACCGGAAGACCGGATAGATCGCATTTACATCAACTTCTGCAATCCATGGCCAAAGGGAAAACATAAAAAACGTCGCCTGACCCATCCCCGTCAGTTGCAGCAGTATCGGACGGTATTGGATGGAGAAATCTGGTTTAAAACCGATGATGATGAATTGTTTGAAGAATCGATCCTCTATTTTCAGGAGTGCGGCTTTGACATTGTGTTCCAGACAACCGATTTACATAAAGAACCGGACATTCAAAGCTTCCGCACGGAACACGAAGCAATGTTTGAAGAAATGGGAAAGACCATTAAATTTCTGATTGCTCGTCCGCAGCAGACACAGCAAGCATCTGCACAATAAATTTGGGAAAATAAAACAGGAAGGGATTGCAGTTATGGATTTTAAATGGAAAAACGGACAGCTTTTTCAAAAATTTTCAGAAATGACCGGAAAATCCGGCGTTGCATCCATGGAGATTATCGCAGACGGGACACAGGCAAACGAAAATCCGGCTGCCGCATATCGTGGGTTGGGCTGTATTTCTGCGAATAATGCCTCTCGTCTGCTGTTGGATTATAAAGTTGAACATCCAAAAGAATACGAAGAAATCATGCGGCTGTTGTTCCAGAAAGATTATGGGATTGGTCTATCGCATATCAAGCTGGAACTGGGTGCGGATGTCAATTCTTCTTGCGGAACAGAACCGGCAACCAAGCGAACCCCCGAAGAACGGGCAGATGTGACCCGTGGAGCAGGGTTTCAGTTTGCAGCAGATGCCAAAGCCATCAATCCAGATATTACGTTGGATTTGCTCCGCTGGGGAGAACCGGCATGGGTTTCCAGAGCGTTTACCGTCAGTCAGGAACATGGATTCAATGCCCGTTATAGCTGGATCAAAGAAACATTAGACGCAGCCTATCGGGTTTATGGCTTGAAATTTCATTTTATCAGTGCGGAACAGAACGAAACTGATCGTATCGACGAATCGTGGATTCTCTTTTTGCGGTATCGGTTAGACCATGAAGTCCGGGCACCGTATGATTACCGGAAAATTAAACTGGTGGCATCCGATGAAGTCGGAACACGCAACATCGCTGCACAGATGGTGGAAAATGCTTCGCTGCGGAATGCCATTGATGTCATCGGTCTGCATTATACCACATTTGGTGATTCTTATACGAACCTGCTGAATGAAGCATATGGAAAAGAAATCTGGTACAGTGAGGGCAGTGCTCCGTGTAATCTGTCAGAACTGACCGTTCAGGCAGACCAATCCGGTTTGGTTGGAAAGAACAGTGCCATTGATATTGCAAACCGGATTATTAACAGCTATTACAACGGAAAAATGTGTATGTATGAGTTTCGTCCGGCGATTGCTGCCATTTATGACGGGGCATATGATGAACCAAAACACCTGATTGCTGCACAAGAACCGTGGTCGGGCTTTTATCGGCTGGATAGCGGTTTCTGGATGGCAATGCATTTCAGCCGGTTTTCTCCAAAGGGCTGGCTGTTTGTGAACGGTGCTTGTTATGGGGACGGCGAAGAAAATCACGCCATTGAACATACCAGCCATAACTTCATGACGTTGGTTTCCCCAGATCGTTCAGAAATGACGATGCATTTCACCAATGAAGACTTGTTTACGAGAACATATTCTGTTCAGCTGAAAGATATGGGCTTTACGAACCGGATGCTTTCCACTGTGCTTACAACAGGGCCGAATCCGGGTGAAGCATTTGATGCAAATTGGTTTCGGCGGGGAAAGCCGATTAAACCGAGCCACCGCAACGGGGAAACCTATTTCATCAAAGTGCCACCGCAGAGTATCATGACGATTACCACACTGGATACCGGATGGGTCAATGGTGTGGAAACATTTTCGCATAATATCCCGAATGCAGAGCGTTTGCCACTGCCGTATCAGGACAATTTCCGGTATCAGTCGGATGAAATCATGGTACGGGGCTGTGCACCTCGCTATATGACCGACCAAGGCGGTGCATTTGAACTGATTCACTCCGACCAAGACGGCGACATTCTCTGTCAGCGAATCAAAAAGGGAAATATTCCTGCAAACTGGCGGTATCGGGGCACACCAGAACCCATTACCTGCTTAGGCGATGACCGCTGGAGAAGTTACAGTGCAGAAATTGAAGTGCGTCTGGATAACCGAGATGCAGAAAACTACGCTGGTTTTGGAATTCGCTATAATTCAACTGTAACTTGTGAAACCACTTCTCGTTGCGGCTATACCGGGATTCTCTACGGAGATGGACGCTGGCAACTGTTGGATATGGACAATGTTGCAGCAGAGGGCAACTCCATGACGGTTCGGGCAACCGACTGGAACAAGTTGAAGCTGCTGATTTTGGGAGATTCGATTTTCTTCTTCCTGAATGGCGACTTGCTGACAACTTACCGCCCACAAAGTCCGGTAAACTCCGGTCGAATTTCCATTTGCAGCGACTATGAAATGAATACATTCCGGAATTTGCAGGTGACACCGCTGCCGATTCTGCCGTTGTATGTAAGAAGAGTGGACTGCTTCTCGGAAGAAATTTTCTATAATGATTTTTGGGATATTTGTACAACAGAATCTTATCGCTTCTATCACCGCACTTCAATGAAGGCACAGCCACAGGCAGCGTTCTCCTGTCAGTTTACCGGAACGGGCATCGCTGTCATTGGAACGGCAAGAAATGCGGAATTTGAAGTGGTTTTGGATGGCGAACAGCTGTATGAAACCCTGTTCGTACCATATAGTGCCCCACGGCAATCCTGCTTGACGATTGACCAGCTGCCAAATGGCACACATACCCTGCAAATGACGCTGAAAAGCGGTGATTTCAAGCTGGATGTGCTGGAAGTTCCGGAAAACTTCACGATGATGCCAGATATTTTAACGGTCACTTCTGCTGCACAGGCAGCTGCGGAAGAACATGCTCTTGCAGAACAGCAGAAAGCACTTGCCAAGAAACAGGCTGCCGAAAACATCAAGAAAACCTTACAGCAGGCAGTTGCTGCTTTGCAGCCGGAAAAGCCAGCAGAAGAACCAAAGTCAGAAACGCCAGCAGCTGCGGAATCGGAAACAGATGCAGAAAAGCAGCCGACCTTTAAGGAAGTGCTGGAAAATTCCGGCGTGATTGGTGTGATTTCCAACAATGCAGCCAAGAAGAAAGAACAGCTGGAGCAGGACGGAAAGACCGAAGCAGATGAAACGCCGACGGTAATGGAATTTCCGCTGCCGCATCAGGATTTTGAAGCAGCCGCTTCGTTGACACCTGTTCCGGAACACGCTGAAGAATCAGTGAAGATTGAACCGCTGCCAGAAACCGATTCGGAAACAAGTGAAGAGCCTGTTTCCGTTCCGGCAGCAGAGCCGGAATCAAAACCGGAAGCAGCTGCTCCGACAGAATCAGAATCGGCAGCAGAACCGCAGCAACCAGAAGAGCCAATTTTTGCTACATCAGAATCTATCGCAACACCAGAAGAAGCACCTGCAACGGAAACAACGACATCAGAACAGCCAGTTTCTGAACCAACTGCATCGGAAACAGCGACAGAATCCGCTGCTGCTCCTTCTACAGTGACCTATATTGAAGAGGAATGGGACGACTTGCCGATGCCGGAACTGCCACCGCAGGAAACCGCATCGCCTGCACCGCAGCAGCCAAAGCCAACCGCTGCACCACCGAAAAAGCCGATTACACCAACCCCTTCGCCTGCACCGAAAATGCCGCCACTGCATCCGCCGGTCTTGAATGACCCGATGCAGTCTGAACCATATCGAAAAGATTTTAACATTGATATTGATATCTAAGAGCAGAAAGGATTTCTTATGAAATGCAATCAAGATTTGTTTGAAACCCTATTTCAAACGGCACAAAAGCCACTGGTTATGGAATGCTCGCAAGCATTAGAGGCAATTCGCTTTTCGCTTCCGATTGATTGGACGGTACAGCAGCAGTCAGAATCGTTGCTATATTTATTGCCATCAGAGGGAGAAAGTTCACTGAGTGTGCAGAGTGTCATTCCGGAATCTACAGATGTTATGGAGTTTGAGGAGATGTCCGTTCTGCATGCATTTGCAGACGGCATGCGGGAACAGCTCGAAAACTACGCTTATACAGAACTTTGTGACTATGAGGGCGTTTTCGATGCAGAACAGCCGATTTACGGGATGCGGTATACGGTTACCGTCAATGATGTGGAAATGACAACCGTTACCCTTCTGTTTCTGGTAGAACATCGGATTTACTGCTTGAGTTTTTCCGATGCTTTGCAGACAGAACTGTTTCCCTATGCAAAATCATTCTTGGAAAATCTGATGATTTCCGAATAATTTGATATTGCGTATCTTGACAAAACCGCTTGTATGGAGTTTCCAGAAAAGCGGTTTTGTTTGATTTTGACAGCAGGAGGGACAGGTTTATATGATACATCTTGTGCCAGTTTCAAAGAGATTGCCGATGATGGATTTTTGAACAGGAATTGTTAAAACGAATCAAGCAGATCTATCCAGCACAGAAAAATGGAACGATTCTGTTCCGGTTTCCAAGACTATTCTGGATTGCAAGAAAAGAATGCTAAGAAAAAAGGGAGGAATCGCTATGCGAAGAAGCGAACGGGAAGTAACCGATTGCAATGAGATTCGACAGATTTTAGAACGGGCAGAAGTGTTGCGGCTTGCGATGCACGATGAGCCATACCCGTATATTGTGCCGGTCAACTTTGGGTTTACCATGCAGGATGACCAGCTTGTCTTATTTTTTCACGGGGCAAAAGTCGGGAAGAAATGCGACCTGCTGCAAGAAAATCCGCATGTTTCCTTTGAAGTAGAGGGGAAACAGCAGTTGATTCCGCCGAATGGGGCAGCATCCTGTACGGCCGGCTTTGCCTATGAAAGTGTAATTGGTCAGGGGATTGCAGAACTCGCACCGGAAGAGAAAAAAGAAGATTTGCTGAAAAAGCTGCTGGAGCATTACCGAATTCCGTTTCAGTCATTTTCACAGGCACATCTTGAACGAACTGCTGTCTATCAGATTATTGTTAAGCAGTATACCGCCAAGAGAAGACCGATTCCGCAGGGGAGATAAACCCATCATAAAAATAAAATCAAATGCAGCAATGCCCCGAACAGTTCACACCGTTCGGGGCATTGCTTGCAAGCGTTAAAGGTTGCTAATTAGCAGCCACAACCGCAGCCGTTGTTGTTGCAGCCACAGCCGCCGCCGCAGTTACCGTAGCCACCACAGCCGCAGCATACAAACAGCACGATCAGAATGATAATCCACCAGCAACCGTTGTTTCCATCGCATCCACACATAGTAAAAATCTCCTTTTTTGTAGATTAAATTTGAAACAAACGACTTTCTGTCTGTTTCATAGTACATCATATGCAAAATGCAAAAAAGCGTTCCTACTTCGACAGATAACGCACAAGTTTTGTGGCATACTAAATTTATATGAGTGCAGAAAGGAATTTGGTGTATGCGATATACAGATGGGTTTACAGGAAAAGCCATTCTTGCTTTGAAAGAAGCAATCTGTGCGGCGGAAGAATTGGGACATACTTACATCGGCAGTGAACATTTGCTGCTGGGACTGCTGGAGGAGGGCAGCAATGCTGCTGCAGCAATGCTGGCAGCCCAGCACATCACTGCACAACGGGTGCGAAATGCGTTGGTGGAACTGGTCGGAAGAGGGATTCCGGCACAGGTGCAGGAGGACTGCCTCACCCCTGCGTTGAGTGAAATTATGCAGCAGGCAAAGGCATTTTCGAAAGAAGATGGTCGCAGCCTTGCCGGAACAGAACATCTTCTGCGTTCGATTCTGCGAACGCCTTGCTGTACGGCAGTTGCGATTCTGAAGAAGTTGGGCGTTAGTTTGAATCAGCTGGGGGCAGTCAGTCGGCAGGAAACCTCTTGTCATATCCGTATGGAGGAACGGCGAACAGAGCGAATTTCAAAGAAAACACTGCCGAATCTCTTTCAGTATGGGAAGTGGATGACTGACCCGGCATTGCTGCATCAATATGACCCCGTAATCGGACGGGAAGCGGAATTACAGCAGATGGTTCAGATTCTCACTCGCCGTACCAAAAATAATCCCTGTCTGGTGGGCGATGCCGGCGTTGGGAAGACGGCAATTGTAGAAGGCGTTGCTCAGAAAATCTTACGGGGAGAAGTACCGGAAGCTCTCTTATCACAGCATATTTTCTCGTTAGATTTGCCAGCATTGCTGTCGGGGGCAAAATATCGGGGCGATTTTGAAGAACGGTTTCGGAACTGCTTGCAAGAGGCAACCCAGAACGAACAGATTATTTTATTTATTGATGAACTGCATACGATTGTTGGAGCAGGGGCAGCTGAAGGGGCAATTGATGCTGCAAATATGTTGAAGCCGCAGCTTGCCCGTGGAGAAGTCAAGCTGATTGGAGCAACGACAACGGAAGAATTTCGCAAATATATTGAGAAAGATAGTGCATTGGAACGGCGATTTCAGCCGATTCAGGTTTTAGAGCCCAGCCCAGAAGCTTGCTTTTCAATTCTCTGCGGATTAAGGGAAACATATGCGAACTTTCATCACATTGAAATTCCAGATGCGATTTTACGGCAGGCGGTTTCCTGCTCGGTTCGCTACCTCCACGACCGCTATTTGCCAGATAAGGCGATTGATTTGCTGGATGAAGCCTGTTCCCGTGCTCGGATTCGCTGCGAGCAGGAACATGTTTCCTGTCCGGTGGTGACAGAATCCGACCTTGCAGAAATCGTTTCCATGCGGATTGGAATTCCAGTGCAGAAGATTACGACTGCTCAGCAGCAGCGATTGATGACGTTGGAACAGGAGTTGCAGCAGCAAATTATCGGACATACTGCGGCTATTCGGCAGCTTTCCGCTGCATTGATTCGTGCCAGAACGGGATTGCGAGAGGAAAACCGTCCAATTGGATGCTTTTTGTTTACAGGTCCAACCGGTGTTGGCAAGACAGCTCTGGCGAAAGCAGCCGCTCTGCATTTGTTTGACGACAAAGATAGTCTGATCCGGTTTGATATGTCGGAATACATGGAAAAGCATACCGTTTCCAAGCTGATTGGAGCACCGCCCGGATATGTGGGCTATGAAGAGGGCGGAACGCTGTGCGAACGAGTGCGAAAACGTCCATATTGTGTGATTCTCTTCGATGAAATTGAAAAAGCACATCCGGATATTTGTAACATTCTGCTGCAAATTATGGAAGATGGTGTTTTGAGTGATTCCAACGGCAGAAAAACAGATTTTACCAATGCTCTGTTGATTTTAACGTCCAATCTCGGTGGAACGGGCAGCAAGCCGCCTGCTGGATTTGTACAGACGGCACAGGCAACCAGTGAAACGGCTCTGCGGCAGTATTTTTCACCGGAATTTTTAGGGCGGTTGGATGCAATCATCCCATTCCAGCCTCTGACACAGAAAGAACTCTGTCAGATTGCAGAAAAACAGCTGCAAAATTTGCAAAAACGAATGGAACAACTTCACGTTCAGCTGCACTTTACCCAAGAAGCCGTGCAGCAGCTTGCCCATGCACCGGATACCGGACGATATGGAGCAAGACCCATGCGGCGATATCTGACAGAAGCAGTGGAAACACAACTGGCACAGCAACTCTTACAGAAAACCATTGCTGCAGGAGACCAAGTGCTGTTATCTGCAAACGAACACACGTTTTCCCTGACCAAAGAAACCACAACCGTGCATTCCTAATTCAATTAGAATGCATGAGAAAAATCCCCTCTTTCTGCCATCATATGCGGACATAGGACAATTTCTTTCCGGCATATAGATGAGAGAAAGGGGGGATTTTGATGTTTTTATCGGCATTATTTCAACAGCTGCTCTGCTTTTTTCTGCATGTGGAAACCTCTGGAGCATTCCGCAAGCCGCTCTCACAAAAAGAAGAACTGCGATGTTTTCAGCAGATGCGTGCAGGAGATGCCTCAGCACGGGAAAAACTGATTCTGCATAATATGCGGCTCGTTGCACACATTATCAAAAAATATTACACCAATCAGACGGAACAGGAAGATTTGCTTTCCATCGGAACAGTTGGACTGATGAAAGCTGTTTCTACATTTGACTATGAAAAGGGAGCACGGTTTGCGACTTATGCCAGCCGCTGCATTGAAAATGAAATCTTAATGCATTTCCGCACCTGTCGGAAACAGGGAGATGCCATTTCCATGGCAGAGCCGATTGATACAGATAAAGACGGCAACCAGTTGACATTGCTGGATATTATCGAGGACGGCTGCGATATTCAAGAACAAGTGGCATCACAAATGCAGATTCAGCAGCTCTACCAGTTTTTGCGGCAAAAGTTAACGCCACGAGAGGTAGAGATTTTGGTACATCGCTATGGGCTGTATGGGCAGATTCCCATGACGCAGCGAGAAGTTGCCAAGAAGATGGGCATTTCTCGTTCGTATGTTTCCCGTCTCGAAAAACGGGCAATTGCCATGCTACGAAAACAGTACGATCAAACGCCTTTTTCCAGTTTTTGATGTCGCTGGTCAGCACGATAGACGAAAAAGAGTAAAATTAAACTGCCTAACAGTGCTCCGCAGCTGTCAATTCCAATATCTAACAGTCTGCCGGTTCTGCCCGGAACAAATAATTGATGAAATTCGTCTGTGGTGGCATAGAAAATACAGAATGCCCATGCACAAAACCAGCCTGCGGAAAGGGAACGATTTTTCTTCTGGCAATACGTCATCATCGTTGCACAAGAGAGCAGCCCCAAGATGAAATATAGCGTAAAATGAGCGATTTTTCGGATGAGAAACGCCATAGAAGTGTGTGTGCTGCTCTCTAAATCCATCGCATCCGCTGGAATCCAAGCGGTGCAAATTTCTGCAATTTTATGTAAAACGCCATTGCTAACTGCGTTCGATTGTGTTGCATCTTGTGCGGAGAAGCAGAAAATCACAACACACCATAAAAGCGTACAGCAGAACCAGAAACTGGAACGCTGATAAAATTTTTGTGTTTGCATCAGAAAAAACCTTCTTTCTCAATGATGTTCCTATTATACACAGATTCCGGCAAAAAGTAAAGAGCTGTGGAACGAATTTGTAAGGGATTTTTTTACAAATTCTGACGAACAAGCGAAAAATGGTTGGATTTTCCAGAGGAAACAGAAAAAGAAACTGCAATTCGTATGATTTTTTTAGAATAGGACTTGTCACAACCAGAAAAAAATGTTATAATAACAGGGAAGTATGTCTTGATCTTTTTCAGTCGGATAGAAAGGAGTTCCCGTTCGGTAATCTGCCGGACTGGAAAAAACGCATTATGGAACAAACGCAAAATCTTGGACGAAAACGTGCGATGTCCGTCATTAGCTTGTTATATTTTTTGCTGATTGTAGCATTGGCGGTGCTCAGCTTTTTTTATACGGTAGAAGTTCCGCAAAAGGCAGCTTGCTGCGTGGTTTTGATTGCCATTTCCGGCGGTGCACTGGCAGCCATGCTGTATTCGAGAAAACAGGTGCTGACGAAAATATGCAGCGTGTTGCTGTTGCCATTTTTATTGCCATCTGTGCTGCTCTGTTTTGGAGAGTGGGAAGTACTCGTCCCCTTGGTCGTGACGGCTCTGCTGGCATTTTTCCTATGTGGCTGTACCGAAACGATTAAAACCGTCTTTGGAACGATTTTCCTGCTGTTGTATGTGCTCGGTTCGCTGGCGTATTTTTTGGGAAGTTCGCTGTTCTCTACCTCTATGGCATCGACCGTTGTAGATAGTGGGATTTCACCTTCTCGCAAGTATCGGTATGAAGTCATCAACACCGAGGACAGCTCCAACGGCAGCACTGCCGTGACGGTTGAACCGAATAATTATGATGTAAACCTGGGCGTTCTCGAATTTCGGGCAGAGGGCTATGAACGGACAGTTTCGCTGGAACGACCCCTGCAGGAAGAAACAGTTGTTCGCTGGGAAACGCAAACCCGTCAGCAGATTACCGAAGAATTGCTCACCATTTCCGAAGATGTCACGTTGCAGTTACCAGCAAGCGACCGGAAAGCGTTGGGCTATGATGAAAACACTACCATTTATCTGCGAAACCTGACCGATCAGGATTTAGAGCGGCTAGGCGTTCCGCAGAACAATGATGTTATGTATGTAAACGATCAGGTTTGTTTCCGGTCTTACATTGCAATTCTGGAGGATTATTTCTCTCCATCCAAACACGCAATTTCTGCTTTTTAATTGAGGGTATCAAAGAGAAAAAACGGACATCTTGATCAGTGTCCGTTTTTTCTGTTTCAAATGGAAAGGAACGATGAACCATGGCAAAGGAAAAATTAGAGAAAACCAATGCAATTCGGATTTTAGAACGGGAAAAGGTTTCCTATCAGCACCGCAGCTGGTCAGCAGCGACAAAAGAGAATACGGGTGTGGAACTGGCACAGGCACTCGGGCAGCCACCGGAACAGGTATTTAAAACGCTGGTTACGGTTGGAAAATCTGGGAATCATTATGTTTTTATGCTGCCTGTTGCAGAAACGCTGCATCTGAAAAAAGCAGCGGCTGCCGTCGGGGAAAAAGCAGTTTCTATGATTAAGGAGAAAGAATTGCTGCCATTGACTGGATATGTACACGGCGGTTGTTCTCCCATTGGCATGAAAAAGCTGTTTCCAACTGTCATCCATGAAAGTGCTCTGCAATTTGATACGATTTTGTGCAGTGCCGGGAAAATCGGGCATCAGCTGGAAGTTTCCCCGTTGGATATTCAGAAAGTGACAGGTTGCACCTTTGCAGATATTATTGAGTAATCAGGCGGAAGAGCAGGCACGCTGCTTTTTGGAGAGCAGCGGAATCGCAGCGATTTTCCCATAACTTTTGAGCAGAGCGTAGTCAATGAGAATGGCAGGCAGCAGGCAAATCCATGCAAACTGCATACCATGCAGCAACCGCAGTCCACAAAGTGGCACTTGAAATATTATCGAGCAATCAGGTAGAGGAACAGACACGCTGCTTTTTGGAGAGCAGCGGAATCGCAGTGATTTTCCCATAACTCTTGAGCAAAGTGTAATCAATGAGAATGGCAGGCAGCAGACAAATCCATGCAAACTGCATACCATGCGGCAATCGTAATCCACAGAGTGGCACTTGAAATATTATCGAGCAATCAGGCAGAAGAGCAAACGTGCTGCTTTTTGGAGAGTAGGGGAATCGCAGCGATTTTCCCATAACTTTTGAGCAGAGCGTAGTCAATGAGGATAGCAGGCAGCAGACAAATCCATGCGAACTGCATGCCATGCAGCAACCGCAGCCCACAGAGCGGTACTTGAAATGCCAATGCTGCTGCAAATAGCGGAAATCCGACATCGCTCCAAAACGAAAAGCGAATACGGGCAGTTTTACAGGTTTTCCAGAGGCGGAAACAGTTTCCGCAAACATTGCTGGCATAGTAGGAGAGCACAATTCCGTAAAAGCCGAATTTTGGAATACAAACTAAAACAATTGCAATGCGAATGGTATATTCTGCTAAGTAGTTGAGGGAGGAGAATGACTGTTGCCCCATGCCCTTTAAAAGGGCTTCCAAGACGATTTCCAGATAGATGAAGGGCACAACAGGAGCTAATAGACGAATCAAATGGCCTGCTAATGCTCCGCCATCTAATAATGTACCGATGAGATTGCCATATAACAGCAATCCGGCAGCGATAAAAATAGAGAGCTGCAACGTTTTCTGGATGACTGCTTTTGTCAGCCGCTGCAAGTGGGCTTGGTTGTTGGCAGCCGTTGCACGGGCAGCTTCGGTAATTAAGATGCCAGATAAAGCACAGAGAATGGTAGACGGGAAAAATAGCACCGGAATTACAATCGCTTCAAATGTGCCGAACTGACTCAGTGCCAATTCCGTGGAGTTTCCAGCTTGTCGGAGCGTGACCGGAATCAAAGCATCGTTGGTGCTGCTCAGAGCAGCTGTTAAGCATCCGCCGAATAAAACGGGTATCGCTGCATGAATGTATCTGCCAAAAGAGAGCGAACATGTTCCCGTACGGGGAAGGCGGCTTCTCCAGCAGAACCGGAGCAGGCAGAAAAAGCCTAAAATCGTACTGCATCCGGTACTATATGCCATTGCTATGCAGACAGAGGCATTGGTATGAACAGATTGCAGCTGCAACAATAACATGAGCACACCGCATCGGCTCAGACATTCGACAATATCACAGATGGCAGGGTCTGCCACCCGACAGACAGCATTCAAATAGCCTTTTAAACAGGAACAAACACCGCCCAGCGGTAAAATCAATGTGAAAATGCGGATAGCAGCGGCGAGATCTGCACTTTTCAGGAATCGCAGGCTCAGCGGTTCGGCACTGCAAAAAATCAGGGCAGAAACCGGAATCCCTAATAGTAGACAAAAACCAATGGCATAGCCTAAAACATGGTTAGGGTTGCCGTTGGGCTTTCCCAACTCTTCTGATACAAAGCGGCTGGTGCAGAGAAAGCCGTTGCCATTCGCAGCGACCGCAGCCAGCTGAAAAAAAGAGCCAGTTAGTGCAACAATTCCGACAGTTGCAGAACCGATGCGGTGCGTGAGCCAGACGTTTAGCAATAAGCTTACCCATTCCAGAAAAAACTGTACCACGGTCAATTGAATGGTATCTTTGAGAATACTTTTTCGTTGCATGAAGCCCCTCCTGTTTATGGGTTTGGTTCAGTTTATGCAGGAGGATGGGGGTTCATGAATGATGAAACCGTGGTGTAGAGGAATAAATGTGATTCAAAACAGAAAAAACGATGCCAACTTGTTACCGTTGGCATCGTCTTTTTGTAAAAATGCGATTTTCGTTAGTATTCCCAATCTTCTGTATTCCAATCGGATTCTGCCAGTGCATCGGTTTCGGTTTCCGTTTCGGTTGTTTCTGTATCCTCGCCGTCACTGGTTGCCGTTGTCGTTGTTGTTTTCGTCTCGGCTTCATCCAGATTGGTTACCCCAGTATCAACAGTAATGATGAATCCATCGACATTGTTTCCGGAAACGGTGTATTCCTGATCCGGCGGTACCATGACATAAGTGCTGTCGCCAGCTTCTGCCGGTACATAATAGACCTGATAAACCTTTCCGTCCCAGTTGGTGATTTCCAACGGGTTGTCAACAGAATAATCCTTCAGTGTTTCTGTATATTCCTCTAAACAAAGGTCGTTTTGCTGCATATAATAAGCATGAGGCTGCCCCACATAGCGATAGTGCCATGATTCATACCGGATTTCCGTTAGGTCAGTTTTATTTTCCGGATACCGCAGAATGAACCCATAGTGGGCACAGTTCTGGTTGATCCAGTCATATTCCCCTGTGCCGTCATAGTCGGCGGAAATACCGTCTTCAAACAGCGAAAAGTCCATAGCATAGCCAGTTTCATGTTCACTGTATCCGGGTTTTGCAACCAGCGTAGACGTATCTTCGCCGGTGTCTTCCAAATCAGCATCATATAATTCCTGCTGCTGTTCGGTAGTACGATAGCCGCTGATGATAATAATATCATCGTGACCGGTTTCCGTCTGGAAGTCGTCCAGCATATTGTTCAGGTTTTCGATGACATCGCCCCGCAGCATTAGTTCTGAACCGCTGACAGAATAGGAATCCGTTTTCTTTTCATAAACCGCTTCCAATTCGTTTTCGTCTGTGCTCTCATAGGCGGTGGAGTTGTTGACCAGAATCAAATCCCCGTTGTGAATTTCCTGATTGTCCATGGAAACACTCTTGTACAGGTCGCTCTGATTGCCGTTTTTGTTGGAATCCGTTGTTCCTGTTGGGTCTGTAGAATCCGGTGTGGTTGTGGTGAGCGGAACTTGCTGGGCGTTATCCTCTAGCCAAGTGCTGCCGGACATCGTGTTGACTTCTGTCCAGTTGTCCAAAAATGGATGCAGCAGCGTCAGCCGCATGGCAACCAACAGGGCAGCAGAGATTGCAACTTCTGCCAAAATCCAGCCCGTTTGCCGTTTTCCCTTTGTATCGGCGGAGCCGGAAGCAGTTGGATTCGATTTGGATGGTAATTCTACCGATTCTTTCGGCAGTTCTTTTGCTGTCGGTTGTTCCGAAGCGGTTTCGGCAACAGACTGTATTTTTTTCGTCTGTTCCTCCTGTTCAGCAGTTGATTTCTTTTTCTTTCTCTTTTTTTCCTGCATGTAAAAATTGCCTCCTTTTGGTTTGTATGCACCCCTTGCACACAGAAAACCGCTTTTCTTTATTATACCACACCAGATTGAAAAAGGAAAGTCTTTTTTCGGTTTTTTTTATTTTTTTGCAGGGAATCTCGGCGGTTTTCCGAAAAAGAAAAAGTTTTTTTCGATCATCGCATTCCTTTGCATCTCATCCAATGAGAA
>ENA-UEOL01000122-UEOL01000122.1-human-gut-metagenome-genome-assembly--contig:-NODE-122-length-54353-cov-10.665616_pt1 | contig 54353 bp, 47 predicted proteins | sample MGYA00242884_ERZ507884 | MGnify/ENA primary metagenome ERZ507884 (study PRJEB26167, sample SAMN06115417) | human gut metagenome | host: Homo sapiens | place: China:Chongqing | collected 2015-03-06... | reverse complement strand
AATTTTTCTTGTTTAGTGTATTTCATGGTAAACCTCCTGTTTAGACTGAAGTATTCCTTGTTCAGTGATATATATATTGGTGTATTCCATTATATATTATTTGTACAAAAAAATACCCCCTCTGTGTCTAAAATAAGTTTACCACTTCAAAAACGAAAGCCTCTCCTTGGGGAGAGGTGTCATCGCATAGCGATGACGGAGAGGGGTGATACATAACATAATGCTATGCATACTGCAAAATCCCCTCTCAGTCGCCCTACGGGCGCCAGCCGCCCCAGGGCGCCCTCTCTTGCCCTACGGGCAATTCACCTTGTCCCCCCAAGGGGAGCCTAATGCTCTGTATTACTCTCCAACCTGATTCTACTTCACCGGCGCAAATCTTTCCATAATAGCGCGCGCCACATGATAGCCGTCAAGCGCGGCACTCATAATACCGCCGGCATATCCTGCGCCTTCGCCGCAGGGATAAAGCAAATCATGCGTCAGCGATACATAGCTCTGCCTGTCGCGCTCGATACGGACCGGCGCCGAGGTGCGTGTTTCCACACCCGTCAAAAGTGCACCGCCGTCGGCGTAACCCGCCAGCTTGCGTCCGAAGCTCGTAATGCCCTCGCGCAGAGTATCCGTAACGTAAGCAGGCAGCACCTTATCTAAGCTGCAGGCCGCAAGTCCCGGACGATAGCTTGGCTGCACCATGCATTCCAAGGACGGCGTACTGCGCTTCAAAAAGCTGTCCAGATTCTGCGCAGGCGCAGAATAGCTGCTGCCTGCCGCCGCATAAGCAAGCTGCTCATAGCGGCGCTGGAATTCTACGCCTGCCAGCGCACCCTCGCCGAAATCCCGGCTGTCCACATTCACTACCAGCGCACTGTTGGCAATGCCGCTGTCGCGCTTAAACATGCTCATGCCGTTGACAACCACGCCACCGGCCTCCGAAGCGGCGGCAACTACCTGACCGCCCGGGCACATGCAGAACGAATAGGCTGTGCGTGTTTTATCCTGCGTGTGGTAAACAAGCGCGTAATCCGCTGCGTCCAGCAGATGATGTCCGGCAAAGCTGCCGTACTGCGCCCTGTCAATCAGCTCCTGCGGATGCTCGATACGCACGCCGATGGCAAAGGGCTTCGCCACAATGCCTACGCCCCTGCGAGCCAGCATAGCGTAGGTATCGCGCGCACTGTGACCGCAGGCCAGTACCACGGCTCCTGCCGCCAGTCTTTCGCCGCCGTCAAGGATTACACCCTGCACTGCATTATTTTTGATATCCAGATCAACCACATGTGCATCGTAACGCACACTGCCGCCCAGCTCCGCAATACGGCGGCTGAGTCCCTGCACCATCGCACGCAGCTTATCCGTGCCTACGTGCGGTTTATGCTCGTACAAAATATTTTCCGGCGCCCCTGCATCCACAAAGAGCTGCAGGATTTCGGCCATCATAGGATCATTGACACGCGTAGTCAGCTTGCCGTCCGAGAAGGTGCCTGCACCGCCCTCGCCAAACTGTACGTTGGACGCGGGGTTAAATTCTCCAGTCTGCCAAAAGCGCTGTACATCCTGCACACGCTGCGCTACCGGCTTGCCGCGCTCCAAAAGCAGCGGCTTATAGCCATGCTCTGCCAGCTGCAGTGCTGCCAAAAGGCCTGCAGGACCGGCACCGATAACAACAGGCGGTGCACCCAGCGGCAGCGTTCCCAGCTCCAGAGGCTTTTGCTGCAGCTCCTGATATTGCGTAATATCACGGTCCGCCAGCAGGCGCTTCGCCTGTCTGCCGCCTGTTTCAACCTCTGCCAACACATGGTAATTGAGGCAGATATCATTTTTCTTGCGCGCATCCACTGCCTTGCGTACTATCCGTACACTGCCCAAAGCATCACGCGGAATGCCGCATTTACGACACACCGCCTGCTCAAGCGTCTGCTCCTGTCGCAGGCTGATACGCACATTATTTATTTTCAGCTTCATCTATAAATCAGTTCTGCCTTTCTACCGATATTTTAATCTGCACCGTACGTCTTTCGGGAATAACCTTTTCCGGCAAATCCAGCTCAGCCGCAACAACGGTGCTGCCGGTCAGCTTGCTTACATCCACCGGCTTGGTCTTAACATCCTTCAGCTCCTTCAGCACAGACGGAGGCGCAGTCACACGGATGCTCTCCGGAACAATCTCGGTCTTAGTAACAACAATTCCGGCAGGCAAATCACCGCTCATAACCAATTTCACCGGAATATCCAGCGAGTGCATCTGGCTGACCATATTAGCCTGCACCATAACACGCTCAGGGATAATTCTCATATTAGGAATATCGTAGCCGTCATCACTCACGGCAACCAGCTCGCTTTCTGCCTGGAAGCTGCCTGTATGGTTGCTGATATCAATCGGAGCAACAACACGGTTTACCTTATCTATACGATGCGTTGCACCGCGCAAAGTAACCTCCGCCGGAGTAATTATACTGCTGCCGATGGTCATATCACCATTCACAGCGCCCACGATACGCGTAGTAACGGGAACCTTTTTCTCGCTTACCGTATCAACATATATGGAAACCTCCTTAGGCGTTACGGACACAATCTCACCGCCGGAGTAGGTTACCGTAATCGGCAGGCTCTGCTGACCTTCGGTTATATTTTTTAAATTGATAGAAGCATTGATTTCGGCACTCAGATTATCGGAACTCAGCTTGGCACGCGAACCGCGCACCTTTACCAGAATTTTATCGGGAGCATTAAAGACCATCATATTTTGCGGCAGATTTCTCTGCTGCAGGCGCACCTCGATATTACGCTCGATTATCGGGTTCTGGTCGGTCATTACATATACCCACAGGCCACAGGCCATGAGCAGGCAGATAATTCGTGCCAACAGGTTTTCCTTACGCGCCAGCCTTTGCAAAAATCTCATTTTTTCTCACCGCCCCACAAGCTCTTGATTTTATCAACCAAAGAATTCTTAACTGCTGCATGCGGACGGAAAATTGCCGTGCGCAAAATTTCCTTCACATCATCCACCGTCAGGTAACGCATCAGCTCGCCGTTGCGGGCAATAGAAATCGTACCGGTTTCCTCACTGACAACAAGAATCATCGCATCGGACTGCTCGGACATACCGATTGCAGCGCGATGACGTGTGCCCAGCTCCTGGCTCAGATTACGGTTTTCCGTAAGCGGCAGCAGGCAGCAGGCAGCCACAACACGGTTGCCGCGTATAATAACAGCGCCGTCATGCAACGGTGTATCCTTAACAAAAATGTTCTGCAGCAGTCCCGAGCTCACCAGACCGTCAATCGGCACACCGGTTTCGATACGCTCTGCCAGACCGGTAGCACGCTCAAAGACCATCAGCGCACCTACCTTGTTTTTGCTCATCACCTTAGTGGCATGAGCAACGGAATCCAGCATTTCCTCCAGCTCCTGCTCGTCCAGCTCGCTGCCCTTATGAAACAGCTTGCCGCGGCCGATTTGCTCCAAAGCACGGCGCAGCTCCGGCTGAAAGACAACAGGCAGGGCGACCATAATCACCGTCATGCTCTTTTCCAGCAGCCAGCTGATAACATGCAGATTCAGCCAACGGCAGATAAGCGTGAAGCCTATCAGCACCATAAGGCCCTTACCCAGTGTTGCAGCACGGGTGTTTTTCAGCATCAGGAACAAACGGTAAAGAAAATAGGCAACGACGACAATATCTATAACATCCAAAAATGTGATTGTCGAAAGCAAGCCTTGCAGTTGTATCATCATAATTGCATTGCTCCTATCTATCAGACACTATCGACTAAGCGCTAAGCCTTAGTCCATTTTCAGAATCGCCATGAATGCCTCCTGCGGCAGCTCTACACTGCCAACCTGCTTCATGCGCTTTTTACCTTCCTTCTGTTTTTCCAGCAGCTTACGCTTACGGCTGATATCGCCGCCGTAGCATTTCGCCAGTACGTCCTTACGCATAGCGCGGACGTTTTCGCGGGCAATAACCTTGTTGCCGATTGCTGCCTGTACCGGAATTTCAAACATCTGACGCGGAATCAGGCTGCGCAGCTTTTCAACCAGCTGACGGCCGCGGACAGTAGCAAATTCCTTATGCACAATTGCGGAAAGCGCATCGACAGGCTCGCCGTTCAGCAGAATATCTACCTTCACCAGATCGGAATAACGGTAGCCGGACAGCTCGTAGTCCAAAGAAGCATAACCGCGGGTAGCGGATTTCAGACGGTCAAAATAGTCAAAGATAATCTCACTCAGCGGCAATGCGTAGTGAATCATAACGCGGGTATCATCAAGATAGGTCATGTTATCGTATTCACCGCGTTTTTCCTGGCTCAGCTCCATAACAGCGCCTACATAATCCTTCGGCACAATGATGGTTGCATTAACGAAAGGCTCCTCAACATGGTCGATAACAGTCGGGTCCGGGAACAGAGACGGGTTATCTACCATTTCAACGTCACCGTTGGTGCGGAACACCTCGTAAATAACGTTCGGTGCGGTAGTAATCAGGCTCAGATTATATTCACGCTCCAGGCGCTCCTTGATAACGTCCATATGCAGCAGTCCCAAAAAGCCGCAGCGGAAGCCAAAGCCCAGCGCGGTAGATGTCTCCGGCTCAAATACCAGAGAAGCATCGTTCAGCTGCAGCTTTTCCAAAGCATCACGCAGGTTATCGTAATCGGAATTCTCTACCGGATACAAACCGCAGTATACCATCGGGGTAGCCTTGCGATAACCCGGCAGTGCTGCTTCGGCAGGATTGTTGGCATCGGTTACGGTGTCACCCACGCGTGCATCCTTAACGTTTTTGATGCTGGCAGCAAAGAAGCCTACCTGGCCCTCCTCCAGCTCATCAACATTGACGATGCCCGGTTTAAAGTAACCAACCTCGGTAACATCAAATTCCGCACCGGTCGCCATCATGCGAATCTTCATGCCCTTGCGCAGACGGCCCTGCATAATGCGTATATATAAAACTACGCCCTTATAAGCGTCAAATTTGGAGTCGAACACCAAGGCCTTCAGCGGTGCTTCCGCATCGCCCTGCGGCGCCGGCACACGCGCTACGATTGCTTCCAGCACGTCCTCGATGCCGATGCCTGTCTTGGCACTGCACAGAACTGCGTCGGAAGCATCAATACCGATAACGTCCTCGATTTCCCTTTTAACATGTTCAGGGTCGGCACTCGGCAAATCAATCTTATTGATAACCGGAATAATCTCCAGATCGTTATCCAGCGCCAGATACACGTTAGCCAAAGTCTGCGCTTCAATGCCCTGAGTAGCGTCGATAACCAGCAGTGCGCCCTCGCACGCTGCCAGTGCACGCGAAACCTCATAGGTAAAGTCTACGTGGCCCGGGGTGTCGATAAAGTTCAGCATATACTCCTCGCCGTTGCGCGCCTTGTAAATGCTGCGCACCGCCTGCGCCTTGATGGTGATGCCGCGTTCACGCTCCAAATCCATGGAATCGAGAATCTGCTCCTCCATCTCACGCTTGCTCAGCGTTCCTGTATATTCAATCAATCTGTCCGCCAGGGTAGACTTGCCATGATCTATATGGGCGATAATAGAAAAGTTGCGAATGTGATTTTGTTCAATCATAAATTACTCTTCCTGCTCCTTCATTAAAATGTATTATTTCAAGCCAATATTGGCTTGAGCCTGTTTTATTAGTACTAATTATTATACCATTATCCGGCAAAGCCTGTAAACTAAAAAGAGAGACAGCTCGGTGCCATCTCTCCTCGTACTGCGTTTTATTTCAGTTTAGTGTCCTCAAATTTAACGCACTTGTAGTAATTGTCAATTTTATAATTCAGCTTATCGAGCGTTTCCTGCATCTGCGCCATGCGCTCGAGCAGCTTGGCACGCTCCTCGATTAAAATTTCCTTGCGTGCCGCCCGCGTTTTATCGCCCTGCTGAAACAGCGCCACATATTCAATCAGGCTTTCTATTGAAATGCCTGCTGCGCGCATACATTTGGCAAAGTTTACCCAGTTGCAGTCTGTTTCGGTGTAGTCGCGAATACCGCTTTCGTTGCGGTTGACAGCCGGAATCAGGCCGATGCGCTCATAATAACGCAGCGTGTCCGCTGTAATGTCATACATTTTGCTTACTTCGTTTATTTTCATCCTGCTTACCTCCTGCCAGGATTGTTTTCCTGCTTTCTGCTTATATTTTAACATTTGGAGTCAGCTCCAGGTCAAGCGTCCGCAAAATATTTTTTACAGGAACAGGCAGGCATATTTGTGATTTTCTCTTGCATAATGCTCGCATTCGTGGTAGAATAATGCAGTACAAGAAAATTCAGGAGGTGAAATTCGTTGCCGAACATTAAATCTTCCATCCGCAGTGTAAAGACCGACGCAGAACGTCGTGCTAAAAACGCTCCGATTAAAGCAGCTCTCCGCAATGCTTCCCGCAAAGTAGAGGCTCTGGCTAAAACCGGCGCTAAAGAAGACGCTCAAGCTACTATGGCTACTGCTTCCGGTTTGCTCGATAAAGCAGCTCGCAAAGGCATTATCCATAAGAATGCTGCAGCTCGCAAAAAATCCAGACTTGCAAAGAGAATCAACGCTATGGCTTAATTCTTACAAGCTGACCTGCTCTGAAAAGAGCAGGTTTTTTGCATTTCAGGGATAAATTGGGCAATTCCTTTATATCTCCCCTGTAAGGGGAGGTGGCTGCGAGCACTGGCGAGCAGACGGAAGGGTTGTTGCCGCTTCCGAAACAGCAAAAGCTGTGTTTCTCAGCATCATTATAGCGTAAAATAACAAAAGCATCCCCACACTTTTACTGCAAAAGTGTAGGGATGCTTAATTTTTTTGTTAGCAGCAGTCATTTCACTGCCTAAGCCGCACGCCCGCCTTACTCCCGGCAGACGCCGCAACGACGGCAGCCGTCAAAGCACATCGGGGTAAATTTGCCGCTTTCGCTGCGCTGCAGCTCAGCCGCAAGATACTCCTGCGTCACGCCCATGTCCAGATGCTGCCACGGCAGCGGCTGGCCGACCTGCAGCTCGCGCTCCGCCAGCTCCTCGGCATCCAGGCCCTCCTCCTTCAGCACCTGCTTCAGGCTGCGGCCTTCCACATGTGCCTTCAGCAGCGCTTCGCCGATACGTCTGCTGCCGCGCGCCAGCACGGACTGCACCACGGTTTCCTTCAGCGATTCGGTAATCAGCTTAATGCGCTTTTCCTTCTTCAGGCCGTCGCCCAAAATCTTGAAGCGCTTCTTCAGCGTGCGCACATTGCACAGCGGTGCCCATTGGTACGGCGTAAAGGGCTTGGGCACAAAGCCGTTGACCGAAATAACCAGCTCGCCCTTGTTGCCCACAGCATCCATCTTGGCGCGCACACGTTTAATCATCTCCACCGTTTCGACTATATCCTCGTCCTCTTCTCCCGGCAGGCCGATCATATAATACAGCTTGATGTTGCGCATTCCGGCAGCAGCCGCCAGCTCGATAGAATTATAAACGTGCTCCTCCGTAATGCCCTTGTTAATCGCAGCGCGCATCCGCTTGCTGCCTGCCTCCGGCGCTACGGTCATCGTGCGCTGGCCGCTCTGTGCCAACGCATGGGCAATCTGCTCCGTAAGCATATCGGCACGCATGCTGGCCACGGAAAACGATATCTTATGCTCCACCAAGTATTCCGTCAGCTCCGCCATCTGCGGATGGTCGGAAACGGCAGCGCCCATCAGGCCCACCTTTTTCGTGCGCTCGGGACGCTTGGCGATATCTGCCAGAATATTTTCCAGCTTACGCGGACGCGGCTTGCGGAAGCAATAGCCTGCCATGCAGAAGCGGCAATGACGGCCGCAGCCACGCGCCACCTCGACGATAAACATATCCTCAAATTCCGTTCCGCTCGTCACGATAGCAGAGGTGTGCGGATAAGCGTCGATATCACGCGCCCACTGGCGCGCTACCTTCGCAGGCGCACCTTCCTGCGGCAGCAGGGCGGTAAACTCGCCCTCATCATCGTATTGCGCCGTATACAGGCTGGGAACATAAACGCCCGGCACCTGCGCTAGCGCCGCCAGACGCTCTTGCTTGCTTTCCTCCCGGTAGATAGTATCCAGCACGTGCTGTACTGTTTCCTCGCCCTCGCCGATAACAAAGGCGTCAGCCACAGCAGCCAAAGGCTCGGGATTAAAGGTAGCACAGGGACCGCCGATAATCACCAAAGGCTCGCGCTGATTGCGCTCCGCCGCCCGCAGGCGGATATTGCCCAAATCAAGCACCGTCAGCAGATTATCATAATCCATTTCAAAGGACAGCATGACGAAGATAACGTCAAAATCTGCCAGCGGACGCTGGTTTTCCAGGCTCAGCAGCGGTGTTTTGCTTTTGATATGCTCCTGCTGCAAGCGTTTATCCGGCAAAAAGAAGCGTTCGCAGGCGCTGTCGCCGCGCTCGTTAATCATCTGATACAGAATGTGCATTCCCAGGTTCGACATGCCCAGATGGTAGACATTGGGGTAAATAAAGGCTACCGGATGGCGTAAGCCCGGCGGATACACCTGCGCGCCAGTTTCATTTTCTCTTGTTTCTTTAATGTAGTTTTTAATTATCCAGGACAAAGCATTTCCTCTCCGAGTATCTATAATGTATTAAGAAAATATCAGCGCAAAATTACGCTGATATCCTCTTGTATTTTACTGATTTTTTTCTGCCAGCTTACGTTCAAACAAATCGATAACTGTTTTCAAAACCTTTAAGCGGGCATAATATTTATTGTTGCCCTCGACCACAGTCCACGGTGCATACGAGGTATCGGTGCGCACCAGCATTTCGTTGACTGCCGCTTCGTAGGCATCCCATTTATCACGGTTACGCCAGTCCTCGTCCGTAATTTTCCACTGCTTGTTGGGGTCATTCTGACGGTCATTAAAGCGTCGCAGCTGCTCATCCTTGTCAATCTGCAGCCAGAATTTGGCGATGGCGATACCGTGCTCGCTCCACTGCGCCTCCATATCCTTGATTTCATCGTAGGCACGCTGCCATTCCTGCGGTTTGGCAAAGCCTTCGATACGCTCCACCATAACACGCCCGTACCAGGTGCGGTCAAAAATCGCTATAGTGCCCGGCTGCGGCAGTCTGGTCCAGAAGCGCCACTGATAATGGAACTGCTTTTCAACCACGTTCGGCGCCGCAATCGGATGCACATGGAAGCCCAGCGGGTCCAGTGCCGCCGTCAGTCTGCGGATAGCGCCGCCCTTGCCTGCGGCATCCCAACCCTCAAAGCCGATAACTACCGGAATCTGCGCCTTGAACATTTCAATCTGCAGCTGTGTCAGCTTTTTCTGGTACTTATCGAGCTTTTCCTTATATTCTTCTTTAGTAAGCTCCTTATTGGCGTCAATCTTGCTCAGCACATCGTAGGTTGCCGCAGTGCGCTTATCAGAGGCAAGCTCAACAGGCATCTGTACGGCCTTTTCGATAGCATCGGCAATCGTGCCGAATACCTCCAGACGCGCGCTGCGCGGATCATCGTCGGCAATCAGATGCCAGGGAGCATTTACCGTATCGGTGGCCTCCAGCATTTTTTCGTAATGCGGCAAAAATTTATCGTAATCTTCGCTTTCATCAATCGCAGGATTCAGGTCACGCCACGCCTTGCCCAGTGTTTTGGCATTCTTGGCAATATTTTTCTTTTGCTGCTCCGGTGACAGATGCAGGAAAAATTTAAGCACGAGATAATTATCATCCGTAAGCATTTTTTCAAAGTTGTTGATATGCTCAAAAGAAACAGCAGGATACTTGGTGTTATCCTCTTTATCCGCCAGCTCGTTGGCGTTTTTCAGATAATACCAGCTGCGGTGATAAACGGCAATATGTCCCAACGCCGGCAAACGCTTCCAGAAGGCACCGAAAAACGGCTGTTCCTGCATTACACCGCGCAAACGCACGCTGGAATAAACATTAAAGCCGCGGGCATCCATCTGCTGCATCATTTCGTTAATCAGCGCACTGCGTCGCGCACCGCGCCAGCCCTCAAACACGATGATAATCGGTCTTTTGGCGTCGCGGGCCATGCGCTGCGCCTTTCCCAGGCGTTCACCCAGCACATCCATCTGCCTGTTGTAATCTTCCTTGGACACTTTTTTACTCAAATCCAGCTTTTCCAGCATTCTCCAACATCTCCTTACTGTGTGCGAGAATCTTTAAATCAGCGCTCCTCGTAGGGGTTAAGAGCGCGCGGTTTTCCTAATACCTCTGCCATAATAATGCCGTTGACCAGCGCCGTATGCTTCAGCTTGACGCGCTTTTTCGGCGCAGGCTGCGCCTGCTGTGCGTAGTGGGCGTTAAACGCCGCTGCGGCAGCGTTCATCTTTGCTTCGTCGTAGCTGTAATCCCCGCGGGGGTCGTAATAAACCTTGCCCTTGTCATGCACAAGGGCTTCGTTTTCACGGTGAATTCTGCCGGTGTGGTCATGCAGAGCTTCACCGTCACGGTGAACTCTGCTGCCATCATCACGGCGCACACGCATTCCATCATGCACTACGCCTTGGCTGCTTTGACGCTTGCGTGCCTGCGCCGCTTCCGTCGTCTTTTTCAGACGGCGTTCAAACTCGGCGGCAATATCTTTAGGCTTAGCCTGCGTTTGCTGCTCTGCCTGCGTCGGCTCCGCCGTTTCCTGCGGCAGCTCCTGCTGTCTGCGGCGGCGGTTGCGCCTGTCCAAAAATACGTTGGCCAGCATTACGAGGACAAAAAGCAGGGGGATTAAATCACTGTCAAATAAACCGCCCATAAGCTGCACCTCGCTTATTTGCCGCCCTCAGGCTTTTCCTCGCCCTCCGGGCTTACCTCGGCAATCGTGCGGCGCATCTGCGTATCTGCCTGAATGTTGTTCAGACGGTAATAATCCATTACGCCCAAGCGGCCGTTAGCCAGCGCCTCCGCCATAGCTGTCGGCACCTTAGCCTGTGCTTCCACAACCTTCGCCTGCATTTCCTGCGTATAGGCCTTCATCTCCTGCTCCTTGGCAACAGCCATCGCACGGCGTTCCTCAGCGCGTGCCTGAGCAATGCGCTTGTCTGCCTCCGCCTGGTCGGTCATCAGCGCAGCGCCGATGTTACGGCCAACATCTACGTCCGCAATATCAATGGAAAGAATTTCAAAGGCAGTGCCTGCATCAAGGCCTTTATCCAAAACTGTTTTGGAAATATAATCGGGGTTTTCCAGTACCTTGCTGTGGTCGGCGCTGGAGCCTACGTTGGTTACAATGCCTTCGCCGACACGCGCAATAATCGTTGCTTCGCCGGCACCGCCTACCAGGCGGTCAATGTTGGCGCGCACGGTTACGCGTGCCTTTACCTTCAGCTCAATGCCGTCCTTGGCAACAGCACTTACTACCGGAGTTTCGATAACCTCAGGGTTAACGCTCATCTGCACAGCCTCCAGCACGTTGCGTCCCGCAAGGTCAATGGCACAGCCACGCTCAAAGCTCAGCTCAATCTGCGCTCTGTGGGCAGCAATCAAAGCATCAATAACGCGGTCCACGTTACCGCCTGCCAGATAATGCGCCTCCAGCTGGTTGACGTTTACGTCAAGGCCTGCCTTGTTCGCCTTAATCAGCGGCAGCACAATCTGTGACGCGGGCACACGGCGCAGGCGCATACCGATGAGGTTGAAAATGCCTACATTAACGCCGGCAGCAATGGCCGAAATCCACAGGCCCAACGGCACAAAGTTAAGAAAAATAGCAATACCGGCAATAGCAATGATTACTGCAAAGCCACTGCCGAAAATCATACTGAATAATAAATCCATAACGTCACTCCTTCGTTTGTTCTACAAAAATTTTGCTGCCCTCCACCCGCACAATAATCACGGGCGCAGACTTTTCGATATAATCTCCCTGACTGCTCACGTCAAGACGCTTGCCGTCCACCAGAATCGTACCTGCAGGACGCAGCGTGGTCAAGGCCGTGCCTCTTTTGCCCACCAGCATGCTCCAGTTTTTGCCGCCGGTGTAGCCTTCGCTGTTTTTTTGACGTGTCCACAGCACAAAGGGATTATACTTGCTTTCCTTAGGCAGATACACGCACAGCAGCGTAATTACCAGCACTAAAAACAGATACACTGCCAAAAGCACTAGCGCCGCCCAGACATTGCCACCCAAAACGTAAAAGCCGCCGACTGTCAGGCACACCATGCCGCTGATACCGAAAATTCCGAAGCCCGGCACCACAAATTCTATCAGCAGCAGGACAAGGCCCGCCAGCATAAAATAATATTCCAATGGCATGACTGCACCTCCTCAACGCTTGTACAATTATAGTATAGCAGAGTAAAAGCATGAAGTAAATTTAAAGTTTATGCTGCAAGGCTGCGGACAAGCTTCAAACAAAATCACCGGTGTGACTTGACGCTTACGTAACATCGCTTACGTAATATCAACTTCTTTCATAACTGAAAGAAGTTGCAAGAAAGGTTCGCGCTTTCTGGAAAGCGCGACAAAGCAAAAACTTTTTCGAGAAAAAGTTTTACCAAAAAGCTTTAAATAAGCTAAATCGCTTTGCTGGAAATAGCTATTTTTTCGTAGTTCTGCCGAACGATATACGCGGTAGTGTTTACAAATCTGTGGTTAGCTTATGCCCAGGCTTGCGTGACTAAGATTGGGGTTAGCTGTAAGCTGAAATGCCTAAGGTTTGCATGAGCAGTTATGGGGTATCCAAGTGTTTCGCTGCAAGACGCTAAAAAAGACCTTAGCATCAGCTTTTGCCGCTGCCAAGGTCTTGATTTTTATTTAGCTTCAGTCTTCCGCCAGCACCTGCTTTAAAAGCTCCAGCGCGCTCGCTTCGCTCGCTTTGTTCGTGCCCAGTTCACCGCGGAAGGCACGCGCAAGGATGGACTTCTTCATCAGGTCGATGCTTGCCAGCGCCTGCTCCGTTGCCTGCTGTGCTTTGCGCTCGCGCGCCAGCAGGTCGTCGATGAGGCGCACGATTTCGTGCTGTTCTTCAATACTCGGCAAAGGTATTACCAGTGACGCCAATCCTTTTCTACTAATTGTATTCTGTCCAGCGCTAGAAACCATATTATCCTCAACGTATTTTCTATACGCATTTGTTTTAGAGAAATACATAACATAACGAGCTACTATATTAGGATTATATTTTATCCTAATAATATGGTCACAAAAAGCCAACTTCTCATCAGTGTTAATTACAATCTGTCTAGCAACATTGTCTTTCGAACCATTCACGCGAATCATAATAACATCATCTTTGGAAAGAAGATAGTTTTTTTCTTCTTTTTCTGTTAACAAGATATATCTTAAATCATCTAACACTAAATCATCTTCGCTTAAGTTAGCCAATCTAAGAACACCTATATTATTACCCTCATCACCTTTTCTTTTAGAAAGACCATTTTGCATTTTTTCTATACAATCATCAAACTTTTTCTCTTCCCAACTTTCATCGCTCACGCCGTTTTCCCAACGCCACTGCTTTGTCAGCTCTCCCGTAAATGCCTTGTGCAAAATTGCTGCCTTGCGCACGGCAAAGCTGTCGGCAACCTCCTGCAGTCTTTCCTTCGCTTCATCCAGCTTGGCGAAAAGCTCCTCGATGCGCTCAACGATGCGTTGCTGTTCAGAGAGTGGAGGGAGAGGGAAAGCACAGCTTTCCATTTTACTCTTATTGACGATAGCAATGGTAGTTGCAGAAGCCATCGAAAGTAACTCCTGAACAAAATTCTCCGTACAAAGATAATAATACAAGCATAAGCTGTTAATTTTAGGTATAGCAGAATTTATTTGTTGATTGGTAGTGCCTTCACACATCAAATAACCACACTTACCAATACTGCCAATACAACAGACTGCTGTTGAGTTTTTAGGTATGATTCGAGAAACTTTTTTGCCTTCTTCACTTAAATACTCAGAAGCATCGTATGTTAATCTTCCTTGATCTAAATCACTAGGTTTATAAAAAGGAAAGTTTCCACCATAATACTCAGGGTGTTTTTTGCTAGGAGTTCCACCAGTAACAATTTCAGCTATTGCTCCAAGCCTCACCCACACCCAATTCTCCGGCACCTCATAAGGCTGTTCCTCCGCAGGCACCAGCGCCTGCTGCAAGCGTTCTTCTATTGTCAATGCTGTCTTTTTCTTTGGCATTGCCAGCTCTCCTTTATAAGCAAACATGCTATTGCTTTAGTCTATAATTTATGATAAAATGTTTTTGACAACCGGTTCACGGGGTGGGATTGCCTTCATTCTCTACGAATGGAGGTGATGTCTATGGTATATTTCAGCTTTCAGGATTTAATGTCCTTTGGAATTTTTATCGTAGCATTACTTACGTTCATTTTTAAGAACAAAAAGTAATAAAAAAGTTACGGACATAGAAAAACCGCCCCTTGACTTTGGCGAGCTCGGAGCGGATTTTTCTTAACTAAACTCGGCAACCCACCTCTGTGGGCGGTTGTCTTTTCTATATCTAATATACCACAGAATTCATAGCTTTGCAAGTTTTGAATTTGTGCGCAATAAAAAGAAAACCACTCCTACACTTTGCGGGGTAAGAAGTGGCTTTCTAAAACTTTTTGTCTTTTCTAGTCTAATATACCACAGAATCCATAGCTTTGCAAGTTTTGAATTTGTGCGCAGGATGCAGGAAAGCCTCTCCTTGGGGAGAGGTGGCATCGCGTAGCGATGACGGAGAGGGGTTTTATTGCTAAGCATAATAACAGCACTCCCCTCTCAGTCGCCCTGCGGGCGCCAGCTCCCCCCGAGGGGAGCCTTTTTCTTCCTTCACTCTATTCTTATCTTTGCAAGCTCCTCAGCTCCTGCGCCACGCTCTGCAGCAAATCCACGGCCTCCGCCAGCTTTTCCGCAGCCTCCGCCGCGCTTTCCGCCGGGTCCGGCAAATCCTCGTAATCCAGCACGCTGTCGTCCTTAATCAGGCCAAGGTCCAGACTGTTGCCCTTCTGCGCGATTTCCTCACGCGTAAAGCACTGCCAGCGCTCGTCCGCCACCTTGCTTCTGTCCTCTGCCGTGTAGGCCGCCTCAAAGCCGGCAAAGTCACTCGCCTTCAGCGGGTTCGTCTTGCCGAAGGATGGCATGTTGGTGCGCAAATCATAAAACCACACGGCCTTGGTGCTGTCCTTATCCGTTTTTTCGCGCGTAAAGAAGAGTACATTGGTCTTGACACCCTGCGCGTAAAAAATACCTGTCGGCAGGCGCAGAATAGTGTGCAGATTGCACTTATCCATCAAGTCGACACGAATCCTTTCGCCGTCACCGTCGGCAAAAAGCACATTGTCCGGCAGTACAACGGCAGCGCGCGCCTTGCCGTCAGCCTTCAGGCTACGGTAGATATGCTGCAGGAAGTTCAGCTGCTTGTTGCTCGTGGGATAGGTAAAGTCGTCGCGCGTTGCACGCTCGCCGCCTTTTTTCGTACCGAATGGCGGGTTTGTCAGCACCACGTCATAGCCCTGCATCTCCTTGCCCACGTTGGAAAGCGTATCACCCAAAATAATTTTGCTCTGGATGTCATGCAGCATAGCGTTCATCAGTGCCAAGCGGTGCGTATCATGCACCAGCTCGCAGCCGGTGAAGGCCTGCGTATATTCAAACTCTGCCGTTTCCTCATCCAAATCAAAGAAATCGTCCGTCTGCTCACGCACAAAATTGCTTGCCGCAATCATAAAGCCAAAGGTACCGCAGGCAGGATCGTTGCAGCGCTCGCCGGCCTTGGGTGCCGCCAAGCGCGTCATAACGTCAATCAGCACACGCGGCGTAAAATACTGCCCGGCGCCGCTCTTCTTTTCGTTAGCGTTTTTCTCCAGCAGTCCCTCGTAAAGATTACCCAGGCCCTCCTCCTTCGCGCTGAACCAGTCCAGCTCGTCAATCGTCCTGATAATCTTTTCCAGATTCTTCGGCTCGTCGATGTTCGTCGCCGCGCCCTTGTAAATCTCCTGAATGCGTCCCGTGCACCGCTCGCCCAGGTAATCCAACAAATCCTTGTAAAAGCTCTTCAGCTCCAATCCCTTGCGCGCCAGCAAATCATCCCATCGATAGCCCTCCGGGATATTTTCCTCGCTGCCGGTTTCCTTGGCCATTTTCAAAAATAAAATATATGTCAGCTCCGTAACGTACTGATGATAGGTAATGCCGTCATCACGCAGCACGTTACACAAATTCCAGAGCTTTGCTACAATCTCCTGTGTATTCACGCAGTTTTGCCTCCATCTTCATATAAATAACCATTGAATTCGCTCACGATATTATCCAAATCGTCGGCGAATATTTTTTGTGCCCGCGCATAACCGCCCAAGCGTTGCAATCGCTTGTCCTCTTTAAAGGCCTCCACGCTCAAAATATCCTGCTGCTGCATATAGCTGCGGATAATATCCAGCCACTTCTGCTGGGCAGGCGTAAACTTGTGCTTTTGGTTGAGCTTGTCAAAGGCACGGCTCAGCTGTGAATTTTTGCTCACCAGCTCCGTTCCCAGCATATAGCGCCTGATAAGGCTGATAATGCCTGCCACCATCGTGCTGTTCGTGTATTCCGAATAGGCATCGTTCAACTGCAGCGCCGTAAAGCCGTTGGCATCGAGCGTCAGCAGCAGCTCCTTCAGCTGCGCCTTCGTCAAATCCTTCGGACGGGTGCAGATGATATTCAAGGCAGCAATTTCGTTGGCGTGGCTCTTTAAATACGCCGCAAAATCGTTCAGATAATCTCCGGGCTTGGTCTTGTGCGCACCGTAGCCGCGCGTATGGCAGGTAATCTCATCCTTGCCGTCATAAACCATACCGCCCATATTGCCGCCGGCCCGGTATTTTTCAAGCTGCACCAGCGCCTCCTTATGCTGCAGCAAAAGCTCCTTGGCCTTGGCCGCGTCCGCCCTCTGCAGCTCGCCGGCAAAGGCTGCCACATCCTTGCCCGTCGCCAGCACAAACTCCTTCTTCGTCTGCTCGTCCAGCTTATTCACCTTGCGGCGCAGCTTTAAGGCCACCTGCTTGGCAATATCGGTAATCGCCTCCGCTGCCTCCGCTTCATCAAGCTGCTTGAGCAAATCCTGCACGGAAATCTGCGGATTGGCAACCGCAGGCATCGTCACCACCGGCTGCAGGCTGTTATATACGCCCACCGGGTCATAAATCTCAAAATGATCCTTGCCGATTTTATCGCAGTGGCGCGTCGCACGCCCCAGCATCTGCTCGAACAAAATACGCGATTTCACGCAGCGCATAAACACCAGCGTCGTAATCTCCGGCACGTCGATGCCCGTAGTCAGCAAATCCACCGTCACGACAATGCTGGGGAAGCGTTCATTCTTAAAGCGCTTGATTTTTTCCTGAATCTTTTTCTGGTCACCATTGGCCACACTGCCGGTAATCTTCATAATCGCATCGCTGTCCAGATTATCCTTGGCATAAAGCTCCTGCAGCATGCTCACAATCATATCGGCATGCGTATCGGTAGCAGCGTAAATCAGCGTTTTGCCGTAGGTTTCCGGCGCATCGGGATAAAGATTTTTGGCAATCTCCGCCAGCACGGCCCTATTGAATTCCGGCACGATAACACGGCGATTGAACTGGTCGACATCAAAATCGACATCATCGTCCAAATAAGCCGTATCAAGCTCGCCGGTCTGCTTGTTGATATACTTAACAGTATCGCCCCTTTTGAGCTTTATTCCCTCTTCGCTGAGCTTAGTTGTCAGCTGATGCGGTGCGTCATGGTCAATAAGATAACCGTCCAGCACAGCCTCACGATAGGTGTAGGTATAAACAGGCTCGCCGAAAATTTCCGTCGTCTGCAGGGCAGGCGTTGCGGTGAGCGCAATTTTTACCGCGTTAAAATAATCCAACACATAGCGGTACTTGCTCTGGTAATCGCGCTGGTCGCGATATAACTGCTCCGCCTCTGCCATTTCCTTATCCAAAATATAACCGCGGTGCGCCTCGTCGATAATAATCAAATCATAATCGCTGACTGCGGGAATGCGGTCCTCGCTTTCGGCGTACATAATACGCTTCATCATGCCCTGTACGGTAGCAACGTGCACGGCGGTTTCCGCATCAATCAGCTTATCGGTAAGCTCCTTGATATTGTAAATCTGGTCCAGCGTCTGCAGGCTTTCCAGCTTAACCTCTTTAAAGACATCCTGCGCCTGCACGCCCAAGGCATTGCGGTCAACAAGGAATAAAATACGCTTAAAGCGCTTCGCCTTCAAAAAGCGGTAAATCATGCCCAAAACCGTGCGTGTTTTGCCGGTGCCTGTGGCCATCGCCAGCAGCGCAGTCCGCTTGCCGCAGCGCACCGCCTCATCCACCGCCTGCACAGCCTTCAGCTGATAATCGCGCAGATGCAGGCCGTTTTCGTCCTGCAGGAAATCATACGGCAAAGCATCGAGAGCAGCGTTGCCCTCCGCGGTATTTTCCTGCAGCATTTCCTTCAAGCCTAAGGGAGAAGGCCAGCCTGCCATAGCGCGCGGTATATTGCAGCTTTGGCGCAAATCCGCAAACCAGATGCCGGATTTCGTCTGCAGCTGCTGCACATAAGGCCTGCCGTTGGCAGCAAAAACAAAGGGCACCTTAAAATCCTGCCACTGCCCCAGCAAATATTCCGCATCGCATTTTCTCACAGCGCGCGCATAATCCTTGCATTGGTAGCTGATGACGCTGGAAATATCCGTGTCCCACTTTTTCGCTTCGATAATGCCCACAAGCTCCGTACCAATAAAAAGTGCGTAATCGGCGTAGCCCTTTTCCTCGTTACCGGGAACTTTGTCCGTAGGCCATTCGGCAATTGCCAGATTGCGTCCCTTCGCAGGACGGCAACCCTTGCTGTAACGCAAAACAGTGGTGTCCGCCTCCCAGCCAACCTGACGCAGCTGCTCGTCAATCAGGCAGCGTGTTTCCGCTTCCGTCTTAGGGCGCTTGTTGGCAGCCTGCAGATTTGCCTGACTGCGTTCCTTGTGCGGCACCGGCACAGCCTTCTGTGCCTTCTCGTTATCCTGCTTACGCAGGCGCGTTTCCTCCGCCTTGTCCTTGGCTGTTTCGACAAAGGCTGCCTCTGCCTGCTCCGCAGGCAAATGATATTCCTTGGGCTGATAGGTATAATCACCGTACACCTGCATAAACCATTCGCAAAGGCTGTACGCCTGCGGCAGCAGCAGCTTGGCCTTCTGCAGCGAATCCGTACCCTCATGGCGCGCTTCGTTGCCGCCCAAGCGCAGGCGGTGCATAATGCGTGCCAAATCCTCTGTGATATACTCTTCGTTTTCCAGCAGGCGGATTTTGTTTACCAGTGTATCCTTCATCTGATAAGGCATTGCTATATTGTCAAAGTCAAACATTTTATTAACGATATCTTCGCACAGCAGGCCCAGCTTAAAAAGGCAGGAGTTGGAATCGCTGTACAGATAGCGCTCCGCGAACTCGCCTGTTTTTTCCAGACCGGGAAATTGTGTGCGTAAAAAGCTGAAGCCAGATGCCATAAAAACGGCCTCCTTTGAGCTGTAAAAATGATAATAATATATTTATATTCGCCTTAAAATAAAATTTACCTGCTGAATATGTTTTCGCAAAAGATCTTGCCGCTGCAATAAAAAAGCTGCCTGCCCTCCTGTACGAAGAAAGCAGGCAGTCCTTCGGTCCGCTAATCGCTATAAAGTAAAATAACCGCGCCAAGGTTTCTCTTAGCACGGTTATCAGTTGTTATTTGAGCAATTCACGAACCATAACGTTAATACGTTTGCCATCTGCACGGCCTTTGGTTTTTGCCATAACTGCCGGCATTACCTTGCCCATATCCTTGGGACTTGTAGCACCAACAGCAGCAATAACTTCTGCCACGATAGCCTTCAGCTCGTCATCGCTGAGAGCTTCCGGAAGATATTTTTTCAGTATAGCAATTTCTTCCTTAGCTTGGGCAACCAATTCGTCACGACCTGCTTTTTGGAATTCCTCAACAGAATCCTGACGCATTTTGACCTCTTTCATCAAGACAGCCAGAACCTCATCATCTGTAAGTTCCTTTTTGTCATTGATTTCAACATTTTTAATATTAGCACGCACCATGCGGATAACAGACAAACGCAGTTTACCTGCTTCTCTGTCCTTCATGGCCTGCTTCATATCAGCAGTCAATTGGTCTTTTATAGACATACAGCCCGCCTCCAATTATCTGGTTTTACGTTTTCTGGCTGCTTCGGATTTTTTCTTACGTGCAACGCTCGGCTTTTCATAGTGCTCGCGTTTTCTTACCTCAGAAAGAATGCCTGCCTTTTGGGTTGCTCTTTTAAATCTGCGCAGTGCGCTGTCTAAAGTTTCATTCTTGCCAACTTTAATTTCTGCCATCTGTTCTCCCTCCCTCCACACACTTAGGGAAGTGTATATGCAAATTAAGTTTTCAGCTGTTGCCAGCTAAAAACACTTACTGATTAATTATACAAGAAAAGACAAGCATTGTCAAGGTTTAGCATGGGGGCCAACCCAAAGCTTTACCGCCAATTACGTGAATGTGTAAATGTTTTACTGTCTGACCGCCTTCATCGCCGGTGTTGATAACAACGCGGAAGCCTTTTTCGGCAATTCCGGTCTTTTCAGCGATCATTTTAACCTTGCCCAGCATGTATGCAACCAGCTCGGGGTCCGCAGTAGTGATGTTAGCCGTGTGGTCCTTAGGCATCAGCAGCACATGAACCGGAGCAGCCGGAGCAACGTCATTGATAGCAATCATTTTATCATCTTCGTACACTTTGGTAGAAGGGATATCGCCCTTAATGATTTTGCAAAAAATACAATCCTCAGCCATTTCATGTCCCTCCTCTCATTTATCGTATCTATTTATATTCTGTATTTATTTCTTTTATCCTGCTAAAGAAATAATTTTTTCACAAATTAATTCAATTCGCCCAGCAAAAAATCCTCTTTGATGCCGGTAATTTTTACCTTAGCAATGGTGTTCGCCAGCTCCTTGGTTCCCGGAACAACAACACGCAGGTACGGACCACACAGGCCCTCCATATGCTCATCGTCCACAGGCTGCTCAAACAGCACTTCCTCCACCTTGCCGACAGTGCTCTGCAGCATTTGCTGATGCAGCTCCTCGTCCACCTTCGCCAGACGCGCCGCACGCTCGCTCTTCACTGCCTCGTCCACCTGATCCGGCATTTCGGCAGCAGGCGTGCCCTTGCGCTTTGAATAAGGGAAGATGTGCATTTTGGCAAAACCGCATTTCTTGGCAAATTCCAGCGTAGTCATAAAGTCCTCCTCGGTTTCGCCGGGAAAGCCCACGATGACGTCCGTAGTAATTGCCACATCAGGCACCTGCGCACGGATTTCGTTCACCAGCTCCGTAAAACGCTTGGTATCGTAAGGACGGTGCATAGCGCGCAAAATCTTGTCGCAGCCGCTTTGCAACGGCAGATGCAGGTGACGCTGCAGGCGCGGTTCCTCTGCCATCAGCTGCAGCAAGCGCGGCTCCACCTCCACGGATTCCAAAGAACCGAGGCGCACACGCTGCACACCTTCAACGCTCAGCGCTGCCTTTACTGCGTCATACAAAGTAACGTGCTTGCCTTCCTTCGCCAGCTCCTTGCCGTAGCAGCCAAGGTGAATGCCGATGAGCACAACTTCTTTGTAGCCTGCGGCAACCAGCTTGCCAACCTCCTCACGGATGCTTTCCAGGCTGCGGCTGCGCAGCGGACCGCGGGCAAAGGGAATAATGCAGTAGGTGCAGTATTGGTTGCAGCCCTCCTGAATTTTGAGGAAGGCGCGGGTTTTATCGGTTTCCGTACCAACGCCAAGCTCTTCAAACTTAGTGTCTACAGTCATCTGCTGTACATTGTCCAAAATCTCCGTGCGCTTGTGCTCCAGCGCCTCTTCGACCAGCTCCACAATGCGGCCGCGCTCCTGATTGCCGATGATTACATCAACACCCTCGATAGCACGCACCTCCTCCGGCGCAGTCTGCGGATAGCAGCCGGTAACAACCACCAAGGACAGCGGATTGTGACGCACAGCGCGGTTGATAATCTGACGCGATTTGCGCTGACCGGTATTGGTAACAACGCAGGTATTAACTAAATAAACGTCTGCCGGTTCACCGAAAGGCACAACCTCATAGCCTGACGCACGGAAAATCCCCTCCATGCTGGCAGTATCAGCCTGGTTGACCTTACAGCCCAGCGTATAAAATGCAATTTTTCTCATCTATGTTTAATCTCCTAAATCTCCGGTTTCATAAAAAATCGCTGAAATAGCAACAAGTCCTGCCGTTTCCGCACGCAGAATGCGTCTTCCCAGCGATACAGGCACAGCGCCTGCTGCGCGTGCCGCCTCCAGCTCCACTTCGCTGATACCGCCCTCAGGACCGATAATCAGCAGCAAATCCGTCAGCGCGCCCTTCGCCTGCGCCTCCTTCAGCGCCGCCTTCAGGCTCTTTTTATCCTCGCACTCGTAAGCGATAATCTTCGTAGCGCAGTCATTCGCTGCCAGCATCTGTGCCATCGTCTGCACAGGCTGCACCTCGGGAATAATATCGCGCTTGCTCTGCTTCGCCGCGGACTCGGCAATCTTCTGCCAGCGCTCCACCTTTTTGGCAGCCTTAGCACCGTCAAGGCGCACCACGGAATGCTCCATAGCTACAGGCACCACGCTGTAAGCGCCCATCTCCACAGCCTTTTGGATGATGAACTCCATCTTCTCGCCCTTCGCCAGGCCCTGCGCCAAAATCAGGCGCACCGCCGGCTCATGGCTTTCCGCCAGCTTCTCTAAGCAATGCACAGTCACGCACTCGCTGTCAATCGCTGTAATCTCCGCCAGCGCACTCACGCCGTCGTCACTCACAAGCTGCAGCTGCGCACCCGGCTGCATCCGCAGCACCTTGCTGATATGACGCGCATCCACGCCCTCAATAGTCATTGTTTCGTTATATAATTGCGGTACAAAAAAACGATGCATATAGGTTTCCTTTCTGTAAAAATTGATACCCCTCTCCGCCTCGACAAGCTCGGCACCTATCCCCTAGGAGAGGCTCTCTTCTATCGCACACGACATAAAACTTCTTACTTCTTCTTCATCTGCATAACAACCCAGCCGCCGCGATGGTCAACCGCGTCAACATAAAGGCCCTGCGCCTGCGCCGCAGCCTCCACATCAGGCATACGCTCCTCAATAATACCGCTCGCCAAAAGCACACCGTCATCATTCAGCTTCTGCGGAATATCCTGCAACAACATAATAACAATATCGGCAATAATATTAGCGATAATAACGTCAGCCTTGCCCTCGGTGCCATGCAGCAAATCGCCCTCGCGCACCTCAATCTGCTCGCTCAAGCCATTATCCGCAACATTCTCCTTCGCCACGCGCACTGCCACAGCGTCAATATCCACAGCCTTAACAGACTTAGCGCCCAGCATCGCCGCAGCAATCGCCAGAATGCCACTGCCGGTGCCAACGTCAAACACGGTAGAATCAGGCGTAATAACCTTCTCCAGACGCTCCATCATCATATTGGTAGTGTGGTGCGTGCCTGTGCCGAACGCCATACCCGGATCGATTTCAATAACATGCTCGCCTTTCTTAGGAGCATACTCCTCCCAGCTCGGCTTAATAACAAGGCTCTTGCCCACATGAGTAACATGGAAATACTGCTTCCATTCGTTAGCCCAATCCTGCTCACTCACCTTGCGGAAGCGAGTATTGCCGAAACGGTACTTGCCGATGCGCTCCTCAATCAGTGCCAGCTGCTCGTCAATCTCCGCCAAGCGTTTTTCCAGCTTCTCGTCATCAGCATAATAAGCGCTGACAGTAACAACCTCGGTATTATCCTGCTCCGGAATATCACACAGCTCCCAGGTACCGCTGTTGCGCAAATCATTAATCAGCTGCGGGTCCTCAATCGCAACTCCCTTAGAACCGATGCTCGTCAGCATATCCGCTACGGCCTCAACTGCTTCATGCGTTACCGCTACATTAACTTCTATCCACTGCATTGTATGCACTCCTTTGAAAATTATTCATTATATTATTATACACTATCATAGCAGGAAATGTACACAATCACTTGACGCAATGCGCTAATCAATTTATACTTGATGTAGTATTTTATACTATAATAATTAAGGGAAAGAAAAGAAGGTAACCAAATGCTCTCATTAGACAAAATTTATCATGCAGCCTTCATCCTTAAAAGCGTAGCACGTAAAACAGATTTAATAGCTGCTCCGCATTTAAGCGAAGGCAACAACTTGTATCTGAAAACAGAAAACCTGCAGGTAACAGGCAGCTTCAAAGTGCGCGGTGCCTACTACAAAATCAGCCAGCTTACACCTGAGGAAGCAAGCAAGGGCGTTATCGCCTGCAGTGCCGGCAACCACGCGCAGGGCGTAGCACTTGCTGCAACCAGCATGGGCATCAAAAGCATCATCTGCATGCCGGACGGCGCACCGATTATGAAGGTAGAAAACACCAAGCGCCTCGGCGCACAGGTGGAGCTTGTTCCCGGTGCCTACGACGAAGCACATGACCGCGCCGTACAGCTGCAGGAAGAAACAGGCATGACCTTTATCCATCCATATGACGACGAGCTTGTTATTGCCGGCCAGGGCAGCATCGGTCTGGAAATTTTGGACCAGCTGCCGGATGTCGAAGCAGTAATCGTACCGATTGGCGGCGGCGGCCTTATCAGCGGCGTAGCCTTCGCTATCAAAAGCCTGCGTCCGGAGGTTAAGGTTTACGGCGTACAGGCAGCAGGCGCAGCCAGCATGTACAACGCCTTCCATGACCATAAATACGAAACACTGGAGCACGTCAGCACCTTTGCCGACGGCATTGCTGTAAAAACTCCGGGGGAAAACACCTACGAGCTCATCAGCAAATATGTTGACGATATCGTTACCGTAAGCGAGGACGAAATCGCAACCGCTATTTTAACCCTGATTGAAAAGCAAAAGCTGATTGCCGAAGGTGCAGGCGCAACTCCGGTAGCAGCAGCGCTGTTCGACAAGCTGCCGATCAAGGGCAAGAAAACCGTTTGCGTTGTATCCGGCGGTAACATCGACGTTAATATTCTTTCGCGTGTTATCACCCGCGGTCAGGTTACCAGCGGCCGCAGAGTCAACCTTGTTATCATGCTTGAGGACCGTCCGGGTCAGCTGCTCAAGGTCAGCGAGATTATCAGTCAATGCGGTGCCAACGTTGTCGGCGTACACCACAACCGCAGCGATGCCAACATGGCCATCACCGGCTGCTTCCTCAAGCTGGAGCTTGAAACACGTGATGCCGCCCAAATCAAAGAAATCGAAGACAAGCTGACGGCAGCAGGCTTCAAGCTGGTCAGCGACCAAACCGCAGCACAGCATTAACAACAAAAAAATTACCACAGCCTACATAAAATGTAAGCTGTGGTTTTTTTATAGTGCGTTATACCCGCTCTTATTCTACGGTTACGCTCTTAGCCAAGTTTCTCGGCTTATCTACGTCTAATCCTTTGGAAACACTCACATAATAACCCATAAGCTGCAGCGGAATAACTGCCAGACTGGTCATAAAATGCTCGTCAGTCTTAGGAATATACACTGTGAAATCAGCGGTATCCTCAATATTATAGTTGCCATAGGTAGTCAGGCCCATCAGATAAGCGCCACGGCTGCGGCACTCTACCATGTTGCTGACAGTCTTTTCATAAAGCTCGCTTTGAGTCAGTACGCCGATAACCAGAGTACCGTCCTCAATCAGGCTGATAGTGCCATGCTTCAATTCGCCAGCAGCATAAGCCTCACTGTGAATGTAGGAAATTTCCTTCATCTTCAGGCTCCCCTCCAGGCTGACAGCGTAATCCAGACCACGGCCGATAAAGAAGATATCCTTAGCGTTTACCTGCTTAGCGGCAAACCATTGGATGCGTTCCTTATCCTCAATAATCTTTTGAATTTTATCCGGCAGCTGTGCCATTTCCTGAATCAGCTCCAGATATTTAGCTTCATCAATAGTGCCGCGAACCATAGCAAACTGAATTGCCAGGCAGTAAGCAGCAATCAGCTGAGTGCTGTAAGCCTTGGTAGTTGCAACGGCAATTTCCGGGCCTGCCAGAGTATAGAAAACATTATCTGCTTCGCGGGCAATGGAGCTGCCTACTACGTTGACAATGCCCAGAGTTTTGATACCCTTTTCTTTAGCCAGACGCAGTGCTGCCAAGCTGTCGGCAGTTTCGCCGGACTGGCTGACAATGATAACCAGCTCGTTCTTGCTCAGCAGAGGCTTGCGATATCTGAACTCGGAAGCCAGCTCAGTCCGAACCGGAATCTGTGCCAAATCTTCAATTACATATTGCGCTGCCACACCTACATGGTAAGCACTGCCGCAGGCAACGATGCAGATCTGGTCAATCTTTTTGATATCCTCGTCGCTGAGGCCGACAGCGCTCATATCCAGCTTGCCGTCAACCAGTACGGAATTCAGGGTATCGCGAACTGCCTTGGGCTGCTCGTGGATTTCCTTCATCATGAAATGCTCAAAGCCTGCTTTTTCGGCAGCTTCGGCATCCCATTTAATTTCGGTCAGCGGTTTTTCGATTACTTCTTCATCAACGTTGTAGAAGGTAACCTCGCCGTTAGCCAGACGAGCCATTTCCAGATTGCCGATGTAATATACCTTACGGGTGTATTTCAAAATAGCAGGCACGTCGCTGGCAACATAGCATTCGCCGTCCTGTACGCCGATGATCATCGGGCTGTCCTTACGGGCAACATAAATTTCACCGGGATATTCCTTGAACATTACTGCCAGAGCATAGGAGCCGCGCATACGGATCATGGCATGGCTCAGAGCATCGGTCGGAGTATGCTCGTATTTTTTATAGTAGTAATCAATCAGCTTAACGGCAACCTCGGTATCAGTCTGAGAATAGAAGGTGTAACCGTTATGCAGCAGCTTTTCCTTCAGCTCCTGATAGTTTTCGATAATACCGTTGTGTACGGCAACTACATTGCCATCAGCACTTGCATGCGGATGCGCATTAGTTTCGGAAGGTTCGCCATGGGTTGCCCATCTGGTATGACCGATACCACAGGTACCAATGAGGCTTTGTCCGCCATTAGTTTTGGCATAAAGCTCCTTCAGACGACCCTTAGCTTTAACAATCTGCACCTGTGCACTGCCGTCGCGCACTGCCAGGCCGGCAGAATCATAGCCACGATATTCCAGCTTAGACAGGCCATCCAACAAAATAGGCGCTGCCTGCTTATCTCCACAAAATCCAACAATACCACACATAAATTCTTTCCTCGTTTTCTCCAATTTTTCTTATAGCCTTACGCTTCAAAACCGTTAGGGTTGTTCTTCTGCCAGTTCCAGGAATCGCGGCACATATCCTCAATTCCCAGCTCTGCCTTCCAGCCAAGCTTTTCCCACGCCTTTGACGGATCTGAATAGCAGGTGGCAATATCCCCTGCACGACGTTGGTCAATTACATAAGGTATCTTAATTCCAGTAGCCTTTTCAAATGCTTTGACTAAATCCAGCACTGAATAGCCAATACCTGTACCAAGATTATACACCTCTACGCCGCATTTGTCATCTATTGCCTGCAAAGCTTTCACATGACCTTTAGCCAAATCCACTACATGAATAAAGTCACGCACTCCAGTACCATCAGGAGTGGGATAATCATTACCAAAAACATGCAGTCGCTCTAGCTTGCCAACAGCTACCTGAGTAATATACGGCATCAGGTTATTGGGAATGCCATTGGGATTTTCGCCAATCAGACCGGAGCTATGCGCACCGATAGGGTTAAAGTAACGCAGCAGAACCACATTCCACTTCTGATCAGCTACATACATATCACAAAGTATTTGCTCCAGCATCGACTTTGTCTGACCATAAGGATTAGTGCACTGCCCTTTAGGACAGGTTTCCGGAATAGGCACTACAGCAGGATTGCCGTAAACAGTAGCCGAAGAGCTGAAAATAATATTCTTACAGCCTGCTTTACGCATTACGTCCAGCAGTACCAGAGTACCGGAAATATTGTTCTCATAATATTCCAATGGCTTCTGTACCGATTCGCCCACTGCTTTCAAACCGGCGAAATGAATACAACAGTCAAAGCTATGCTCATCAAAAACTTTTTGCAGGCCGGCACGATCCCTGATATCAGTTTCATAAAAAGGGATTTGCTGACCGGTGATTTTTTCTACACGCTGCAGTGCCAGCCTGCTGGAATTAACAAGATTATCTACTACTACAACACTGTGACCAGCTTTAAGCAGTTCAATGACAGTATGCGAGCCGATGTAACCAGCTCCGCCTGTGACTAAAATATGCATTTTTTCACCTCAATTTTTTCGCATCAGGCAGCTATTAATTTCTGCCTACAGTATTATTTTACAACCTGTCGCCCTAAACTAAGGTGAACAAGCTAACTGTTTTTTTCATAATTTCTGTTTAACTGCCGATAATCGGCTTATTTTCCATAGTATTTACCAGCTTAGAAAGCTGCCATTTTATTGTTTCCGCCGGCTTTTCATAATTACCCATTTCACGCAGTCCGCTTTCACGCACACGTTTTTTCAGAAACTTATTGCCATCCTTTTTATAAACGAAAAGGTCTGCAGACGCTGCAACGCGTACATAGGTATCGTTGTCAAAGCGCATGCTCCAACCGCTCACAAGTGTTTCGTCCATTTCATAGATACGGGCGACAACCAGCACATCCATTTTGCTTTTTTCCGCCAAAGCGGCTAAAGATGCTGCATCCAGCTTCACACCATCACGCACAGCCTGACTCACCAGCTTCTGCGCCTCGCCGCCATCTATAATCTGATAATATGGGAAACGATAGGCCAGCTTGACCATCTGGCGCCACTCCTTATAAACAGCGCCGTCCACACCGCCGTCCTGGTCGATAACCACAAAGCCCACAGGACGCTCCGCAAAATCTGCCCGCGCCGCCTGCGGTACCAAGGCTGTAAACAAGGAGGCAAATACTACTAAAAAGCAGATTTGCAGCAGCCATTTAATTTTTTTCATAAGTATCACCTGCCTCTTACTCAGCTGCCTCCGCCAGCAGCAGCTCGACAGCTCCGCGTGTCACCTGCACCATGTAGCCAAAAGCACGCTGATAAACATCAGGCGGCGCCACGCTTTCGCTCTGCGTGCGCTTAACTACCACGCCACAGACAGCACCGGCCTCTAAGCCTAACGCCTGCGAGGTTACGAACAAAGCGGAGGTTTCCATTTCATAATTCAGCACGCCCAGCGCCTGCCATTCCTGCATCGTCCCGCGGAAGCGGCGCGGCACATAGCCGGTGAAGCTGTCATAACGCTCCTGTCCCGGCCAGAAGGTGTCGCTGGAGGCAGCAATGCCCAAATGATAGGGAGCGCCGGCACTTTTAGCTGCCACCACCAGTGCCGTTGTCACGTCAAAGCTGGCAACTGCCGGAAATTCCAACGGCGCATAATGCTGCGAGGTACCGTCAAGGCGAACAGCTGCCTTATCAATAATAATATCACCCAAATTAACCTTTTCCTGAATCGTACCAGTTGTACCAAAGCGGATGAGCTTTTTGATGCCCATGCGCGCCAGCTCTTCCAGACAAATAGCTACGGAAGGACCGCCCATACCCGTAGAGCAGACAAGTACCGGAGTATCGCTGATTTTAGTCAGCCAGCTGGTGTATTCGCGATGGCTGGCAATAAAGCTTGCATCACTGCCTAAGGCCTTAGCCAAAGGCTCCACACGTCCGGGGTCACCGGGAAGCACGGCAACAGTTGCGCCCTGCAGCTGCTGTGCCGAAAAACCTACATGGTATAAAATCTCCTCAGGTGCTGCGTAATGTTTGCTCATATTGTCCACCTCTTTCAAAACAGGTCCGCTTTAGTTCCGGTAAGGGTTGGTTCTATTTTCATATAATCGGCAATCGTCTGTCCTATATCGGCAAAGGTCTGCATAGGCTTAAGCTGCTTGCATTCAATGCCTGCTCCCGAAAAGAGTACGGGAATTTTTTCGCGCGTATGGTCCGTGCCGCTCCAGCTGGGGTCATTGCCATGGTCCGCCGTCATCAGCAGCAAATCGTCCGGATGCAGCAGAGCGGTAATTTCCGGCAGTCTGCTGTCGAAATATTCTAGTGCCTCACCATAGCCCTGAATGTCACGGCGATGTCCGTAGGAGGAATCAAAGTCAACAAAATTAGTAAAAACAATGGTATTATCCGGAGCATCGGCTACAGCCTGCTTCGTTGCATCTACCAGCTTATCCAGGCCACCTGCCGCATAATGCTTTGTAATACCGCGATGCGCAAAAATATCGGCAATCTTGCCTACGGCGTAAACGCTGCCGCCGGCTACAACCATTTTATCAAGCAATGTCGGCTGCGGTGCCGGTACTGCGTAATCGTGACGGTTGGTTGTGCGGGTAAAATCCGCAGCACAGGTGCCAACGAACGGACGCGCTATTACCCGGGCAATATTATACGGCTGCACCAGCTTAAAAGCCAGCTTGCACAAATCATACAAGCGCTCCAGGCCAAAGGCTTCCTCGTGCGCTGCTATCTGCAGCACGCTGTCGGCGGAGGTATAAATAATCGGCTTGCCGCTTCTTACATGCTCCTCGCCCAGCTCCTTGATGATTTCGGTACCGCTGGCATGACATTCGCCCAGCACGCCAGGCAAATTGCCTTGGCTGATAATTGCGTCTACCAGCTCCTGCGGAAAGCATTTCGGCACATCAGGGAAATAGCCCCAGTCAAACTTAACCGGCACACCGCTGATTTCCCAATGTCCGCTCAGTGTATCCTTACCGCGGCTGACCTCCTGCGCATAGGTATAAGCACCGATAGTATGCTCTGCTCCCAAGCCTGCCGGCAGTGCTTCGCCGCGGCTCAGCTCTGCAGCTGCCTGCAGTCCGCGCTCAGCCAGATGCGGTAAATGCAGCGGCTTCGGCGCTTCGCCTGCACGGCGCGGATTTTTTGCCAGCCAATCACAAATATGCCCTAAAGTATCTGCGCCATTGTCGCCATAAGCATCAGCATCATGGGCGTAACCAATACCAAAGGAATCCAACAACAGAATAATAGTACGAGCCATTTTTTCACCTGCTTTCTTATGCAAAAGGGAGCTGCTAACACCTACGCTAAACAACTCCCCTTGAATCAGAACCCTAAGCTTTCACCGACTAAAATGACTTTAATGCGTCCCTTGCTGCGGCTTGTGCGTGTAATAACAATCTGCGAGCAGATGCAGTCCGCTGAAAGGCAATAACCGCAAAGGCCGGCTTTATAACAAGGTGTTTGCAGACCGGCAAACCTTTTGGCATTTATCGGCGCAGCCACATTGCGCGCTCTGTCCATAGCAGCCTCCAAGGAGCCTGTAACTTTATTCAGACCGGCAATAACCAGCACCTGCTTCGGTCCGAAAATCAAAGCGGCACAACGGTTACCGTTGCCGTCAATATTTACCAGCTGACCGTCATTGCTGATGGCATTGCTGCTCATTAAATATGTATCACATAAAAGTGCCTGACGCATCAGCTCCATTTTTTCTTCCGGCGTTGCTGCTACAGCTCTGTCGATAACCTTATTGCGCTCTTTAACTGCGTCCAAAAGGCCAATTTCATCAATCGTTACAGAACCGCCCCATGAAACAACATCATTCTGCGGAATCAGCGCCAAAGCCTGCTCAAGCGCGGCCTGCTTATCAGCACAATAATAAGCATCAAAGCCACGCAGCTTCAATTTTTTTACCAAAGTTGCGCCCAAAGCCTCATTGCGTAATATTTCAGCCTGCTGCATAGAATCTCCTCCTATTCCATTAACAAGCTACTGTTGATTATTCTTCGATATCACCGATTGCTACTTCATCAATGCCGTCTTCCTCTGCCAGGTATACATTGATAGCTTCCTTATGGGAGGTAGGAACATTTTTGCCGGCAAAGTCAGCACGGATTGGCAGCTCGCGATGTCCGCGGTCAATAAGTACTGCCAACTGAATAGCCTTCGGACGGCCCATATCCATAACCGCATCAAGAGCAGCGCGGATAGTACGACCGGTGTACAGCACATCATCAACAAGAATTACGGTTTTGCCGTTCAGATCCAGGTCAATTTCTGTACCGTGTACAATAGGATTATATGCAAGAGTAGACAGGTCATCACGATAAAGGGTAATATCCAGCATTCCTACCGGCAGCTCAACATTCTCTATATCTTTAATTGTTGCTGCCAGACGTTCCGCAATAGGTACACCGCGAGTACGGATGCCGACAATGACAACATTGTCTACGCCCTTATTTCTTTCGATAATTTCATGAGAAATACGGACAATCGCACGGCGCATAGCCTCTGCATCCATAATAACATTCTTTTTAACAAAATTGCTCATTTGGCTCACCTCTTATTTTTATTCAGGCTTTTTAACCTGCTATCAAGACTGCCCTAAGGCAGAGCTCAACTAATTAAACTGTCCCAGGCGCAGGCGGATAACAATCTTATGCATATCCTCCGGCAACGGAGCTTCAAAGCTCAAGCGTTCTCCCGTACGCGGGTGGGTGAATTCTAATGTCTGCGAATGCAACGCCTGTCCCTGAATGCTGAAGGGAGTTTTCATCGGAGAATATTTCGGGTCACCTACCAAAGGATAGCCCAGATACTCCATATGTACGCGAATCTGATGCGTGCGGCCTGTTCGCAGTCGGCAACGCACAATGGTATATTTGCCAAAGCGCTCCAGCACCTCGTATTCGGTAACAGCATCACGTCCGCCTTCTTTGACAACCGCCATTTTCTTACGGTCGTTTTTATCACGGGCGATAAGCGTTTCAATCACGCCGTTGTCTGTCTTTATGTTGCCGCGTACTACAGCAAGATAGGTACGCTGGGCGGTTTTAGCCTGTATCTGCTGCGACAGAGAAAGATGCGCCGCATCATTCTTGGCACAAATCATAATACCGCTGGTATCCTTATCCAAGCGGTGTACTATACCGGGACGGATAACGCCGTTGATACCGGATAAGTTTTTGCAGTGATACAAAAGCGCATTGACCAGCGTTCCGCTTAAATTGCCGGCCGCCGGGTGGACTACCATCCCGCGCGCTTTATTGACAATAACAACATCCTCATCCTCATAAATAATATCCAGAGGAATATTTTCCGGCTGTACATCCAGAGGCTGCGGCTCAGGCAGAGTAACATCAATTTCGTCACCCAAACGCAGCTTGTAGTTGGATTTCAACACCTTGCTGCCACGCACCGCACGACCCTCCACCAGCAGCTTCTGCATATTAGAGCGAGTAAGCTCCAGCATTGCTGCCAGACCTACATCAGCACGCTGGCCAGCCTCCTGTTCAGTTATAATTAATCTTTGCTGCTCAGCAGCTCCGTTTTCAATATGCTCCATATAATCAAACCTACTCCCACACAAATTGCGATATCTGCCACATTAAATATCGGCCAGATACGAAAATCAAAAAAGTCAATTACTACACCGCGTGCAGTGCGGTCAATCAGATTACCCAAAGCACCGCCGGCAAAAAGCGCTGTGCCCCAACAGGCCATTACGCCGCTTTTGGCAATCTCCCGGCGCATAAACCAGACACAGCCGATTACAGCAACCGCAATCAGTACGAACAGCCAACGGCTGCCCTCCAGCATGCCGAAGGCGGCACCACGATTCAGTATAAACGTCCAGTGAAATACATTATTAATCACCGGTACGCTCTCCCCTAACGCAAAATGTGTTACCACATAATACTTTGTTGCCTGGTCCAGCAGAACCACCAGCAAAGCTAACAAACCATAAACCATTTTATTCTCCTATTATCTTGATATGTATATTATAACACACTAAAGACATAAAAATACAGATGACACAAAAACTTAATGAAAAAAAGCCATTGCATATTTCCGCAATGGCTTTCGTAAATACTAATTAATTATTTTCAGTTGCCAGATCTTCACGAATCTCAGCAAGCTGTTTGCGACGGCTGTGAACCTTTTCCCAATGCTCGAAGTACAGCTTGGTTTCTGCCACAACTACACCGCTCAGGCCCAGCAAAGCAATCAGGTTAGGAATAGCCATCAGACCGTTTACGATATCGGCAATAATCCAAATCATTTCCAGCTTCAGGAATACGCCCAGACCTACCAGAATGATGTAACCGATACGGTAAGGCATGATGCATTTAACGCCGAAGAGATATTCTGCGCAACGCTCGCCGTAATAGCTCCAGCCGATAATAGTGGTGAAAGCGAAGAGTACCAGACCACCGGTCAGGACATACTTGGCAACAGCCGGGAAAGCAGAAGCGAAAGCAGCCTCAGTCAGAGCAGCACCGTTCAGGTCGCCGGTCCAGGCACCGCTTACGATGATGGACAGGCCGGTCATGGTGCAGATGATGATGGTATCGATAAAGGTACCGGTCATAGAAACAAGGCCCTGTTCTGCAGGCCATTTGGTTTTCGCTGCAGCTGCTACAATAGGAGCGGAGCCTAAGCCGGATTCGTTGGAATAAATGCCGCGCGCGATACCGCTGCGCATTGCCAGCATAATTCCGGCACCGGCAAAGCCGCCTGCTGCCGCAGTACCGTTGAAAGCACCGTCGACAACCAGCTTAATTGCAGCCGGCAGAGCATCAGCATAAAATACCAGCACGGAAACGGTTGCGATAACATAAACAGCAGCCATGAAAGGAACAATCTTACTTGCTACGTTAGCAATGGATTGCAGACCGCCGATAATAACAACAGCTACAAGAACAGTCAGAACTGCTGCTACAACATATTCGGAAACACCGAAGGATACATTAACAATAGAGGTGATTGCATTTACCTGAGTAAAGGTACCGCTACCAAGGCAGGCAGTCATAACACCGAAAATAGAGAACATTACAGCCAGGGGCTTAAATTTTTTGCCCAAGCCCTGTTCGATATAGTACATCGGACCGCCGGAAGCGTTACCGTTTTCATCATAGGTACGATACTTAACAGCCAGCACGCCTTCGGAATATTTGGTTGCCATACCAAAGAAAGCAGCCAGCCACATCCACAGCAGAGCACCGGGACCACCAAGCTTAATTGCCGTTGCTACGCCAACGATATTACCGGTGCCGACAGTTGCGGCCAGAGCAGTGCACAAAGCCTGAAAGCTGCTTACATCACCTTCGCCCTTGCTGCGGGCGGTAAAAATCAGCTGCAAGGCTTTAGGCAGCTTCATAACCTGAAGCAGGCCAAGACGGACGCTCATTAAAATGCCTGTGCCGATGAGCAAAATCATCAAAGGCGGGCCCCAAATGAAGCCATCAATAGAATTCAAAATCTCCAACATAAAAAATTCCCCCCAGTAAAAAATTAAAACACGTTTACAATTTAAGGCTTTTTCCCGAAGCCCATGTATAGTATTGTATCACACCAATATATAGTGTACAATACTTCACACGATTGTATACACGTATTCTTCTTAGTGGCAGGGAATAGTATGACAAATCACTGCATAAAAGAAACAAAGCGGAAATGCTCGTCCAGATAGTTTCCGGCAAGTGCTACACCCTTACCCATGGTAAAGGCCGCCAGCACGGTGCCAATGCCCAAGCCGTCTACATGACCGATGAGCAGAAATGTCAGAGCCGCAGTAACAGCCAGGCAGGTAACATCAAAGGTAATTTTAATTTTGGCATAGGCAACCTTAATGATTTCTGCCAGCTCACGCGGAAACAAATCCGTAGGAATAATCGGCAGACCGCAACGATTGGAAAGAGCAATACCAACACAGATAAGCACATAGCTTATGACAAAATACAGTACACGCCAAGAAAAATCCTGCGGCAGTACATTGATATACAGCTCGAACAAATCAAGAAACTGGCTGAAAACAAAGCCTACAACAAAGCTGAACAGATAGGACAGCACAAATTTCTTTCTCAGCTGCATCAGACTTGCAATCAGCAGGCCTTGGAAAATATAGGTCCATGTTCCGAGCGTCAGATGCGGAAAGGCTTCGGAAAAGGCAAAGGGCACACTGCTGATAGCACTTATGCCGGAGCCTGAATACAGCATCAGAACTACGCTGAAGCTGTTGATAATAACTGCGACAAGTAAGGCCAGCTCACCGCGCAGTATCAATTGTGATTGTTGCTGATTTAATAGCATTTTTAGAAAATTCCCCTCTTTAAGATAGCTTTGCAGCAATTAAAAGCCACGCTGCAAAAATAAAGTTTAAACTTATTTTTTCCGCATGTCAAGCACCCGGCAAACAGATTTTACAAAAGCAAAAAGCCTCCGTCTGCGGCCAAAGGCCACAGGCAGAGGCTTCTATTCCTTAATCAGCGATGCTTATTTTACTTCGCATTCTACACGTGCCAGGATAAAGCACAAATCAGACAAACGGTTCAGGCAAACCAGAACATTAGGGTTAACCGGTTCGTTTTCAGCCAGGCGCAGCAGGCAACGCTCGGCACGACGGGTAGTAGTGCGTGCGATGTCCAGTGCGGCAGCGCCTACAGTATCGCCGGGGATAATGAAATGGCCCAGCGGCTGCAGCAGAGAATCAAACTTGTCGATTGTATCTTCAAACAGCTTAACGTGTTCTTCTTTGATGTAAGGTTCGGGCAGGTTGAGACTGGCAATGTCAGCCATCACAGACATGAGCAGCTTTTGTACATTGAAAATAGTTTCACGCACATCCTCACGCGTAACCTGAGCACGTGCCAAACCTAATGCCGAGGAAATTTCATCCACAGTACCATAGGCTTCTACACGCAGGCTTTGCTTGGGAACACGTTCTCCGGTGTACAAACCGGTAGTTCCTTTGTCACCGGTTCTGGTATAAACAGCAGCTTTCTTCATTTCTGCACCATCCTTTCCGTGAGAGTGTAACCCCTCTCAGTCAGCTCATGGCCGCCGAAAGGCTAAAGTTAATTAGTAAATTTCTTCCGGAGCGAAGAAGTTGTTGATTTCGCGTTCAGCAGCTTCCGGGCTGTCGGAACCATGAACAATGTTTTCACCGATGCTCAGAGCGAAGTCGCCGCGGATAGAACCGGGAACTGCTTCAATCGGGTTGGTAGCACCGTTCAGTTGACGAACAGCTTTGATAGCGTTTTCGCCACGGATTACAGCGCAAACCAGCGGAGCGGAGGTAATGAAGTCAACCAGTTCGCCGAAGAAGGGTTTGCCTTCATGCTCAGCATAGTGGAATTTAGCTTGAGCTTCGGTAACTTTAACCAGTTTCAGAGCTGCAACTTGCAGGCCTTTGTGTTCGAAACGAGCGATGATATCGCCGATCAGATTTTTCTTAACTCCATCAGGTTTTACGAGTACGAGTGTTTGTTCCATTTGTAAATCTCTCCTTAAAGTGTAATTAAATTTTTTATACTAACCCAGTCACCGATGTGACTTAGAGGTATAGTTGAATTGTTAACGGATACCCATTTTTCTTGCCTGCTCACGCAGCAGCTGAACTCTTTCCTCGGTTGCGGGGTGAGTGCTGAAAAGCTGCTTGGCATCAACACCGGCAAAGGGGTTGATAATAAACATATGCGCAGTTGCTTCGGTAGCACCGGGCATTACGCGACGCTCCGCATAGGCTTCAATCTTCAGCAGAGCATCAGCCAGAGCATTGGGATTGCCGCAAAGCTCACCGCCGGATTTATCTGCCATATATTCGCGGGAACGAGATACTGCCATCTGAATCAGCATAGCTGCCAGAGGCGCCAAAATCATAACCAGAATAGAAGCGATAGGATTACGGCTTTCGCCATTCTCATCACGACCGCCGCCAAAGAACATACCCCATTGGGCAATCGTGGAAATAGCACCTGCCATAGAAGCGGCAATAGTACTTACCAAAATATCACGATGCATAATGTGGCTCAGCTCATGACCTAAAACACCGGCCAGCTCTTCCTTGGTCAGCATATCTGCCAGCGCAGTATTTACAGCAACGGCAGCATGCTCCGGATTTCTGCCGGTAGCAAAAGCGTTAGGCACCGGACTATTGATAATATAAACCTTCGGCATAGGAATATTGGCTTTTTTAGCCAGCTTTTCTACTATTCCGTACAGCTCCGGCGCACTGTTGCGGTCAACCTGTTGTGCATCATAGTGTGCCAGAACCATCTTATCGCTGTTCCAATAAGCAAAGAAGTTCATTGCCACGCCTACAAAAAGCATTACGGTCATGCCGCGCAGACCACCGAAGAAGTCGCCCAGAAGCATCAGCAGCGCTGTCATTAACGCCATTAAAAACGCTGTTTTCATCTAAGTAATTTCCTCCTCATAAAAGACCTGCACTGTAAACAGGTACAGGCATTAATAGAATACATTTTCAACATATCTATTATAACAAGTAATTACTTATTTTTCAATTTGGGCCTTGATAGAGTTTAACATATTTTCACTGTTTTCACGAACTTTTTTCTTAAGAATAGGATTCAGGAGGCCGGCAATCATCGGAATACCGAACTCAAAATCAACTGCCAGCGTTACCTCGCAGCCGTCAGACTGCGGTGTAATAAGCCAGGAGCCTTCCATTTTCTTTAAATCACCCTCGGTCTGAGCATAGGTAATTTTCAGCTCCTCAGGATAGAAGGTATCGCGCTCGGTCCAGACGATTTTGCGTCCGTCAACATTACTTACCCAGTGAGAAACAGTGTAATTCTCACCGCGCTCCAAGATTTCTACGCTTACCAGGTCATGCATAAAGTTAGGGTAAGCAGCCATATCCTTGATAATATCATAAATTTTTGCACCATCACCCTTGATGGTGGTTTTGCTCTCTACATAAGGCATAATCTTATCTCCTCTTATAAATCTTCAATAACATCCGCGGTTTCCTTAACAGCGCCTCTGAAAGCCTCCAGAACATGGTCGATAACCTCTTTAGGCATAATCAGCGGCGGCTCCATACGGATAACCTTAGGATTGTTCAAGGTATAAGCAACAATAATGTGCTGGTTAATCATCAGGCTCATCAGCATACCGCCGGCACCCTCTTTGGTCAGCTCAATGCCGATCATCATACCGCGACCGCGTACTTCCTTGATAACGGAAGGATATTCCGCAGCGATAGCCTCCAGACCAGCCTTCAGATAAGCGCCTGCCTCACGTCCGCGACGCAGCATATCCTCTTCCTTAATAGCCTTGATAGCTGCTACACCGGCAGCGCAGGCCAGCTGGTTGCCGCCAAATGTAGAGGTGTGCAGGAACGGTGCTTCAATAAGACCGGCCCAGGCACGCGGAGTACCGATAATCGCACCTATGGGCATTACACCGCCGCCCAAAGCCTTAGCGCAGGCCATCAGGTCGGGAGTAACGCCATCATGATTAACGCCGAACCATTCGCCGGTACGGCCGATACCGGTCTGTACCTCATCGGCAATCAGCAGAGCACCCTTCTTCTCGCAGATTTCCTTAACCTCGCGCAGGTAACCTTCCGGCGGAACAATAATGCCGCCCTCGCCCTGAACAGGCTCCAGGATAACAGCAGCAGTCTCCTCATCAACAGCTGCCTCAACAGCTGCAGCGTTGCCGTATTCTACATGGGTAAATCCATCGAGCAGCGGTTTAAACGGCTCGCGGTACATATCACGTCCGGTAGCAGTTAAACTGCCAAAGGTTTTGCCGTGAAAAGCATTCTTTGCAGCAACGAACTTTTTGCGTTTTGTTGCCAGACGTGCTACCTTCAGGCAACCTTCAACGGATTCGGTACCGCTGTTGACAAAAAAGCTGTACTGCAGCTCACCGGGAGTAATCTCGGCCAGAGCCTCCGCCAAATCAGCCATCGGACGGTTGAACAGCACCTTGCCGCACATCGGCATAGCATGCAGCTCCTTTTCTACGGCCTCAACAACCTTCGGATGACGATGACCTAAAGCAAACATACCGTAACCGCCCAGGCAGTCAATGAACTCCTGACCTTCGCTGTCGGTAATCGTCCAGCCCTCAGCATGGCCTTCAATGCTTGCCAGGCCCATGAAGCGGAACAGCTTTGCCTGAGCAGGATTGATATACTTTTCATATTTACCGATTGTTTCTTCTACATAATTAGACATTTTCTTACCTCGATTCAGTTTATGTAAATTAGAGTTTTGCAAACAGAATATGTACTCATAAGAGCCTCTCCTTGGGGAGACAAGGTGAATTGCCCGTAGGGCAAGAGAAGGCGCCCTGGGGCGGGTGGCATCGCGTAGCGATGACGGAGAGGGGTGTATCATTTTACCGTATAAAACACTATTCACGAACAATCCCCTCTCAGTCGCCTTTTAGGCGACAGCTCTCCCCAAGGAGAGCCAATTTTTCTTAAGAATTACAACTTTTGAACAACACACCAGAGCAAGCAACTGATATATCGTGTAGTGAATAAAAATTTTAGAAAATGAGTGTCTGGAACCATAGAAGCGGCGCAACTGTTTGAGCGCTATTCCGCACTCAGATTGCAAAAAATCTTAGCTTAGCGCGAGTTTTGCGGCGCTTCGTCCTGGTTCCACACGAAATTTGCGTTGTGCCCTATGGGCACGGGAAAATTTTTCTGAGCGGAACGATATGTTAGTTGCGCAGTTATCAAGCGAATATTTCTTACTATCTTCTTTCAGTTATGAAAGAAGTCGAATTTAAATACTAACCATCATACTGATTTAATACAGCAGCTCCGTCACCGGCACAAAGGTTATCCCCGTCCGCTTAAACTCCGCCGCATACATCTCCCAGCATTTGGCAGTATTCGGTCTGGCGTGGCAGATAGCAATAACGCTGCCGTTTTTTTCCGCCATAGCGAAAGCCTTATATATCTGCTGACGAATCGCCTGCACGTCAGAGCTGTTATCCAAAAAGATATCATTGCGGGCAGTCGAAACACCCAGCTGCTGCGCCATATTGCGTGCTACCGAAGCAGAATTTGTACGGCTGTCCACAAAAAACAGCTTCTGCCGCCGCAGCTCCTGTAAAACAACTCGCATAGTATCCTTATCCGCAGTCGCCTTCGAACCCTGGTGATTATTTACACCCATCACTCCCGGCAGACTGTTAAGCGCACGCCGCGTCAAAGACAGCTTCTCCGCCGCAGACAAATCCGTACGAATAGTAGCAGCGCCCTCGCTCATAGCACTGCGGTCAATAGGCTCCATCGGCAGATGCAGCATCGGCACACGTCCTTTAGCCTTTACCATCTCCAAAACATCGCTGCTGTACTGCTTATACGGCAATATCGCATAGCTGAACGGCAGACCAGTATTCAGCAGCTTGCGCACCGGCGCCATATCATAACCGCAGTCATCAATAACGATGGCTACTTTTCCTCTGAATTGCCTGACGGTCCCCTGCTGCTCCTCTTCTGCCTTTTGCTCTGGTAAATCCTTAACATCCTTATCCTGCTTGGTCAGGTTACTGTTATGGAAGAAAATCACAGTATCTGTTACAAAGCTCTTGCTGCCTGCACCGGCCTTAACCTTAATACCAATTTCAGCCTTATAGGCATCCCATTTTTTATATTTGGTAGGCTTGCCGCTGATATAAACCAGTCCGGCCTGCTCAGCCTTTGTCTGCAGCCAGTCGCAGGCACCGGCAAGGCTTGTACCGGATGGTACGCCAACTGCCAGCTCACGCTGGTTAATCTGCACCTTGGTACCGGATTCTTCTACCTCAACATCCTTTTTGCCGTGATCGTTTTCAATCAGCTGCCAATTATTTTTCTGCAGCAAAATATTATCCAGCAGTCGCTGCGCCTCTATAGATTCATCCAGCAGACTTACCTTCTGCGGCTCGTCACCATTCTTATCCAAAACATCCTTCTTGCTGTTGCTTGTGGCATAAAAAAGTCCGCAGCCAATGGCAACAATCGCAATAACCGCTGTTAAAATCAGCACAGCATATTTACTGCCGGAGGATTTTTTCTTGCTCGCTTTTGTCATAGGTGTTCTCCTTTCTAAGCCCGTGGGTGCGTTTTATCATACACCTCACGCAAACGCTCCACATCAAGATGCGTATATATCTGCGTGGTAGAAATATCTGCATGTCCCAAAAGCTCCTGCACTATGCGCAGGTCGGTGCCGTTATTTAAAAGATGCGTAGCAAAGGAATGACGCAACATATGCGGTGTAACGCGTTTGCTGATGCCTGCGCTCTTACCGTAGGCCACAATAATTTCGTAAAAACGCTCCCGTGTCATCGGCCCGCCCCAGCCGGTTACAAAAAGCTCTGCAGCAGCATCCGGCTTGCCATGCAGAAGCTGTGGGCGTACTACCGACAAATAATGCTCCAGATAATGCAGCGCAGTACGGCCTAACGGCAGCATACGCTCCTTGGAGCCTTTGCCCATAACAATGACATACTGCATCTTCATATCAACATTCTTCACCGGCACATTTACCAGCTCAGACACACGCATACCGGTAGCATATAACAGCTCCAGCATCGTCTTATCGCGATAACCGTCCAGAGTTCCCAAATTAGGCTCATCCAAAAGCCTTTCTACCTCCTGAACGCTCAGCACCTTCGGCAGATGCAGTCCTCTGCTCGCCGCCTCCAGCACCTCAGCAGGATTACGGCGGATATAACGCTCTGCCGTCAGAAAACGGTAAAACGCCTTAATCGAAGCCAGCTTGCGTGCCACCGTCGAGGCGGCGCGGCCTTCCTGCTTCAACCGCACAAGATAGGCTATCAGCTGCTGTCGTGAAACCTGCAGCAGCTCCTCATCTGCCTTCAACTGCAGGCTTTTCATCAGCAGGCGCAAATCACGCATATACGCCAGCTGTGTATTTTTTGCCAGTCCCAGCTCTACCGTCAGATATTCCTGAAACAAGGCCAGATAGTCAAACATAAAAACCTGCCTCCATCCCGCAAATTTGCCGCTTGCAAATTTTGCCGGATGCAATCTCTTTCAGAAAAAGAAAAACAACGCTTGTGCGCCGTTTTTCTTTATAATCATAACTTTATTAAAATTCTTTTTTCTCGGGCTGCATAATAGTAATATTAGTTGCCGGAGAAATAGTGGAAATAGCATGCTTATAAACAAGCTGCTGTTTGCCTTCGTTTTCAATAATAACAGTAAAGTTGTCAAAACCTCTTACTAAGCCACGGATTTGGAAACCGTTCATCAGATAGATGATAACACCCAGGTTTTCCTTGCGAACATGGTTTAAAAAGCTGTCTTGCAAATTCATTGCGGGTTTTACTGAAGTAATCATTAAAAGCCCCTCCTACTCATTTCGTTATCTCCGGAAGTACAGATTCCTAAAAACCTACACTCCTCTTTATACTTATATTTTACACCGAAATGCCACTTTCTACAAGTATTTCGGAAATTTCTGCCACTGCCTGCTTATAATCAGGCTCATCATCCAAATGCAGCCAGTGAATATACGGCATTTTTTTATACCATGTAATCTGCCGCTTGGCAAAGTTGCGCGTTGCCTGCTTCAGCTTATCCACAGCAGCAGCATAATCCATACTTCCGTTAAGATACCACACCATCTGTCTGTAGCCAATACTCTGCATCGACTGGCACTCGGGCGCTACTCCCTGCTCCAGCAAGCTGCGCACCTCCTGCTCCAGGCCGGCTTCCAGCATCAAATCCACACGCCTGTTGATGCGCTCGTACAGCGCCTGACGCTCCATCTCCAAACCGATAACTACAGCGTCATAAGGACTTTCCTGCGCGCCGTACTGGTTAACAGCCTCGCCCTGCATAGCCGATTCCAGCGCACGGATAACGCGGCGCACATTGTTCGGGTGAATGCGCTCTGCCTCCTGCGGCGCCAGCTCCTGCAGGCGCGCGTGCAGCGCCCACGCGCCCTTTTCCTGTGCCTCGGCCTCCAGCCTGCGGCGCAGCTCGCTATCCTCATCCGCATTATTAAAGGCATAATCCTCGATCAGCGCTTTAATATAGAGTCCTGTACCACCGGCAATTATCGGCAGATGTCCGCGCGCGTTGATTTCCGTAATCAGCGCAGCTGCACGCTCCTTAAAATCCACAACGCTGAAGGATGCATCCGGCGGCAGAATATCCACCAGATGATGCGGTACGGCCGCCAGCTCCTCGGCAGTTGGCTTGGCAGTACCGATATTCATATTTTTATAAACGAGCATTGAATCACCAGAAATTATTTCACCCTGAAACTGTTTGGCAATCTCAATAGCGCAATGACTTTTTCCGGTTGCTGTCGCTCCTAAAATAACAACTACCTTGGGTTTTTGCAACATAAATCACCTTTTTATTATTCCGTACTTAATCCTGCTGTATTTGCCGCCGATAAATTCCTCGCAGCCATACTCGCGCAGAATATATTCGCTGCGCTCCTTGATAACCACGCGTGGCGCTACACGCAATGCAAGCTGCAGCGTTTCTGCCGACAGCGCTTCCTCGTAGGAAAGCGGACGCAATGCTTCCATGCCCTTGGCACCATTGACAGGATGGCGGAACATCGGATCGAAATAAACAACGTCAAAGCTGTCCGGCGCACACTGCGCCAGATAATCCTCCGCCAACGCTTGCACCGGCTGAATCCGGCGCAGTGCTGCCGTCAGATCAGCATCCTCGGCAACGTAATTTTTCAGGCCATAGCTCACAGCAAAATACAGCAGCGGTGAAGCCTCCAGGCCAACAACCGTTCCTGCCTCACCGACAGCATATGCGCTGATGGCAGCATCAGCCGCCAAGCCCAGCGTAGCATCCAGCACTCTTTTCCCCGGACGCAGGTCCAACGCCGTCAGCAAATGCTCCGTCGCACCGCGCTTCAGCTGCTGCAGACGCAGCACCGCCATCCCCGGATGATAGGCAAAGCTGCCTGCGGCGCTATGAATACGCGGACCGTCCTTCTCTCCCACGACAAGCACCGCCAGGTCATATTGCGCCATAAGCTCATCTACGCCCATATTATGCGGACGCTCTACGTAAAGTGCGCCCAGCTGCTCCGCCCAGGCCCTGGCCTGGGCTGCAGCGGCGCTGCCTGTAGCATTTCTGGCCGTTGTTACGCCAATTTTGCCTGTAAGCATTAAAAGCCCGTCCTTTTAAACATTTTATACAGCTGATTGCTGTCAATTTCAATCATGCAAGGTCTGCCGTGCGGGCAGGTAAACGGATGCGTGGTATTGCACAAATCAATAATCAGCTGACGCATCTGCCGCATATTCAGCAGCTGTCCTGCCTTAATCGCCGCCTTGCAGGCAGTCATGTGCAGCACCTCCTGCCGCAAATCGCTGCCATTGACATTACGCATTTCCCGCAGCATTTTGCTGATAGCATTGATAAAATCCTCAGCAGCATCAGCCTTGATATCCGCCGGCAAACTGCTTACACGCAGCAGGCTTTCGCCGGCGCTGGCAGCATCCACACCCAAAGCCAGAAATTCATCCCTGTGCTCCTCAATCAACGCAATATCATCGGCAGCCATATCTACATAAAGCGGCATCAAAAGCTGCTGCGACGGAATCTGCTTATGCGAAGCCACGAGCTTGTCATAAAGAATGCGCTCATGGGCAGCATGCTGGTCGATAAGATAAAGCGTTGTTTCGCTTTGGGCAATAATAAAGGTTTTATCAACCTGTCCAATCGGCCATATTGTATCCATACCACTGTCGGTATCGGTAAAAGCAATAGTTTCCCTGTCAGCCGCAGGTGCAGCCTCCGCCGGCTGCGGCTTGGCAAACTCGCTGCGCGCCTCATGTACCTCCAGCACAGGCTCCTGATAGCCCTTGCTGTAGGAAACTGTTGCGGCGGTTTGGGCAAAATCATCAAACGGTTGCCACATTGCTTGCTGCTCTCCCTGCTCCTTTTTCACAATAGGCGCAGGCTGCTCAGGCACCAGCAAACTTTCGGAAGCAGGTGCAGGCTGCACATCTTCCTTGCGCTCCGGTGTTTTGAAAATCTGCTCCGCACCGCTCTTGAACACAGGCTGCGGCGGCTGATACGCCGGCTTTACCTGCGGTGCAGGTGCAACCGGCACAGAAACAGCTTGCGGCTGCGGCTTAACAAACACATTCAGCTCTGAATCCGGCAACAGCGTTACCTGCGTCTTTTGGGCGCTCATCGGCTTCGTCAGCGCGTCGGTCAGCGCCTTATACATAGCCTTGTAAATAAGACTATCATCACTGAATTTGATTTCGCTCTTCTGCGGATGCACGTTAACATCAACGCTGGCTGTATCAACTGTTATATTGATAACAGCAAAGGGAAAGCCGCTTTTGGGAATCTGCGACTGATAAGCATGGTCCATAGCCTTGGAAAGCATTTTGCTGCCGATGCAGCGGCCGTTGACAAAGAACGTCTGCCACTGGCGCGATCCCTTCAACAGCGTAGGCTTGCCGATAAAGCCGCTAACTCTTACCTTAGGATCGTTCAGCGATACCTCCAAAAGGTTTTCGGCAACATTCTTGCCGTACAGTGCTCTGATAGCATGCTCCAAATCTCCGTCACCGGGAGTGCTGAGCACCTCTTTATCATTATTCACCAGCTTAAAGCGCACATCGGGACGCGAAAGCGCCAGCCTTGTCAACAGCTCGCTGATATAACGGCCCTCTGTGCTCACGGTTTTCAGGAATTTACGGCGTGCAGGCACGTTAAAGAACAGATTCTCTACAATTACGGTAGTACCTGTACTGCCGCCACTTGCCGTAACCTCCGTGTTTTCCCCGCCGTCGATATGCACGGAGGTGGCAAATTCCTCGCTCTCCGGACGGGTGAGCAACGTAAAGTTTGAAACAGAGGCGATACTGGGCAAGGCTTCACCGCGAAAGCCTAAGGTATTCAGGTTCAGCAAATCCTCAGCCTTCGTAAGCTTGCTTGTGGCATGACGCAGCACAGCCATTTTGGCATCAGCCTCACTCATGCCGCAGCCATTATCAGTTACTCTGATATATTCCGTACCGCCGGCAAAAATCGTTACTTCAATTTTATCTGCACCGGCATCCAGTGCATTCTCAACCAATTCCTTTACTACGGACGCAGGCTTTTCTACAACCTCGCCGGCAGCAATCTGGTTGGCGGTATTCGTATCCAACAAACGGACGGCATGCTCTTCTGCCATTATTTACCCAGCTCCTTTCTTGCTTCATCCTGCAATTTATACAAGGCGCTCATCGCCTCAATCGGTGTCATACTCATAACATCGAGCTTTAAGAGCTCATTGGCAATAGAGCTACCAAACAGCGAGCCCATCATATTATCCGGCGCTGCAGCAGCTGCAGGCTGCTGCACGTGGCCGTTGTCATTATCATATTCCTTCAGCAGCTCTTCCGAACGCTCCAGCACCTTCTTTGGCAGACCGGCGAGGCGTGCAACATGTACGCCGTAGCTGCGGTCGGTTCCGCCCGGTACAATACGGCGCAGGAAGATAATATCCTTGCCTCTTTCCTTGACGGCAACAGAATAGTTCTTCACACCGCTCAGCACATTTTCCAAGGCAATCAGCTGATGATAATGCGTAGCAAACAGCGTCTTTGCCTTGATGCGGTCATGGATATATTCCATAACAGCGTGAGCAATACTCATACCGTCAAAGGTACTTGTACCGCGGCCCACCTCGTCGAGGATAATCAGACTGTTCTTCGTAGCGTATTTCAAAATCTGCGCTACCTCATTCATCTCCACCATAAAGGTGCTCTGGCCTGTTGCCAGATCATCACTGGCACCGACGCGCGTAAAAATCTTATCTACCGGGCAAATGCTCGCCTGACGCGCAGGAATAAAGCTGCCGATTTGCGTCATCAGCACCAGCAGCGCCACCTGACGCATGTAGGTTGATTTGCCTGCCATATTCGGACCGGTAATAATTATCATGCGTTCGTCAGTATTATTCAGATTGGTATTGTTGGGGACAAAAATCTCCTTTTCCAGCAAGCGCTCTACTACGGGATGGCGTCCGTCAACAATCTTGATTTCGCCGTTATTATTCAGCTCAGGTCTTACATAATTATATTTATAGGCAGCCTCTGCCAAGCCTGTCAGCACATCAATGTAGCTGACGGCGCGGGCAGTTTCCTGAATCTCCTTGATTTTGCCGCGAATCAAGGTACGCAGCTCATCAAACAGATAATACTCCAGCTGCTCGATTTTTTCCTTGGCACCGAGAATTTTATTCTCGAACTCCTTAAGCTCGGGAACAATATAGCGCTCCGCGTTTACCAGCGTCTGCTTGCGTACAAAGTACGGAGGCACGCTGCTGCTCTGTCCCTTGCTTACCTCGATATAATAGCCGAAAACCTTATTGAAACCAACCTTCATGGTTTTAATGCCGGTTTCCTCTTTGATTTTCTGCTCAAAGTTCTGCATCCAGGTTTTGTTGTCGGCAGCAATCAGATGCAGCTCATCCAGCTCCTGATTATAGCCGGTGCGAATCATACCGCCCTCGCGGACAGAAAACGGCGGCTCATCGACAATAGCCTGCTGTAATCTTGCAGCCAGCTCCTCGTGCAGATGCAGGCCCTTCCACAGCTTGCGCAGCAGTCCGCTGCTACAGCCTTCCAGAATGCCCTTCAGGCCCGGAAGCACGCTTAAGGAATTACGCAATGCCACCAAATCTCTGGCATTGGCACTGCCCACCTCAATACGGCTGACAATACGCTCCAGATCCGCTACTGCCTTCAGCTGTGCAACTATCGCTTCGCGCAGCTCTGCTGCTGCCGCCAGCTCTGCTACTGCCTCCTGGCGCTCATAAATGCGGCCTACATCAAGCAGCGGGCTTTCAATCCAACTACGCAGACGGCGCGCACCCATCGAGGTATTGGTAAAATCCAGTACCTGCAGCAGCGTACCGCGCTTCGAGCCGTCCGTCATATTGCGAACCAGCTCCAGATTGCGGATAGCAGTCACATCAAGATTCATAAAGCTGTTGCGTTCAATCCGCACCAGGCGGTTAATATGGCTCAAATCGGCCATTACCGTTCCGTGCAGATAACGCAGCAAAAGCTCAACCGTACTATGTACCTCATCCGGCACGTCACTGCCGGCAAAGTGCTGCGTAAAATAATCAGCCTCCGGCGTACTCTCGTCATAATGCGTAACAACGCATTCCGGCAATCTTGCAGCCAGCCATTCCTGCAGCTTCTCTCTCATTTCCTCCGAAGTAAAATGAATAACAAGCTCTGCAGGCTGCAGTCTGTAAAGCTGCTCGGTAATATTCAAAAAGCTTTCCGAAGTTTGGTCAAGAAACCATTCGCACTCGCCAGTAGTTACATCGGCCGCCGCCAGGCACATTCCCTTTTCCTGATCCTGCTGTAAAAACACCAGATAGCGGTTATGCTTATCCTCCAGAAGCTGCTCGTTCAGCGCTGTTCCCGGTGTAATAATTTTAATAACCTTGCGCTCGACAATGCCTTTGGCGAGCTTGGGATCCTCCACCTGCTCGCAGATGGCGATGCGATAGCCTTTTTTTATCAGCTTGGCGATATAGCCGTCCACCGAATGATAAGGCACACCGCACATCGGCATATGCTCCATACCGTTGGAGCGCTTGGTCAGTGTTAAGTTCAGCTCACGCGATGCTGTGATAGCATCGTCAAAAAACATTTCATAAAAATCGCCCAAGCGAAAGAAGAGCAGCTCATTCTGATGCTCCTGCTTTACCGCCATATATTGTTGTACCATGGGCGTAACATTTGCAGCAGCCATTAATCAACCGCCTTACCTTTCACCAGCCAGGTCTGCGCAGCTTCAATCTGCACATTAACCTTCTGTCCTACCTCGTATTGCTTATCTTCAATCGGCCACAGTACCAGAACTCCTGTGCGTGTGCGACCGTTCCAGACTGTTTTCTGCTTGCTGGGACCTTCTGCCAATACTTCCACAGTCTGACCTACCAGCTTTTCATGGCACTTCAGGCTGTTTTCGTTCTGCAGCGCCATCAAACGGTTCAAACGTTCCTTCTTCACTGCCAGCGGCACCTGATTTTCCATTTTTGCAGCAGGTGTACCGCTGCGCTTGGAATAGATGAAGGTATAAGCGGAGGTAAAGCCAACCTGACGCACAACATCCAGAGTTTCTTCAAAATCCTCTTCGGTTTCGCCGGGAAAGCCTACAATAATATCTGTAGTAATCGTTGCGTCCGGCACATACTTGCGTACCAGCTTAACCAGCTCAAGATATTTTTCCTTCGTGTAACCGCGGTTCATGCGGCGCAGAATCTCCGAGCTGCCTGCCTGGAACGGCAGATGGAAGTTTTCGCAGATATGCTCACATTCTGCAACAGCCTTGATAACCTCCTCGCTCATATCACGCGGGTGGCTGGTCATATAATGAATACGCTCAACGCCGGGAATAATATCCACACGGCGCAGCAGCTTAGCGAAGGCATCCTTATCACCAAAATCCTTACCGTAGGAATTTACGTTTTGGCCCAGCAAAGTAAATTCCTTGTAGCCTTCTTTAACCGCTGCCTCAATCTCGGCAACAATATTATCGATGCTGCGGCTGCGCTCGCGTCCGCGTACATACGGCACGATGCAGTAGGTGCAGAAATTGTTGCAGCCATACATAATAGGAATCCAGGCAGCAAAGGAGCTTTGGCGTACCATATGACCTTCAAACTCACTTTGATGAATAGTCAGATCGGTATAAACCGCAGCCTTGCGCTCTGCCAGAAATTCCAGCAGCAAACGCTTGAAATCGTTAACGTAAGCAGTACCCAGCAGCAAATCTACCTGCGGATGCTTTTTGCGCAGCTTTTCGCCGTCCTTCTGTGCCATACAGCCTGCAACACAGATAACTACATCCGGATTGGCACGCTTTACAGCCTTTAATTCGCCAATTTTGCCGGCAATTTTCTTTTCCGCACTTTCGCGCACGCAGCAGGTGTTGACAATAATTATATCTGCGGTATGAAAATCAGGATTAGGCGCATAACCAAGCTCCTGCAGCTGTCCTGCATAATGCTCCGTATCGGATTCATTCATCTGGCAGCCGTAATTTATCAGACAGTAGGTTTTATTTTTATCACTCATGTAAATACCTCCGTGTAAAATCAGTCTATCATTATATTATACCTAATTACAGTCACTTCCCGCAACATTTCCCCCGGAAAGAAGCAAGGAATAATTTATAAAATATTTTAGTAGTAGGTATTGAAATCTGCCCTTAAGATGATTACAATATATGCAGGCAAAGAATTTTTCCGATTGCCTTTTAATATAGTTTAGGAAGGTCAAAATCATGCAAAGCAAAAAGAAATGGTTTGTTGTATTTATTCTTCTCGCTGCCCTTGCAGGCGCAGCCTTTTATTTTCTTTATTTCATCCGTACACCGGCTTACGCTCTGAACGAAGCGCGCGTTGCACTGCAGCAGCATGACAGCGCAAAATTTTCACGCTACGTTGATGTTCCCTCTGTTATGGACAACGCTTTCGAGGACATCATCAAGGCAGAAAGCAAAATCAATAACGATAATGTTTTCTCCAACCCGTTCGCACTCGGCATTCTGCATATGCTGAAGCCTTCGGTCGTAGACCTGATGACGCAGGAGGCCTTGGACAAAATTGCCGCTAAGCCTGAGAATGCGCCTAAGCAGCCGGCCGATCCCGTACCAGATGCTATGAAGCGTAACCTGGAACGCCACATCCCCATTCAAAACCTTACTGTCAAAGATCTGAAGCTCAGCAAGCATGAGGGCGAGACAGCTAAAGCAACGCTAGTACTGCGCGATAAGGATCTGGAAAAGGATTTTATTGCCGAGCTGTTGATGCAGCAAAATGATAAAGGTGATTGGCAGATTAAGAAAGTCAGCAATCTGGCAGACTTTATCGTTCAATTAGACGCAGCTAAACGTGCTAAACAGGCCCTGCTGAATAAGCCTGTTATGGAACGTCTGAATAAAGCACTGCAGGCAACCAGCGAACGTCTGACATTGAACAAGGATGCTAATAAAATCGGCAGCGAGGAAAAAGCTACGCTTACTGCTACCATCATGGCGAAAAACATGAGTAACGTTGCCATCAACCGCATGTATTACGATGTAACGGTGCTCAATGATAAGGGTGAACAGCTTTATTCCTATCCGGAGCATTATCAAGGCAACATTGCCCCCGGTCAGGCAGTGGAGCTTACCACCAGCAAAAAGCTGAACTCTATGCTGCCGGATGACAAAAAGCTGATGAATCTGGATATTACCAAAGAAACCGTAAAAATTCAGGTCACCTATATTGCTTTTGACAACGGCGAAGTAATTTCTCCTAAGGGTTTGATTGAATAACCGCAGACAAATTAAACGCTTACATCCCACGTTGATGCGTGGGGCGTAAGCGTTTTTTGTTTGTTGTTATATATTTTTTCGCTACAGCTTTACTCTTTAACCTGCAGTTGCAAAACATCCGGTCGTGAATAATGACCACAGGCGTCAAATTCCATACGGCTGGCAGGCACCTTGTCCATATCCAAATCCGCATAAATAATTGCTTCCTTATCCCAGACAGGCTCCGTAACATAATGTCCGTAAGGATCAATCACACAGCTGCCGCCGCGACAGACAAGCTCAGGCAGTTTAGCGACTTCATCCTGTGCATGCAAATCAGCAGGATACATATCTTTAGTGAAGAACTGATCGCAGTTAATGTAATAGCAGCGTCCTTCGAGCGCAATATGCTGAATAGTAGCCTGCCACTCAGGATTATCATTTGTATTGCAGGAAATCAAAATCGTGACGCCTTTTTGGTATAACGCCACACGTGCCAACGGCATGTAAGACTCCCAACAAATCAAATTACCAAGCGGTCCCCACGGCGAAGCAACCACAGGAAAATAAGCCTTATCCGCATCACCCCAAACAAAGCGCTCCGCGCCCGTAGGCTTGAGCTTGCGGTGCAAGGCAGCAATGCTGCCGTCAGGAGCAAAAATAATGTTGCTGTTATAAAGCGTACCGCTTACAGCATCTCGCTCCGATATACCAATGCTTACATAAGCATTTACCTCGCGTGCCGCTTCTCCGAGCGCATCAGTTTCTGCGCCAGGCACTACAATGGAACCATCATAATACCGCTTCCAGTCGGCACGTCCTTCTTCCTGTCTGCTGCCTACGGTAAAGCCAAAGGTCATGCCGTAAGGGTAGCAGGGAATAATCAGCTCCGGCAGCACGATAAGCTGTGCTCCACCGGCACCTGCCTGCTTAATCAGATCAATACATTTGGCCAGTGTTGCATCCTTATCAAACATTATGGGCGCACACTGCACTACAGCTACACGACAATTTTTTTCTAAATCTAACATTTTATTCCCCTCATATGACTCTTAACTCTTATTATCTAAAATACTTACTGTAATCTTTTTATGCGTATACTAATATTTTACAGCGCTCAGAGCTTCGTTAATTCCTGCGTAACCTTCAAATATGTTTCCACCTCATTAAGGTTATGGCAATGAAGCGGAGAAACACGTACTATGCCTTTTAAGCCAAAAGAGTGCAACATTCTTACAGAATACAGGCTTGTATCAACACGGTCAAAAACAACTATGCCTCGTTTAACATATTCTGCCGTAGCCTGAGTAGGAGTCAGATTATCAAAGCCAATAGCTAAAATCAGGTCACGTCTCGTCAAATCCGGATTGTCATTATAAACAGTTACACCCTCTATATGTCTGAGTCCGGGAACATTAGCAGTACCTTCAAGCATATAGTGCAGCAATGCTCTTTCCTGCAGCTCTAACTTAGTCATCCCCTCTACAAATTGCTCTCTACGAGTACCATTTTTATTATCAGCAAAGCTGCAAACATAATCGAGAATACTGGAAATCATAGCATATTGAGCAGGTGCATCTGATCCCAGGCCCCAGAAATTTTCCGGCTTTTGGGTAAGCCGGGCATGAGGCAATACAGACAGGCGGTCACTAAGCCACGCTACGCCAAAGCCACGTACACCGAAAAATTTATAAGGAGCGAAGTTAACACCATCAATATCCAGCTCTGAAAGATCCATAACTGCATGAGGTGCATGCTGAACTGCATCGACTGTAATATAGATATCCGGTTTTATGCTTCTGGCCTTTTTTACAATTGCCGGAATATCCATAATCGCACCAGAAATATTGGATGCGTACATTACATTCAAAAGGCAGGTATTCTCATCAATCAAATCACAGATTGCATCAACTTCACAGCCACCGGTAAGCATATCAGAAGGAGCAACACGCAATTCCTTACCTGTTGTTGCAGCAAAATGCTCAGAAGAATCATAAGAAGAAGGATGTTCCAGAACAGTTGTTACTACATTGGTGCCAGGAATATTTTTCACTACTGTTTCAACCATTGAAAACATCAATTGTGATGCTGTAAGTCCTGTAGCTATGCTGCCTCCCTTTACATTGAAGATAACTCTTACATCATCTTCTGCCTTGTGAACAAGAGTTTTAAGCTCAATTGCCAAAGGATGCTTTCTGCCAGCGCAATCAGGAATCATATCCAGCTGATGAAAGCAGTCAGCTGCAGCCTTAAATCT
>ENA-UEOL01000106-UEOL01000106.1-human-gut-metagenome-genome-assembly--contig:-NODE-106-length-56962-cov-27.523196_pt1 | contig 56962 bp, 38 predicted proteins | sample MGYA00242884_ERZ507884 | MGnify/ENA primary metagenome ERZ507884 (study PRJEB26167, sample SAMN06115417) | human gut metagenome | host: Homo sapiens | place: China:Chongqing | collected 2015-03-06... | reverse complement strand
ATTTGCTCCGCAAATGTGGGCTGCTCGCCCACACCTCGCCAGCATTTTTGAAAAATTGCTGGATCAAAAAACTTTTTATTTGATGCATCGTTTGAAAAAGAAATAATTATAATTTGCTTCTCAGATTCATTGTAAATCTATGCCCCCATCTTTCAAAAAAGAACCAAAGGAGATGCTTGATATGCGTTTAGATAAATGGCTTTCCGATGCCACTTCCTACACTCGCAGCCAACTGAAACAACTCATTCGTAGCGGTCAAGTAACGGTCAATCAGACGATTGTCAAAAAACCAGAAACGCCCGTTCAGGAAACCGATGTCATCTGTTTGCAAGGAAATCCTGTTGAACCAGCGGAATCTTGCTATTGTCTGTTGCTCAATAAGCCATTGGGTTATGTTTGTGCGGTAACAGATGCAACGGAAAAAACTGTAATGGAATTGATTCCGCCGGAATTACAGCGAAAAGGATTATTTCCAGTCGGCAGACTGGACAAGGATACCAGCGGTATGCTGCTGCTGACAAATGATGGAGCATTTTCCCATGCTCTGCTTGCTCCGAAACGCCATGTTCCGAAGTATTACCGGATGCAGCTGGCACGTCCTTATGAAGAATCTTATGCCCAACAGCTTGCAGAGGGGCTGGTGTTGGCAGACGGAACGCACTGCCTGCCGGCGGAAATTTTACCCGTTTTGAATACAGACCGAATGGCAGTCATTTGCTTGCATGAGGGGAAATATCATCAAGTGCGGCGGATGCTGGCGGCAGTCGGAAACCATGTGGAGCAGTTGCAGCGAGTTGCTATCGGAAATCTTTTTTTACCAATCAGTTTACAAATTGGAGCGTGTCAGAAACTGACCAGCACACAAATCAGCCTGCTTTCCCAGCAGCCAGACCCCAAGTTCTTGTGGGAACTGACTCAAAATAGTAATTTTTAGTAAAAAGTTAATAAAAAGTTTCATGATGGCAGAAACCATAGAATTCATGCATTTTATACAAAAAAAATAAAATTCCACCGCGGAAAGCCCCCCTTTTTTTGACGAAATGACATACCCGAAAAAAAAGTTCGTCATATTTGATAAATGTACAAGCTGAAATTTGGGCATATCACGACTTGAAAAAAAATCAAAACTCTGCTATGATTATATCAGAGCTAAGATCGAAACAATGTTCTGGCTGAATTACAGGAAAAACGGTCTGCTTCCGTTTCCCCTGTTTGCGTTTTTCAAAATAAAAATAAACTATTAGGAGGATTGCATCAATGGCAAGTTTATCATTGAGACACATCTACAAAATTTACCCAGGCAATGTTACTGCGGTAAAGGATGTTAATATTGAAATTAAGGATAAGGAATTTATCGTTTTGGTTGGCCCTTCCGGATGTGGTAAGTCCACAACCCTGCGTATGATCGCTGGTCTGGAAGAAATCTCTAAGGGCGAACTGTACATCGGCGACCGTCTGGTAAACGATATCGCTCCGAAGGACAGAGATATCGCAATGGTATTCCAGAACTACGCTCTGTATCCGCACATGACCGTTTACGAGAACATGGCATTCGGTCTGAAGCTGAGAAAAGTTCCGAAGGATGAAATCGACCGCAAGGTAAAGGAAGCTGCAAAGATCCTCGACCTGAGCCACCTGCTCGACCGGAAGCCGAAGGCAATGTCCGGTGGTCAGAGACAGCGTGTTGCTATGGGTCGTGCAATCGTCCGGAATCCGCAGGTCTTCCTGCTGGACGAACCGCTTTCTAACTTGGATGCAAAACTGCGTGCACAGATGAGAACTGAAATCTCTAAGATCCACAAGAAGTTGGGTACAACCTTTATTTACGTTACCCATGACCAGACCGAAGCTATGACCCTTGGTGATCGGATCGTTGTTATGAAGGATGGTATCATTCAGCAGATCGATACACCGCAGAACCTGTATGAAAGACCGGGCAACAAGTTTGTTGCTGGATTCCTGGGTTCTCCGCAGATGAACTTCATCGATGGCGTTCTGAAGAAGAAGAACAACGGCTATTGCGTACAGTTCGCAAAGAAGTACGAATTGACTGTTCCGGCTGCAAAGGAAGACAAGAAGCTTGCAAACTATGTGGATAAGGAAGTTATTCTGGGTATCCGTCCGGAAGCAATCCACGATGACGAAATGTTCCTGTCCTCTGCAACCACTGGTGTCATTGAATGTGATGTAGACATCACCGAAATGATGGGTGCTGAAAACTTCCTGTATCTGGATTGCCAGGGTACTCCGCTGACTGCTCGTGTTGACCCACGGTCTACTGCAAAGCAGGGCGACAAGAACCTGAGAGTTGCTTTGGATCCGAACAGAATGCACCTGTTCGACAAGGAAACCGAAGAAACCATTATCAACTAATTGGAATCCGCAATTTCCCCTTAAATAAAATTTGTTCGTGAAAAAATCGGCTCTGTCCTGAAGATGGGACAGAGCCGATTTTTGTTTATCTCTAAAAACGGCAAATTTATGATAACATATCAGACGAATCAAAAATAATGAGTGAGAATAGAAAAATAAAATGAAAATAAAATAATGAAGAAATTAATAAAAATTAGAAACGCCGGTGGCGGCATTTGCTTAAAAAAACGAAAAAATGGAAAGAACGGTAAAAAAATCGTAGAGTGGTTGAATTTCGAGAAAGAGTATGCTATAATAAGGCTGTATATCCATACCCAGATTTACACCTTTGGTGTGCCGGAAAAATGTGGGCTTTGGAAGATACAAAATCTGAAAAACTGTGTTGCAGAAATTTGGAAAGGAGAGAAACCGCTATGACACAGGGCGGGAAAAGGATGGAAGAAATCCGAAAAACATCATGCATCAAGCGTGTGATCAGTATGCTGCTTGCTGTTTTGATGATTCTGGTGAGTGTTCCGATAAGTTCACTGACGGCTTCCGCTGGGAACAATCCACCGAGATACGGTGGTGACTGGGGGCGTCCAGGCTGGGGACAAACACCGGATGTTATGACGAATGTTCGTGCGGAATTTACAGATACTTCTTATCATGGAACATCGGAACAGGAATCCGGGGAACTATTTTATCTGTATCTATCTTTAGCGGGCAACAATGTCAATCACTGGGGTCGTAGTACGACTTACAGAATTGATATTCCGGAAAACCTTTTGCTTCCTGACTTCCCAGGGCAAGGCCTGCGGGATGGAGCAAAGTACAGTGGCTTTACCATGCATGTGGAAGGCAACAGCCGGTATCTGACCTATGACATTGCAAATGGTCAGACAAAGGCGATCTATTTAAAAGCAAAGTTTGCAAACGGGAAAACCCCGAATGGAGAACAAGCAACCGTAAAAATTACGGCGAGCGGCTCCGGACAGTCGAAAACTTCGACCGTTACAGCAAAATCAAAGATTGCTTGGGATGACAGCAAGTCTGCTGGTCGGGATACGATTTCCCTGTCGCAGTTGAGCGGCAACAATGAAATCCCATATACCTTGAAAGCATATCCAAACTATACCTCAACCAAAAAAGGTGAATGGTGGGTTGGTGCAGTTGAGATGACAGACGTTATCACACTGCCGGATGGCTTGACGTTTCAGAGTGGTGCAAATACAGGCAATATTCGAGAATATTTGACGCTGCCGAATGATGTCGAGATCACATCGGCTTCGGCAAGCGGAAACACCTTGAGCGTAACATGGGTGAAGAAAAGCACAAACACCAATGCAGAAATGGCACCGTATACGGTGAACGCTGCATTGAAAACGAACATGATTGAAGTTGGCAATTTTACTTCCGGCAAAATTCACAACGACTTGACCGTTCGGGTTCAGGGTGTCAATTCCACTAATCCAGATCAATGGGAAACCCTGCCGAAGAAGTCCGCAGATGTTGCAATCTCAACACCGGCACCGGCAAAAATTGATCTGAGTAAAAATGTAGAAGCAACTGCTGGCGACGATGCTGCTTCTGTTGCACAATACTATTCTAACAAGGGCTATCTGGTTTGCGGCGAATATGTACTATTTAAAGTGGAAGCAGCCAATCACGGCGAAACCGCAAAGAGCGGCACGCTGACACTGACAGACGTTGTTCCGGCTGGCTTAACACCAGTATCCGGTGTTACTGTTGGCGGTCATGAAACCGATGGTACAATTAACGGACAGAATGTTACTTGGACAAAGGAAGGACTTGGTGTCAACGAAACCTTTACAGGCTATGTAGTCTGCAAGGTAGATGACAATATCAGCACTTCCATGCAGTCCGTCCGGAACGCTGTTTATCTCGGCACACCGGAACAGTATGAATCGGTTGCAGCGGCTTATGTCAATATCAAAAAGCCGTCCTCCAGCTTCTCGATTGCAAAATCGGTTGATAAGTCCATTTATTCTGTAGGGGATACGTTGAAGTATACGATTACGGTTACCAATACGGGTGAAGAGGACATCACATTCAGTAGCTTGACTGATGCCTTTAACGATGAAACGAATCTGGAGATTGACAAGTCCAACTTGCCGACTGGCTCTTTCACAGTAGTAGTTGGAGAAACAAAGACATTCGAGATTCCGGTTACCGTAAAGGAAGGCAAGACTGGTGACATCACCAACACAGCAACTGCAACACCGGAAGGCGGCACGCCGCAGTCCGCATCTGCAACGGCTTCTCAGAACGCATTCAGCTTTGGCGATGGACAGTTCACTAAGAATGTCAGCAGTACGGTTGCCATTGCTGGCGGTCAGATTACTTACACGCTGAAGTACTATAATAATAGTCGTTATTCTGGTAAGTATACCGAAAATGATGCACTGACATTTACAGATGACTTTGCAAAGCTGAATGGTCTGACTGTAACCAACGTAAAGCTGAACGGGAAAGACCAGGTTTTAAGCGAGGTTCTGGATAAGAATAACAAGGTTACAGTAAAATATGTTGGCGATGTTCCGGCATATGGTTCTGTAACGGTTGATATTACTTGTCAGATTGCAGATGATGATTCAATTGAATCAATCGGCAAGAATACCGCAACGCTTTCTCATGGTTCTGACAAAGCATTGACAGATGATTCTGATGAAGTAACAATTTCTAATATTTCTTTCGATGTTGATAAGTTTGCCATTGCTGATGATAATACTGAAATCGTTGATGATGGTACATCAAATACATTCAAACAGAATATTGAGAATTGGGAACAAGCACAGTCTAGTGATTCCGTTATTCAGGATAAAAAAGATGGAAGCACTTATGGAAATGTTTTACCAGGACAGCGGCTTACATTCTACATTAAGATTACCAATACTGGTGAAACAGAATTAACCGGAAAAGATTTGACTGTTACAGATCAAATGGTAACACATTATTTGGATGGCAATGCCTCTAATATTTATGTTGTTGCAACTGGAAATGGAGCATCTTTCTCTGGTATGGGTGCTGGTACATCTTCTGACTTGATTGGTACTCCAAATAGCTATGGAAATATATCAAAGCTGTATTTCTCAGGTGGAACACGATCTCTTTCTATTCCAAAGGGCGGATATATTGTTATTGCTTATCAGGTTATCACTGCAGATGCAACACATCAATGGGGTGCATTTAGTAGTGGTTCTAATGTGGTGACTGTAACAGATACTGGTGTAACAGTTACAGACTCCATTCAATATAAAGCGGATGCACCGCAAATGGAATTTGAAAAAGGATTTGGAACAGATGGCAATGGAAATGTTTCTGCAAAAGCAAAATCAGAAACCATTGAACCAAAATATGATAGTTCGGGAAAATTCAGTTATGATGAGACAGTGGATGCTTTAAAGAAAAGCAGATTTGAATACACTGTAATACTGAAAAACGGTTCTACTGCTGCTTCGCTTTATGGAAAAGATGTTACATTAACAGATACAATTCCAGATGGAATGGAATTTGTCGAAGTAACAAATACATTGGCATATATGGGCAGTGTAAATAAAAATCCTCCGGGGAAGCCCATTGTTATTTGCAGTAATCAGGATGTTTCTGATGCAGGAACAACATTGACATTTGATTTGGTAAAGCAAAATTTTACTACTGGGGCATTCTTTGATTGCGATTGGTATATAAATAATAGCGAATATTTGATGTTTAAATATACCGTGAAATTGACAGATGTCAAAGCAGCTCAAATTGCAACTGAATTGCAAAAGCAATGTGCAGACCCAGAAAATGTAGACCTTGTTTCCGAGTTGTTCCAAAATAAAGCACAAGTTACCGCAGATAAAGATGTTTTGATTGATGGAAAACCGGGTAGAACGATTACCGATACCGCAGACTTGACCTTGAAGCAGATTGTCAAGAAGACCGCTCCGGGTCTGACAAAGGCTGCTAGCGATGTCAAGGCAACTCGTAAGTCTAATCCTGGCATTAATATTCCAACATGGATTATCACCGTTTCTAACGAAAAAACGAATGATGCAGATGCTCCAATGACGAATATTGTTCTGGAAGATGAACTGAGTGGCGGCATGCAGTATGCAGCAGGTGCAAAATTAGACAGTGATCTATCTAAGAACTTTAATGGATACAAATTGGACAATGAAAGCGAATGGCATGATTTGGACGGTTGTGTAACGGTGAATGGCAGCAAGTTTACCATCAAGTTGCCAAATACTGTGCAATTGCAGCCGGGTCAGAGCGTTCAAATTCGCTATGCAGCAGATGATCCAAATCTGGCAGCAAATGAAGAAGTTCCAGAAAAGACTTATTTCAACAAGACAACCCTTTCTACCAGTGAAAAAATCTATCAGGATCGTGTCACTGCCGGTGACTTGGTAGATGGAAAGCTGGAAGCAACCGCAAGCAATAGCCAAGGCGGCGTGGAAACAACCTCCTTTAAGACGATTTCTTTTGATCCAAAAAATATTGATGAACAACATAAGGATGGTTGGATTGATAACAGTGCAACGGGTCAAAGCGATGGTTATGGACAGGGCAATACCCCGAACGATAACTATGTTAAGGGCTTACAGGGAAAACAAGTTGAATACAAAATTTATGTAACCAATGATTCTACCACAAAGTCTTTGAAGAACTTCACGGTTATCGACCGTCTGCCGTTTGAAAATGTGGACATCGGTCTGGTTTCCGGTTATGACCGTTACTCTGCATTTACGGTAATACCGGATCTTTCAAGTGTGACTTATGAAGTCGGTACATTGACCAACACCACAGATGCAAGAGGTGCATTCTCTGGTACAGAAGTGCAAGGCGTAAAGGTTTCTTATTCTAGCGATAAGCATTCTAGTCTGGATGAGCACGCTGGCGACTGGATGGGCGAATCCGGCAATATGAACTGGCAAGATACTCCAACCAGTGAAATCGTAAACCTGAGATTCCAGTTCCCGAGTACTTTTGAAGTAGATAAGGGTCAGACCGTTTGCATTACCTTCAAGGGAACGATTCCGGATTACGTACAGAATACTGGCGAAGAAAACATCGCATGGAACAGCTTTGCTTATTCTTATCAGTACCTGAATGATAAGAATGAACTGGTAGAAACACCGATGGTCGCAGAACCGGCAAAGGTTGGTGTCTGGGTTCCGGAAGTGAAAGATACCGTTAGCTTGGTTGTCAACAAGGCTTATGATAGCGGTCAGGGCGATACACAGACCTTCTATTTTGCACTCTTTACCGCAAAAACAGATGGTGTGACACCGACCTATGGTGCAGATGGCAAGTTGACAAATGCGAGCGAGTTCACACGTTACAGCAGCGAAATCAAGCCGATTACTGTAAAGGACGGCGAAACAGAAACCGCAACCTTTACCAACATTCCGGCATCGGCAAAGAAGAATCTCTATGTCTTTGAAACCGATGAAAATGGTGTGATTAAGGACAATGTCAATGTTGCAGTTGGCGAACCGGTTTATGGAACAGATGCAAAGACATTGAATCCAAGCATGCCGGAAAGTGCTGCCAGTGGTGACAGCGGAACGAAACTGACGTATAAAGACGAAGATACGGTTGCAGCTGTTTCGTTCCTGAACGAAATTCAGTACGGTAAGATTACCGTAGAAAAGACCTTCAAATCTCCATTTAACACAACAGATACGTTCTACTTTGGTTTGTTCTATAAGACCAAGGATGGTGCGTATGTGAAGTATGGCGATTTGCAGACAGTAACCTTGACGGGTTCTAAGACGGGTGCAACGGATACTGTAACCTTTGACGAAGTTCCGATTCAGCGAAACTGGTATGTATTGGAAACGGATGCAAAGGGCAATCCAGTAACAGACAGCTATCTGGATTACAAGGTTACTTACGGCGATTCTGCTGGTAAGGATCATGCAATTAAATTGGATGATATAAATGTTCCAAAGACTGCAAAGATTACCAACGAAGAATCCGCAACTTATCAGATTCAGGCAACCAAGGTTGTAAACGGCGAAGCCCTTACAAATGAATCTGGTACTTATCGGTTTGCACTGTACAGTTCTGATAAGGAAGAACTGACCAACGATGACCTTGCAGGTCTGACTATGGTTGGTACACCGCAGGATGTTGCAGCTGGTGACAAGGTTACTTTTGACAACCTGAAAGAAAACACCTATTACTATCTGTTTGAATTGGATAGCGATGGCAACATCTTGAAGCAGGGCGACAAGGCAACCAATGGCAAGACAGGCTACATTGTAGAATATCCGAATGCGGATACTCGAGAAACAACCGATGCAGAAACCAATACAACAACCAGCACCGTTTATTATCTCCCGACACAGTTCGGAAAGACAGATGCGGATGAACCGTTGACAGTGGATGATTGCATCAAGCAGTCTGCAATCCAGAACCGGGAACAGACTAAGGCTGTAACTGGTTCGATTACTGTTGATAAGACGGTATTGCAGAACAGCACCAAGCTGACTGACTGGGATGATACCTTCTATGTTGGTCTGTATGTACGGGATGCAGAGGGCAATCTGAAACTGTATGGTGATGTTAGCGAATCTGTACATACATTAACAAAGGATGCTCCTTCTACCATCTTTAAAAATCTGCCGGCGAAGACCGATACAGAACCGGATGCTGGAATGTATTACATTGCAGAATGTGATGACAAGGGTACTCCGTTCTCAGATGGTACAAACGGCAATTATACCATTTATTATAATGTAAATGGTTCGGACAGTGCTGCTGTTTATGGTGCAGTGCTGCTGGATGGTCGGTTTGATACTGCTCCGACTGGTGCAGTTTCTGTTACCAATAAGACTGTAAGTGTTACACGGACATTGGTCAAGAAAGACCTTGCAGACAAGGACGGTGCAGCACTGACAGGTGCAAAGTTTGCAATTTATACCAAACTTGCATATGAAGCATATCAGAACGGACAGGAAACGACTTTGACTGCAATTGAAGAACACATTACAGACAAAATCACTGCTAACCTCGCAGAAAATACGGAATATGTTCTGGTAGAAACCACCGCTCCGACTGGCTATGCTACCATGACACCAATTTCTTTCACCGTCAACGCAAACGGTCAAATCGTTTCGTCGGATAACACGAGAGAAGATGTTGACGTTCACAATAATGAAGTTCTCGTTGATACAAACGTTTGGACTTCTGAGTTGATTGCTTACGACTCGAAGGAATCTACGATTATCATCGGCAAATATGACATCACAAAGCAAACGGAACTTGCAGGTGCAACCCTGACCTTGACCTCTGAAAATGATGTCGATTGGAGCAAGGTTACACTGGAAAACAGCACCGCTGTTTTGGATGAAAATAAGAAGCAAATTGGTATTCAGTGGATTTCTACCGGTACTGATGCAGTTATCAAGGGATTGCCGGACGGCGATTACACCTTGGCAGAAACCGGAAGTGAATTTACTTCTGAAACCGATGGAAAGGCGTATAAAGTCGCAGAAGGTACGGCAACCTTTACGCTGACCGATGGAACAATTGCCAATACTACAGGAACAACAGACACGGTTGACGCAGATGCAGCAGATAGCTACTTCTATTACAATGGAACAGAAAGTAATATCACTCTTGCAGTTTGTGATGTTGTGATAGGAACAACCATTATCATCAATAAGCATGACATTGACACCGAGGAATCCAGCAGAGTCAACTTGCCAGATGCAAAAATGAAGTTGACACCGCAGGAAGGTCAGACCATAGATCTGAGTAAGATCATATTGACTGACGGAAATGTTCTGACACAGACAAGGGATAGCATTATTTGGACAACCGAGGAATTTATCAGTACGAAACTGGAAAATGTTCCGGATGGCAAGTATTTCTTGACCGAAGATGCTGCTCCGAATGGCTATACCGTTGTAACAGCATTCTCCTTTGAAGTAAAGGGTGGAAAAGTCATTACTGCTTCCAGAGAAGATGGTTCGATTACCATCAAGGAAGATGAAAATATTATTTCTGTCAACGATAAGCGGACAGAAGTAAGTATTAGCAAGGTTGATGCTGCAAATGATGAAGAGTTGCCGGGAGCAACCCTGACCCTGACCAACAAAGACCTGACTGCAGAACAGTGGCAGAAAATCGCATTTGAGAACTTTAACCTCTCAAATGAAAACGTTGACCTTACATTGACAGAAGACGGCAATGGTGTTTATTGGGTATCCGGAGTAGAGCCGACTAACATTGTTGGTCTGCCGGCTGGCACTTACACCTTAACAGAAACCGTTGCTCCGGATGGCTATGCTTATTCTGAAGACATTACCTTTATCATTGGCTCTGATGGCAAGGTTGTTGACAAAACAACTGGTGCTGACTTGAATGGAACAGTTGTCATGAAGGATTATCGGGCAGAACTGACCATTTCCAAGAAGGATGGCAGTGATGCGTTCTTGGCTGGTGCAACCTTGCAGCTGCTCAGCAAGACCACAGATCCGCTGAATCTGAACGATGTTCAGATTGATGGCAAGCCGCTGACCGAAGATCAGAAGGTAACCGTAGATGGCAGACAGGGCATTCAGTTCGTTTCGACCGATGCAGAAATGAAGATTACCGGCTTGCCGGCAATCGAGTATGAATTGTCAGAAGTTTCTGCTCCGACTGATTACTTGAAATCATCAGATGTGCAGGATGTTATTTTAACGAAAGCAATATTTGATGATGAAGGAAATCAAATTCCTGTTTCGAAAAAAGTTGTCAACAACAAGTTGGGTGAATTGACCATTCAAAAGGTTGATCAGGATGGCAACGCTTTGACAGGTGCAACGCTGCAATTAAAGGCAGACGATGCAAATGTTGACTGGTCGAGTGTAAAGCTGAATGGCGATGCAGTAGCAGACCTGATTTCCGCAGAAGATGCAACCGTTTTGGTTTGGACTTCTACCGGAGAATCCATGACCTTTAAGGGCTTACCGGCTGGAACTTATGAAGTTTCCGAAGTTTCCGCTAAGGCTGGTTACCTCGCAACGACACAGAAATGGGCTGTAACCGTTTCTGCAAATGGTGCAATATCTGTAAATAATCAGGTATCCACAGACGGTCAGGATCGTTCGATTATTACCATTACCAACGAAGCAAGCACCATTCAAATTAACAAGAAAGCACTTGACGGCGGAAACATTGCAGCAGAAGAAGCAGAATTCAAGCTGACTGCAAAAGATGAACATGCAACGCTGAACAGTGTTCAGATTGGTGCAACCAAGATTACAGAAGATACGACATCCGCAACATTCAAGGGAAATGTTACCATTTCTGCTTTGCCGGATGGCACGTATGAACTGGAAGAAATCACAGCTCCGAACGGATTCACAACGATTTCCACCTTTACCTTTGTTGTAAAGAATGGCGTTGTAACAACCGTATCGGAAGTAACAAACGGCGAAGTTGAAAAGTCCGAAGATGGAAAGACCTTGACCATCAAGGACGAACGTTCTGCAATCCAGATTGACAAGCGGGACATCACTGGCGAAAACGAAGTTGCAGGAGCAACCTTGACCCTGACCAATGATGACCTGACCACAGAACAGTGGGATGCAATTGCTGCTGCAGACACAGATTTGACAGCAGTGGGCAATGGTGTTCAGTGGACATCCAGCGATGCTGCAAAGAACATTGTTGGCTTGCCAAGCGGAACTTATACGCTGAAAGAAATTGCTGCTCCGGATGGCTATGCATATGCCGAAGATTTCACCTTTACGGTTGAAAAGGACGGCACAATTACAGTAGACGCAGCAAACAAGGACGAAAACGGCGTGATCGTCATGAAAGATGATGTCACAAAGGTATCCATTGACAAGCGAGATATTACCGGTGAGAACGAAGTACCGGAAGCAACCCTCCAGGTAAAGGATGAAGCTGGTAAGGTCGTTGAAGAATGGACATCCTCCGACAAGCCGCATGACATCAGCGGAAAGCTGATTGCAGGTAAGACCTATACGCTCCACGAAGAGAACGCTCCGGATGGTTATGCGTATGCCGAAGATATCACCTTTACGGTTGAAAAGAACGGCACAATCACAGTAGATGCAGCAAACAAGGATGAAAACGATGTTATCATCATGAAGGATGATGTCACAAAGGTATCCATCAGCAAAAAGGCAATGACTGGTTCGGATGAACTGGCTGGTGCAGAGCTGAAACTGTACTATGTAACCCAGAACGATCAGGGCGAAGTTACACTGGAAGTGGATGCTTGGACATCTGGCACAGAAGCACACGTGATAGAAGGTGCACTGATTGCTGGCGGCACTTACAAACTGGTGGAAATCACCGCTCCGGATGGCTATCAGGTTGCAGAATCCATTACCTTTACCATTGACAAGACCGGCAAGGTTCTGGTAAATGGCGAAGATGTAAATGGTCAGGTAACCATGTATGATGCAGCGTTGGGTGATGTTGTCATCAGCAAGCGTGCAGTCAATGGCACGGAAGAACTCGAAGGTGCAAGCCTGAAGATTACCGATGCAGACGGCAAGACCGTTGCAGAATGGGTATCCGACAGCACACCAAAGACCATTCAGCTGGATGCTGGCACATATACCTTGACAGAAGAAACCGCTCCAGATGGTTACACGGTTGCAGAATCCATTGAATTTGTTGTGGATGCAGCAGGCAAGGTAACCGTAAACGGCGAAGATGTCAATGGTACGGTTCTCATGGAAGATGATACGACCAAGGTAACCATCAGCAAGAAGGACATTACTGGCGACAACGAAATCCCGGGAGCAACCCTCCAGATTAAGGATGAAAACGGTGATGTTGTAGAAGAATGGACATCGACCGACCAGCCGCACGAAATCAACGGCAAGCTGATTGCAGGCAAGGAATATACGCTCCATGAAGAGAATGCTCCGGATGGATATGCATATTCTGAAGATGTGAAGTTTACCGTAGACGAAACCGGCAAGGTAACCGAAGTTACCATGAAGGACGATGTGACTAAGGTATCCATTAGCAAGAAGGACATCACTGGCGACAACGAAATCCCAGGAGCAACCCTCCAGATTAAGGATGAAAACGGTGATGTTGTAGACGAATGGACATCTTCCGACAAGCCGCATGAAATCAATGGCAAGCTAATTGCAGGTAAGGAATATACGCTCCATGAAGAGCATGCTCCGGATGGATATGCATATTCCGAAGATGTGAAGTTTACCGTAGACAAGACCAACAAGGTAACCGAAGTTACCATGAAGGACGATGTGACTAAGGTAACCATCAGCAAGAAGGACATCACTGGCGATAAGGAAATCCCGGGAGCAACGCTCCAGATTAAGGATGAAAACGGGGATGTCGTAGAAGAATGGACATCGACCGACCAGCCGCACGAAATCAACGGCAAGCTGATTGCAGGTAAGGAATATACACTCCATGAAGAAAATGCTCCGAATGGCTATGCATATTCCGAAGATGTGAAGTTTACCGTGGACGAAACCGGCAAGGTAACCGAAGTTACCATGAAGGACGATGTGACCAAGGTATCCATTAGCAAGAAGACACTGACTGGTTCGGATGAACTGGCTGGTGCAGAACTGAAACTGTACGAAGTAACCGAAAACGAACAGGGCGAAACGGTAGAAACCGAAGTGGATGCTTGGACATCCGGCACAGAAGCTCACGTGATTAACGGCAAGCTGACCGCTGGCGGCACTTACAAGTTGGTAGAAATCACCGCTCCGGACGGCTATCAGGTTGCAGAAGCAGTGACATTCACCGTAAACAAGGACGGTACTCTGACAGAGGTAACCATGCATGACGCAGTCGAGGGCGAAATCGCCATCAGCAAGCAGTCTGTCAACAGCACAGAAGAACTCGAAGGTGCAAAACTCAAGATTACCGATGCAACTGGTAAGACCGTTGCAGAATGGGTATCAGAGAAGACACCGAAACTGGTTCAGCTCGATGCTGGCACTTACACTTTGACAGAAGAAACCGCTCCGGACGGCTATGTATTGGCAGAATCCATGACCTTTACCGTTGACAAGAACGGCAAGGTTACAGTAAAGAACGAGAACGGCGAAGATGTAGATGCTGGCGGCATTATCGTGATGAAAGATAATACCACCAAGGTATCCATCAGCAAGCAGGACATTACTGGCGACAAGGAAATTCCGGGAGCAAAGCTTCAGGTCAAGGATGAAACCGGTAAGGTCATCGAAGAATGGACTTCCACCAACAAGCCGCACGAAATCAACGAAAAGTTGGTTGCTGGCAAGACTTACACCCTCCACGAAGAAAATGCACCGGATGGCTATGCATATGCCGAAGATGTTGAATTTACTGTGGATGAAAAGGGCGAAGTTACAACCGTTGTCATGAAGGATGCGGCAACAGAAGTTTCCATCAGCAAGCAGGATATCACCGGAACGACAGAAGTAGAAGGGGCAACCCTCTCGATTCTGGACGAAAACGGCGAACAGGTTGCAAAGTGGATCTCCACCAAGAACGCTTATGTTCTGAAGGGTGTTCTGAACGCTGATACAACCTATACCCTGCACGAAGAAAACGCACCGGATGGTTATGCGTATGCAGAAGACATCACCTTTACCATTGACAAGACCGGCAAGGTTACCGTCAACGGCGAGGATGTCAACGGTCAGGTTATCATGAAGGATGACGTGACAAAGGTAACCATCAGCAAGCAGTCTGTAACCGGCAGCGAAGAAGTTCCGGGTGCAACCCTCCAGATTCTGGATAAGGATGGCAAGGTTGTAGAAACATGGACTTCCGGCGATCAGCCGCACGAATTTACAGGCAAATTGATTGCAGGCGAAACCTACACACTGCATGAAGAAAATGCACCGGAAGGCTACGCTTATGCAGAAGACATTACCTTTACGGTAGAAAAGAATGGCACTGTTACAGTAGACGGCAAGGATGTCAATGGTACAGTTGTCATGAAGGATGACGTTGCAAAGGTAACCATCAGCAAGCAGGATCTCACCAGTGGCGAAGAAGTTCCGGGTGCAACCCTCCAGATTCTGGATAAGGATGGAAAGGTTGTAGAAGAATGGACATCCACCGATCAGCCGCATACCGTACAGGAAAAGCTGACCGCAGGGGAAACCTACATCTTGAAGGAAACCAATGCACCGGATGGCTATGGCTATGCGGAAGAAATCTCCTTCACCGTAGAAAAGAGCGGTAAGATTACCGTAAACGGCGAAGAAGTCAATGGTCAGGTTGTCATGAAGGACGATGTGACCAAGGTATCCATCAGCAAGAAGACCTTGACTGGTTCGGATGAACTGGCTGGGGCAGAACTGAAACTGTATGAAGTAACTGAAAATGCACTGGGCGAAACCACAGAAACCGAAGTGGATGCTTGGACATCTGGCACAGAAGCACATGTCATCAATGGCAAGCTGATTGCTGGCGGCAAGTATAAGCTGGTAGAAGTGACCGCTCCAAATGGTTATCAGGTTGCAGAAGCAGTAACATTCACTGTAAACAAGGACGGCAGTCTGACAGAAGTTGTAATGCGTGACGCAGCCGAAGGCGAAATCGCCATCAGCAAGCAGGCAATCAACGGCACGGAAGAACTCGAAGGTGCAAGCCTCAAGATTACCGATGCAACTGGTAAGACCGTTGCAGAATGGGTATCAGAGAAGACACCGAAACTGGTTCATCTGGATGCTGGCACTTACACTCTGACAGAAGAAACCGCTCCGAACGGTTATACCGTTGCAGAATCCATTACCTTTACCGTAGACGAAGCAGGCAAGGTTACCGTAAATGGCAACGATGCAGGCGGCGTGATTACGATGAAGGATGATACCACAAAGGTTTCCATCAGCAAGCAGGATTTGACTGGTTCTCAGGAAATCCCAGGTGCAACGCTCCAGATTCTGGATCAGAATGGCAGCGTGGTAGAAGAATGGGTATCTGGTACAGATGCACACTACATCGAAGCAAAACTGACCGCAGGCGAAACCTATACGCTGCATGAAGTTGGTGCACCGAATGGTTATGCATATGCAGAAGATGTTGTCTTTACCGTTGGTACAGACGGCAAGCTGCAGACGGTAACTATGCAGGATGACACCACAAAGGTATCCATCAGCAAGCAGGATCTGACCACTGGCGAAGAATTGCCAGGTGCACAGCTCTCCTTGTATGATGCAGATGGTCAGCTGGTTGAAAGCTGGGTATCCACCGATCAGCCGCATTATCTGGAAGGCGTTTTGACCGCTGGTGCAACCTACCGACTGGTAGAAATCACCGCTCCGGATGGCTATCTGACTGCGGAAGATGTGACCTTTACTGTCAGCGAAGATGGTTCTGTGGATGAAGTTGTGATGCAGGATGAAAAGACCCAGGCAGAAATCAGCAAGCAGGACATCAGCGGTAAGGAAATCGGCGGTGCACATCTGACGGTTACTTACACCGCAAAGGATGGCAAGACTTATACGCTGGATTCTTGGGTATCCGAAGAAGGCAAGTCGCACACCATCACGGGCTTGCAGATTGGTACGATTTACACCTTGCAGGAAAAACAAGCTCCGGATGGCTATGAACTGGCAGAATCCATTGACTTCCTGTTTGATGAAAACGGCGTTCTGAATCTGGTAACTTACCAGAAGGATGAGGCTGGAAACATCACCGAAACCGTATATACAGCAGTTGACCAGATTGTTATGGTAGACGTTGCAAAGACAACAACCGAAACCACTACAACAACAACCACAGAAACAACAACAACCACCACAGAAACTACTACCACAACAACAAAACCGACTACAACCACGACAACCACCACCGAAGCAACTACCACAACGACAAAACCGACTACAACCACGACAACCACCACCGAAGCAACTACCACAACGACAAAACCGACAACCACCACAACAACAACGACCACCGAAGCAACAACTACTACAACAACAAAACCGACAATCACCACAACAACAACGACCACCGAAGCAACAACTACTACAACAACAAAACCGACAACCACCACCACCACAACGACAACCACCGAAGCAACAACAACCACAACAACAAAACCGACAACAACCACCACAACGACAACAACGACAACCACTACTACAACCACAACGACTACGGCAACAACCACCACCGAAGAAATAACTACAACCACCGAGGAAGTAACCACCACAGAAGAAGTCACTACGACAGAAGAAGTGACTACAACTGAGGAAGTGACTACCACGGAAGAAGAAACGACCACCGAAGAAGTAACCACAGAAGAAACCACAACCGAAACCACCATTCCGGAACGGACGATTACCATTCATAAGATTGCTCCAGTTGCTGCATCTGCAACGCAGTCTGAAGATGGCATCTATACGATTCAGTATGACCCGCACGATATGGCTGGCGTAACCTTCGGCATCTATGATGCAGATGGAAATCTGGTAGAAACTGTGATTACAGACGAAAACGGCTATGCAGAAAGCAGCATCCTGAACGGCGATTATTACACTGTACAGGAAATGCAGACTGTCAGCGGCTATGTGATGAGCACAGAACCGTATGTCATCGACTTCACCACCAATGAAGGCGACACTGCAAACTTGGAAATCACAAACGATATCATTCGTTGCCAGATTCACCTCTCCAAGCAGTTGGAAGGCAATGCTGGTGATATTACCATGGTACAGTTTGGCTTGTATACCGCTCAGGACATTCCGCTCTTGGATGGTACAGTTGTTCCGAGTGACAGCTGCATCGGTATTGCAAATGCACAGGAAGACGGCACAATCTTGTTTGAAGATACGCTGCCGGCTGGTAACTATTATGTGAAGGAACTGGCAACCGCAGATGGCTATGTACTGTCGGATACCATTTATCCGGTAGAAATCATTTATCCGGAAGACCAGACCATTGCAGATATTACCTTTGAAGTCAACAACGGTGATCCGATTATCAACTATCAGACAACTACCACAACAACGACTACCGAAGAAGTTACTGAAACACAACCAGAAGAAACGACTGTTACAACCGTAACAGAAACAACAGCCTCTACTGGTACAAGTGATGTACACGGTGGTACAGATTCTAAAACAACAACTTCTACTACAACGACAACAACAACTACCACTACTACGACAACGACCACAATTACAACTACGAAGGATGATTCTTCTTCGACAACGAAGAAGAAAACGACATCTTCTTCTGGTTCTGGCAAGACCTCTTCCGGCGGCAGCAGCAGCGGCAGCACGAAGACGACACCGAAGACAGCAGATGATCGGATGCTTCCGATTGTCATCACTGGCAGTGCAGCATTCTTGTTTGCAGCAGCAAGCAAGCCGAAACGGAAGAAGAATCAGAAGGTGTAAACCGACTGACTGGAGGGATTTGGTAATCAAATCGCTCTGACCGACAACCGGGAAAATAGACAGCAGAAAGACCGTTGGCAGAAATGCCAGCGGTCTTTTGTTTTTCAGCGTGCTTTTTGGGGTTCTTGTGAAAAGGATATTGACGAACATGCTGAAACTATGGTACAATAGACAAAATACAAAAGAAAAGTTCCTCGATTTTGGGGTAATTGTAGGAGAATAGAAAGGATTATTTTATGAAATTTCCATATAAAGGTATTTTTGCATTTTGTACAGCAGTCTGTTTGTTTGCAGGTTCCATGCCGATTTCTAAGGTGGCAGCATCTGCGAAAACGTCACCTCGAAAGACCGTGCAGGCGGACTGTGTTTCTGATTTTGTGGATGCGGATTCCGAGGATGGGTATTTGCCCTTACAGGGAGCAGCTGCATCCTTTGAAAACAGCGATGAGGAACAACCGCTGTATGGCAGTGCAGCAGAAACGGATACTGTACCGGAATCCTATGATTTGCGGGAGCAGGGTATTATCACTTCTGTAAAAGATCAGGGTTCTGATGGTATGTGCTGGGCGTTTGCAACGCTGGGAGCAGCAGAAAGCCATCTGCTGAAATACTATGAAACCGATTTGGATAATATCAATGATATGGACTTGTCCGAAGAGCAAGTTGGCTATTTTCTCTATACGCCCGATCCGCAGCCACTCAGCCCAACTTATGGCGATGCCATTATTCAGGCAAAAAAGGGAGCATCCGGCGGAAATGCCCTGCATGCCTCGTTTTTCCTCAGCACTGTCGGCATTCAGGAAGAAGCCTATTTGCCCTATCAGGGCTGTTCTGGATTTCATTCGGAATATCAGCGGAAGCAGGCTGCTTATCGAATGACAGGTTCAGAAACCATGCTCAGCGTGCAAACAAAAAGCGAACGGGAAACGATTAAAAAACGCATGATGCAGAACGGCGGCATTTATGTTGCTTTTCATAGCAGTGGTGCAAATTATTATGACAACGGAACGACATATGCATATTATCAGAGCGATTCCAGTTATTATAATGCAAACCATGCGGTTTTACTGATTGGCTGGGACGATAACTATGCAAAGGAAAACTTTGACCCGAAGGAACAGCCAAAAAATAATGGTGCGTGGCTGGTAAAAAATAGCTGGGGCGATGGAAAATTAGATGATGGCTATTTCTGGATTTCTTATGAAGATACCAGTCTGGGCGAGTATGCAAGCTTTACCTTTGAGCCACGGGAAGACAGCGGAAACATCTATTATTATGACGGTGCAGGGTATAGCGTTGCGTATTCGTTTGATTCTGTGGCAAATGTTTTTCGGGCAGAAGAGGACGAAACGCTGTCCCGTGTGGGCTTTTATCAGACTAGTTATAATGGCAATAATCCAAAGTATCAGATTCAGGTTTATCGCCTGTCAGAAACAGCAACTGACCCGACCGATGGCGAACTGTTATTGGATACTACAGGGCATTCCGGCGGATTTGGTTATCAGGAAATTACCTTGCCGGAAACGGTTTCTTTGCAGAAGAATGAGCGATTTTCTGTGGTATTGTCGATGAAAATCAAGAAGAATCAAACCTGGCAAAATGGCTATCTGACCATTGAAGAAGATTTCGATGCTAATAATTATAGCATGCAGTTTTCTGCCCAGCCAGGACAGAGTTATATTTTGGATCAGGGTAGCACAGAATGGCTGGATGCCACACAGTTAACTGGGGAAAAGGGTGCGTTTCACAATGTGAATCTGCATGCAATCATGCTGCCGAAAGAACAAGAAATGGACACAGCACAGCTGCAAGCGATTGAAACTTGTGCGAAAGCAGCAAATGAAACCGATATTGCAGAAGTAGCAGCTACGATATTAGAATTGTCGAAAGAAGAAACGATCCCGCAGGGGTTGTTGAATCGTGTTACTGCTGCATTAATGGGGCTGTTGGAAGAACAAGGAACGATTACTTATCCAGATTATGCATACCCACATGCAAAATGGGGCGATATCAATGAAGATGGCGTGGTAGATGTGGAAGATGCGGTTCTGGTGCTGACCACTTATGCAAAGAAAGCCGCTGGACGGGAAAATTCTTTGCGGTATTGGCAGCTGATTCAAGGGGATGTGAACGGAACTTTGGATGATTTGACGGTAGAGGATGCTGTAGCGATTTTGACATATTACGCAAAGAATGCATCCGGACAGGAAGCAACATTTGCAGAACGTCAAAATTCTGTGCCATAAAAATATAACCAATGATGCAGCAACATCGCAAAATTGCACGCCGCAGGCGACTGCGGTCGAGCTGGCTCAACTCGGCGGAGGGGGTGATTCCCCACAGTGTGGGGAAATGTCCCGAAGGGACAAAAGGGCAGGGCTTCCTCTAAATAGGGGGACAAGCTGTCCCCCTTAACGAACGTATTGATGAGATGATATTGTAATCTAAGAGAAGCAGGGAAATTGCTGTTCGCCATTCTAAAAACAAAAAAACTTCAAGCAAACTGTAATTTAAGAAAGATTCATAGGCAATTCGGACAACGCAACTCCGGCGAACAGCACAAAGGCAGACAGCGAAGCGATTCTGCCGAATCGTACGCAGATGGTTTCCCTAAGAGCATTGACCAACAATCACACATCCTTACAAAAAATCATTTGCAAATACAGCCGAACTATGGTATAATAACAGTGTTATCCGTATAACCGTTTGAAAACCATAGAAAGGAAGTTTTAACCATGGGCTTTTTCACGAAAAAAACAGTGATTATCACCGGAGCAGGCAGAGCCGTTTTGAGTGACGGCAAGTGCGGTTCGATTGGCTATGGCATTGCAACCGCATTTGCAAAAGAGGGTGCAAACCTTGTCATTACCGGCAGAAACGTACAGAAGTTGACCGATGCAAAAGAAGAACTCGAACGTCTGTATGGCATTTCGGTATTGCCTGTACAAGCAGATGTGCACGCTGGAGCAGATAATGCAGCCGTTGTCAAGCAGGTTGTGGAACAGGCAGTTGCTGCATTCGGAGCAATTCATGTGCTGATTAACAATGCACAGGCTTCCGCCTCTGGTGTAACCTTGGCAGACCACACCACAGAACAATTCGATCTGGCAATGTATTCTGGTCTGTATGCAACTTTCCACTATATGCAGGCTTGCTATCCTTATCTGAAAGAAACACAGGGTTCTGTCATTAACTTTGCATCTGGAGCAGGACTGTTCGGAAACTATGGACAGTGTGCGTATGCTGCCGCAAAGGAAGGCATTCGTGGTTTGACCCGTGTTGCAGCGACAGAATGGGGACGGGATCATATCAATGTCAATATTGTTTGCCCGCTGGCATGGACAGCACAGCTGGAACAGTTTCAGAAAGCATATCCGGATGCATTTGAGAAAAATGTGAAGATGCCGCCGATGGGACATCTGGGCGATGCAGAACAGGAAATTGGCCGTGTTTGTGTACAGCTGGCATCACCGGATTTCAAGTATATGACTGGCGAAACCATTACGCTGGAGGGCGGATTGGGATTGCGTCCATAAGAAATTAGCAAAATTCATACGAAACACACAGGGGAATGCAACTGCGTTCCCCTATTTTTTGAAAAAAGAAGTGCGATAATTTGCAGAAAATTTGAGTGACTACTTTCTTTTTTGCAAGATAGACGTTTTTCTTCTTAAAAAAAGAAAAAAAGAGAAAAAATGCTTGACTTTTTTTCTAGACTGTGATATACTATATAAGTCGCTTGAAGAAAACGACAAAGTTCATCAACGAGGTGTGGCTCAGTTTGGTAGAGCACTACGTTCGGGACGTAGGGGCCGCAGGTTCGAATCCTGTCACCTCGACCATATTTTTAAAAGCACGTTGGTTTTTATCAGCGTGCTTTTTCGTTTATAAACGGATTTTTGAAACAAGAAGGGGAATGGAAATCATGTTGGTGGAGAAAGATGTTTCTGAAAGAATCCTATCGCTGTATGATGCAGAAGATTTGGAACTTTGCGAGGCATATGCTGTAGATGCTCATTTAGGGGAGAATCTGCCGGAATTTGCAACAGTTTATCGGGCAGAACCAGAGCATTTCTGTTTCGTTATAAATCCCGATCGGATTGGTAGGAATTATTTCAAGCTTTATAACCATCGTTTTCCGGAGGAGGCAACGAAGATGGCGAGAATTTGCTTTTTCGATGCCAGCTATTGCAAAGAGGGGTCGCTTGGCAAAAAGACATTCTGGATTTTGAATCCGGAAGAGAAGCAGCAGTTGCTGCAAATCTTGCAGCGTCCTTGCGAAGCAGGGAATACCGTCTGGAAGAAGCTTATCGAAACATTTTGCTGGGAAGCAGACGAAGAGCGGATTCCACTCGATACACCCATACCAGATTATACAAAACTGGAAGGATAACCATGCCGCAGGCAAACTGCGGTCGAGCTGGCTCAGCTCGGCGGAGGGAGATTGTTAAGGGGGACAAGCTGTCCCCCTTAACGAACGTATTGATTAGACTGTATTGAAATCTAAGAAAAATAAGCAAGTTGCTGTTCGCCATTCTAAAAACAAGGAACATTCTAATAAACTGTAATCTAAGAAAGATTCATAAGCAATTCGGACAACGTAACCCACGGCGAACAGCACAAAGGCAGACAGCGAAGCGATTTTGCCGAATCTTACGCAATCGTTTTTCCTAAGAGCAGCTGAAAAATGACCATTTTTTCAATCAAACGACAATTCTGCAAAACTCTGTGCTTGACACGATATAAAAAATGTGTTATAATCAATACAACCATATTTGTATGCAGGTAGAGAAAATTCCTGCAATAGTAGGGGGACTGGGTTATAGCCCAGCAGACGAAAACAAGCATCAAAGATACAATGGAGGCGGAATCCACATGGGTATTTTTTCAAGAATTGGCGATATTATGAAAGCAAATGTCAACGACCTCATCGACAAGGCAGAAGATCCGGAAAAGATGGTCAAGCAGATCATTCGGGATTTGCAGCAGGAAGTTGCAAAGTCTACACAGGCACTCGGCAAGGCAATGGCAAGCCAGCGGATTGCAGAACGGCAGTATAAGACTGCATTGCAGTCGTCCGCAGATTGGGAATCCAAAGCAAAGGCAGCCCTTGCAGCTGGTAACACGGAAATGGCAAAGAAAGCCCTGTCCTATAAGGTTAAGGCAGATAACGACGTTGCATCCTATCAGCAGATGTATGAAACCATTACCACACAGACCGATGCCATCCGGAATCAGGTTGAAACCTTAAAGGCAAAGCTGGAAGAAGCAAAGAGCCGGCAGGCAATGTTGATTGCCCGTTCCCAGATGGCAAAGACCCAGAAAAATCTGGCACAGTCTATGGGTGGTATCAATACTTCCAGTTCTATGGATAAATTTAACCGCATGGAAGAAAAGATTATGCAGCAGGAAGCAGAAGCTGCTGCGTTTGCTGAAATCTCTGGCAATAGCAATGCAGACACCAAGAGCTTTGAACAGATGGAAGCAGATACCAAGGTGGATGCAGAATTGCAGCGTCTGATGGCAGAAATGGGCACTTCTACCAGTGATGCGGATTTGGATGCACAGCTTGCTGCATTGGAACAGGGAGGTTCATTATGAGCAAGGAAAAGGATTCTGTAAAGAAAGAACGGCTCAGTATGTTCTATAAAGTTGCACCAGTTGTCGGGGCATTGGTGCTTGCAATGCTGTCCGCTGTCTTTATTGTATGCCGGACACTGAGCAATCGCTCTCACCACGAAAAGTGGAAGGATTACGACGAATGTGGCATTTGAGCCGTATAAAAAAATCCAACAAGGAAACAGGGGTGCTTCCGAATCGAAGTGCCCTTTTTCTGACTTTTTTAAAATAGAAAGCTGTCTATTTTTAGAATCAAGTCGATTGAATTAGTAGGATTGTTTTTCATATTTTTGCCATCATTGACAGAAACAAAAGATTTGTGTTATACTATTAATTGTGTGCATTCGATTTCAGAAGAAATCGAAACCACATTTACTTTCATTCATTCACCCAAAACCCGTTTCAGAAAGGACGATGATTACCGTATGTTGACAAAAGAAGCCATTTTAAAAAGACCAGAACTGCAACAGATTGTGCAGAAATACCGACACAACATTGAGAGAAGCGAACAGCTTGCTCTGCAATATCAGGAAAACTATCAGATTAACCCGTCTTTCTATGAACAGTACGATGTAAAATGCGGTCTGCGGGATGCAGATGGCAGAGGCGTTCTTGCCGGACTGACGGGGATTAGCAAGGTACAGGCAACCAAGTTGGAAAACGGCGTGCAAGTACCAGCAGAAGGGGAATTATTCTATCGGGGCTATTCCATTTCGGATTTGGTGAACGGATTCATTCAGCAGAACCGGTTTGGATTTGAAGAAATCATTTACTTGCTATTGACTGGAGAACTGCCGAAAGCAGACGAGTTGAAAGCCTTTCACGAACTGCTGGCAGACTATCAGAACTTGCCGGCACATTTTAAAAGCAGCGTTATCATGCGGATGCCGAGCGATAACATCATGAACGGCATGGAAAAGTGTGTGCTGGCACTGCATTCCACCGACCCGAAACCGGATGACATCAGCATTCCGAATGTTATGCGGCAGTGTCTGGAACTGATTGCCCGTTTCCCATCGCTGGCAGTGTATAACTACCAGATGACGCAGTACTTCCACAAGGGCAGCAGCATGGTACTGCGGAAGCCAAAGCCGGATAAAACCATTGCAGAAAACCTGCTGACCATGATGCGGCCAGATGGCAAATATACGCAGCTGGAAGCACGGCTGTTGGATTTGGCGTTGGTGCTTCATGCAGAACACGGCGGCGGAAACAATTCTACTTTTACCATGCATGTGGTAACATCTTCGGGGACGGACACCTATTCTGCCATTTCGGCTTCTTTGGGTTCGCTAAAAGGGCCAAAGCACGGCGGTGCAAATCTGAAGGTCATGGAAATGTTCCAAGATTTGAAAGCCCATGTAACAGACTGGAACAATCGGGATGCGATTCGGTCATATTTGACCGGACTGCTGAATCGGGAGGGCTTCGACCACAGCGGTTTGATTTATGGGTTAGGGCATGCAGTTTATACCGTTTCTGACCCAAGAGCACGTATTTTGAAAAAGTTTGCAGAGATGCTTTCGAACGAAAAGCAGATGCATGATGAATTTCAGTTGTATCAGACTGTGGAGGAAATCGCAACAGAACTGCTGTTAGAACGCCGCAAGACAAACAAGGGCGTTTGTGCAAACGTTGATTTTTACAGCGGCTTTGTGTATGAGATGCTGGGCATTCCGATGGAACTGTATACGCCAATTTTTGCGATTGCAAGAATTGCAGGCTGGTCAGCACATCGGATTGAGGAACTGACCAACTCTAATAAAATCATCCGTCCGGCATATCGTCCGGTTGGATTAGAACGAACCTATGTGCCATTGGGAGAACGATAAATTTTTGTGGAATCGGAGGAAAAAATTATGCCATTTATGCAGTTGAAAACGAATGTTGCTGTTACAGAACAGCAGGAAACCTTGTTGAAAACCTCATTCGGCAGTGCCATCACTGCTATTCCGGGGAAATCAGAAACATGGCTGATGGTGGGAATTGAACCGCAGTACACCTTGTATTTTCAGGGCAGCGATGCACCAGCAGCTATGGTAGAAGTCAGCATTTTCGGTTCGGCTTCGGATGCAGCCTATGCAGATTTGACCGCTCGAATCTGTAAGATTGTAGCAGAAACGCTGCACATTGATGCAAGCCGAATTTATGTGAAGTATGCGGAAGTAGAGCACTGGGGTTGGAACGGCTCGAACTTTTAAAACAACATGTTTAAAAATGGACAGAAAAAAGTACCTTGTTTACGAAACAAGGTACTTTTTTGCATGCATAGAAAATAAAACGTCCATCTTTAGGAATTGAAAAAAAGCAGATGGATGTGCTATGATAAACAGGAAATGCAGAAAAAAAGGGGTTGAAACCTTGATCCAACAAGTACAAACAACAGCAGCAAATCCTGTAGAATCTGAACAAATTGATTTGCCGGAAGTAGTTTTACAGCCGCTGCCGATGAATGCAAAAGTAGCTGAACAGCACCACTTTGCACATGGTTTACTGGAAGAAATGCTATTCAAACGGGGCATTTTCAAGCCCTATTTCATGGGAGAAGGAAAACATGGAAAGCCGTTTTTGTTAGAACATCCGCAAATTCAGTTTAATATCAGCCACTGCAAAAATGCGGTGCTCTGTGGCATTGGCTCGAAACCGTTAGGCGTAGACGTGGAAACCATTCGACCGATGCGGGAACGTGTATTGCGTCGAGTTCTGACCGCTTCAGAGCAGCAGGAAATTTTACAGTCAGAATCACCAGAACTGTGTTTTTTGCGGTTTTGGACGCTGAAAGAAAGCTTTGTAAAGGCGTTGGGCGTTGGGATTTCCTATCCGATGCAGACGTTGGCATTTTCCCTGCGAGAGCCGCTTGCAACGAAAGGAATGCAGTGCCATGTACGGAAGGGAAGCGGTGAGATTCTCGTTCCGATGCAGGAATATGCCGCAGCCGGAGCAGGTGCAGGATACCGTTTCTTTCAAGGCATCTGGGAACAGAAGCAAGTCTTTTCCGTTTGTATTCCCAAGGCAGAATAACAGAAAAAGGGAGCAGAATGTGTCATTCTGCCCCCCTTCTTTTTTGGGAATATCCAAGAAAGAAATTAATCCATATCCTTGTAGGTGTCCCGATATTCATCTTCGGTGACATCTTCTTTTGCATCAAAAGCTTCCTTTGCTTCTTCGTCCGCTTCTTCCTCTTCGACTTTTCGGTCAATGGTTCGCAGAGCAAACAGAGCAGCGTAAGAATAAGCTGGCAGAACCAGTTCATTTTCCTTGCAGATACCGGAAGCAACATTGCTCAGAGCATAGTTCTTGAGAACATCCGAATGCAAGCTGAAATGCTGGGTTTGTTCGCTGCGGTTCAGAATCAGGATAACGCTTTCACCGCTGTTCCGATGGAATCGGGAGAATACCAGCAGTTCGTTTCCAGTCAGCAGGAATTCCAGTTCACCGTCCACAAAAACAGAACTGCTCTTGCGGAGAATGCCCAGTTCTCGAGTATATTCGAGAAGGTCTTCGTCCTCGTTGCCCCACGGGAAGCAGCGGCGGTTGAATGGGTCTTTCCAGCCCTGCAAGCCAACTTCATCCCCGTAGTAAATACTCGGAACGCCCGGCAGGAAGAATTGCAGCACCATAGCAGCCTTTAACAGCTGTTTGCCACGCTTATATTCTGCATCGGACAGCCAGTTTTCTGCCATCCAGTCTTTCGACTTGTCATCACAGTTCTGACCGCCAAAGCGGTTAATTGCCCGTTCGATGTCATGTGTGGAAACAAAGTTCATCAGAACATCAACGGTCTGCTTCGGGTAGTTTTCGAGAATGCCCATAATCCAATCTTGGAATGTGTTGGCATCCATGCCCTTGATATAGTTGATGATGGCTTCTCGGAACGGGTAGTTCATAACGCTGTCTAGCTGGTCGCCGAGCAGATACCGCCGCTTTACGCCGTAGCTTTCCTTGTTGGAGGCATCTTCCCAGACTTCGCCGATGACAATTTTTTCTTCGCCATTCTTCTTGACGCACTTCCGCAGAGCATCAAGGAAGCCGTCCGGCAGTTCGTCTGCAACGTCTAGACGGTAACCAGCTGCCCCGAGGGAAATCCAGTAATCCAGGACACCGCCATCGCCGCAGATATAATTCAGATAATCCGGATTGGTTTCAACGACATTCGGCAGGGTATCAATGCCCCACCATGCTTCATACTGGTGGTCACCAAAGAACGTATACCAGCTATAATACGGGCTATCTGTAGACTGCCAAGCACCAACGGTATCATACCGACCGAACTTGTTAAAATAAATGCTGTCTGCACCGGTGTGAGAGAAAACGCCGTCCAAGATAATAGAAATGCCATGCTTTTTTGCATCTTCGCAGAGCACCCGGAAATCTTCATTTGTACCGAGAAGCGGGTCAACATTCCGATAGTTGGCAGTATTATAGCGGTGGTTTTCGTGGGATTCAAAAATCGGGTTCAGATAAATGCAGGTAACACCGAGCTTTTCGAGGTAGTCGAGCTTGCTGCGGATACCCTCCAAATCGCCGCCGAAATAGTCATTGTTCCAAACGTGTCCGTTTGCATCCGGCTTGTAGTACGGTGTGCCATTCCAGTCGTCCCGCAGTACCCGGTCAGTCGGAACATTTTCATGCGGCTTTCCGCTCTTGCAGAATCGGTCAGGGAAAATCTGATACATGATACCGCCCTTGAGGAAGTTCGGCGTTTCATAGTGCTTTGCAAAGACGGTCAGCTGATACAATTCGCCGTGGTCGAGAGCTGCTTCGTGAGCAGTGCCACGCTTGATATAGTGCCGAACACCATTGCTGGTATAGGCAAAATAATAGTAATGCACACCGGCATATTTTGGGCTATAAGTGACGGTATAGCACTTGCAGCCGTCCTGTTCGCCGTTGGCATTCATCGGCAGAAAGCGTTCCTTAAAGCCAGTGCGGAATAATACCATAACTGGCGGAAAGTCTGGTGTTACGCCAGCCGGCAGATAGATGGTGAAATTGCAGTCAGAACGTCTGCGAATTGCACCGAATGGGAATTTATAGTGTAAATCCCAACTGTCATACATACATGGCATAGAAAAAAATCCTCCTTCAAATTTCAATCTGGAACGGGCTTTTTTAAAAAGAAAAACGTGGGAGAAAGCAGCAGCTGCCCGACCTCCCACGCTTTTGGACATTGGAAAAGAGAATTATAAAGGTTTACTTTACGCCCCAAATATCTCTTGCATATTCATTGACAGCACGGTCAGCAGAGAAGATGCCAGCACCAGCGATGTTGTGCAGGGACATTTTTGTCCACTTTTCAGTATCCTGATACAGTTCAGAGCTCTTCTTCTGAATTGCTGCATAGGAATCGAAGTCAGCCAGAACCATATACGGGTCAATGTTTTTCAGAGAATCGGCAACTTCTGCAAACTTGCAGCCGTTGATGCCAGCATACATCCGGTCGATACAGCTGTGAATGATCGGATTCTGTTCGTAGTATGCACCCGGATGGTAACCCTGTGCCTTGAGGGCATTGACTTCTTCCGTCTTCATACCAAAGATGAGGATGTTATCTGGGCCAACTGCGTCGCCGATTTCGATGTTTGCACCGTCCAGCGTACCCAGTGTAATTGCACCATTCAGCATCAGCTTCATGTTACCAGTACCGGAAGCTTCTGTACCAGCCAGAGAAATCTGTTCAGAAATATCACTTGCCGGCATCAGCAGTTCAGACAGGGTAACCTTGTAATCTTCCAGGAAGTAAACAGACAGCTTTTCGGAAATACGCGGATTCTTGCGGATTTCTTCAGACAGTGCCCAAATCATCTTGATAATCTGCTTTGCCAGATAGTAACCCGGAGCAGCCTTTGCAGCGAAGATGTAGGTCTTTGGAGCAAAGTCAGCGTTTGGATGATCCAGCAAGTACTGATACTGAGCCAGAATGTTCATGACATTCAGGTGCTGCCGCTTGTATTCGTGCAGACGCTTTACCTGTACGTCGAAGATGCTGTCCGTGTTCAGAAGGACACCGCTCTTCTGCTTAACATACTTTGCGAAGCGTTCCTTGTTTTCCTTCTTGATTTTCCGCAGCTGTTCCAGAACAGCCTTGTCATTTTCAAAGACATCGAGCTTTTTCAGTTCGCTGCCGTCTACCAAGAACTTGTTGCCAATCTTTTCCCGCAGCAGCTTGGTCAGACCCGGATTGGACTGATACAGCCATCTTCTGTAAGCAATACCATTGGTAACGTTCTTGAACTTGTTCGGGGTATCCAGATATTCATCATGGAAAACAGATTCCTTGATGATTTCGGAGTGCAGCTTAGAAACGCCGTTGACGCTGTGAGAAGCCATTACACACAGAGTTGCCATGTGAATCTGATTGTCCTTGATGATGGACATTCTGGTGGTCTTTGCACTGTCGCCGCCGTTGCGTTCCATCAGGCTTGCACAGTAACGGTTGTTGATTTCTACGATAATCTGGAAGATTCTCGGAATAATCTGCTTTACAAGGTTCACATCCCACTTTTCCAGAGCTTCTGCCATAACGGTGTGGTTGGTGTAAGCAAAGGTATTGGTAACGATGTGCCAAGCGTGATCCCAAGTATAACCGCAGTCATCCAACAGAACCCGCATCAGTTCCGGAATAGCAAGGGTCGGGTGGGTGTCGTTGATGTGGATGGCAACCTTTTCGTGCAGGTTATCCAGTGTGCCGTATACGCTCATGTGGTGGTTTACGATGTCACCGATGGCAGCAGCACTCAGGAAGTACTGCTGACGCAGACGCAGGGACTTGCCTTCGAGGTGGTTGTCGTTCGGATACAGAACCTTAGAAATTGCATTTGCCATGGAGTTCTGGCTCAATGCACTTGCATAGTTTCCTTCGTTGAAGGACTTCATATCAAAGCTTGGAGCTTTTGCCTGCCACAGACGCAGAGCAGAAACGCCTTCACTGCCGTAACCAGAAACATACAGGTCGTACGGAATTGCCAGTACGGTGTTGTAGTTGTGGTGAGAGAGGTAGTGATAGGAATCCTGCCAGTATTCCTGAATTTCGCCTTCAAAGTGTACTTCAATGGCTTCATCCGGCTTCGGGTCGAGCCATACAGAGCCGCCCGGCAGCCAGTTGTCCGGGAATTCAGTCTGCCAGCCGTCCTGGAGTTCCTGACGGAAGATACCGTATTCATAGCAGATGGAATGACCGGTTGCCGGAATGCCCTGTGTTGCCATTGCATCCAGATAGCAAGCAGCCAGTCTGCCCAGACCGCCGTTACCCAGACCAGCATCCGGTTCCTGTTCGTAAATCTGGTTGATGTTGATGTGATAGTCATTCAGAATGGAAGTCACATCGTCTACCAGTTCGAGGTTGTATAAAGTTGTCTTGAGGGAACGACCCATCAGGAATTCCATGGAAAGATAATAAACTTTCTTTCCGCCGATGGAATTGGTCTTGTTGACGAAGTGCTGCCGCATATGCTTCAGACGCTGTACCATCATTGCAGACAGAACCTGATAAATCTGGCTGTCGGAAGCTTCATCCGGGGAAACGCTGCAATCCAGCTGCAAACGGTCGATGAACTGCTGTTTCAGTTCCTCTTTTTGCGTGAGTTGTTTTTTCTCCATAAATTTTTTCTCCGTTCCTCGATGCATGAAAAAATGAATCCTAGTATTGCCGTGCGAGAGTTGCCGGCAGGGGAAGCGGCACCTGCATCGTTGATACCACTAATTATATTTATTATACTCTGTTTTTGGTGCATTTGCAATTGCTGTTTTCGCCAAACTTTTCCGACAGGAAGGGCAGAAAATACAGCAGGCATCAAAGAAAACGGATAAAAAGCCAACACATAAAATAAAAGTGTTGGTTTATTATCCCCGCAAATGCTTTTTTTATTGTAGCATGGAATTGTTTCGGGTACAAGTAAAATTCTGTAAATTCTCATGCGGATTTCCAAGATCAGTGGGGAATTCTGGAAAAAAGAAGACTCGGATAGAACCGGGAATTGTTGGGAAAACGGCGATTCCCGTGTGAAATCAACAGAATTTTTTGTATTTCTTGCACAAAATTGTCGAATTTTTTGGATTTCCAACTGTACTTTCTCGATAAAGAACGGAAAAAACCGATGAAAAAGTCTTGCAAAACGGTTACAAGTGTGCTATAATAAGGGCAGTACGGTACAGAAATGAACCATCTTTTCTGCCGTGGGGGACGGCAAGTTTTTATCAAAAACAATGCCGTTTTCTTTTGCAATGCAGGCGATCGGGACAGAGAGAAACCCAGAAGCTCGACAGGCTGTTTCCGACAACGGTAGGTTTTGCAGGACAATGCACCCTGTTGCAACGAATCCGGGCAAGTCTGCTTCCACGTTTTTCCCTGCATCGAACAACTGCATTGCCGACAGACCGGACGGCGTGTTTCGGCTGCCGTACAAGCGATGCAGCCATAGACTGCTGTATACGCACCTGAAGTGAATCAACAAAAGGAGTATACGTTATGTTCAAAAAACTTTCAGCAGTCGCTTGTTCCTGTATCACGGTTCTTCTGCTGCTGTTATCTCTGATTGGCGGTGCAGTACATACTGCGGCAGCAACCCTTGACGAGATGACATCTACTGCAATCTCCTGTATCATGTCCCATGAAGGTTCTTATGGCTCAGTCAACCGCAACGACTGCGGTGCCGTCAGCATCGGAAAGCTGCAATGGCACGCTGGTCGGGCACTGGGCTTACTCCAGAGCATTTGCTATAGTGCTCCGGACTTGTCCCAGTCCACTCTGGGCAGCACCCTTTACAATGAAATCCTGTCTTCTTCAAACTGGAATTACAGAACATTCACAGTTTCTGAGGGAAGTGCCGTTGCAACACTGCTGACAACGGATGCTGGTATTGCAGCACAGGACGCACTCGCTTATTCCGATGTACAGGGTTACATCGTTTCCGGTCAGAATAAAGGACTGGTGAGCGAAGGTGCATTGGTCATGTATGCCGATATTTACAACTTTGGCAGCGGCATCGCTTCCAGAATTGCTTCCCGTGCAGCCGGCTATGCTGGTTCTTACGGTGCAGTTTCTCTGGATGATATGTATCGTGCCGCAATGAATGACAGCTACAATTCGGACGCTGCGTTTGTACAGCGTACCAACATGGTTTATCAGAGCCTTCTGAGTATGAACATTGGTGACGGAGATACGGAAACCACCGCTCCAGTTACCGACCCAACCGACGAACCGACACAGGAAACAACTACTGTGGTTACTTCTGAATTTTCGGACAGCTATGCAGGCACTTATGTTGTCACTGCTTCCGCTCTGAACTTGAGAAGTAATCCGTCCACATCCGCTTCTGTTGTTGCAACCCTGCCGAAAAACGCAGTGGTTACTGTAACAATGGCAGATGGCAAGTGGGCAGCCGTAACGTATGAGGGCAAGGACGGTTATTGCTCCATGGATTACCTGACGGTAATGCCGGATGTGACAACCGTTCCGGAAGAAGAAACAACCACCACTACTACTGAAACCACAACCACAACGGAAGAAATGACAACCATTTCTGAAGAAATCACTACAACAGAAGAAACCACCACAACTACAGAAGCAATCACAATGGAAGAAACGACAACTGTAGAAACGGACGCAGAAGTAACAGAAACCGAAACTTCTGCAACCGAAGAAACTGTTACAACGACTACCGCAGCTGCAATTGATGACAACAAGAATCATGGCGTTGCTGCAACCCTGTATGGGGATGTCGATGGTGACGGCGAAGTTACTGCAATTGATGCTGTTCTTCTGCAAAAGCACATCAATGGCATGGTATTTTTATCCCATGAACAAATGGCAAATGCCGATTGTGTTGCAGATGGCGTGTTGGACGAAGCAGACGTTGCTGTTATTTTACAGCACCTGATTGGTCATTACACAGCACTGCCGATTTATTAATGCAAGCTCTCTTACAAAAATGATGAAAAAAAGACCTGTGCAGCCGGAACGAACCGGCGGCAAAGGTCTTTTTTCTTTTGCCGATTGAAGCAAAATTAAAGCAAAAAGCAGCTGAAATGCTGGATTTCTCAAAACGAAACAGTCGCAGGCGATGTGGAAAATTCGTTGAAAGCAGTCCGTATTTTGCAGAGGAATTCTTTAAAATGGGGAAAAAGCAAAATTCCCAGCACAGTTTGTGGAAAATCAACCGTGCTGGGAATTCTATTTGTTTTATGTTTCAGAAAATCGCTTATCTTCTTCTCCGCTTTGCAGCTGGCTTTTTGGTGCTTGTTGCAGCAGCGGTTTTCGGTGTGGTTGTTGTTGCAGTTGTGGTAGCGGTAGCAGCTTCTTTCTTTTCTTCAACAACCGGAGCAGCAGCCTTTGCAGGAGTTGCAGCAGCTTCTTTCTTTTCTTCTACAACCGGAGCAGCAGCCTTTGCAGTGGTTGCAGCAGCTTCCTTCTTTTCTTCTACGACCGGAGTGGTAGCCTTTGCAGGAGTAGTTGCAGCTTCTTTCTTTTCTTCAATAACCGGAGTAGCAGCAGCCTTGCAAGTGGTTTCTTTCTTGGTTTCAGCAGCAGTTGCCTTGCAGCAAGCCGGCTTCTTTTCTTCTGCCGGAGCAGCTTCCTTTTTCGGAGCTTCTGCCTTCTTTGGAGCTGGTACAGCAGCAAACAGCTTTGCAGCAGATTCCATGCATCCCTGTACAAATGCCTTTTCCTGTGCAACGGCTTCCGGCAGTGTGGTTTCTCTCCGCAGCAGTGCAAACAAAGTGCTGTGCGGCAGGGTAACTGCGGCGGTGTTATCACGATAATCATACGGCTGTACATTCAGTACCCCATCGGTTACTTCTGCATAGAAGATGCCACAGCCATCCTCGGTTACTTCAATCTGAATGGCAACGTGACCATTCAGACCGCTGACATCGGCATTTGCAAATCCAGCTTTTGCTGCGTCAAACATTTCAAAAAACGTCATAAAAAAATCGTCCTTTCTGCATGACACCGCTCTTTTTTTGCGGTGTCGCTTGTCGGTTTGCAGGTTTGATTTCCCGATTGGAAATTCTGCTGCATATTGTTTATAGTATAGCAGAATTCTGGGGGAAAGTCAATGTAAATGCAGATAAACCGTGAAAAAAACGTGGAAACATTTATCTTGTGTCGAAAAAAGAACCCTGCTTTTGTGCATAATTACAGAAAAAGCGACAGAACCCGCCAAAAGTGTGCAGAAGATTGAATCTCTGAAAAAAATTGTAAAACCCCCTTGACAAATCCCGAAAAATCCGTTATACTTGTAAAGCAGTCTACCTTTACAGATAACGGAGGGCTGGACATGGCAAAAGATTTGCGAATCATTCTCTTATTGGATTGCTATGGGGCATTCTTGACCCCCCGACAGCAGGAAATGATGACGCATTATTACAGCGAAGACTTGTCGCTTGGCGAAATCGCCGCCCTGACGGGGACAACCCGGCAGGCTGTGCGGGATAGCGTAAAACGCAGCGAACAAGTGCTGAATGATATGGAAGAAAAGCTGCAGTTTGCAGAAAAACTCTGTGCACTGCGGCAAAATTATGCGGCAATTGCCCAGACAGCGGAAACACTGGCAGCCAATCGTGCCGAACCTGCGGTACAGCATGCCTGTGCTGCGATTTGCAGCTGTGTGGAAGCGGGCTTAGAGCTGCTCTAAACGAAAAACGACAGCAGGGAGGGTTTCACCATGGCGTTTGAAGGATTGTCAGATAAGCTTGGAAACGTGTTCAAAAAACTGCGTTCGCACGGAAAGCTCACAGAAGCAGACGTAAAGGAAGCCATGCGGGAAGTCCGGATGGCACTGCTCGAAGCCGATGTCAGCTATAAAGTCGTAAAGGATTTTGTAGCAAAGGTTTCTGCCCGTGCGGTCGGAGAAGAAGTGTTAAACAGCCTGACTCCGGCACAGCAGGTTGTCAAGATTGTAAACGAAGAATTGTGTGCCCTGATGGGCAACAACAATGCACGCATCAATTTCCCGTCAAAGCCGCCGTGTGTGATTATGTTCTGCGGTTTGCAGGGTTCTGGTAAAACGACCCATGCGGCAAAGCTGGCAAAGATGCTGAAAAAAGAGGGACATTATCCGCTCCTCGTTGCGTGCGATATTTATCGTCCGGCTGCGATTCATCAGTTGCAGGTCGTTGGCGAACGGGCTGGCGTAAAAGTATTTGAAATGGGACAGATTTCCCCGATGATTATTGCAAAAGAAGCGATGAAGTTTGCAAAAGACCACGGGCATGACGTTGTCATTCTGGATACTGCCGGACGCTTGCACATCGATTTAGAGCTGATGGAAGAATTGAAGCAGCTGAAAGAACTCACCCATCCAGATGAAATCATGTTGGTTGTCGATGCGATGACCGGTCAGGATGCTGTCAATGTTGCAAAGGCATTTGATGATGCGTTGGGAATCGACAGCGTTTTGATGTCGAAGCTGGACTCTGACACCCGTGGCGGTGCAGCTTTGTCCGTTCTGGCAGTAACTGGTAAGCCGATTAAATACGTCGGCATGGGCGAAAAGCTGGATGATTTTGAACCGTTCCATCCGGAACGAATGGCATCCCGTATTCTGGGGATGGGCGATGTGCTGACGCTGATTGAAAAGGCAGAAAGCACCGTCAATGAAAAAGATGCCAGAAAACTGGCACAGAAACTCGAAGAAAACAAGTTCGATATGAATGACCTGCTGGATCAGCTGCGGCAGATTCAGAAAATGGGTTCACTCAAGTCGATTATTGGAATGCTGCCGGGTGTCGGCGATAAGATGAAAGATGTCGATCTGGATGACAGACAGTTTGTCCGAATCGAAGCAATGATTACTTCAATGACCAAGGCAGAACGGGCAAAGCCCTCCATCATCAATCCATCCCGCAAGCGGCGAATTGCAGCCGGCAGCGGTACAAAGGTGGAAGAAATCAATCGGCTGTTAAAGCAGTTCGAACAGATGCAGAAGATGATGAAACAGTTTGGCAGCAAGGGCGGAAAATTGGGTCGGCGTGCCAGAAAGCAGCTTGCCGGCATGAATCTGGAACAGCTCCAGAACAGTATTCCGGGTAACATTCCAGGCGTTCCGCCGGGGCTGATGCCGAAAAAATAACATGCATTCCCGCAGGTTAACTGCTGGAGATAGATTGCACGCTTTCGGAGCGTGTGCCAATAAAAAATTACAAGAGTAACATGGAGGAAACCAAAATGGCAGTAAAAATCAGACTGAGAAGAATGGGTGCAAAGAAGGCTCCTTTTTATCGTATCGTAGTAGCAGATGAACGGTACCCGAGAGATGGCAGATTCATCGAAGAAATCGGTTCTTATGACCCGACCAAGAATCCGGCAGCAGTTGTTGTTGACGCTGACAAGGTAAAGCAGTGGCTGGGTAACGGTGCACAGCCGACCGATTCTGTAAAGTGCATCCTGAAGAAGGAAGGCATTCTCTAAGAAGAATGGATGAGCCGGAACGGAATCGTCAGTGCTGACATCCGTTTTCCCTTTCTGAGAGAAGGAGGAGCATCATGCAGGAATTATTACGGACAATTGTAGCTGGTCTGGTAGAAGACCCGTCTGCAATTGCAATTACCGAAGACGCACCGAATGAAGAAGGCGTGATTGTATATCATCTGCACGTTGCGGCAGACGATATGGGTCGTGTCATCGGCAAGCAGGGCAGAATTGCCCGTGCGATTCGGATCATCATGCGTTCTGGTGCTGCAAAGAGCAATCAGAAAATTGCAGTTGAAATTGATTGAATCACCGCAGAACAGGCGTACCGGAAACGGCACGTCTGTTTTTGTAAGCAGAACTTTTTGAAAGGAGCGATTCCCTTATGAATCCGAAAAAGATTGGAATTACCATCGCCTCAGCCTTGTTCGTCCTGATTGGCGGCATTACCGGCGTGCAGTATTTGCAGGATTCGCCGGAAGAATCATCTTCATCTGATGCTCTGACTGCTTCCGGTTCGGAAACCACGGTTGCCGCAACCGAAACCTATCAGACCACCGCAGCGACCGAAACCACGACGGTTTCCATGCAGACAACAGCACCAGCACAGACGGAATCTGCTCCGGCAATGACACTGGTTTCGGATGCAAAAGGGGCATCCTATTATACATTCCGAACAGATGCATTATTGGAAAGCCATTATGAAAAGCATGGAATTGAAATGGGGTTTGACAGTGCAGCCGCCTATGAAGCGGCAGCGAATGCCGTCATTGCGAATCCGGAAGTTCTGCACAAGTATGAATCAGAGGACGGCGACGACGTGTATTATTTAGCCGATACCAATGAATTTGTGGTGGTTTCCGTGGACGGTTACCTGCGAACCTATTTTGAACCGTCCGCCGGCATGGCATATTATGAACGGCAGTAAGGAGAGAGAAACGCAGATGAAATCGTATTTAGAGATTGGAAAAATCGTCACCCTGCATGGGCTGCGTGGCGATGTAAAGGTACAGCCTTGGTGTGATGATGCGGAATTTCTATGTGAATTTCCGGTGTTATACTTGGGAAAAGAGAAGAAAGAAGTGGAAGTATCCCACGCTCGCCCACAAAAAAACATGGTGCTGCTGCATTTGGAAGGTTATGACACCCCAGAACAGGCAGAAACCCTCCGCAATCAAATTTTATACCTGAATCGGGAAGATGTCGAACTGGAAGAGGGAACGTATTTCATTCAGGATTTGATTGGTCTGGATGTTGTGGATGCAGACAATGGAACGGTTTATGGAACACTGAAAGATGTCCTGCAAACCGGAGCGAATGATGTCTATGTCGTACAGGCAGAGGGTGGAAAGGAACTTCTGATTCCAGCCATTCCGGATGTCATTGTAGAAACAAACATAGAAGAACACTGCATGAAAATTCGACCATTGGAGGGCTTATTAGATGCAAATTGACATTGCAACCCTGTTTCCGGAAATGTGTGATGCGGTTTTACAGGAGAGCATTCTCGGCAGAGCACAGAAAAGCGGTGCGATTTCCGTGCAGTGCTGGAACATTCGGGATTATACGCTGAACAAGCACAAGCGTGTGGATGATGTGCCATATGGCGGCGGACGAGGCATGGTCATGCAGGCAGACCCGATTTATCGCTGCTGGGAGGCAGTCTGTGCAGAACGAGAGTCCAAACCGCATTGTATTTATCTTTCTCCGAAAGGCAGCGTGTTCACGCAGCAGAAAGCGGTTGCATTATCGCAGCTGCCGCATTTATTTTTGCTTTGTGGGCATTATGAGGGAATTGATCAGCGAATTTTGGATACCATAATAGACGAGGAGATTTCCATCGGGGACTATGTGCTGACGGGCGGAGAGCTGCCAGCCTTGGTTCTGACAGATGCCGTTGCAAGAATGTGTGAAGGCGTGTTGCCGGATGCAGTCTGTTTTGAAGAGGAGAGCCATTATAACGGCTTGCTGGAATATCCGCAATATACCCGTCCAGAGGTCTGGCATGAGCAGGCTGTTCCGCCAGTTTTATTGTCCGGACACCACAAAAATATTGAAACTTGGCGGTTTGCTGCCAGCTTGCAGGAAACCAAAGAGAAACGTCCGGATCTTTATGCAAAGTATGTTGACAAAAAATAGAGAAAAACAGTTACCCCATTTTAACAAACTGTGAGTGAAAAAAATCAACAGTTTTTAATGTTGTGATTATACACAAAATGGGCTGGATTGTGCAACAGCGTTTGCGACAATGCATAGAATTTTTTTGGAAAAGCACCTTTTTTCGCAAATTGTGCGTTGACAGACCTGGGAAAATCCGCTATAATGAAAATAGTGAAAGGCACTGGCAGCCAAAAGCTGCAATGAAGTTGGGAAAGTAAATTTTCAATATATAAGATGGGAGAGTTTGTTTATGTACAGTAAAGATGTAATGGTACAGAATCAGGTTGGTCTGCATGCAAGACCGGCTACATTCTTTATTCAGAAGGCGAACGAATTCCGTTCCTCTATCTGGATCGAAAAGGAAGAACGTCGTGTAAATGCGAAGAGCCTGCTGGGCATTTTGTCCTTGGGAATCATTGGCGGTACACAGATCAAGATTATCGCTGATGGTGCAGATGAACAGGCTGCTGTAAATGCACTGGTAGAACTGGTAGAAAGCGGCTTTAGCGAAGAAACAAGATAACAGTATGTTGCCTTTTCACAATTGGTAAGCACAATCTGAATGAATCACGAGATTTCGTGAAAACTCACAGGAGAGAACACCCGAAAGGGCATTCGTTCTTCTGTGAGGTTTTTTATATGCTTTTTTGGGTGAGTGGGGGCGGTTACGAGCCAACTTGTCCGAACCGCACCATGTTTTCACAGAAAATCCCATACCCTTTGGTCGGGTCATCGACAAATACGTGTGTGACAGCACCGACGAGTTTTCCATTTTGCAGAATCGGGCTGCCGCTCATTCCCTGTACAATTCCGCCGGTTTCCTGTAACAGGGTAGGATCTGTGACAGAAAGCACCATGTTTTGTGTGCTGTCGCTGCCATTGTAATCGATTTCTTCAATTTCGATGGTATACGATGCGGGTTCTGTGCCGGAGATGGTGCAAAGAATGGTGGCTTCTCCGGGGACAACTTCCTGCTTGAACGCCATAGGAATCGCTTCCGTGTTCGGGGCTGGATTTTGATTCAGCATGCCAAATACGCCGCAGCGATTGTTACAGAGCAGCTTGCCGAATGGCTCGGCATCGTCTAAGAACTGCCCCTGTAACATCCCCGGCTTTCCGGCACTGCCCTTTTGAACGCCTTGAATCTGAACAGGGCAGGCTTCTCCCTCTGAGATGGGGATACATGTTCCGGTGTCCGTGTCGCAGATGGGATGCCCCAGTCCGCCAAATGCACCGCTTTCCGGCTCGTAGAACGTAAATGTGCCAACGCCAGCAGTGCTGTCCCGTACCCATAGCCCTGTTTCATACTGCTGGTCAGCGGTGGAATAGACGGGATGCACCGTCAAAGTCTGTTCTTTTCCCTCTCGTTGAATGGTAATCGAGAGCGGTTCGCTGCCAGCATTGCGAATGGAAGTTTGTACCTCCTCACTGCTGTTGACAGGAACAGTGTTGATGGCGTGAATCATATCGCCTTTTTGAAAGCCGGCATCTTCTGCCGGACAGCAAGTGCCATCGGTACTGGTGACGTTTCCAAATCCCACGACCATGACACCATCCATGTGCAGTTTAATGCCAAACGGCTGACCGCAGGGGATAAAGGATGGAGCTGTAATGGTTTGTACCGAAACGGTCTTAATTGGAACAATGCCGAATAGACATAGTGTATACTGTTCTTCGGTTGCAGCGGTGTTGGAAAAGGCAGCCTTAACTTGTTCTGGTTCAGATTCTGCGGTGATGTGCAGGGCGGTGGAGAGTGCCAGTGCAGAACCATTCCGGACATAATAGCTGTCCGGCAGCCGCCAGGCATAGTATCCGGCAGCTGCATAGACGGGAAGCACTGTCAGCAGCATTGCCGCAGCAAGGCGGCGAAACCATGTTTGCATAAAGAACCTTCTTTCTTCAAATCTAGAATGCAACCCTTGCATTCTGAGAATACTATGTACCGATTTGGGGCGATTATTGTAGGCAAATGACCGGGTAATTTGGATGGAACAATCCGGAAAATCGGCAGCTTGTCCAAATCTCTAAAATGATTGGAAAATGTAACAAGAATGTCGCAAATCCGTTCCATTTGTCTGCGAGAATCTGTAAAAAATGAAAAATCATAGAATTGTTATGAAAAACTCGTTGTCGATTTTGTGATATTTTATGGAATTCTCTCTTTTTTGACAAAAATCGACAACATCTTCTCTTGCAGAAATGTTGTAATTGTGTTAAAATGATACTAGTAGGTTGAGAAAAAGGGAGGAGACCCCAAAATGGACAGCAAAATCAAAGTCTTGATTGGTGATGATAGTGCGGAATACGGCATCGCATGTGCCAGCAGCCTGCGGGCAGCCGGTCTGTATGTCATCACCAGAAGAAAGGATGGACGGACACTCGTCGATGCGATTCAGCATGACGCACCGGATGTAGTCATCGTGGATGCGGTTTTACCGAATCTCGATGCGATGGAACTCATGCGGCGTGTCCGTTCCGGAACGGGCAAGCAACCCTATTTTATTGTAACATCAGCATATGATAGTGCATTTATAGAGAAACAGGCGATGGAGTCAGGTGCATCTTATTTTATGCTGAAGCCGTTCAATTTGGAGATGCTGGGACAGAGAATCATTCGGCTGGTACAGGGCGACCAGAAAGAACCAACCAAAGAGATAGAAGAAGATTTGGAGTTCGTTGTAACCGAAACGATTCATCAGCTGGGTGTCCCTGCACACATCAAAGGGTATCATTATCTGCGGGTAGCCATTTTGCTTTCGATTGACAATCAGGAATTGTTGGAGAGCGTTACAAAAATGCTCTATCCCGCAGTGGCAAAACATTTTGATACCACCTCGTCCCGTGTGGAGCGTGCAATTCGCCACGCCATTGAAATTGCATGGGATCGGGGCGACTTAGATACGTTAAATACTTTCTTCGGATATACGGTCAATACGGCAAAAGGCAAGCCGACCAACTCCGAATTTATTGCGTTGATTACGGATAAATTGCGGCTGCAATACCGCCGAAATAAACGGCGGTGGGCATAAGCGAATTTGGATTCCCTCCGGTTTTTGGAAAGCGGAACATCCAGATTCCAAAAGCCGCATAAATATATTTTATGCAGGAGGCTGAATCAATATGCAGTTTGAACAAAAAACACTTTCCGAAATCCAGTGGAATCCATTTGATATGATTGGAAAACAGTGGTACTTACTGACCGCCGGCGGTCTGTCCGATTATAACACCATGACCGCATCATGGGGCTTTATGGGTGAAATGTGGGGAAAGCCGTCTTTCCTCTGTGGTGTTCGGACGAATCGACATACCCTTCCGTTTATGGAGCAGAACGACTGTTTCAGTGTGTCATTTTTTGAGGAATCCCAGCGTGCAGCGTTGCAGTTTTGTGGCACGCATTCCGGCAGAGATTACGACAAGGCAAAGGAAACAGGGCTGACACCAGTCGAACTGGATGGTGTTGCAACATTTGCAGAAGCAAAGCTGGTTCTGATTTGCAAGAAACAGTATACCGATATGCTGAAGCCGGAGGGATTTTTGATTCCGGAAACTTACCAGAGATGGTATAACACCGACCCGCTGCATAAATTGTTTGTCGGTGAAATTCTGGCAGCCTATGAAAGAACGGATGCTTGAGCCGATGGTTTGCAAAATCTGTAAGAAATGAAAAGTTTCATCAGAAGAAACGCTGTGCCTGCTCTGTTGGAGTGGGGGACAGCGTTTTCTGTTTTTGTGGGCTTTATGCATGGGAAATGCATATATGCAGGAAAACACTCCAAAATATTCATTTAAAATGAATATTATTCATAAAAGAGCGGTTAACAAAAATTTTTCATGCATATTTATACAGAAATGCTTGACATTTCCAAAAAAGCGTGTATAATAGAAAGCAGTGACAGCACAACCGCTGCTTTCCGGCGGATGGTTGCTGATGACAATTTTGAAAACAAAACTGGAGGCGTTCCCTATGGCAAAGGAAATTAAAAAAGTCGTTTTGGCTTATTCGGGCGGACTGGATACATCCATCATTATTCCGTGGCTGAAAGAAAATTATAATAACTGCGAAGTCATCGCTGTTTCTGCTGACGTTGGACAGGGTACAGAACTGGACGGACTGGAAGAAAAGGCAATCAAGACCGGTGCTTCTAAGCTCATCGTTCTGGATCTGAAGGATGAATTCGTAAACGATTATGTATTCCCGACTGTACAGGCTGGTGCTGTTTATGAAAATCGGTATCTGCTGGGTACTTCTTTTGCAAGACCGATCATCGGCAAGCGGCTGGCTGAAATCGCACTCGAAGAAGGTGCAGATGCCATCTGCCATGGTGCAACCGGTAAGGGTAACGATCAGGTTCGGTTTGAACTGGCAATCAAGGCATATGCTCCGGATATGAAGATCATCGCTCCGTGGAGAGAATGGTCGATCAAGAGCCGTGACGAAGAAATCGACTATGCAGAAGCACACAACATTCCGCTGAAGATTAACCGGGAAACCAACTACTCCAAGGATAAGAACCTGTGGCATCTGTCTCACGAAGGTCTGGATCTGGAAGACCCGGCAAATGAACCGCAGTATGAAAAGAAAGGCTTCCTCGAACTGGGCGTTTCTCCGATTGATGCTCCGGACAAGCCGACTTATGTAACCATTCACTTTGAAAAGGGTATCCCGACTGCCATCGACGGCAAGGAAATGGGCGGCGTTGAAATCGTTGAAACCCTGAACAAGCTGGGCGGCGAAAATGGCATTGGTCTGGCTGACCTCGTAGAAAACCGTCTGGTTGGTATGAAGTCCAGAGGCGTTTATGAAACACCGGGCGGTACGATTCTGTACCACGCACACGATGTTCTGGAAACCATCACACTGGACAAGGAAACTGCAAGAGTCAAGCAGTACCTGAGCATTAAGTTCGCTGACATCGTATACAACGGTCAGTGGTATACACCGCTGCGGGAAGCTCTGACTGCATTTGTCAACGAAACCCAGAAGACAGTAACTGGTGATGTAAAGCTGAAGCTGTACAAGGGCAATATCATCAACGCTGGTGTTACTTCTCCGTACACCCTGTATGATGAAGAAGTTGCAACCTTTGATGCAGAAGATGTTTACAACCAGAAGGATGCAGAAGGCTTTATCAATCTGTTCGGTCTGCCGATTCATGTAAAGGCAAAGCTCGACCAGAAGCGTGGCAAGTAAGCAGCTGTATTTTTTAGGACGAATCAACAGAAAAGCCGGCTTCCATGCCGGCTTTTTTCGATGGTGCAGAGAAAGAACCCTGCACCGATAGAAAGGACGTTATCGTATGGCTTTATGGGCAGGAAGATTTTCAAAGGAAATTGATGCAGGCGTAAACGCATTTAACTCGTCTATTTCCTTTGATGCAAGAATGTACCGGCAGGATATTGAAGGCAGTATTGCACATGCAACCATGCTGGGCGACTGCGGCATTATCCCGAAAGAAGACAGTGTACAAATTATTCAGGGCTTGAAAGAAATTTTAGCCGATTTGGACAGTGGAAAGCTGGAATTTGACCCGAATGCAGAAGACATTCATATGTTTGTAGAAGCAGAACTGACAAAGCGGTATGGCGATGTCGGAAAGCGGCTGCATACTTCTCGTTCGAGAAATGACCAAGTTGCATTGGACTTGCGGCTATATCTGCGGACAGAAATCGCAGAAATTCGGGCACTGGTGCGGAAACTCTGCAAAACACTGGTGAATGTTGCGGAACAGCACACCGAAACGGTAATGCCGGGCTATACCCATTTGCAGCGTGCACAACCGGTGACGTTTGCACATCATCTGCTGGCATATGTACAGATGCTGCTGCGGGATTTGGGCAGACTGGACGACACCGAAAAGCGAATGAATGTTTGTCCGCTGGGCAGCGGTGCTCTGGCAGGAACAACTTACCACATCAATCGGGAACAGACCGCAGAACTGCTGGGTTTTGATGCTCCGATGGCAAACAGCTTGGACGGTGTTTCTGACCGGGATTATTGTATTGAACTGGCAAATGCCATTTCTCTGATTATGATGCATCTTTCTCGGTTCTCCGAAGAAGTCATTCTGTGGTGCTCTTGGGAATTTAAGTTCATTGAATTGGACGATGCTTTTGCAACTGGCTCTTCCATCATGCCGCAGAAGAAAAATCCAGATATCACGGAATTGATTCGGGGTAAGACTGCTCGGGTTTACGGCGATTTGCAGACGTTGTTCGTGATGATGAAGGGCACACCGCTGGCATATAACAAGGATATGCAGGAAGATAAAGAAGCCATTTTCGATGCAGTCGATACCGTGAAGCTGTGTCTGGAAACCTTCATCCCGATGATTGCAACCATGACCGTTCGGAAAGATAATATGCGTGCAGCTGCTGCAAAGGGCTTTATCAATGCAACCGACTGTGCAGATTATCTGGTAAAGAAGGGTATGCCGTTCCGAGATGCTTATAAGATTTCCGGTACACTTGTTGCGAAGTGCATTCGGGAAAATCTGACCCTCGAAACTCTGCCGCTCGAAGTCTATCAGGAAATGACACCGCTGTTCACAGAGGATATTTATGATGCCATCAGCTTGGAAACCTGTGTAAAGGGCAGAGTTTCTCAGGGTGGCCCTTCTCCGAAGGCAGTTGCTGTTCAGTTGGAACAGGTCAAGAATATTTTAGCAAGCTGGGAATAAGTAAAAATTGCAATGAAAAATCGATTAAAATGGATTGTTCCGCTCTGCCTGCTCGCTGTGCTGGTGTTGGTGCTGGGAGAATGCTTGATTGGTCTGGTCTGGAATCTGGGTATGACAGCTTCTAGAATCTGGCTGATTGTTGTGATTCTGGCAACCTGTGCGGTAAGCGTTTGGCTGGGGCTGCGGAACGAAAAGGAATGAGAAAAGCATGGGCGTAAATGTATTTATTGATGGACAGGCTGGAACAACTGGTCTGCGAATTTTAGACCGGTTTGCAAACCGGAACGATATTACTTTGCTGCAAATTGACCCGGAAAAGCGGAAAGACGCTGCGGAACGGAAACGGTTGATTAACAGCAGTGACTACACATTTTTGTGCCTGCCGGATGCAGCAGCCAGAGAAGCGGTTTCTCTGATTGAAAACCCAGATGTGCGGGTGATTGATGCATCCACTGCACACCGTATCAATCCGGACTGGGCATATGGTTTCCCGGAATTATCCGCTGCACATCGGGAGAAAATCCGGACATCGAAACGGGTTGCCGTTCCGGGCTGCTATGCAAGCGGATTTAATGCATTGGTTTATCCGATGGTGCAGCATGGCATCATTGGTGCAGATTATCCGGTACAGTGCTTTGCAGTTTCCGGTTACAGCGGCGGCGGCAATAAGATGATTGCAGAAATTCAGTCGCCGGATTGTCCGGAAGAGTCGAAAAGCCCTCGGTTTTATGGGCTGGCAAACAATCATAAACACTTGCCGGAAATGCAGAAGATTTCCGGACTGGCAAACAAGCCGATGTTTACTCCGATTGTAGACGACTTCTTCAACGGCATGGTCGTTTGCGTATCCGTACAGTCTGCAATTGCCGGACATGCTGTTACACCGGAAGCTGTTCATGCAATGTATGCAGAACACTATCAGGGACAGAACTTTGTCAAGGTGATGCCGTTGCTCACCAGCGAAGAAATGACACCGTTCAAGCTGTCCTCGAACGACTTACGGGATACAAACCTGATGCAGATTTTTGTATTCGGCAGTGCTGACCAAGTATTGCTGTGTGCACGTCTAGACAACCTTGGAAAGGGTGCATCTGGTGCAGCGGTTCAGTGCTTGAATATTATGATGGGCATTGACGAAACCACCGGACTGCTCTAATGGCAACGTGGGTCATCCATCTGCGAGTAGCGGATGCCTTGCGGAATCGCTGGCAGCCGCTGCAAATGCTGCCGGAACTGCCGTTTGTCGTTGGGAATCTCGCACCAGATGGCGGCGTGGAGGTATCTCCGCATGTTTATGTGCCGGATTCTGCAACGACCCACTGGACACCGACCGGAAAGAAACGGGATATTGATGCAGAGGCGTTTTGTCGGGCATACCTGCAAAATCCAGCATTAACGCCGGAGCAAACGGCATTTTATCGGGGCTATGAAGCCCATCTCCGGACGGATGTGGAATGGATTCGGCAGATTCTAAAGCCGTTGAAGCAGAAGCTGGGCATTGCTCATTTTACCGGAACACCTTATGATGGACTGTTGCGGCAGAATTTGACGTATTTGGAGCAGGCGTTTTGCCGACAGGCAAAATCGTTTCCAGCGTGGGAACTGGCACAGCAGACAAAAGCATTTCCAAATGATGTTTTGCCGTATTATGCGGAAGACACGCTAACGCTGAAGTTGCAGGAATTGCGGGAGCGATATGCAGAACCCGTTGCACCGCCGGAACCGTATTTGGTTACAGCGGAACAGCTGGATGCGTTTGTCCGGCAGACGGTGGAACAGATTGTCAGCGTGTGGCAGAAAAAGGAAAATCAATTCTCCTGAAACAGGAGTAATCCAACAGGGAAAGAGGAACAAGCATGAAAGCATTTGAAGGCTATACCTATCTGGATGGCGGAATCTGTGCTGCAAAGGGATTTCAGGCAAGCGGTACATATTGCGGCATCAAAAAGGCGATGGCTCCGGACAGCAATGAAGGAGAAATCGGCAAGGAAAAAAATGATATTGCATTGGTGGTTGCAGATACCCTCTGTAACACCGCTGCGGTTTATACACAGAATAAAGTAAAGGGTGCACCCATTCTGGTAATGAAGAAGCACCTGGCTGCAACGGGCGGAAAGGCACGGGCTTTGATTGCCAATTCAAAGAATGCCAACACCTGCAATGCAGACGGCGAAGAAAAGGCAGAAGCAATGTGCAAGCTGACCGCCGATGCACTGGGCATTGCACCGGAAGAAGTAATGGTTATGTCCACCGGTGTCATCGGGCAGATTTTGCCGTTAGAGCCGATTGAAAAGGCAATTCCAGTATTGTGTGAAAAGCTCTCTCCGAATGGAAATTTAGAGGCAGCAACTGCAATTATGACCACAGATACTGTTTCTAAGGAAGTGGCAGTTTCCTTTACACTGGACGGAAAAACTTGTCACCTCGGCGGCATGGCAAAGGGCAGCGGAATGATTCACCCGAACATGGCAACAACCTTGAATTGTATCACCACAGATGCTGCAATTTCTGCGGAACTGCTGCAAACAGCTTTGTCCGATGTGGTAAAGGTAACTTATAACTGTTTGTCTGTCGATGGCGACCAGTCCACCAATGATACTTGTATGGTGATGGCGTCCGGTCTGGCTGGCAATGCAGAGATTACCGAACAGAATGCAGATTATGCCGTTTTCCGGCAGGCGTTGTATATTGTCATGATGAACCTGACTCGAAAGCTTGCAAAGGATGGCGAAGGGGCTTCCAAGCTGCTGGAATGCACGGTATCTGGTGCAAAGGATTTGGATACTGCCATCATCATTGCAAAGAGCGTGATTTGTTCGCCGCTGTTTAAGTGTGCGATGTTCGGAGCAGATGCCAACTGGGGCAGAGTGCTGTGTGCTGTTGGATATGCACCGGCAGAATTCGACATTCACGCTGTTTCTGTAACGCTCGCATCTCGTGCCGGTTCGGTACTGGTTTGTGAACATGGAGCAGGCGTTGCATTCTCCGAAGAAGAAGCAAAGAAAATTTTGCTGGAAGATGAAATTCAGATTCTGGTTTCTGTCGGCGATGGTGCAGGCACTGCAACCGCATGGGGCTGCGACCTGACCTATGATTATGTAAAAATCAATGGGGACTATCGTTCATAAGCGAAAAGAGAAAGGGGACTTCCCAAATGGAGGAAAATTATAATAAGTTGCGTGCACAGGTACTGGTAGATGCTCTGCCGTATATTCAGAAGTACAACGATAAAATTGTAGTTGTCAAGTATGGCGGAAATGCAATGACCAACGAAAAACTGAAGCAGGCAGTCATGAGCGACATTGTTTTGCTGTCCCTCGTGGGCGTAAAAGTGGTGTTGGTACATGGCGGCGGTCCTGAAATTTCCGATATGCTGAACCGTTTGCACATTGAAAATAAGTTCATCGGCGGTTTGCGGTATACAGACAAGGATACTGTCGATGTGGTAAAGATGGTACTGGCTGGTAAGGTCAACAAGGAATTGGTGACACTGCTGAGCCGGAATCACGGCAAGGCATTGGGACTTTGCGGGATTGACGGCGATATGCTGCGTGCAGAACGCAAGTTTGGTGCAAACGGCGAAGATTTGGGTTATGTTGGCGATATTACCAGTGTCAATGAACAGCCGATTTTAGATGCACTTTCTAACGGCTATATTCCGGTTATTGCAACTGTTGCTTCTGATGAACTGGGACAGACTTATAACGTCAATGCAGATACCGCAGCTGCTCGGATTGCAGCACAGTTGCGTGCAGAAAACCTGATTCTGATGACGGATATTGCCGGATTGCTGCGGAATAAGGATGACCCGTCTACCTTGATTCCGAACGTGAATGTCAGTGAAGTACCGTTCCTGAAGCGGAAGGGCATTATCTCCGGCGGTATGATTCCGAAGATTGATTGCTGCGTAGAAGCTGTTCGGAGAGGGGTTAAGAAAACTGCCATCATTGACGGCAGAGTTCCGCATTCCATCTTGATTGAAACCTTATCCAGCGAAGGCATTGGTACACAGTTCCGCTAAATATCGCATATGCGAAGCATGAACCGAAAAGTTTTTCGGTGCAGCAGTTTTTCAAAAATGCTGCCGAGGTGTGGGCGAGTAGCCCACATTTGCGAAGCAAATAGCAGAACGGAACAACGAAATCAAACAAAAATCTAAGAGCAAATCGGAAGAATCGCAATTGCCTTTGAAGTGAAAAGACTGTAATGCGAAACAAGGTTTCAGGGGCAATTGCGATTCCAAAGGCAAACAGCGAAGCGTATTTGCCGAACCGAATGCAATCGGTTTTTCTAAGAGCCATCCCAACATCTACACCCAGCAACAAAGAAACGAGGACAACATGAAACAACACTGCCCTTCTTGCGGAAAGAAATTTGATTATGAACAGCACGGTTGGATTTGTCCGTTTTGCGGACAAGTCATTCTGGATAGTACAGAGCAGGCGGTTCATCAGCAGGAAACGACATCACCGCCCCCTGCGAAAAAGCCATCACGCAAGCTGAAAAAATTGTCGGTACTTTTCACGGTTGGATTGCTGCTGACGGTGAGCAGTTTCGGATATCGGATTGGAAAAAATCTGATTTACCTGCGACAGAAGCAGACTTCTGAACCAGTTTCCTATCCAGTGGAAACGATAGAAATGCAGCAGACCATTTCCATTGAACCTTATCAGCTTACCATTCAGCAGGCATATTTGTTTCCACAAACGCTGATTACTGCACCAAAATCCGGCGAATATCTGGCAGTTTCCTATACGAGCGGCGGAAAAAGTTCGGACAGCAGCATACAGCAAATCGATGATGTTGCATGGGCTGCGTTAAAACTCGAACAGGCAAACCAGTATATTACGCCGTTGTCGTTGAGCGATGTCACAGGCAGTGATGCAATCTGGAGCGACTTGTCGGATATGGGTGTGGATTGGGAACTACATAACGGAACGGGAATTTTGTTGTTTCTGTTGTCGGAAGAAACAGATTTGGAACAGCTGAACCTCTGTATTTTCGCTGGAACAGAAAGCGAAGATTCCCATCGGTATGCACAGAACGCCGTTTCAGTGCAGACGGTTTATGAAATACCGCTGACTGTGACCGATTCAAGCGATATGGAGGGCATGGACGTATGAGGATGCGAGTGAAAAAACATGTCTGTGTTCAGAAACACATCCCCAGCGTAAAAAAACATCCGCTCGCATGGCTCTGGGTGGCTTTGTGTGTGTTGATTCTGTTGGAATCTCGGGTCTGTGATTGGACAGAGCGACTAGTGGCAGAAAAATCCTCGTTCGAGGGCAGCGGTTCTCTCCAGATTGAACAGGCAATACTCTTTGCAGGAAATGCCGGAGAATCGGATTCTTTGTATGATTTGACGGTGACGCTGCACAATGTTGGCGATACGCTGGAAAAATACCTGCCGCAGATTTATGTGACGGAGAGCGAACAGCCGGATAACAGCAAGGTGCATCTTTCTTTGCAGCCGATTTCGCTCTATGAGGAAATCAACGCTGCTGGCGTGAATAATTATGATATCGACCTTTGTATTCCGCCGGGGCAGACGGTAACGGTGTCCTATTCGGTGACAGCGTCGGATTATCAGGAAATACAAGCACTGCGAGATGACGGAAAAACAGTATCTGTTTCTCTTTCAAATCGGAAAGCGAAACAAAATGTCTGCGTGCCGTTGCAGTGGATGGAAATAGAAACAGGAGAAAAAGGAGGAATTTGACATGACAACACAGGAAAAGCAAAATCAATATATTATGGGAACATATGGCCGGTTTCCAGTTGTATTGGAACAGGGCAAGCAGGAATCCTGTCAGGATGAAACCGGAAAGCAGTATATCGATTTCGGAAGCGGTATCGGAACGAATTCTTTGGGCTACTGTAACGAAGCATGGGTGAATGCTGTTTGCAAGCAGGCACAGACCTTGCAGCACACTTCTAACTTGTATTATACAAAAGCACAGGCAGATTTTGCAGAGGCACTCTGTAAGGCAACTGGATATCACGACTTGTTTTTCTGCAACAGCGGTGCAGAAGCGAATGAATGTGCCATCAAGCTGGCAAGAAAGTATAGTTTTGACAAATACGGAAAGGGTCGGCATAAGATTCTGACACTGGTCAATTCATTCCATGGCAGAACAATGGCAACTCTCTCCGCAACCGGACAGGACGTGTTCCACAACTATTTCTTCCCGTTCTTGGAAGGCTTTGATTATGTTGTTGCAAATGATATTGCCGATTTGGATGCAAAGATAGATGATACTGTTTGTGCGATTCTGATTGAATATGTGCAGGGCGAAGGCGGCGTAATGGCACTGGAACAGGATTTTGTCGATGCCATTTATGACCGTTGTGCAAAGCGGGATATTCTGGTGATGACCGATGAAGTACAGACGGGTATGGGCAGAACCGGCACACTGCTGGCTGGCGAACAGTTCGGACATCATGCCGATGTCGTTACGCTGGCAAAGGGGATTGCTGGCGGTCTGCCGATGGGGGCTTGTCTGGCAAATGAAAAGTGTTCCGGTGTTCTGGGAAAGTCCGCTCATGGTTCTACATTCGGCGGAAATCCGGTTTGCTGTGCAGGTGGACTGGCTGTTTTGCAGACACTGACCGCAGATGGTTTCCTTGCAAGCGTACAGGAAAAAGCTGCTTACCTCCGGGAAAAGTTGGCAAAGCTGCCGCATGTACAGGCAGTTACAGGCTTAGGCTTGATGGTTGGTATTCAGCTGGATGCAGATAAAAAGGCGATTGATGTTGTGAATGCTGCATTGGAACAGGGTCTGTTGCTGCTGACGGCAAAAGACCGGGTACGGTTGCTGCCACCGCTGACGATTTCCAAGGATGAATTGGATCGTGGCGTTGCCATCTTAGCAGACGTATTGAGCAAGTAAGTTTTTAATATCAAAAAAGGAGCGTATGAAGTTATGAAACATTTATTGAAGATGCTCGACCTGAGCGGAGAAGAAATTCTGGAAATTCTGGATTTGGCTGACCAGCTGAAGTATGAACTGAAGCACAGCATTCCGCATCCGTACCTGAAGGGCAAGTCCATCGGCTTGATTTTCCAGAAGGCATCGACTCGGACACGGGTTTCTTTTGAAACAGGTATGTATCAGCTGGGCGGTCATGCACTGTTCCTGTCTGCAAGCGATTTGCAGATTGGACGGGGCGAACCGGTACAGGATACTGCAAGAGTATTGTCTCGGTATCTGAACGGTATCATGATTCGGACATTTGAACAGAAAGAAGTGGAAGACTTGGCAGAATACGGCAGCATTCCGGTTATCAACGGACTGACCGATTTCAGCCACCCTTGTCAGGTACTTGCAGACCTGATGACCATTCGGGAACGCAAGAGTACATTTGATGGTTTGAAGATGTGCTTTATTGGAGACGGTAACAACATGGCAAATTCTCTGATTGTTGGTGGTCTGAAAGTGGGCATGGAAGTTTCGATTGCTTGCCCAGAGGGTTATCATCCAGACCCGCAGGTTCTGGAATTTGCAAAGGCATATGGCGACAAGTTCACACTGACAGACCAGCCGCTGGAAGCTGCAAAGGATGCAGATGTTGTAATTACAGACGTTTGGGCATCTATGGGACAGGAAGGCGAAGCAGAAAAGCGGAAGGTTGCTTTCAATGGCTATCAGATTAACGATGATGTAATGGCACAGGCTCATGCAGATGCAATGGTACTGCACTGCCTGCCGGCACATCGGGAAGAAGAAATCACCGAAAAGGTATTTGAAGCTCACGCTGATGAAATCTTTGAAGAAGCAGAAAACCGCCTGCACGCACAGAAAGCCGTTATGGTAAAGCTGATGAAGTAAGCGAATAGTCATAGAAATAGAATTACTGATAAAAAACAGCCTCGGAGCAATTCCGGGGCTGTTTTTGTATGTGGGAATCTCTGCTAAATTTCTATAATTTTCTGTTTGCCTATCAATTTATAACAATTGCATAAAATAATTCATGTATACTATGGTAAAAAGAGGTCGATTCTTAGCAAAAATGGGATTAGGAGGAAGTTCAAATGAAAACTTGTAGAAACTGTGGAAGAGTCAATTCCGATACTGCCCAGCATTGCATTCAATGCGGAAATCTGTTGCCGCAGCAGAGCGATGGTATGACAATGAACAATGGAATGCCGATGAGTAATAGTACACAACCGAATTTCCAAACGACAAATGCATCGAATGTGACAAATTATGCTCCAGTAATCAAAACTGGCGGACTTTTTCGGAATGCAGGGGCAAAGCTGAAAGTACTGGCGATTGTTGTTTTTGTTATGGCGATTATTGGTGGCCTTATTGGTGGAATTTCGCTTATAGCAACGGGAGCAGATGCCTATTTTGGCGGTGGCTTTCTCATTACTGCCGGAATTATTATGATTTTAGTTTCTCCATTACTTGGCTGGTTGAATGCCATTATACTGTATGCGTTCGGGGAACTATGCGAAAACGTGAATGACATTCGCAACCAGAGACGGTAAGTTATTCACATAAAAGAAAGCCATACTTAGATAGAAGTGAACGCAGCTTTTTGAAATCATAAGGAGGAACTGTTACATGAAAAAATTATTTGCATGCGCAACAGCCATTGTTCTGCTTGCCGGCGGTTTGGTAGGATGTGGCAGCAATGGCACAGGAGATTCAAAGGTGCTAGAAACAACGAGAGCGGTTTCAGAAGATGGCTGGGGCAGCACAGTTTCAAGAATGGGAACAGACACTGGGAATTTTACAAAGCTGCGGTGTGGGATGTCTGGAGTAGATGTAGCAGATTTGGGATATGGCTCAAAAGAAAGCGATCAGGATTTTACCGGAAATAATAAAGCACAGACTATGGATCACATCTTGCACTTCTATGCAGATAGGGTGACATCGTTTGACTATACTGGAACACCGGCAGAAATGGGAACAGATCCAGATACAAAACAGCCTTATTCCGCCTATGTCGATATTTCGGTGAACGGTGATACAGGAGAACTCTATGCGGCAAGATATATGATTGGTGTTTCGGAAGAAGATGCCGATACTGCAGCTGCACTGGCAGATGCACTCTTTGAACAGTACGACAATGGCAGCGGAGAACAGAAAAGCGAGCATGGTTATTTGATTCCGAATTGTGATACATTCAACGGCAATCTGATTATCTATTATGGAGCAAACACCGACAACACGCAGAACGCATTGATTTTCCGCATTTATAATGAGGACTATAACAACGCTCCTGATTTTTATCAGGATGGAAATTTGAAAGATAACAACTAAACAGATAAAATGCAGTCGCTCCGGTGAAAATCGGGGCGATTTTTTGATATTCGGAGGGGAAAAGCGGAAAATATACAATTTATACAAAAAAAGATTAAAAATATGGAAGATTCTCTGCTTGACAAACTGAAAAAGGTATGATATAATAATAAAGCTGTCGCACGAGGAAAGGCGGCGTTAAGGAACTCGAAAGAGCGTGTAAACCGGAAGCGGAAAGCTGAGGAACACCGATGCAGGAAGCAGGGTGCAGCGAAGGGAAAGGGGAGCAAGACTTAACGAAAGCTTGGACGTGAGAGAGCGAAGAAAAGATTGTATGCATTTCTTTGAGGATGTTGAGCAAAGATAGATGGAAAAGAACAGAAAGAAATTTCAGTTCACAATTTATTTACTTGACAAAATCGAAGAGATGTGATATAATAAAGAAGTTGCAGCGGAGAAATGAGAATTTCGGAGATGTGGCAAAGAGAACAGAGTCTGGCAGAACTTCATGAAATGTTAAAAACATTCACAAAAAGTTCACTTGACAAAAGTTCGAAAGTATGATATAATATAAAAGTTGCAGCACGAAAGTGTGACCAACAAAAAGTTATATCGAGTACGGTATCTTGAAAATTGAACAATGCACTACAAGTACAAAAGACCCTTGAAATTCAAGAGAGCGTCAGAGAAGACGATAAAAAACACAAACAAGTCAGTGAGTAACTGACAGGATCGATATAAACAGATTTATCTGTGTATATACAACTTTACTAAAGAGTTTGATCCTGGCTCAGGACGAACGCTGGCGGCACGCCTAACACATGCAAGTCGAACGGAGAAAATAGCTTCGGTTGTTTTCTTAGTGGCGGACGGGTGAGTAACACGTGAGGAACCTGCCTTTGAGAGTGGGATAGCTTCTGGAAACGGATGGTAATACCGCATAACATAGCGAAACCGCATGATTTTGCTATCAAAGTATTTCGCTCAGAGATGGCCTCGCGTCTGATTAGATAGTTGGTGAGGTAACGGCTCACCAAGTCGACGATCAGTAGCCGGACTGAGAGGTTGAACGGCCACATTGGGACTGAGACACGGCCCAGACTCCTACGGGAGGCAGCAGTGGGG
>ENA-UEOL01000102-UEOL01000102.1-human-gut-metagenome-genome-assembly--contig:-NODE-102-length-57520-cov-108.602615_pt1 | contig 57520 bp, 47 predicted proteins | sample MGYA00242884_ERZ507884 | MGnify/ENA primary metagenome ERZ507884 (study PRJEB26167, sample SAMN06115417) | human gut metagenome | host: Homo sapiens | place: China:Chongqing | collected 2015-03-06... | reverse complement strand
TTCAAAAACACTGAGGGAGCGTGAAAGCGCTCCCTCAGTGTTTTGAAAAATGAAACATGAAACTAAAAATGAAACATATAAGTTGTATGTTTCATGTTTCAAAATGATTGATATTCAATTACTTTATAACAAGAAATGAAACATGAAAGATAAATCAAAGGTTCTGAAAACGTATGGATATATGTGAGACAAACTGCAATTTGTCAGCCTAATTGGGGGGACGCGTCGCCCCCAGGTGAGGACGCGTCCCCCCAATTAGACAGACAAATTGCAGTTTACGTAAATGCTAATGAGCACACTTATAGTTCCTATAAGACACCTTGTGCCATCATGGCACGGGCAACCTTCATAAAACCAGCGATGTTGGCCCCTTTGACAAAGTTGATTTGACCGTTAGACTCCGTTCCGTAACGTAAGCATTGGTCGTGAACGGCGCTCATGATATGGTGTAGTCGTTGGTCAACCTCGTTTGCTGTCCATGAAATGTGCATGGCATTTTGCGTCATTTCAAGTCCAGAAGTTGCGACACCGCCTGAATTGACTGCCTTACCTGGAGCGAAAGGCATATTGTGTGCAATGAAGTAATCAACGGCTTCGGCTGTACAGCCCATATTGCTCACCTCGGCTACGAGACCAACGCCATTGTCCCAGAGTTGTTTGGCATCTTCAAGGTTCAACTCATTCTGTGTGGCGCAAGGCAGTGCAATGTCAACATGTTGCTCCCAAGGCTTTTTGCCAGCGAAGAAGGTTGCTTCAGGATAGCGCTCAGCGTATGGTGACACAATGTCGTTGCCCGACATTCTAAGTTCAAGCATATAATCAATCTTATCGCCGCTCACACCTTTGGGATCGTAAATGTAACCATCAGGCCCGCTAAGTGTTACAACCTTAGCTCCCATTTCTGTGGCTTTTTTGACAGATCCCCAAGCTACATTGCCAAAGCCTGAAACGGCAATGGTTTTACCACTAATATCTTTGCCGTAATCTGCTAACATCTGGCGAACAAAGTAGAGGGCACCATAACCAGTTGCCTCGGCTCGTAAGATAGAACCTCCAAATTCAAGGCCTTTGCCAGTAAAGGTCCCAGTGTGTTGGTGAGTGAGTTTTTTGTACATACCAAACATGTATCCGACTTCGCGTCCTCCAACTCCGATATCACCTGCTGGTACGTCTTGGTCAGGGCCTAAGTTGCGGCAAAGTTCCAGCATAAAGGCTTGACAGAAACGCATGATTTCAGCTTCGCTTCGTCCGCGTGGTGCAAAGTCGGACCCACCTTTTGCGCCTCCCATCGGTAGGGTAGTGAGAGCATTCTTAAAGGTCTGTTCAAATCCTAAGAATTTTAAAATGCTGAGATTAACTGAGGGGTGAAAACGTATGCCTCCTTTGTATGGGCCAATGGCGTTGTTGAACTGTACACGATAGCCCAGATTGACGTGTACTTCACCTTGGTCGTCAATCCATGGCACACGGAAAGTGATGATGCGATCAGGCTCAACAAGGCGTTCGATGAGCTTAACCTGTTCAAATTCAGGGTGTTGGTTGTATACATCTTCAATTGATAGAAGAACTTCATGGACGGCTTGTAAGTACTCTGTCTCGCCTGGATGCTTGGCTTCGAGTTGTAGTATGATGTTTTCTGTTTTCATGATATAATTGGTTGTGTTATCGCTTTACTGTACAAATGTAAGTAAATGAAGCAATATCCGAACCGAATTAAGTGTAAAACATTCTTGTGTTATGCTGTAAAGCATGTCAGAACGAACATTTTTATATTTTGAGGGATTGTACAATGCGTTTGTAATGACAGAGAAGGCGAAGCTTGTAAGCGTTAAACAGTTGTGAGTGAATAGCGAAGCGGTGTATTTACATATTAGTGTATAAAAGAAGATTTAGTTTACAAAGTGTAATGTAAAACGATAGAATGTATAGAAATATGAAATTTTTTTAAGCATAAAGCGTTATTTTGAAATGAATATTGTATTTTTGCAAAGAAATAGGAAGTAATACGTAACAAAGGTGAAACTTGTCACAGTATGGCTACCTATATATAATTTATAGGAAAGTATAAAGCACAATAACATACAAGGACATTATGCAAATAAGTAACAGACTTAATGAAGGGTTGTATCGTTCAGAAAACGAGCACGATGCCTGTGGCGTTGGCATGATAGTCAATATTCATGGCAACAAGAGTCATGAATTGGTTGACTCTGCTTTGAAAGTCCTCGAGAATATGAAGCATCGTGGTGCAGAGGGTGCAGACAATAAGACTGGTGACGGCGCTGGTATTATGTTACAAATACCGCACGAGTTTATATTGCTTCAAGGCATTCCAGTGCCTGAAAAGGGATGTTATGGTACGGGGTTGCTCTTCTTGCCAAAGGACGAGACGACTCAGGGAGACATTCTTCGCGTCTTTATAGAAGAAGTTGAGCGTGAGGGATTGACACTGATGCACTTACGCGCGGTACCTACCAATTCCGAAATTTTGGGTAAGGACGCTTTGTCTACAGAGCCAGCGGTGAAACAGGTTTTTATAACGGGTGGTGATGCAGAGTCGTTGGAGCGCAGATTATATCTAATACGTAAAAGAGTAGAAAAGCGCATAACGAACAAAGACTTTTACGTTTGTTCGCTTTCGTCAAAAAATATTGTATATAAGGGTATGCTCTCTTCTACACAGTTGCGCGAGTATTACCCAGATTTAACGCAACCTTACTTTACGAGTGGTTTGGCTATCGTTCATTCACGTTTTTCAACCAACACATTCCCGACATGGGGGTTGGCACAGCCATTCCGCCTTTTAGCGCATAATGGTGAGATTAATACCATTCGTGGTAATCGTGCTTGGATGGCAGCTCGTGAGTCGGTGCTTTCAACCGAGACTTTAGGCGACATTAGCCAATTGCGTCCTATCATTCAGTCAGGCATGAGCGATTCAGCCTCGCTTGATAATGTGCTTGAGTTTTTAGTGATGTCGGGACTAACGTTGCCGCATGCTATGGCAATGTTGGTGCCTGAAAGTTTTAATGATAAGAACCCTATATCAGAGGACTTGAAAGCCTTCTATGAATATCACTCTATCTTAATGGAGCCATGGGATGGGCCTGCTGCGTTGCTCTTTAGCGATGGTCGTTATGCTGGCGGTATGCTCGATCGTAATGGATTGCGTCCTGCACGTTACCTTATTACGAAGAATGACACAATGGTGGTAGCTTCAGAGGCTGGTGTAATCAATTTTGAGGCTGCTGATATAAAAGAGAAAGGACGCTTGCAGCCAGGCAAGATATTATTGATTGATACGCAGGAGGCAAAGGTATACTACGACGGCGAGTTAAAAGAACAATTAGCAAAAGCCTATCCCTATCGCCAGTGGTTGTCAACCAATCGTATAGAATTAGACGAACTGAAGAGTGGTCGTAAGGTGGAGAATTCAGTAGACGACTTTGATGTTCGTCTTCGTGTCTTCGGTTATACGCGTGAGGACATAGAGCGCACCATTACCCCTATGGCTACGAACGGTAGTGAACCTATCGCTTCAATGGGTAATGATACGCCATTAGCTGTGCTGTCAGAGCGTCCACAATCGTTGTTCAGTTACTTCCGTCAACAGTTTGCTCAGGTTACTAATCCTGCTATCGACCCCATTCGTGAGGAGTTGGTCATGTCGTTGACAGAATACGTTGGGGCTGTAGGCATGAACATACTCTCTCCCAACGAGAGCCATTGTAAAATGGTGCGTTTGCCACAACCTATATTGACAAACCGACAGTTAGACATACTTTGTAACATTCGCTATAAGGGCTTCAATACTGTAAAGTTGCCAATGACGTTTGAATCGGCAAGGGGAGCGCAAGGCCTTAAGGAAGCACTAGACAATCTGTGCCGCATGGCAGAGCAGAGCGTTAATGATGGTATTAACTATATCATTTTGTCAGACCGTGGTGTAGACGAAAGTCATGCTGCTATCCCATCACTATTGGCCGTAAGCGCAGTTCATCAGTATCTGATTTCGGTGCAGAAACGTATGGAGACAGCCCTTGTCGTTGAAAGTGGTGAAGCGCGTGAAGTCATGCACGCAGCTCTTTTGATTGGTTATGGTGCAAGTGCAATTAATCCATATATGGCCTTTGCTGTGCTTGACGATTTAGTAAATCGTGGTGAAGTACAGATGAATTACGAGACGGCAGAGAAAAATTATATCAAAGCTATCTGCAAGGGACTGTATAAGGTGCTCTCCAAGATGGGTATCAGCACTTTGCGTTCCTATCGCGGTGCACGCATCTTTGAGGCAATAGGTTTGAGCGAAGACTTGTTGCGAAGCTATTTTGGCACGGATGCGAGCACGATTGGTGGTGTACATCTTGACCAAATCGCACGTGATTATGTCAAGTTCCATGATGAAGGTTATGCACCTTGTTATGAAGACAGAGAGTTAGAGGGCCTATTGCCTTATGCGGGTTTGTTTAGCTACAGAAAGGACGGTGAACAACATGCGTGGAATCCTGAAACGATTTCAACTCTTCAATTGGCTACTCGCTTGGGTAGTTATAAGAAGTTTAAAGAGTTCACCCAATTAGTAGATCATAAGGACAAAGCAATCTTCTTACGTGATTTCTTTGACTTTAAGCTAAATCCAATCCCTATAGACGAAGTAGAGTCCGTTGACGATATTGTAAAGCACTTCGTAACGGGTGCGATGTCGTTCGGTGCTATCAGTAAGGAGGCACATGAGGCCTTGGCTCTGGCCATGAATAAGTTAGGAACTCGTAGTAATACGGGCGAGGGAGGTGAAGACAATGAGCGCTTCCACGAGACGTTTGATGGCATATCGCTTTGCAGTAAGACGAAACAGATTGCTTCAGGTCGTTTTGGCGTGACAACCGAGTACTTAGTAAATGCTGAAGAAATTCAAATAAAGGTGGCACAAGGTGCTAAACCTGGTGAGGGTGGCCAGTTGCCTGGCTATAAAGTAAACCAGATTATAGCTAAGACGCGTCACTCTATACCAGGCATTTCGCTTATTTCGCCTCCACCACATCACGATATTTATTCAATTGAAGATTTGGCTCAGCTAATCTTTGATTTGAAAAACGTTAACCCCAAGGCTCAGATTAGCGTAAAGTTGGTAGCGGAGAGTGGGGTAGGAACGATTGCTGCTGGTGTAGCAAAAGCAAAGGCCGACTTAATAGTTATATCAGGTGCTGAAGGTGGTACAGGAGCTTCGCCTGCCTCTTCTATGCGCTATGCTGGTATTTCACCCGAAATAGGCTTGTCAGAAACGCAACAAACGTTAGTGTTGAATGGCCTTCGTGGTCAGGTGCGTTTACAGACAGATGGTCAGATAAAGACAGGGCGTGACGTAATATCAATGGCATTGCTCGGAGCTGAGGAGTTTGGTTTTGGCACGACTGTGCTGATTGTCTTAGGTTGTGTAATGATGCGTAAGTGTCATGCCAATACTTGTCCTGTTGGTGTAGCCACACAAAATCCTGAGTTGCGTGAACACTTCCGTGGTCATTATGAATACGTTGTAAACTACTTCCGCTTCTTGGCACAAGAGGTACGTGAATATTTAGCTGCAATGGGCTTTCGCCACTTTAGTGATATTGTGGGCCGTTCTGATCTTATAACGATTCGTGAAGCAGAGGCTAATACAAAGGCTGCAACGCTCGATTTCAGTCGTTTACTTCACCGCGTCAACAACGATGCTGCGCTTCATCACGTCATTGCACAGCACCATGATATTGAAAGCGTAATGGATCAGTCTATATTGAAAGCTGCTTCGCAAGCTATCGAAAGTCAGAAAGACGTATCACTTGAGTATGCGATAGGCAATACTGATCGATCTGTTGGCGCTATGCTTTCAGGCGTTGTCGCTGCTAAGTATGGTCAGAATGGACTACCTGACGAAACGATAAATATTAAGTTCAAAGGTTCTGCAGGTCAAAGTTTTGGTGCTTTCCTTACTAAGGGAATTAGCTTTAAGCTTGAGGGCGAAGCTAATGACTATTTGGGTAAGGCACTGAGCGGTGGTCGCATATCGGTTATGCCTCCAGTTCGTTCAAGCTTTAATGCAGAAGATAATACCATAGCTGGCAACACTTTGCTCTATGGTGCTACGAGTGGTGAAGTTTATATTAATGGTAAGGTAGGCGAACGCTTCGCTGTGCGTAATTCGGGTGCAGTAGCTGTAGTCGAGGGCGTTGGTGATCACTGCTGTGAATATATGACAGGAGGCCGCGTTGTCGTACTTGGTGAAACAGGACGTAACTTTGCTGCAGGTATGAGTGGCGGTGTAGCTTACGTTTGGGATAAGCATCATAACTTTGACTACTTCTGTAATATGGAGATGGTTGAGCTTTCGTTGATAGAAGACTCAGCATCGCGAAAGGAACTACACGAGCTCATTCGCCAGCATTACCTCTACACTGGTTCGCAATTGGCACGTACAATGCTCAATGATTGGAGCCATTATGTTGATGACTTCATTCAAGTAACTCCTATTGAGTACAAACGTGTATTGGCTGAAGAGCAAATGCGTAAGTTGCAGCAAAAGATAGCTGAGGTTCAGCGTGATTATTAATCGTTCAGTAAGTTCCTTTTATTTAAGGAACTTACTAAACGTATCAGTATTCTTACTAAAAAATAAAACATAATAACTCATTAATTCATAACGAGAATTATGGGAAATCCTAAAGCTTTTCTATCTGTTCCCCGTCAAGAGGCTGGCTATCGTCCCATTCACGAACGTGTGGCGGACTTTGGCGAAGTGGAACAAACACTCAATACAAGTGAACGCCGATTGCAGGCATCGCGCTGCATGGATTGTGGAGTGCCTTTCTGTCATTGGGCATGCCCATTAGGCAATCGCCCACCAGAATTTCAAGATGCCATTTACAAAGGTGAATGGCAAATGGCTTATGATATTTTAACTGCTACCAATGACTTCCCTGAGTTTACGGGACGTATTTGCCCTGCATTGTGTGAAAAGAGTTGCGTGCTGAAGCTCTCAATGAATGCACCTGTAACGATTCGTGAAGACGAATGCTCTGTGATTGAAGCCGCTTTTCGTGAGGGGTATATTAAACCACAGACGTTTGTGCGTAATGGAAAGAAGGTGGCAGTCGTAGGTTCTGGACCTGCAGGACTTGCAGCTGCCAATCAGTTAAATCATCGTGGATACGAAGTTACGGTGTTTGAACAACATGAGTACGTTGGTGGTTTGTTATATTTTGGCATTCCTAACTTTAAATTGCAAAAGGCGGTGATTAATCGTCGCATTAAAATTATGGAGGCTGAGGGAATTACATTTAAGGTGAATACTCCCATAGATGTAACTCAACTGCCCGAAGGGTATGATGCCTACTGCATTTGTACAGGCACACCACAGGCTCGCGATTTAAATGTGCCAGGACGTGAACTCAAAGGGGTTCACTTTGCGCTTGAACTCTTGTCACAACAAAATCGAGTACTCGCAGGCCAAACATTTTCAGACGACGAACGTGTAACGGCTAAAGGGAAGCGCGTATTGGTAATCGGTGGTGGTGACACGGGTAGTGACTGTATTGGTACTTCTAATCGTCAAGGTGCAGTAAGTGTTACACAGATTGAAATTATGCCTAAGCCACCAGTTGGACATAATCCTAATACACCCTGGCCGCGGTGGCCCATGGTGCTTAAGACATCTTCAAGTCATGAAGAAGGCTGCGAACGTCGTTGGTTACTAACGACCAATAAATTTATTGGAACGGAAGACGGACGTGTCTGTGGTGCCGAGGTTGAAGAAGTAGAATGGCAACCTAACCCAGAAGGAGGACGTCCACTTATGGTACCAACGGGCAAGAAAGAAGTGATAGAATGCGATATCGTATTTTTGGCAATGGGTTTCCTCCGTCCGCAACAGCCAGCATTTGCATCAAATGTTTTTGTAGCAGGTGATGCTGCAACGGGTGCAAGTTTGGTCGTTCGCTGTATAGCGGGAGGACGAAAGGCTGCCAAACAAGTAGACGAATATTTGAACCGTAAGTAAGAGATTGTACAAGAAGTAGCTAAACATGGATTGGATTGCTAAACAATACAAGATTCAATAGCTACTCGAATTTTGTTAATGTAAATAAAGTTTCCTCCCCCCATTATTTAGGGGAAGGAAACGTAATCGTATCCTCGATGCCGCCTTGTCCACTTTTATTCATCATTATACCTTTGCTGACATTAAATTATCAAGCGTCTTGAGTGATACAAGTGGTGCGACGGCAGTCAAACTGATAAATATGCTATGTCATGGCCGTTGCCAGTATACAAAAGAAGAAATGTTGGAAGCATGTACTGGTTGTTTAGATGAACATAAGGTTAACATGCTGGGTGAGATTCGCGAATGCAATGCTTCGTTGGATACAGCGTGAATATTTCGAAGTAACAGTTTTTGCAACACAGCGTACTTGGGATAAAGATGTTCTTTACACAGCGGAGCTTCACATCTATCTTGATGACCTGTACACTATCGTTCGCAATAAGGATTCACAGGGTTGCAAGGGTGTAATCATAGTAGTAGTTAAAGGAACGAATCCTGCTGACGTACTGAAGGTTCTCCTGTAACTATCTGCAGGTAAGCGTGAAATGGTTGAAATAGCTTAGCTTCGATAAGTCTAACGATAATTTGCGAAACTTCGCAAAAACTCATTGAACTTTCCCAATCTCTTTTGAAAGAAGAGACTTGATATTACTAATTTTCAAACAATAGGCGCAATGCTATCAAACTTTGAAGGCATTATAATTGACGTGAATGTAAAGCGCGTGAAAACTATCCGACTTTACATTAGCCGCAACGGGCAGGCAAAACTCTCGGTTCCAATATCTTGCCCGAAAGAAGAAGTCATGGACTTCCTACATAAAAACAAAGAGTGGCTAATTGGTGCGCTTGAACGTAGTAAGGCTCGAATTCAAAAAGAAAATCAAAAGACACAGCACGCTATGGAGCAGGGCGAGGTCTTTTACTATTTAGGAAAAAAATATGTTCTTCACGTTGAAGAACATAAACAAGTAAAAGAAATAAGCGTAAGAATTGAGGGTGAAAATTTAGTTATAGAAACTCCGAATGATTACAATGCAGACGAAATACGCAACGCTGTAAACAAGTGGTATTACAAAGAAATCAAAGCACTTATCACTCATTACGTTGATAAATGGATACCCTTAATGAACGAAAAGCCATTAAGAGCTATACAATATAAATTATGGAAATCAAAATGGGGGACAATGATGCCAACCGCACGCATCGCGACGTTTAACATTCGCCTTATTTTCTATCCCAAAGAAGCAATTGAAAGTGTTGTTGTACACGAACTTTGCCACCTTAAAGAACCTTCGCACAATGTCCGCTTTCATGCACTCATGGCACACTATCTGCCAGACTATAAAACGCGAGAACTTGCACTCAAAAATAAATAACAGATAATCCCCACGAAGGAACCTCCTTCACGAGTATTATCTTTATAAACAAATTTCCACCCTCTTTTTTAGAAGGTGGAAATTTGTAATTAGTAATTGATATTTATCGCTGTGGGATAGATGCGTTGTGGGTCGTAAAAAGTTGCAAGTGATTCTTGCATGTATTTCAAGTCAAGTTGTGGACGCCTATTATAAACTACCTTGCCGTTGACTTTTACGGTAACCTTGTTGGTAAGGTCTACTAAATGCTCATCTAAGTAAAGGACGAAAGAACCATTTTGGGCATTTGTGTAGCTTTTCTTAAATTTTAATTCTATACCATAAATAGGGTCACGCTCAATGGTTTTATAGCAAACGTTTTCGACGACAATGTTTACTTCGTTGTCGCTGATGTTGACATCGTATCGGGTGCGAAGTTTCTCGTCAGGTCGCTTTATTACTCGCAGATTGTAAAAACCAGTTCGGTGCTCTCCGTCCATTTCAAAGTCCTCCCACGTGAAGTGAGTAGGGTAGGGGTTGCGGGTAAAATGACGTAGCCAGGGAGTTGTTTGAGAATAGTCTATGAAGTGCTGACGGTTGGCTTCAAGTTCTACCTTATGTCGATAGCCAGCGGGATTGAGTTGTTCCAAACTATCAAGTGATTGTAACGTGTAGCGAGTCAGAAGATTGCGATAGAAACCTGTGTCATTAGCCCCCGTTCGCAGTATGAAACCAATATTGCCCAGATTTTCAGTAGGAGCATTTTTAAGTGGTTCTCCTCCAGCCATGGGGCCAGCTGCAGCCCAATAATCAGCATAATATGAAGCTAAGCGTTGTGACCCGTAACCGCCTTCTGATATACCGAATACATATAATTGGTTAGAGTTGATACTATCAGATAGTAAAGCATTTCGCAGCAATGCTCGCCAAGCGTATTGTTTGCTCTTCTGCCACCACCTGTACCATTGGCCTTCATTGGGTATTTGGGGAATAAAGTAAGCAGAAGGTGCATCTTTGAAACTTTGAGCCAAAGCAAGTCCTGTTTGCCATTCTTGTTGCTTGGGACCAGAACCGTGAAGATAAATAAATAGGGGAAAGCCCGCTGTGGGTTTTTCGCCTTTATATCCGTAGTAAAAGGGGAGGGTGGCATTGGGCTCTAAACTATCTGGTAATTGCCAACTTGAGGGATTGCATGTGGCTAAACTCATGAGGTGAGGCAGTGTGATTTGATTGTACTGTCGATTGGTTGCTTGCCAGGCTTGCCAAAGTTCATGACGTTTAGCCGTAATTTGCTTTACTGAGATTCGTTGACTTTGTGCTTGACCAACTTCACCTTTCATTAAGGTTTGATAAAAATAGTCTTTTGCAGATGTGTTGTTTTGTCCGTGTGTTTGTATAAGAGTAACGGATAGAACGAACGCAAATAAATGTCTAAGTCTCATGGAATTGAAATGTTTTTTTTATAAATTTGATAGTACCGCGTCGGTTATCATTGCAATGTCCTCGTCAGATTTATTAGCTGCGTGTAATAAATCCTTATCATTGTTTAAGAACGCTATGTCAGGATTATCAGCGATTGCTTTACGATAACGTGAGATGGCTTCAGCTATGTTACCCGAAAGCCATGCAGAGTGACCCGCATTGAAATAGTCTGTTGGAGTAGGATTGTCATCTAAGACTTTTGTATAGTACTTTTCTGCTTGAGAATACTTCTGCGTTAACAGCGAACACCATGCAATGGCTCGTTCTGTTACCCGTGTTTTGGGTGCTAAATAGTCTGCCTTAAATAGGTACTTGAATGCTTCTTCATACTGTTTGAGGTGGATGTGGCATTCTGCTTGTTTAAGTGCGATGGAAACATCTTCATTATTTTGTTCCGCCAATTGGTCGTAGTATGTAAGTGCCTTGGTGTACTCTCCCATTTGAGAGTAGCAATGGGCAAGTCGCTTTAATGTCCATTGAGAATGTCCCTTCAATAGATCTGATTGTTTGTAACACTCAATAGCCTTTCTTATGTTGCCTTCGTGTTCGTTACAGATGCCCCACTTTTGTAGCACTTCTGCATCATAGTTGTTAGGTGAGAGCTGTTCAAAGAGTTTGTTTGCCAAGGCATATGATTGGTCTTTAAACACGAAGTTTATCATGCGCAAGAGGAAACTATCATCACGCAGCATCTTGTCAAAAGGCGCGTAATTCACGATAAATAGGTCATGTTGGAAGGGGTTCGTAAATTGTTCGTGATGTAAGAAGAGGTTGCAAAATCTATAAAAGCCTTGTACGTATGAGCGGAGTTCATTCTTAAACAAGGTCTCAGCATCAGTTTCGTGATTAGTTTGGACTTCTTCCAATCGTTCAAGCATACTTTCTTGGAACTTATCATTCTTAAGTTGAGAAGGTATGTGCGTTGACATCATGCACAACGAATATTTGTCAGAGTCGCAAAGTCCCACGTTATTAATCATAAGTCTTGTAAGACGACTTTCGCGCGCACTTTCAGGTACTTCTGGGTGATTTAGCGTAAAGGGCCAAAACCAATTGCTTATGGTGTTGAAAAACGGGAAACGTTGTTTCATTATTTTGAATGAACCCATATACATGTCAGCCCCACGTTGTTGTAGTTCAACAAACTCATGCATATAGTCATTTAGTTTTTTATCTTGCGCGTTATCGCTCCATTCAGGATTAAAGTCTTCCTCACTTAATTTTTCATTTAATTCATCAAGTCCTGTATTGGTATCAATGTTTAGCTTTTCTATGCGCTTCATCATTTGGGGTATAATCTCTTCTTGTAAATTGCGTTCAATGCGCTTTGTCTCAAGGCTTAAGAAGAGTTGCATTTGTAAGTGCTCAATTTCTTTTGAAAATCGAGGAAGGTCGCACATTAATTCCAAGCGTGTGTTTACATCTGGATAGAGTGCAATGCGTTCAGAATGAATGATGTGTGTAAAAATGAGTCCGACTAATGCGCGGACACGTAGCTTAATGTTCGTTGAGAGTGCGGCATCAATTAGTATACGATACTTTGCGATGTCAAAAAACTGCATTGCGGCTATGGTTGTAGCACTAAGGAGTAAACATTTGTCAATTTCATTGACCGCGTTATTTGCCATATAATTTGCTACCGTTAACTCATCATCTGCAGTCCATGCCGCTGAAAGCCAGATTGCATCAAACTTGTCGCGTAAGGGATACTGGCTATAAAGAATATCAGACAATGTATAATCATTTCCATAGAGTTGGCATAGTGTGCGGAAACTTGTAGCATAGATAGTCGTGTCGTTCATAAGTAAGCCAACTCTATTGAGCACTTCTGCTAAGTCATAGGTGCGACGTCTAAATCCAACGTACATCTTGTTGCGCTCAGGGTCGTCAACGCCTTTTGCCATATAGCTTAATAGTATTTGATATGACTCAAGTAATGTGTCAGTTTCTTCTTTCACACTCCATGATTTTAATGTTGTAGCCATACCTTGTAATAACTGTAGAGCCGATAACAAATGCTCCTGTCGCAATGCTTCTACTATATCTTTATACAAATATTGATAAGTTATCTGTTTCATATTTGCCTATCTTGTTTACTACTGAAATGACACGCTTTTAGAATTTTATAGTATCTGCAATGTTTTGCGGTATCTTATAGTCTTTTTGCAGAATGATACTATATGCCTTAGCTCCTTTTATTCGTATTGAGTCGAGTGCTATTTTACGTCCTCTTTCGAGCAAATCCCATTGCTTTTTCTTGTTGGCGTCTTCGGACTTACGCACTTTCATAACAAAGGCACCACAGGACTGACTTTTAGATTGTTGAGCAATACAACGGTGTCCATTGGCTAAGGCTAATGAAGTATAAGGCCACGTGAGTAGTGCTGCATCGACTTGGTCGCCTTTTAGCATCAGAGCTCGGAGGCGTAAGTCGTTAATTTGTGGAAAAAATATATCATCACTATTTATTTTAGCCTGTTTGAGTAGGGTGCTAAGCCAAAGTTCTTCGTCTGTTGAACGTGCTATTGCGACGGTGCGCCCAACTAAGGCTTTCAAGGAATTAATACGTAACGTACCACATGTGAATAATTGCCATTGTTGCGTCCCCTGCCATAACACTTTTGTTTGAGTCATTTTTCCTCCATAATGTGCTATACGCGTTAAATCAGCCCATCCTCCGTCAGCGATGCCCATGAGTGTTGTGTCACAGTCCATTTGTGAAGGGTAAGATGCTATCTGTATTTTCAGCCCAAGTGAATCGTATATGCCAGTGCGCTTGGCGTAATAGAGGGGTAAACAATCGTGGTTGGGAACTAAGGCTATATGTAATGCAGCGCTGTCGTAGCGTTCTACTCCAAATTTTAAAGGTTCATTAGGCTGTTCCTTGCTGCATGAGTTAGCAAAAATGATTGCTAATATAGTGACGATGAAGAGTAAGTGCTTGTTCATTGATAAAAGAAAGAAGTTTAGAAGTTTAGCGGAAACGTTAAAGCTAAACCTTTAGCGTTTACCTATAAACCTCTAAACTTCCGTTTTAAAAACTAATTCGAATGTAATATCAAGGCATTACATAGAATTGCTTAGCCTTCTATAGCAGCAACACCTGGAAGAGTCTTACCCTCAATTGCTTCGAGCAATGCGCCACCACCAGTTGAGATATAAGAAACCTTGTCGGCCATACCAAACTTGTTGATGCATGCTACAGAGTCGCCACCACCGATAAGTGAGAAGGCACCATTAGCTGTAGCCTTAGCAATGGCCTCAGCAATTGCTTTTGAACCACCAGCAAAGTTGTCAAACTCAAACACACCTGCAGGACCGTTCCAAAGAATAGTCTTTGCGCCTTCAATAGCAGCTGCAAATGATTTGCGAGTTTCAGGACCTGCATCTAAGCCTTCCCAACCTTCGGGGATAGCACCAGCGGGGCAAACCTGTGTATTGCAGTCATTTTTGAAGTCGTCACCTGCGATGCAGTCTGTACCAAGAACCAAGTTTACACCATTCTCCTTGGCTTTCTTCATAACGTCGAGTGCAACGTCAAGCTTGTCGTCTTCACAGATTGACTTACCAATGTGTCCACCTTGTGCCTTGGCAAAAGTATATGTCATACCACCGCAAAGAATCAAGTTGTCAACTTTACCCAAAAGGTTTTCGATGATACCAATCTTTGTTGATACCTTTGAACCACCCATAATGGCTGTAAACGGACGCTTGATGTTGTCAAGTACGTTCTTTACTGCTTGAACTTCCTTCTCCATCAAGTAGCCGAGCATCTTGTGGTCAGCATCGAAGTAGTCTGCGATAACGGCAGTTGAAGCGTGCTTGCGGTGCGCAGTACCAAAAGCATCATTGATGTAAATATCAGCGTATGAAGCTAAAGTCTTAGCAAAAGCCTTTTGGCTTTCCTTCATAGCTTTCTTTGCCTCATCGTATGCAGGGTCTTCCTTGTCAATACCAACAGGCTTTCCTTCTTCTTCAGGATAGAAACGAAGGTTCTCAAGTAAGAGCACCTCGCCTGGTTGTAATGCAGCAGCAGCGTCTTGTGCCTTTGCGCAGTCAGGAGCGAACTGAACCTTTACGCCTAACTTCTCGCTTACAGCGTCGACAATCTGTCCAAGTGAGAACTTGGGATTAACCTTGCCTTTGGGTTTACCCATGTGGCTCATAATGATGAGTGAACCACCGTCAGCCAATACTTTTTTCAAAGTAGGAAGGGCACCACGAATACGTGTGTCGTCGGTAATCTTACCATTCTCGTCAAGGGGTACATTGAAGTCAACGCGGACAATCACTTTCTTGCCCTTAAAGTCGCAAGTTTCAATAGTCATAGTGATATAATAAATTTAAAAAGAGTTTATTGTTCTATTGGTTAAAGTACGAAGATAAACGAAAGGCCCGTTCACCTTTGCTCAGCAAAGTTAATGCAAAGGTGGTTAACACAAAAGTTTTTTGATGAAAAAGTTTATTTTGTATTAGTTTGTACGTATTTTTGCACAGTAAATATTAAATCCCAAAAAATGGCTGACGGAAATTTTAATAAAACGCACCTTCCCTATCGTCCGTTTCAAAGCGGTGTTAACGCGGGTAGAGCGCAGATGCACACACTTGCTATAAGTGCTTTTAAAAAATGGATGACTGAACAAAATTTTAGCGACGAAGAGATGGCTCTGCATGAGATGCGTTTCAGGACCTTATTGCCCTTATAATTAAGGGTCTATATTGATTCGTGTAGGTAGCGGTTAGCTCATTCCCTCAAAACTATTATCTTTGAAGTCAAGGATACAAATATGCTTTTTTCAATAGCTCTCAGTTTGTCTTCTCCTTGGAAAGTAGTGAAGAGTGAGTTCCTTATTTCCATAGGTAGTAACGTTCGCGAATTTCATATCTAGATAGACTTTGAGAACATGGCTTCGTGCACTCTGCGTGAAGTCAAATCCGTGCGCGATACCATAAGATTCTATGAGGATGAATTTCTTAACTACTTTGACGGACGTAAGACAAACGCTTCAGCTGAATAGCTGAACTCAAAGATCAAATGCTTTCGCGCACAGGTAAAAGGAGTCATAGACATGCCATTCTTCATGTATCGTTTAGCAACAGTTTTGGGTTAGTATCTGCACAGCCCTCCACAGGGTTTGTCGGGTGCGCCAATAATACTTTCAGTCCTTTTCTGATAATTCACTATCAATCTTCATATTCGCTAAGTTTCTTATCTCATCAATTGAAGCATTGGGATATTTTAGGCTAAATAAAGTTTTTAGTGCATCTGCTGCAAATTTAGCAGCCAGTTCGAAAGAATTATTAAAAGCCTCTTTTTCATTTAGCATATATGTACCGATAGCCATGTAAGCATAGATAGAAGGTTGCGTGATATGAATGTGTGGCAATAAATTGTATATGTCATGCCACAAAGGTAACGCATCGCGAAAATATTGTGCATTAACTAATAATTGCAGTATTAACAGCAATTCATTATCCTCTATTTTGGGACTATGTATGGCTTTGTAATAGCAACTGATCGCAAGGGTACTGTTCTTAAATTCACTACAAATATTTCCCATTTGAGTGTAAATGGAAGATAATGAGTTGCCTAACATCGCAAGCGATAGTATTGTCTCTTCAGCATTATCTATGTCATTGCAACTTATGTAGAGGTATACAAGGTCGTTGATTATCCTTACTCGATCAGGATTCTCGAGTGGACATAATCGCAGCGCATCTTGTAAAGGGGTCTTTGCCTCGTCTATTCGACCTGCAGCATAAAGTTGTTCACCTGCATACATCCTTATGCTATAATCATCAGGAATAACCTTCATGTAATCCAGACATAGAGCAAGTCCCCGCTTATTATCACTCATTGCAAATGTTGCAAAAACTTTTAAACTCATGGCACGTTGGTTGTTCCTATTGATTGCTAACGCATAGTCACAACTCTGAATACATTCAGCATATTTTTGGCACTTTTGTTGAATATCTGCTAATTGAGTCCATGCATTGGTATCGTATGGATTTGCATCAACTAATCTATTGGCTGCCTTAATGCTTTTAGTATACAGTTGTAATTGGAAATATGCGTCAGCTATCAATTCGTCAACATGTGTTCGTAAGGAATATTTTTGAGGAATTGCTAGTAGATATTTTAATGCGCGTTGTTGATACCCATAGTCTAATAGCATTTCACCCATATCTAAGAACCAATCATAGTCGTCATTTAACATGGTTGGTGGTAGGCAGTCTTTTATTCTCTTCTCTGCTTTATCTAATCTGCCACTTGCAACGTCCCACTCGATATAAAATAGTTGAACATCTTTGTTTTGTTGGTTGGGTATATTACGAATAATGTTAAGGCCTTCACTCCAATGTCCCAAGGCTCTTGCTCTATATGCTTTAACAACTAATACTTCTTCACTATTTGGGTGTAACTTTTCTGCGAAACGCATTAATTGTTCTGCTTCATATCGTTTTCCTTGTTTTTCGTAGTACTCTTCTATGTCCATCAGAACCGATGCATCCATATAAAACGTTTTGCCCAGTGAAATGTTTCTTTCGTATTCTTTAATGGCTTGTTCTAAGTATTGATCCATATCGTTCTTATTTTTATCTTTAACAGATATTTGTTCAAGAAATGAAAAAAATAAAAGGCTACACTATGCTATCAGTTATAACTTCTAATGCAAGTGTAGCCGTTTTATATATATCTTTGGCTCTCGCACAAAGGTGCTTTCAAGCCTTACATATTTATTTTTGTTTAGCCCAAGTATCCTTTAATCCTACGGTACGATTGAAGATAGGATGTTCAGGCGTAGAGTTCTTATCTGCTGTAAAATATCCTGTGCGTTGGAACTGTAAGTAGCGGTTTCCAGTAGGATTCTCAACAGCAAACTTCTCAACATAACAATTGGTCAAAACAGTGAGTGAATCTGGATTAAGTAATTCGCGGAAATCGCGCTCATCAGCAGAAGGATTCTCAACATTAAAGAGTCTGTCATACAATCTTACTTCAGCTTTCACGCAGTGTCCGATACTTACCCAATGAAGAGTACCCTTCACTTTACGGTTCGCACCTTCCATACCACTTTTGCTATTAGGATCATATTCAGCATATATCTCTTCAATCGTTCCGTCTGCAGCTTTCTTACAGCCTGTACACTTGACAATGTACGCATTTTTTAATCGTACTTCCTTGCCAGGAACCATACGGAAGAACTTTTTAGGAGCGTCTTCCATAAAGTCAGAACGTTCCAACCATAATTCACGACTGAATGTAATGCTATGTGTACCGTCCTCTTTACGCTCAGGATTGTTGATAGCTTCCATTTCTTCGGTCTTTCCTTCTGGATAATTGGTGATGACAAGCTTTACTGGGTCAAGTACTGCACTAACTCGCAGTGCACGAGCATTCAAGTCTTCGCGAGCAGCAGCTTCAAGCATTGCATAGTCATTAAGGGCATCAAACTTGGTATAACCAATCATGTCGATGAACTTGCGCACGGCTTCAGGTGAATAACCTCGACGACGCAAACCACAAATGGTCGGCATTCGGGGATCATCCCAACCATCTACCAAATGCTCTTGTACCAATGCCAACAACTTGCGCTTCGACATTACCGTATACGTTAGGTTCAAGCGATTAAACTCGTACTGACGTGGACGATTGTCATCTAAATCTTTATCCTCTTTTAATTCATCAATAAAGTGATCATATAAGGGACGATGAGGTACGAACTCAAGCGTACAGATAGAATGTGTTACGCCCTCAAAGTAATCGCTCTGACCATGTGCAAAGTCGTACATGGGGTAAACCTTCCACTTATTACCAGTGCGATGATGCTCTTTATTGATGATTCTATAAATGATAGGATCGCGGAAGTGCATATTAGGATTTGCCATATCGATTTTGGCACGAAGTACCATGGCTCCCTCAGCAATTTCGCCCGAATTCATTCTCTCAAATAACTGTAAGCTTTCTTCGATGGGGCGATTTCTGTAAGGACTTTCAACACCTGGTTGTGTAGGTGTGCCCTTTTGAGCTGCAATTTCTTCGCTTGTTTGCTCATCAACATAGGCTTTGCCTTCTTTGATTAGACGAATGGCAAAATTCCAAAGCTTCTGGAAGTAGTCAGACGCATGGTAAATGTTACCCCACTTAAATCCAAGCCATTCAATGTCTTGCTTTATGGCTTCAACATACTCTGTGTCCTCCTTTTGTGGATTTGTATCATCAAAGCGTAGATTGCATACTCCACCAAACTTTTGTGCTACACCAAAATCCATACAAATAGCTTTGGCATGGCCAATGTGAAGGTAACCATTAGGTTCGGGCGGAAAACGTGTCTGAAGTCTACCGCCATTTTTACCTTCTTTCAAGTCATTGGCAACAATTTGCTCAATAAAGTTTAAACTCTTTTTTTCTGAGTTCTCGTTATTTGTCGTTTCAGTCATTTTTTTGATAATAAGTGAAAAAGATAGAAGCAATGCTTTCTCAAGTTGTATTACTTCTTACCAGATCAGATTTATTAATTAGCCATTTCAGATATAAACTTAATGCGAACAAGTCTGATTTCCTCTTCAGTGTAATCAGCTCCCAATTCGTCAAACGCTTCGTCTAAGTCATCGGTTTCACTTTCTCTGAAATATTGATAGATGTCGTTAATGCTGTCCTCGTCCATTACTTCGTTAATGAAGTAGTCAATGTTTATACGAGTTCCCGCATACACGATCGATTCAATTTCATCTAATAACTCGTCAAATTCAATGCCATTGGCTACTGCAATGTCGTCAAGAGCAACTTTTAAGTCAATGCTATGAATAATTCTATTCTTTTTTTGCGTTTTGTCTGCAACAGTGCGAATGTGAAGGTCCTCAGGACGTTCAATGTCGTTTTCTTCGCAATGCTTTTTTATGAGTTTACAGAACTCAGTGCCATAACGCTTAGCCTTGCCCGCACCAACTCCGGGAATGTTTTGCAATTCCTCAATGGTTTGTGGGTAGAAGGTTGCCATTGCTTCAAGCGAGTTATCTTGAAAAATAACATAAGGTGGAACTTCGAGCTCTTTTGATAAAGTCTTTCGCAAGTCCTTCAGCATGCTATATAACGCAGGGTCAACTGCGATAATTGACTCGTCTTGCATTTCAGATTCAGCTTCTTCGTCAAAATTCCTATCTTCTGTAATTTCGAAGGTTGTGGGCTTCTTCATGAATTCACGTCCTTTATCTGTCAATTTCAGTACACCATAGTTGGTAATGTTCTTTTCAAGATACCCTGAGATAAGTGCTTGGCGTATAACTGCATTCAATAGCCGTTCGCTTGTCTCTTCACAGCAACCAAAACACTCTAGCTCGTCATGGTGATAGTCACTAACATTTTCTGTACGATTTCCCAGAAGAATGTCTTTTATATAATCATCAGCGAAGTTTTCTTTAGTAGTTAGAACAACTTCTAAAACATTCAACAATACTTTCTTAGCTTCCACTTTTTCTTTAGGGTGTAAACAATTGTCGCAATTGCCACAATTATCGCGTTCGTAATTTTCTCCGAAATAATGGAGAAGAAGTTTTCGACGACACAGCGAACTTTCGGCGTATGCGGCGGTTTCTCTTAGGAGCTGTCGGCCTATGTCTTGTTCTGCCACAGGCTTGCCCTCCATAAACTTTTCTAACTTTTTTAGGTCTTGTCTTGAATAAAAGGCGATACACTTACCTTCACCTCCGTCACGGCCAGCACGCCCAGTTTCTTGATAATATCCTTCAAGGCTCTTGGGTATGTTGTAGTGAATGACGAACCTTACGTCAGGCTTATCAATTCCCATTCCGAATGCTATGGTTGCAACAATAACATTGATGCGTTCCATCAAAAAGTCATCTTGCGTTCTTGAGCGTGCGGCCGAATCCATTCCAGCATGATAAGCCTCAGCTTTTATATCATTTGCCTTTAGAATCTCAGCTAACTCTTCAACCTTCTTCCTGCTCAAGCAGTAGATTATTCCGCTACACGTTGGTCTTTGTTTAATAAACTTGATAATGTCGCGGTCAATATCTTTTGTCTTAGGCCGGATTTCGTAATAAAGGTTGGGTCTATTAAAGGAACTTTTGTAAGTTATGGCATCTAATATACCTAAATTCTTTTTAATGTCGGTTGCTACTTTTACGGTAGCTGTAGCTGTTAAAGCTATAACGGGAGCATTACCTATACTATTAATTATAGGCCTAATCTTACGATATTCAGGCCTAAAATCATGTCCCCATTCCGATATACAATGTGCTTCATCAACAGCGTAAAAAGAAATTTTTATCGTCTTTAAGAAATCAATATTGCTTTCTTTCGTCAGCGATTCAGGAGCCACATACAACAATTTTGTGATGCCTGATCGAACATCGCTTTTAACCTTTTCTATTTGACCTCTTGTAAGAGAAGAATTCATAAAGTGGGCAACACCATCATTCTGGCTAGAATGACGAATCATATCCACTTGATTTTTCATCAAGGCAATAAGCGGTGATATAACAATAGCCGTACCTTCCATAATAAGCGATGGCAATTGATAGCAAAGGGACTTACCACCACCTGTTGGCATTAGAACGAACACATTTTTTCCTTCAAGAAGTGATTTTATTATCGCCTCTTGATTACTTTTAAATGTGTCAAAGCCAAAGTATTGCTTTAACGCTGTTTTCAACTGTATTTCTTCCTTCATAGCTTTTTTGGTTGCTTAGAGGTTAGGGGCTTACACTAGTATTTTATTCACCTTAATAGGCTTCTAAAATATTGGTTTTATGCTTTTACCTAAGCAAAGGTATAACAAATTTCTTGAAAATAGTATATGTGGTATGCATTTATTTACATGAAAATTCATCTCTTTTCGCCTATTAATATAAAAGCAAAAAGAGATGAATTAAAATTGATGACTTATTTATTTTTTTGTAAATAATCTATATGTATTATTTACAAGCTGTTACGCTTCTCCATTTGTGCTTCAGCATACGCCTTGCTAACTACAAATTTTCGTTTCGATGTAGACGGAATTTCAAACATCGCATCCATCATGATCGTTTCTACGATAGAACGTAAACCACGAGCGCCTAACTTAAATTCTACAGCCTTGTCAACAATATAATCAAGCGTTTCCTGTTCAAAAACAAGGTCAACATTGTCCATCTTGAAAAGTTTAATATACTGTTTTACTATAGAGTTCTTAGGTTCAACTAATATGCGTGCAAGAGCTTCCCTATCAAGCGGATTAAGATAGGTAAGCACTGGTAGACGACCTATAATCTCAGGAATCAAACCAAACGACTTTAAATCTTGCGGTTCAATGTATTTCATTAAGTTTTTTGGGTCAATCTTCTTTGCATTCTGCACAGAATTGTAACCAACCGTGTGAGCGTTCAAACGTTGTGCAATACGTTTTTCAATGCCATCAAATGCGCCACCGCATATAAATAATATATTGCGAGTATCAACATGAATGTAATCTTGATCAGGGTGCTTTCGTCCGCCCTTTGGGGGGACATTCACCATCGTACCTTCAAGTAATTTGAGCAAACTTTGTTGCACACCTTCTCCACTAACATCACGTGTGATAGAAGGATTATCAGCTTTGCGGGCAATTTTGTCTATTTCGTCTATAAACACAATACCTCGCTCAGCTTTTGCTACATCGTAGTCTGCAACTTGGAGCAAACGTGAAAGTATACTTTCAACATCCTCTCCGACATAACCTGCTTCTGTAAAAACCGTTGCATCTACAATGGTAAAGGGTACGTCAAGTAGTCTAGCTATAGTGCGTGCAAGTAAGGTTTTACCAGTACCCGTAGAACCAACCATGATGATGTTTGATTTTTCTATTTCAACATCATCGTCCTCGCTCATTTTTTTGTTGTCAGCTTGAGCTAAACGTTTATAATGGTTGTATACGGCAACGCTCATAAAGCGTTTTGCATCATCTTGCCCAATAATATATTGATCTAAGTATTCCTTAATATCCTTAGGCTTTGGAACGTCTTTCAGATTAATCTTTTTAGCTTGCCCCTTTTGCTTAGCATTACCCAATACTTCATCAGGTAAGAATTCCTCAAGCATTTTATAGGCATTTTGAACGCAGTCTGAACAAATGTAACCATTCACGCCTGTTAGCAACATGGGTACTTCGTTCTCAGAACGTCCACAGAAAGAGCATTTTCTTTTTGAATTTGACATTATTCTACGTTCTTCTTTTTAGATTCAAATATTTTGTCTATCATACCATACTCTTTTGCCTCTTGAGCTGTCATCCAATAGTCACGATCCGAATCGGCCCATACTTTATCAAAGTCCGTATGTGAGTGTTCAGCGATGATAGTGTAAAGTTCATTTTTGAGCTTTTGAATTTCACGTGCAGTAATTTCAATATCCGAAGCCTGTCCTTGTGTGCCACCCATTGGTTGGTGAATCATCACACGGCTATGGGGTAGGGCAGAGCGCTTGCCTTCTTGACCTGCAACCAGTAACACGGCAGCCATCGAAGCCGCCATGCCCGTACAAATGGTGCAAACATCGCTCTGAATAAACTGCATCGTGTCATAAATCCCCAATCCTGCATAAACAGAACCACCAGGAGAGTTAACATAAATAGAGATGTCCTTGCCAGGGTCTGTTGAATCAAGATATAATAGCTGTGCTTGCAATGTATTAGCTGTATAATCGTCAATTTGTGTACCTAAAAAGATGATTCTGTCCATCATTAATCTTGAGAACACATCCATTTGTGTTACATTCAACTGACGCTCTTCTAATATATAGGGGTTAAGATATTGGTTCTGGCACTTGATAACATCGTCAAGAACCATAGAACTTATGCCGGCATTTGATGTGGCAAACTTTTTAAAGTCAGATGTTACATTCATAACTTATAATATTTTTAATAGCCACTTTTGTCATAGTAGCCTAAGAGTAATAAAAAGTGCAAACACACAAATTCTTGAAAGCAATTCTATAGGACTGATAATCAATGCCTCTGAAAATTGATTTTATAATTTGTATGTTTGCACACTTATTAATAATGTTTGTGCATTCTTTAATGCAAGCAGAGATTACTTGTTCTCTTCAAACATTTTTGCAAAGTCTTCACTTGAGATGCTCTTGTGGTTGAGCTTTACAACCTGTTTAAGGGATTCGCCCAACTTTTGATCAACACAACGATCAACGAGTTGGTTAACTTGCTCTTGGTGCTTCAACATCTCCTGAGCGTAGTTTTCAAGGTATTCGTCAGGAATGTTGTTCATGCCATATTGTGCAAATTGGAAGCGAGCGGCTTGTACAGCTGCAGCCTTAATGTCCTTGTCGTTTACCTTAATTTTGTTAGCCTTAACCAACTGTTCCTTGATGAGCTGCCACTTGAGTTCTTCAATGCTCTTAGCATAGTTATCCTCAATGAACTTATCATCCTTGTCCTTATTGTTGGCTTTCATTATTTTCTTCAACAAGTCGTCAGCAAATTCAAGTTCGCCAACCTTTTGTTCCATGTAGGCGCGTACATCGAGCAAGAATTTGTAGTCGCTATCGTTTTGTTGAAGTTCGTTGATGCTTTCTTTGATTTTGTTGCGAGCCTCCTCTTCACTATGAACCTCATCCTTACCAAATACTTTGTCAAAGAACTCTTGATCAAGTGTAGCAGGTACAAAACGACTAATTTCGTTTACTTGGTAGCTAAAGTCGCCTGTATGGTTAGCAACGTCTTCTTTTTCCACCTTCAATAGTGACATTAACTCAGCCTCGTTAGCCTCGTACGCTGTAGTGGGGTTGAAAGTGATTACATCGTTCTTCTTAGCAGCTTCGAAGATCTTCTTTTGATCGTCGTTTTTAAAGTAAGCGGGCATTAAAGATGCTGTTTCAATTACGATGCCATCTTCTTTGGGTTGACCATTTTCGTCAAGTTCAGCCAAAGTACCACGGAGAATGTCGCGTTCTTCGTATGAGTCAACACTCTCAGGGTGACCAGCTTGCTGTTGGAGTGCACCGAGTTGCTTTGTGATTAAGTCCTCACTTACTTCGATATCGTAGTAATCGATCGTATCTTCTTCGCTGAGTTCAGCCTTAAACTTAGGAGCAATAGCAATGTCAAAGATAAAAGTGAAGTCATCTTGCTTCTCTATATCTTGAGGCTCTTGCTTATCACTGCTAAGAGGCTCACCCAACATGTTAATCTTCTTCGTCTTGATATAGTCGAAAAGGCTATCCTGAAGTAACTTGTTTACTTCTTCGGCTTTAGCCTGAACGCCGTACATTTTCTTAACAAGTCCAGCAGGAACATGGCCAGGTCGGAAGCCAGGCATCTGTACTTTCTTACCTAAGTCCTTCAATGCTTTGTTAACATTAGCTTCATAGTCAGCCTTTACCATGTTGATTGTAAGCACACCGCTTACTTTGCCAACTTTTTCAAATTGAATATCCATTTTGTTGTTTTCGGTTTTTTGAATTTCTTTTTTTAGCCCTTTTTATTCGAAATCTGAAACCCTTAGGGCATAAGCGGTGGCAAAATTAATATTTTTCTCTGAGAAACAATAAAATTGTAGTCATATTTTTACTTGATAGTTGAAAAACCTCTCTAATCAATACTTCGTTAAATTTTATGCTGCATCAGCAGATAATCCAAATATTTCATTCACCATCTCGTTATTTAATTGCGTGTTGGGGATTAACCCAGACCCACAAGTTATTGAAAAACTGACGTGTACTGAAAGCAGACCCTTCGTAAGGGTGAGAAACCATTTATTGCAAAGAATGGTAGCAATACTAACTTAAGTTTCGAATTTAACAAGAGCAGACTGAACTTGAGTTAATGAACATTAATGTTCAAAATCCAAAGCGCAAAGCGCGCCTTAATGTTCGTTCCTCTTTTTTCAATAAATTAGTTTTTGTATTTAGAGCCTTATAACTAACCATAACTTACTATGACTAACCTGTTTCTATTTGCTTTTGGTTATACTCTAATTTTTGAAAATAACCAATTTGCTCCATTATGGATTCTGCTTGAATCAAATGACCTTTTTCACATAAAGTTCGATATTCTTGAATAAGATCATCAACAGTTCTTCCTGCTAAAGATTCTACTCTATTATGTCTATTATGAGAAATATCATAAGTTGCATTGGCAAATCCTTTCTGTCAGGACTCCTTATTTTGATATTTAGATATATCTTGATGCTTTTGAATTATTGTAGTAGCAACTTTTGTGGAAATTTCTCTTTCACGTTTAATTTCCTCGTTTCTTTGTTTAGCCACTTTATGAGAATCATAAATTTTTGAAATAAACCAAACAATTCCAAAGAAAATGACCCAATTAATAATGCCTGAAGCACCATCAGATCCGCTTTCTACTGCATCTTCATAGACTTCATCCATATAAGCTGCTTGGCCATAAGCCATTGAAAACATGCTAGTAAAAAGTATGGAAAGTACTATTTTTCTCAGCATATTACTTGCTCTAAAACTTTATAACATGCATATAACCCAACAAAACCAAATGGCAACCACACGCTTAAACATCCTGCATCACTTACACCTGCTCTATTGTCTCCTGTTGGAGTTCTACCTGTTTCCTCGTTAATTTTTACTTGTTCTTGCCAGTATTCGACAAGTTTATGTGCGACGTTTTCTGCGACACCTTTCGTATTTTCGAGTTCGTTATTTCTTTTTGTTTTGTGACTGTATTCCAATATGCAATAATCAAGTTATGGCTTTTAACGTGCTTATGACCTTTTCCGAAACTAGACGCTAACCCGACAGCCGCTCCAATAGGTCCTGCAAGCATTAATCCTAATCCGACTCTAGAACCTCTACTATCAGATCTTTGATATTCTACAGTATCATCAAAGTAATAACAGTCAAATACTATAATTTGAGAATTGTGAATATTGACACGAACGTCATCAATTGCCACCTCTATGCCATGCGTGTGTACTGTAACACACGCGTTTTCTTGGTATTGTCGAATGTTTGCAAATGCGGAGCATAAATCACTTGGAAAAATTCGAATAACTTTTGGCTCTTATCATCTATATAATAAGTACCAATATTCAAGTCATTTGAAAATGAGGCAGGACATTGGGCCTCCTTTATCTTTTCAAGAATATCATCAAGAATCATAAATCTTTATCTTATTTGGTTTTTATTACAGTGTATTTTAATAAATCAGACATCTTTACAACGAATGGTTTTCAAAATATTCTCCTTCTTTTATTTATATAATTACCGAGTAAGCATATTAAATTGATTTTTATTCATTAGAAAACTTGTTTATACTCATTATTCTATACTATTAAGGAGTTCCTTCAATGATGTTTCGTTATGAATCAATACTTCTCTTGGGCGACTGCCGTTTTGTGGACCTATAATGCCATTTTTTTCTAATTCATCCATGATTCTTCCTGCTCGATTATATCCAAGACTGAACTTGCGCTGGATCATTGACGTTGACCCTTCCTTACATTTAACGACAAAGGTGGCAGCATCTTCAAACAATGGGTCTAAACGTTCCTTGGCAGAGGGTTGTTTTGGTAAGAATGATGTCATCTCCTCAATTTCTTTCTCCCATCCTGGTCTTGACAATGTGACATTCTGATAGGCTTCACTAAGTTGTCGTGAAATATCTAATTTTTCATCATTCAAAGACTGTATATCATCGTTAATTCCAATGATCTTTTCCTTTTTTACTGATATAGTTTGGGCATATCTATCCTTCTTAGTTTGTTTTACGAAAATTGAGAATATACCACTCATTCCTGTCTGTAGTTGCTGTATTTCTTCTTCTGTCTTCTTTCTGGTATTCTCCAATTCTCGTATTTTCTTTGAAATCTCAGGGGATTTCTCTTGACTTTTTAAATCCTCATATCGTTTCCATTCAGAAAGATTGAATTGTGATTGCACAGACAACATTTTCTGTTGTAATGTGCCAATCATTTTTAAGACATCCTTAGCATATTCTTTGTCTGCAATATCTTCCAGACCATTCATACACTCATTAGAAAGTATGTTCATTGGAGATACTAATGCGGAACACACATAGAAAAAGAAACTATCATCAGTAACTGAATCCAGTCTTTCAACAAGTGCCTTTATATTGAAAATAAGATTCTTATAATACCGGACTTTCTCTTGACGTTCAAGTTCCTTTACTTGATTTCTTAACATCTGCTGAGAAGTCATGTTGGCAGTGCGCAATTGCTTTTGTAACGCAACTAATTGTCCGCATTGCTCATACTGCATTGCAAGGCTCTGTTTGTTCAAAGCCACTATCCTTTCAAGGGAATATGCTTTATAAATATCAAGTATGTTACTCATATAGTCTATGTTTATTACCTTAAATTAGCAGACTTGTAATTTTACAAGAAAGCAAGTCATTGGATAACAATAAATTATCCAATGCTTGCATATGTCAGGAAATTCACTTACCTTAGTGCTGCTAAAAACTCAAATAAAGAATATCTGACATATGGCAAAGGTAAACATATAATCTGAGGAAATCACTCCTTTCGGAGGAATTTATTACGCAAGCAAGGCTTTTTATGCGCTTTCACTTGACAAAGTCATCAACGGCACTCTTGGTGTTCGCAGCTCCACCTACAACGGCTACCAGTGGGACGAGGTAATGTTAGTTCTGTCTGACGTGTTCCTCTGTGGCGGTGACTGCGTGGAAGATGTCAACAGAAGCGAGTGCCACCTGCGGGAATCACCTGAAATCCGGACACCGACGAGCCACACCGTCGGACGTGCCATAAAGGAACTCTCCAATGAAGATCTGGAATACAAGTCCTCGTCAGGCAATGTGTTCAGATCCAACACCAACCCAAGGCTCAATGACCTTCTGATGAAACTCAACATGAAGATGGGACTGTTTAAATCCGGCTAGACTGTCAACGTAGATTTCGACCATGTTTACGTCAAGACGGAAAAAGCCGATGCGAAGTATTCGTACAAACAAACTTACGGCTATTTCCCTGGCGTTGTCTCAAAAGACGGCATCATTGCGTACATCGAAAACCGTGACGGCAACACACCTGTCAAGTTCCATCAGGCTGACACGCTGTCAAGGGCTTTCAAGTTGCTTCATTCATACGGCTTGCGCATAGGCGTCTTCCGTGCCGATTGCGGTTCCTATTCGGAGGATCTTATAAGGACTGTTGACGGCAACTGCCGCATATTCTACATACGGGCCATACACAGTGCGTCAATGTGCAGCCGCATACAAGACATACGCGAATGGAGGCGTGTTGAGATAGGCTCGCAGGAAACGGAAGTGGCCTCGGTCATCTCAACACAGTTCATGGAGAATTTCCGTTACCGCATTGTAGTGCAACGGACAAAGGAAAAGTATAGTACACCTGACCTTTTCGGCGACAGGTACACCTAGCGCTGCATCATAACCAATGACTGGGGCGGTGAAGAGAAGAGCGTTATCGAAACGTACAACAAGCGTGGGGCGAGAGAGCGCGACTTCGACCGTCTCAACAATGACTTCGGATGGAAGCATCTGCCATGCTCCTTCTTGAACGAGAACACTACATGAAAGTTAAATACGTTAAATCTCACACTTTTCGTATCAACACAGAAACCATACAATATGAAAACATTAATATTTTTTCTGATATTCATAATTAGCACACTTTGCTGCTATAGCCAGACCTCTATGATGGGTGCGCCGCGACAGTTTGCTGCGCCGCGTGCGTCTTTCAATGATATCATTAGCATTGGTGAGCTGATAAAGAGTGTGAAAGAGGGCAACGTTGGTATTAAGAAAATAGCGGAAAAGAGCGGCTATGCGTTTCGAGGTCGCTATCACGACCCTGAGTTGAACGACTTCTATTATGAGGATGTCTACTATAAGAATTGTATGGTGGCAGCAGACGGCAGTCCGATTAAATATGGTAAGGGTAATTCTTCTGTGCTAATAGCAGGAAGCGTTGGCTTCGGACCTTTCGTCTCGATTCGTGTCTACAACAAACGTGCCTATAACTACATAAAATCGGAACTAAGGAACAAGTTCCATTTCAAAACCGCAGAGGTCGATGGAAAGTGGGCAACGCTGAATAAAGGGAATGTGGTTGTTGACGTCTCCGTGGATGGCAATGCCTATGGTTTCACCTTTTACATCAAATAGGCGTTGATTAAAAACTGGCGTGAACTGAGCTGGGACCGAGTTAGAACTAAGCTTGTGCTGGCAGATATTCCTCTCCGTCTGGAAGATAGACTGGCAGATATCGCTTTCGGGAAGCGTATCTGCCAGCCTTTATTGTACTTATACTATGCAGTTTATGGCGATTCTGGGAGATATGGGGATTTTTTCGCTAACAAAAAGTTCGGAGAGATTAGCTTATGATTCGAATTTTTTCGAAGTTTGAAATCCTCTACAAAATGTTTCAGAACGCCCTAAATAGGCATTGGGGTTACGTATATTTTACCTTTGCATATTTTATGCTTCATGTTTCATTTTTATGTTTCAACTTATTGATTATCAATACTTTTGAAAGATGAAACATACGACTTTTATGTTTCACTTTTAGTTTCAATGTTTCATTCTAAAAACACTGAGGGAGAAAAACAAAAACACTGTGGGAGCGATTCAAAACCTCTGTGGGAGCGATTCAAAAACACTGTGGGAGCGTGAAAGCGCTCCCTCAGTGTTTTGAAAAATGAAACATGAAACTAAAAATGAAACATAAAAGTCGTATGTTTCATTTTTCTAAATGATTGATATTCAATTACTTTATAACAAAAAATGAAACATGAAAGATAAATCAAAGGTTCTGAAAATGTATGGATATATGTTCGAAGAATTGCAGTTTATATGTTATCTTTGCACCCATGTTAGATACTATAATTCAAGCAGCATTACGGGCTGGAAAAGCCATAATGGACATATATACCCACCCCGACCTTGACTGGCAGGTGGAACGTAAAGCCGACAACTCTCCCTTGACGTTGGCTGACCGCAAATCGCATGCCGTAATCGCCGAGGCACTTGAGAGCAGTCCTTACCCATTATTGAGTGAGGAAGGGGCACACTTGCCATACGACGAACGCAAACATTGGCATAGCCTTTGGATTGTTGACCCATTGGACGGCACGAAGGAGTTTTTGAAGAAAAACGATGAGTTTACGGTAAACATTGCTCTCGTGACGGACGGTGTGCCCGTTATGGGCGTTATCTACGTGCCCGCCAAGTATCGCCTGTTTTGGGGCGAGAAGGGACAAGGCGCTTTTACGGCCGAGGTTGACCCCGAGACGCTTCACATCGGTCAAGCAGAATCGTTGCCCCTGAAGGGAGCTGAACTCAATCGTCCTTATCGTGTTGTAGCTTCGCGTTCTCACCTCTCGCCTGAGACGGAGACATTTATCAACGACCTACGTCGCCACCACGCCGACCTTGAACTGGTGAGTGCGGGTTCGTCACTCAAGCTCTGCTTAGTAGCCGAAGGCAAGGCCGATGTCTATCCGCGTATGGCGCCCACCATGGAGTGGGACACTGCTGCTGGCCACGCTATCGCCTTGGCCGCTGGCCATGAAGTATTGAATGCTGAAACGGACCTTCCCCTTACCTATAATAAAGAGGATTTGCACAATCCTTGGTTTGTGGTAAAGTAAGGGCCTCTCCCCCTACCCCCCTCCCCGACCGGGGAGGGGGGACAAGTTACCTTTTATTGCTGAGTTTATAATGGCATTAGCATATTAGCATATTAGCACATTCGCACATTTGCACATTTACACATTCGCACATTTGCACATTTACTATGCAACCCCTATTTGTAATCATCATATTAGCACTCATGGTGCTGGCTTTGATCAAAGACCGCATGCGTCCGGGACTGATAATGTTCTCGGGCGCGGTAGTGTTTTTGTGCGCTGGCATACTCACGCCGAAAGAGTTGCTCGAAGGGTTTGCCAATAAGGGAATGATAACCGTAGCCATGCTCTTCTTAGTGAGCGAAGGAGTACGCCGTTCGGGATTGCTTGAAGCCTTGCTACGCAGTCTGTTGCCACTGAAAAGCCATACGGCCGTGCGAAAGGTGCAGGCGCGTATGTTGCCAACGATTGCTTTTATATCGGCCTTTCTGAATAATACACCCGTGGTGGTAATCTTTGCCCCAATGATAAAGCGTTGGGCTGAGAAGCATGGCGTGGCAGCTACCAAACTGCTCATCCCCCTTTCCTACGCCACTATCTTAGGCGGCACATGTACACTTATTGGCACGAGTACGAACCTTGTCGTGCATGGCATGGTGATTGATGCAGGCTTTGAAGGTTTCTCCATGTTTGAGTTAGGTAAGGTGGGTATTATTATTGCCCTTGTGGGACTGCTCTACATTTGGATATTTTCACCTCGCCTCTTGCCTGCTGAACGCAATAATAAGGACGAGATAACCTCACCTTCAGAGTTAGGACATGGCCTACACCGCATTGAAGTGGTACTCGGCGCTCGCTTTCCGGCTATTAACCGTCGTATCATCGACTTTGACTTTAAACGCAAATATGGGGCCGATCTACTGGAACTAAAGCGCGGTGGTGAAACGTTTATCGTACACGATATGCGTCGCGAACGCTTTCACGAGGGCGACACCTTGGTGCTTTTGGCCAACGACGACTTTATGCAGAACTGGGGGGACTCTTCGTTCTTTCTCATGGTGTCGAACGGAAAAGACCAGGACTTCAAGATGCCACGGTGGAAGTGTTGGCTTTCGGTAATACTCTTGGTGTTGATGATTATCGGTGCTACGGTGGGTGAATTGCCCGCTGTGCGCGAGGCAGCACCACGTATGCACCTCGACATGTTCTTCTTCGTCAGCGTAGTAACAATTCTGATGGCGTGGCTCAACATCTTTCCAGCTCGCAAATACACGAAGTTTATATCATGGGACATTCTTATCACCATTGCTTCGGCCTTTGCTATTAGCCGCGCTATGTTGAACTCAGGCATGGCAGATTGTGTAGCGCAGTGGGCCGTAGGACTGAGCAGCCAGTACAGTCCTATTGTGTTGTTGGCAGTCATCTTTATCATTACCAACCTCTTTACGGAATTGATGACGAATAATGCAGCAGCAGCCTTAGCCTTCCCGCTTTCGCTGAGCATAGCCCAACACATGGGGGTAAGTCCAATGCCTTTCTTTGTGACTATTTGTATGGCAGCCTCTGCCAGCTTTAGTACGCCTATTGGCTATCAAACGAACCTTATCGTGCAGGGTGTGGGCAACTATCGCTTTGCTGACTTCGTTAAGGTGGGACTGCCGTTGAACATCATCTCGCTGGTGGTAACGGTGACAGTGGTGCCGTATTTTTGGCCTTTCTAACATTAATGTACACGAAAATGGAAAACATTAATGAAAATATTAATGGGAAACAGCTTAGAGCGCGCTTCGCGCTTGGAAGGTTGAACATTAATTATCATATAATTAATCATTAATTTTTTCATTCATTAATTATTTCACTAATCTGTTCATTAATGGCCATTTCTTTAAATTGGGTTTATAAAGCAAGTTTTGTTGATAATCAGTAGAATGTAACTTTATAGCCTCATAACCTCGAAACTAAAAACTTATAAATAAATGGGTCTGATAGAATTTAACAAACTACCTATAAACACGCTCGTAGGAGCGGATTGGAACACATTTAAGAAGCTTACGGCGGGTCGTGAAGTTGACGGGCCTTGGAAGAGCAAGTATCGCTTGACAAAGGCCGTATGTCGCTTGCTTTCGGTATTGGCACCACTGCAAGAACACCGCTACAAGAAGTTGTTGGCTGACGAACCTTTAAAGAATGACCCCGTGTTCATTCTCGGCCATTGGCGTTCGGGCACTACGTTTGTACACAATGTACTATCATGCGATAAGCGTTTTGGCTACTGTACAACGTATCAGACGGTGTTCCCCCACCTCATGATGGTAGGACAACCCTTCTTTAAGAAGACAATGGGTTGGCTCATGCCTAACAAGCGCCCGACCGACAATATGGAGTTGGCGCCCGACCTGCCACAAGAGGAGGAGTTTGCTATCTCTAATATGTGTCCGTATACGTTCTACAACTTTTGGTTCTTCCCTAAGTATATGCAAGAGTATTGCGACAAGTACCTTATCTTTAAGGACATTACGAAGGAGGAGTTAAACGTGTGGGAAGAGACATTCCGCAAACTTATCAAGATTTCGCTTTGGAATACGGGTGGCGAACAGTTTCTTTCTAAGAACCCGCCTCACACTGGCCGCGTGAAGGATTTGGTTAAGATGTTCCCCAACGCTAAGTTTATCTACTTGATGCGCAATCCTTACACTGTGTTTGAAAGTACGCGTTCGTTCTTTACTAATACAATTCAGCCCTTGAAGTTGGAAGAGTTCTCTGACGAGGCTATCGAAGCAAATATCCTTACCACTTACCGCAAGTTGCACGACCAATACGAGGCCGACAAGCACCTCATTCCTGAAGGCAACCTCATCGAGGTGAAGTTTGAAGACTTTGAGGCCGATGCACTTGGCATGACAGAGAAGATATACAAGACGCTCTCACTGCCCGGTTGGGACAATGCTAAAACGGCTATTTCGCAATACGTCGGTTCGAAGCGCGGCTATAAGAAGAACAAATACAAGTATGCCGACCGCACGCGCCACCTCGTTGAAGAGAATTGGGGCGACATACTCGAACAGTGGGGCTACCGACTTGATTGATACCTCAATCAAGTAATGTGCAAATGCGGGGGAAATGTGCAAATGTGAGAATGTGCAAATGTGCAAATTGTCGCTTTTGTACACGCAGCAACTAAAACATTAAATCATTTGCACATTCCCCCCCGCATTTGCACATTCCCCAAGCATTTGCACATTTGCACATTCTCACATTTGCACATTAACCAAGCATTTGCACATTCCCCCGCATTTGCACATTCTCACATTTGCACATTTGCACATTTTTTCCCCCCTCATGTCAGCACGTTTACTTTGGGTGGACGATGAGATTGATATGCTCAAAGCCCACATATTGTTTTTAGAGAAGAAAGGGTATGAAGTTGTCACCGCCAGCAATGGCCCTGACGCCATTGACTATGCACGTGAGGGACGCTTCGACCTTGTGTTGTTGGACGAAAATATGCCAGGCCTTTCGGGACTTGAGACGCTTACACGACTGAAGGAGATAGCTCCTACGCTACCTGTCGTAATGGTGACGAAGAATGAAGAGGAGGACATCATGGACCAAGCCATTGGTTCGAAGATAGCCGATTACTTGATTAAGCCCGTCAACCCCAAACAAATTCTTCTTACGCTGAAGAAGAACATTCACCAGCGCGAGATTGTGCAAGAGGTCACGCAAACGGGCTATCGCCAAGAGTTTGGACGCATTGGTATGCAACTGAGCGAATCGCTTACGGCTGATGAGTGGAAGGAACTTTACAAGCGCCTTGTGTATTGGGAATTGGAACTCTCTGAAGCTGATAGTGCCATGGACGATATGTTGCGTATGCAAAAGGAAGAGGCCAACCTTACGTTTGCCAAATTCGTGCGTCGCAACTATGAGGATTGGATAAAGCAACCCAATGAGCGCCCACTCATGAGTCCTGACATATTTAAGCGTTGCGTATTCCCTCGCCTCTCAGCTGGCCGCAAGGTGTTTCTCTTAGTACTCGACAACTTTCGCTACGACCAATGGCGCGTACTCTCAAGTGAGTTGGCCGACGACTTCGACATCGACGAGGACCTCTATTACACCATTCTCCCCACCGCCACGCAGTATGCGCGCAATGCCATATTTGCAGGCTTAATGCCTTTGCAGATTAAGCAAATGTATCCCGACCTTTGGGTAGATGAAGAGGAAGACGAAGGCAAAAACCTCAATGAAGAGGCTCTCATTCGTCATCAGTTAGAGCGCTTCCGTCGCCGCGAAACGTTTACTTATCACAAGCTGAACGACTCACAGGCTGTTGACCACCTATTGGGACAGATGCAACAGTTTGCAAGTTCGCCCCTCAACGTGTTGGTCATCAACTTTATTGACATCTTGAGCCACGCACGCACGGAGAGTCGCATGGTACGCGAGTTGGCTGGCAACGAGAGTGCTTATCGCAGCATTACGCTCTCATGGTTCCGCCATACGCCCATTCGCGACCTTTTCCACCGCCTTGCAGAGTTAGATTATGACATCATCATCACAACCGACCACGGCAGCATTCGCGTCGATCAACCCTCAAAGGTCGTAGGCGACAAGAATGTGAATACCAACCTTCGCTATAAGTTAGGTCGCAACCTCTCGTACAATGCTAAGGAGGTGTTTGAAGTGCGCAATCCTAAGGACTTGCTCCTCCCGCAGCCCAACCTCAGCACGTCGTACATCTTTGCCACGGGTAATCGCTTCTTTGCTTACCCCAACAACTACAACTACTACGTACAGTACTACCGCGACACCTTCCAACACGGCGGCATCTCTATGGAAGAGATGCTCGTTCCTCTCGTCACGCTCCGCTCGAAGAGTAAGAGACGACAGTAAGAAGATTAGAATTGTAAAAAAAGACATAAAAAAGCACCCCGACGACTCACGTCGTCGGGGTGTTTTGGTTTGCGATACTAAAGACTTAGTAATCGCATTACCCTTATGAAGAGCTGAGTTACTACTCGGGAATAACCCTATTCTGCTCTTTCTTTTTCTTTCCTTAACAGCCTTTTACCCGAGTATTTAAAACCTAAACCTATCTATCTATGAGTGCAATGTGAGTCGTACACACTTATTACCTTTTTATAGTATAAGGTGTATTCAACACTGCTTACCTTCTTCTTAATAGAATGTGAAATGATGAGGAACAAGTAGACCCAATCTTTTTTACCGAATGGTTGAGCAACCACCGTGTTAGTTAGGAACGCATTTTTCATTACCCTTGTGCGCCTTTTTCAAAATGGAATTTTGGTCAGTCTGTCCGTCTCGCCTTCTTTTCTGGGGAGAAGGCTACACGTTCTTGTTTTTGTGTTGATTAATGGAGTGCGGTTGCTATTGCTTTTCTCCTCTGACGAGAAGAGCAAAGTTGCTACTTGCCTCATTTTCACGTTGCAAAGATACAGCGAGAATGCTATATCATACTAATACAAATGTTGCGTTTACTTATAAATTTGTGACATTCGTCACTTTTTTACGAATTTACACCTATAAAAAGCGATTTGTCTGCCTAATTGGGGGGCGGGTTTGTAACCCGCGGCAGCAGCAGGTTTCGAGCATCTACTTATAGTCAAAGCATGCTGCTGCCGCGGGTTACAAACCCGCCCCCCAATTAGGCAGATAATTTTTTTACTCACACGATTCGTTACAGACGCTAAAAAGCGATTGCGCTTCGCACTTTGATTTAGCATTAATGGAGATAAATATTAAAACAAAGTGCGAAGCGCAATCGCTTTTATTAAAGGTCTTTATTTCTTGTAATTATCCAAGCCCGTCTTCAAGAATTTGACGAACTTGTCAACGTCCTCGTCATACGAGTAAGATGTGTTGAGCGGACGACCATTGTTGTCGAGCAATACGTAGAAAGGTTGTGCATTAGCACCAAACTTTGAACGTTGTAAGTAGCTCCACTTGTCACCAATGGTGCGGAGTGTGGTCGTTTGTCCATTCTCCTCTACCTCCATAGGAGCAGGCAGGGGAGCCTTTTCGTCTACATAAAGTGAGATGAGTACGTAGTCCTTAGTGAGCAAGTCGCGCACTTTGGCATCGTGCCATACGGCCAGTTCCATTTTACGACAGTTAACGCAACCATGACCTGTGAAGTCTACCATGACGGGCTTACCCGTTTGACGTGCATAGGCCATACCAGCCTCGTAGTCGGTGAACTTGGCCTCTATCTTGACGGGGTCGAGATTGAAGTCTTGTGTTGAAATAGGAGGAGCAAAAGCACTCACTGCCTTAACGGGAGCACCCCAAAGGCCAGGCACCATATAAACGGCAAAGGCCAACGAGATAAGGGCTAAGAAGAAACGAGGCACTGATGTGTGACGCTCGTCTTCATCGTCGTGGGGAAACTTGATAGCGCCTAACAAATATACGCCCAAGAGAGTAAAGATAACAATCCAAAGTGCTAAGAACGTTTCGCGATCGAGCAAGTGCCAACCGTAAGCCAAATCGGCTACAGAGAAGAACTTCAAGGCGAAGGCCAACTCTAAGAAACCAAGCACAACCTTTACATTGTTCAACCAACCACCGCTCTTCGGGGCACTCTTCAGCCACGTGGGGAAGAGGGCAAACAAGGTAAAGGGCAAGGCCAAAGCAATGGCAAAGCCTAACATTCCAATCGTAGGAGCCAGGGCAGAACCGCCTGAGGTACTTACCTCTACTAAGAGAAAACCGATAATCGGACCTGTACATGAGAAGCTTACTAATGACAACGTGAAAGCCATTAAGAATATGCTTAACAAGCCCGTAGTCTTTTCGGCCTTACTATCTACTGCATCCCCCCACTTGCTGGGCAACGTAATCTCAAAGCCACCAAAGAAACTGGCTGCGAATACGACCAACATGAGGAAGAAGAGAATATTGAACACGGCATTGGTCGAAAGGTCGTTTAAAGCATTGGCACCAAACAAGGTGGTAATGATAAGCCCTAAAGCTACGTAGATGACTACAATACTTACGCCATAGGTGATCGCATCGCGTATGCCTTTACGGCGATTGCCCGAACGCTTTAAGAAGAAACTTACCGTCATCGGTATGATAGGCCACACGCAAGGGGTGAAGAGAGCTACCAAACCACCTACAAAACCTAAGAAGAAGATGTAGTACCAAGCCTTGCCACTCACGTCGTCTGCACCCGTACCGAAATTACGCAACTCCTTGATAACGGGAGTCCATAATGCCTGCGTAGCAGCGCTATCGAGGGGTTGTACCGCAACGGCTGCGGCTGTATCGGTAGCGGCTACGTTGTTGCCCATCGTGTCGGTCTGTGTAGTAGGCAAGCCGTTCGCCATAGCTTGTTGTTGAGCTGCGGCCTCCTCAGCTTTACTCTCTGCCGTTGGAGCTGGACCGTCAGTACCCTTCACTATGGCATTGACACTGGTCGGGGGTAGACAGTTCTCGTCGTTACAAGCACCATATTTCAGATAACCTTTCAGTTCATAGTCCTTGTCGAGCAACTCTACGCGCTGCGTAAAGGTGGCATGCCCTTCATAATAAGTAACGGGCATCTCGAATATAGGGTCCTGCATGGTCTTGGCACCAGGCCCCCCTTTCAGTCCGCCCTTCAGTTTGGCACCTTTAATCTTGTCAACGCCAAAAGTGGCACGAGTGGGTCCGCCCTCACCTATATTAGTAGAATAGATGTGCCAACCTGGCTGAGCGGTTCCTGTAAAGACGATATCTACGGTGGTAGGGTTCACACGCTTATACTTCACGGTGAAACTTACCTGCGCTTGCACTGCCATCACGACAGTAACAAGTAGCAAAAGTGTAAGTGAAAGGAACTTTTTCATTTATTTTTGTTGATCTGTTTTTATTTCTAACTGCAAAAGTAATCATTTCTAAGTAATTAGCCAACATTGGCACACTTCTCTACCTCTTCTTCTGTGACGACTTGTCGTGATATTAATCATCGATATGAAGTACGCAAACTAACTTGAGGGGCGACGCGTCCTCTTTTTGGAGTGACGCGTCCTCACCTGGGGGCGACACGTCCCCGCGTCGGTATCGCTAAGTTGGGGTGCAATACCCCAACTTGACAATAAGAAAAAGTATTCAGAAATGAACAAAAATAGCCGACAAACTACATTATCGTTAAAAAAAAGCGATAAAAATTTGGAGTTCTGTAAAAAAGTCGTACCTTTGCATCGCTTTTAAGCCCAATAGGGCAAAGAGAAGCAGCCCAGATGGCGGAATCGGTAGACGCGCTGGTCTCAAACACCAGTGGGGCAACCCGTGCCGGTTCGACCCCGGCTCTGGGTACGCTAAGCGCTTGACAATTGAATGATTGTCAAGCGCTTTTTTTGTTATTGAGGACGCATCGCTCCCGAAAGAGGACGCGTTTCTCCCACTTCCTTATAAGGTTTATAAGGAGTTTTACTTATTGAGTTTCCAAGTAGCTCCTTCTTTTGTATCTTTTACTTCAAATCCGTAGGCTGCGAGTTCGTCACGAATTTGATCACTGGTAGCCCAATCTTTAGCAGCTTTAGCTTTGGCACGAAGTTGGAGCAAGAGGTCGATAGCATGACCATAAGCTTCTTCGCGCTGAGCATTGCCACCTTCTGCTTCACTCTTGAGACCTAAGATGTCGAACACAAAGGTATTGACTACCTTCGTCAAAGCTTCAAGTCCAGCAGGAGTAATCGTTTCTTTCTTATCAATCAATTGGTTGATAATGCGGCAAGCATCGAAGAGATGACTAATGACGATAGGTGAGTTGAAATCGTCGTCCATGGCTTCATAACACTTAGTTGCCAACTCATTGGCGTATGCTTCGGTGAGGTTGCCACCATCTACTGCTTCGATGCGGCCAAGCTGCGATACAGCGTCCATCAAGCGATCAAAACCTTTCTTTGAAGCTTGAAGGGCTTCGTTAGAGAAGTCGACGGTAGAACGATAGTGTGCTTGAAGGATAAAGAAGCGAATCGTCATAGGTGAGTAGGGCTGCGTAAGCAATGGATGCGAACCAGTGAAGAACTGGTCGAGCGTGATGAAGTTGTTATAGCTCTTACCCATCTTCTTACCTGCAATCGTAATCATATTGTTGTGCATCCAATACTTTACCATTTGGTCGCCCTGTGAAGCTACGGCCTGTGCTATCTCACATTCGTGGTGAGGGAATACGAGGTCCATGCCGCCACCATGAATGTCGAAGTGATTGCCCAAGTATTTGCGTCCCATAGCGGTGCACTCGCAGTGCCAGCCAGGGAAACCATCGCTCCAGGGTGAGGGCCAACGCATGATGTGTTCGGGCTGTGCCTTCTTCCAAAGAGCAAAGTCTACTTGATGATGTTTCTCACCCACGCCATCGAGTTCACGACTTGCATCGTGTACGTCCTCTAAATTACGACCAGAGAGTATGCCGTACTTGTGGTCTTGGTTGTACTTCACTACATCGAAGTAAATAGAACCATTTGACTCGTAGGCATAACCATTGTCGAGGATTTGCTGTACGAGTTGCTCCTGTTCGATGATATGTCCTGTAGCGTGGGGTTCGATGCTTGGGGGCAACACGTTAAGTTTTGCCATAGCCGCATTAAAGCGATTGGTATAGTACTGCGCCACCTCCATGGGTTCGAGTTGTTCGAGGCGTGCTTTCTTAGCAATCTTGTCTTCCCCCTCGTCGGCATCGTGTTCAAGATGACCTACATCGGTAATATTGCGCACATAGCGCACTTTATAACCTAAATGCTTGAGGTAACGGAATACGAGGTCGAAGGTGATAGCAGGACGTGCATGACCTAAGTGGGCATCACCATAAACGGTGGGGCCGCATACGTACATACCTACGTGTCCTTCGTGAATGGGTACAAAGCGCTCTTTCGTGCGCGAGAGTGTATTATAAAGGCATAAATCGTGTTGCATACGTTTTCTTAATTATTGTTATTGTGTTGTTACATTGCAAAGGTAGTGTTTTTAAACCTCCTAACAAGTAACATAAAGATAAAAAAGCCTCTCTCCCTACTCCCTCCCTGACTGGAGAGGGGGGGGAGAACTCCCTTTATTGTTCTTCCAAGAATGCGGCAATACCGTCTTCATCGTTTGAGAGCGTGATGTAATCAGCCTCAGCACGCAGTTCGGGAACGGCATTGGCCATGGCTACACCTCGTCCTGCAAAGCGTATCATCGTGAGGTCGTTATATCCATCACCAAAGGCGGTGAGGTCGACCGCTGAGAGGTGAAGCACATCAAGTAAGCGTGCCAACGACTGTGCCTTGTCTATACCTTTGGGCACTAACTCTACAAAGATGGGAGCGGAACGGAATACCTCCATTTTGTCTGCTACCAAGGCTAAGATTTCTTTCTCGGCCTGGGCAATGCGTTCGGGGGCACCAGCTAATAAGAGTTTGGTAGGTTGCGCCTCAATGTTTTCCAACAAGTTATCAACACCCCGAATAGGCATTTTGTTAATATGGCTCTCCACTTGTACGTGTTCGTCATTGGGCATCTCGGTCACGATCTCTTTCCCCACATATCCCAGCAGAGCGATATGATGCGTGCGCGCATAGTCATGGAGTATTGGCAGCAATTCTGCGGGGAGGTGTTTGCTATACAATTCTTCGCCCGTAGTACAATCTATTATCTTGCCACCATTATATGAGAGTATGTAGCCACCGCGTTGTTGCATTTCTAAACATTCGGCCACGGGCATAATGCCATACGTGGGACGACCTGAGGCCAATACGATGGCGGCCCCATTGGCTTCAGCTTGCAAGAGTGCCTCACGCGTACGAGCGGTTACTTCCTTTTTACTATTGGTAAGTGTGCCGTCAAGGTCGAGCGCAATGACTGACGTTTTCTTTGTTTGCATATTTTGTTTAGATTGGGTATTTAATAAGTTTTTTGATGAGTTTAATGAGGTGATTAGTTTGCAGTTCATAAACTCATTAAACTTATTAAACTCATTAAACTTATTAAACTCATTAAACTCATTAAACTCATTTTTCATTCACTCTTTCCACCTCCCACATGACAATGCCTGCGGTAACGCTTACGTTCATGGAGTGCTTCGTACCGTATTGTGGAATTTCGAGCGCTTGGTCGCACGCATCGACTACGGCTTGTTGCACCCCCTTTACTTCATTGCCCATCACCAAAGCATAGCGTTGGCCAGGAGTGAAACTAAATTCACCTAACTTTAGGCTACCCTCTACTTGTTCTACTGCCAATACGGTGTAGCCCTCTGCCTTTAGTTCGGTGACGGCTTGCAGCGTGTCTTCATAATAACGCCACGTGACGGAGTCTTCAGCACCAAGTGCGGTCTTATGAATTTCGGGTGAAGGGGGCGTGGCCGTTATGCCACACATATATACAGCCTTCAATCGAAAGGCATCGGCCGTACGCAACACGCTCCCCACATTGTGAAGGGAACGAATATTGTCAAGCACGATAATGAGGGGCAACTTCTCGGACTGCTTAAAAGTGGCTATGTCAATGCGGTTGAGATCTTCGACGGTAAGTTTTCGCATAGGGTATTACGCTTATTATAGGATTATTGTTTTCGCGTGTTCTAATAAATGTGGTTTCTGTTTGGAGCTTATGAGATTATAAAGTTACATCACATGACTCTACAACTAAGTAACGTGAAACTATTATCGTTTCTAATAGGCTGCGAAGTTACAAAAAAGGCGTGGAAAACCCCGTGTATAACCCGTTGAAAAGCTGTTGAAGGGAATGGTGAAAACTATCAGCGCAGCGCGACGTTTAGCCACAGAACGTTTTCAACGAGTTAACAGCATTATACACAGCTTTTAAGTCATGCTCTCCACAGAAAAAGGATGTTTTCAACCCACTTTTTTTATTCTCACAATCGTTTTCAACAGGGTGTGGATTATTCATTACTTCGTATCGCATAAGGGTTGTATTTAAGGGGGGAGTCGCACGATAGGGAGTGTGGATAAAAATGTGAGTAACCGTGTGTATAACGTTGATAAGTTAATAGCCAAATATTGGGGCTGAAAAGTATCAACACTTTCCACAGACAAATATACCTACCATACATTCTTCTTTTATTTATCTATAGAATAAAAAGAGAATAGAATATATGAATATAAAAGAGTGAACGGGTGGGTGTGGAAAAAACAAAAGTGGGAGGAAGGTGGGGGAGGGTATTTAGCGGAGTAGCATGTTGTAAATATGTCTGCCTAATTGGGGGGCGGGTTTGTAACCCGCGGCAGTAGCATCTTATAATTTATCTGCCTATTGTCAAAGAGAACGTACCCCCCGTTAAGGGTTAAATAAAGTAGCCAGCCATGCAAAAGGCGTTAAACTTTTGCATGGCTGGCTACCTACCTACCTTATTTAACCCCTAACGGGGGGTGTTCTATTTAGCGCGTTTCGCTCTGCCGCCACGTGGACGTTTGTTCTTCTTCTTTGCGTCAGCCTTCTTGCCACCGCCCTTGCTAAAGTCGGCGGGTGAGGGAGCAGGACGCTTCACATCGCCACTCTCGTCGCTCACTAAGGCAAAGTCAAGTTGACGACGCTCTAAGTTGGCACGTTCAACGCGAATGCGCACCTTGTCGCCCAAAGCATAACGCTTGTGGTAACGACGACCTACGAGGCAGAAGTTGCGCTCATCGAACTCATAATAGTCGTCGAGCAACATACGCAGCGGTATCATGCCCTCGCAAGAATTCTCGTCTATCTCAACGTAGAGGCCAAACTCTGTCACACCACTCACCGTTCCGTTAAACTCCTGACCGAGGCGGTCGGCCATGAACTCTACTTGTTTGTACTTAATAGAAGCGCGCTCGGCCGTTGCAGCGAGTTGCTCCATGTTAGAAGATTGTTCGCACAACTCTTCGTACTTCTTCTGACTAACAGAACGGCCGCCCTCAGCATAGCGAGTTAGGAGGCGGTGAACCATCGTGTCGGGGTAACGGCGGATAGGAGAGGTGAAGTGGGTATAGTAGTCGAACATCAAGCCGTAGTGGCCAATGTTGTGTGTGCTATAGCGGGCTTTCATCATGGCGCGCAAGGCCACCATTTCGACTACTTCTTCTTCCTTTCGGCCTTTGACGTCGGATAAGAGGCGGTTGAGGCTCTTGCTCACCTCCGTCTTGGTGCCGTCGGTACGTATCTTGTAACCAAAGCGAGCAATAAAGGCACTGAGCTTTTCCATCTTCTCGGGGTCGGGTACGTCGTGAATACGATATACGAACACTTTGGGTTTCTTACCACGCGGCACGACAGCAATCTTCTGTGCCACGCTGCGGTTGGCCAAGAGCATAAACTCTTCTACTAACTTATTGGCATCTTTGGCCACTTTGACGTAAGTGCTAATGGGGTGGCCCTTTTCGTCTACTTCGAAGCGCACCTCAGAGCGGTCAAAACCGATTGAACCATTCTTAAAGCGTTTTGCACGTAGAATCTTGGCAAACTTATCAAGTTGAATGAGTTCTTCTGCATATTCGCCTTCGGGCGCACTACCTGCGGGAAGGGCCTCGGGGTGGTCGCCAGGAAGGTTGAGGTCAGCTTCTGATGCCACGCCGTTGCGCTCAAGTATATACTGCACCTCTTCGTAAGTGAAGCGGCGGTTGCTCTTAATGACGGTATGTGCCAAGTGCCAGTCAACTACCTCGCCTTTATCGTTCATGTGGAAGATTGTAGAGTAAGCCAACTTCTCTTCATCAGGGCGCAGAGAGCAGATAAAGTTGCAGAGGCGTTCGGGCAACATCGGTATGGTGCGGTCGACCAAGTAAACGCTTGTGGCACGCTTTACAGCCTCCTTGTCGATAATGTCGCCTTCCTTCACGTAGTGTGAGACGTCGGCTATGTGGACGCCCACTTCCCACAGTCCCTTCTGTAGGAGACGGATAGAGAGGGCATCGTCAAAGTCCTTCGCATCGTGAGGGTCGATGGTAAAGGTGGTCACCTCGCGGAAGTCCTCACGACGGGCTATCTCTTCGGGAGTAATATCGGGCGACAACTTCTCAGCCGCCTTCTCTACCTTCTCAGGATAGGTGTAGGGCAGTCCGTACTGTGCCAGGATGGCGTGCATCTCGGCATTGTTCTCGCCTTGCTTACCCAGTACGTCCACCACCTTGCCAATAGGACTCTTCGAGTCGCTGGGCCATTCTATAATCTTAACGACAGCCTTATCGCCATTCTGACCGCCATTGAGTTTGTCTTTCGGAATGAAGATGTCGGTGGCCAAAGAGCGGCTTTCGGTGATTAAGAATCCATAGCCGCGCTCTACTTGAAGTTGGCCGACAAAGGTATCGTTGGCGCGTTCAATGATTTCGGTCACTTCGGCCTCACGCGTATGACCGGCACGGCGTGCCAGCATCGTCACCTTTACGCGGTCGCCGTCGAGGGCATGCATTGAGTTGCGCTCACATACGAGTATGCTCTTGCCGCCGTCGTCGGGCACGAATGAGTTACGCCCGTTGCGTTTGCGTACGAAGGTTCCTTCCATTACGTTAGAGCGCACAGCGTTGCGATAGTGTCCATTGCCGTCGGTCGAGATGTAGTCATCAAGTACGAGGTCGCTCAGTGCGTCCATGATTATCATCTTGGCAGGATGATTATTAGCCTTTAACTGCGTAAAGAGTTCTTTTACGTCATATTCTTTTTCAGGGTTGTCATTGAATAGGTCAACTAACCATTGGGCCACGTTCTTCTTCTTCAGTCGGCCCGACCCTTTCTCTTTCTTATCTTTCTTTGCCATGGTCGTTTCTTTTTCTTTCTTAGTTAACGAGTTGACGAGTTGACGAGTTAACAGGTAAGTTTGTCTCTTAGTTAACGAGTAGAAAAGGTAACTTACCCGTTAACACGTTAACTCGTTAACTTGTCAACTAAAAAACTCATCAACTATCACACAAAGTAACGATATTTTTTGCTATCGTGCAACGTTATTAATATATAATAACGCACAGAAAAGGATAATCTTAGTACTTTTGTTGCCTAAAAAACTACTTTTGAAGCATAATAAGCATCGATAAAATCATGTTTGAACGTATACTTTGCTTGATCATCTGCGTTTTTTCAATACTGTGTATGCAAGCCCAATCGGGCGATGACAAGCAGCAAAAGGCCAACACCGAGGTGGAAGAGGTGGAGGTGCCTATCATGACGCAGTTGGGTAGCACGCAATATAAGGGGCATACCATTCCGCACGTTATTCTGCCTGCTCTACCCAAGTATGCTCCTTTGACGTTTAAGAACGATAAGGAGCGTGAGCAATACAACCGCTTGGTGTATAATGTAAAGAAGGTGCTGCCGTGGGCCAAGTTGGCCAAACTCACGATTATCGAGACGGTGGATGTATTGGACCAATTGCCTGATAAACGCTCGCGCGATGAGCATATTAAGCAAGTGGAGCATGGACTCAAACAACAGTATGGCCCTGCGCTCAAGAAGCTCACTCGCTCGCAAGGCCGCTTGCTCATCAAGTTGGTCAACCGTGAGTGTAACCAGACGGGTTATGCCATAGCCAAGGCCTTTATCGGTCCTTTTAAAGCCAACCTTTATCAAGGCATCGCCGTACTCTTCGGCAATAGTCTAAACAAAAAGTACGACCCTGAAGGCGACGACCGCTACACAGAGCGCGTTGTACGCATGGTAGAAGCTGGCGTGATTTAATAGAATTGTGTGAGTGAACTAACATACGGGAATGAACATTATTTTAATAAGATAGTAGTATCTTTGCAAGATGAAACAGCAACTTACGATACTAAAGGTGGGAGGCAAGATAGTCGAGACTCCTGCCTTGCTTCAGCAATTGCTCACAGACTTCGCACAGATAGAAGGACGCAAGATATTGGTACATGGTGGTGGCCGCACGGCTACTGACATGGCAACTCGCTTGGGCATCGAAACGCACATGGTTGACGGACGACGCATTACGGACGCTGACATGCTGCGCGTGGTGACCATGGTGTATGGTGGATTAGTGAACAAAACGCTGATTGCACAACTCCAAAGCCGTGGGGTGAATGCGATAGGACTGACGGGAGCTGATATGAACGTAATCCGTTCGCATCGTCGTCCCTTGAAGAATGGCATTGACTATGGCTTTGTGGGCGACGTTGATAAGGTGGACGCTGAACGCTTGGCACTGCTGCTTGATGCGGGTATTACGCCCGTCATGGCACCACTGACGCACGACGGCGAGGGCCATCTACTCAACACAAATGCCGACACTATTGCTTCAGAAACGGCTAAGGCAATGGCAGCACGCTACGAAGTTACACTCATATATAGTTTTGAACACGCTGGCGTACTGACCAATCCTGACGACGAACAGAGCGTTATCCCTACTATCACGGCCGAAACGTTTGAACAACTCAAGGCTGACGGTATTGTGAGCGGAGGTATGTTGCCCAAACTTGAGAATTGCCTTGCTGCCGTTGCCGCTGGCGTAAAGAAAGTGGTGATTGGGGGAACGGTGATAGAATAACGGCCTCTCCCCCTAACCCCCTCCCCGACCGGGGAGGGGGACTAGTTACCTTTTATTGCTGAGTTTATAATGGCATTGTTTCATTGCCTCATTAGCATATTGCCCCATTAACATATTGCCACATTAACATATTGCCACATTAGCACATTAGCACATTAAAACCATGACGAAATACGAAATAATGGCTCCCGTGGGTTCGCGTGAGAGCTTGGCAGCTGCCCTCAAGGCAGGAGCCGATTCTATATACTTTGGCATTGAAGCACTCAATATGCGTGCCCATAGTGCCAGTCGCTTTACGATTGACGACTTGCGCGACATTGCTGCACAGTGTAGCGCACAGGGTGTAAAGTCATACCTTACGGTCAACACCATTATCTATGATGAAGACATCGAACTCATGCACCACATCTGTGATGCCGCTCACGAGGCGGGCATTTCGGCTATTATCGCTTGCGACGTAGCAGTAATGGACTATTGCAACCGCATTGGGCAGGAGGTACACCTCTCAACGCAGCTCAATATCTCTAATACAGAGGCATTGAAGTTTTATGCACGCTTTGCCGATGTGGCCGTATTGGCACGCGAGTTGAACCTTGACCAAGTAGCACGCATTCACGAGGCCATTGAGCGTGAACACATCTGCGGCCCTTCGGGTGAACTCATTCGTATCGAAATGTTCTGCCATGGTGCATTGTGTATGGCCGTAAGCGGCAAGTGCTACCTCTCACTCGACAATTTAGGTCGTTCGGCCAATCGCGGACAGTGCATGCAAGTGTGCCGTCGCAGCTATACGGTGAAGGACCGCGAGACGGGTGTAGAACTCGACGTTGACAATAAGTACATCATGAGTCCGAAGGACTTAAAGACGATTGGCTTCATTGACCGCATGATGAAAGCTGGTGTGCGCGTGTTTAAGATCGAAGGCCGCGCCCGCAGTGCGGAGTACGTCTACACCGTTGTGCAATGTTACAAAGAGGCCATTGCTGCCGTAGAAGACGGCACGTTCAGTCCTGAAAAGGTAGAGAAATGGAACGAGCGCCTTAAGACAGTCTTCAACCGTGGCTTCTGGGACGGCTATTACTTAGGTCAGAAGTTGGGCGAGTGGAGCGAAGTGTACGGTTCGGCTGCTACCGAGAAGAAGCAATACATAGGCAAAGGCCAGAAGTACTTCTCAAAGTTGGGCGTGGGCGAGTTTTACCTCGAAGCCGGCGACTTCAATCGTGGCGACAAATTGCTCATCGTTGGTCCGACTACGGGGGCGCTCTACGTTACCGCCACCGACATTCACGGTGACAACGGCCCTATCGATGTGGCCAAGAAAGGTATGCGCGTAGCTATCCCCGTGCCCGAAAAGGTGCGCCCGAGTGATAAACTGTATAAGATAATTTCTAATGTGTAAATGTGCGAATGTGCGAATGTGCAAATGGTCGCTTTTGTACGCGCAGTTATAAAAGCATTAAATCATTTACACATTCTCACATTTGCACATTTGTGCATTGAAAATTTGAAAAATTTTCCCCATGTATCTCCTATTTGACTTTGGTGGCGTGTTGGTCGACCTCGACCGTCAGCGCGTAGAACGTTCGTTCGATGAGATAGGTTTCGACATACGTCCCTATCTTGGCACCTATAAACAAGCCGGTATCTTCTCCCAATTGGAACAAGGAAGCATTACGGAACATGAGTTCTGCGACGGCATACGTTCGCTCTGTCAGCAAGGCGGAGGCATGACCGACCGCTTGAGCGATGAGGCTATCATCGCAGCGTGGGAAAGTTATCTCACCACCGTACCAACCGAGCGCCTTGAGATGTTGCTCAAGATAAAGCAAAACTATTCTATTAACGTACTGAGCAACACCAACACCATACATTGGCGCATGGCCGAAGACACCTTCTTTCGCTACAAGGGACTGACGGTGGACGACTTCTTCGACCACATCTTTCTATCCTGTGAATTAGGTGTGGAAAAGCCAGCCCCACAGATATTTGAGAACGTGGTGGAGGGCATGGGGGTGCCTGCTCACGATATCTTATTCTTTGACGACAGTGAAGTGAACTGCCAAGCGGCTCGTCAGTGTGGCCTACAAGCCCTCATTGCCCCTGCTGGCAGCGAATGGTTTAAATATTTTGACGAATATGGCAAACTACACCTTCCATACATTCAAGCATAATGCCGATGCCGCGCAAGGCTATTGCGCAGCCATTGGTTTCTTCGACGGCGTACATCGTGGTCACCAATTCTTAATAGACCAAGTGAAGGCAGAGGCCGCCAAACGTGGGCTTCAGCCTATTGTTATCTCGTTTGAGGAACACCCTCGCTTGGCCCTTTCGGGAGCACGCTATTGGCCCGAACTGCTCACTACTAATGAGCAAAAACTGCAACTTTTGGCACAGACGGGACTGACAGGCTGCGCCATGCTCAACTTCAATCACGAGATGTCGATGCTCACCTCGCGTGAGTTTATGGAGCTGATACTCAAGAAGGAGTTGAACGTGAAGTGCTTACTCGTGGGCTATGACCACCACTTCGGTTCTGACCTCTCAGCCGGCTTTAAGGACTACGTGCGCTATGGACGCGAGTTGGGCATAGAAGTGTTGCGCGAACGTCCCTTTATGGCCGAAGACGAGTTGCGCGTGAGTTCTTCAGCTGCGCGCCGTTTCCTAACGGGGGGTAATGTAGAAATGGCACGTACCTGTTTAGGTCGGCCCTACGTACTGGAAGGCACGGTGGTAGAAGGCCATCATGCTGGTACGCTTATGGGTTATCCTACGGCCAATCTGCGTCCCGAATGCGAAGAGCAGCTCATTCCTGGCCGTGGCGTGTATGCCGTGCGCGTGGAGGTAGGTGGTTTCACCTACAAAGCCATGCTCAACATCGGTTGGCGTCCCACGCTCGACAATGGCACTGACCAAACCATAGAGGCCCACCTACTCGACTACGAAGGGGGTGCACTTTATGGTCAACATATTAAGATAGCCTTCTACCGCCGCATTCGCGACGAGCGCCGTTTCAGCAGCATCGAAGCCTTGCAGAAGCAGTTGGCCTTAGATGCTGATAAGGTGAGAGAAGTCTTGTAAATGTGCAAATGTGAGAATGTGCAAATGTGCAAATGGTCTCCTTTGTACGCGCAATTTAAGTATATGTACTTTTACATTCACGTATTCTCACTCCTATTTGTGCATTAACTAAGCTATTCACAAACGCAGCAAAAAGAGGCGACAATTTGCACATTTGCACATTCTCACATTTGCACATTCACCAAGCATTTGCACATTAACTAAGCATTTGCACATTAACTATATGACCGCAATCGTAGTATTTATATTATTTATCGTCATGCAATTTGTAGCAGGATTGGGCGCTTTGTTATTCTCCAATCTTGACAAATTAGGCACAGACTATCCGATGGATCAACTCAGTGTGAGTCCTGTGGCTACGGGCATTAGCCTCTTGGTAGCCGAAGGCATATTAGCACTGGGCTTGTGGCTATGGTACTATCGCTTTGAAGGGCGCGTACGCAGCAAGGCCGAGACGCGGCCCGAACTGTTGAGCATCTTTAAGTTTCGTCCGCTCAAGCGCGACGTGCAGCAGCGTCCCGTCACTGTGTTTAATATTATTTACACCACTTGTTGTTGCTTGATTATCGCCTCTGGCGTGAGCGATGCCTTGACCCACCTCCACATCACCGCTCCCAACACGGTCAACTTCGAAGGCATGATGCATAACCCTTTGTGCTTACTCCTCTTATGCTTCGTAGGCCCCTTGTGCGAAGAGTTAGTGTTCCGCGTAGGCGTAGTACGTTCGCTCTATCGTCACAATGTGCCTGGTTGGGCCGCCGCAGCCATTGGTGCTTTGGCCTTTGCCTTGGTGCATGGCAACTTAGCACAAGGCATCCCCGCCTTTATCATAGGCTTTATATTAGGCATCGCCTATTTGCGCACGGGCGATTTGCGTCTCTGCTTGCCCATGCACATTGCTAACAATGCCTTTGCCGTGTACTGCACCCTCTTCGCAGCTCCCGACGTGTTGAGTTGGCCAAGGATAGTCTTCTACACGCTCTTTGCCAGCTGCTGCTTATATACCAATTTATATAATAGCAAAGAATAGTTTTACGTTTGAAGGTTATGAGCTTATAAAGTTAGTTTTGTTGATTATCAACGTGATGTAACTTTATAACCTTATAACCTCCTAACGACCAAACTCCAAACCGAAAATATTAATGCATATAGGAACTCTTGACCTCGGTCCCCGCCCCGTAGTGTTAGCTCCCATGGAGGACGTCACCGACATTGGCTTTCGCTTGCTCTGTCGTCGCTTGGGTGCCTCAATGGTATACTCCGAATTTGTAGCAGCCGACGCTTTGGTGCGCATGGTAAATAAGTCGCTTGAAAAACTCACCGTGTGCGATGCCGAACGCCCTGTGGCTATTCAGATATATGGCAAAGACCCCATAGCCGTACGTGATGCGGCACAAATCGTTGTAGAACGTGCCCACCCCGACGTGCTCGACATCAACTTTGGCTGTCCTGTAAAGCGCGTGGCAGGTAAGGGTGCGGGCGCAGGATTGTTGCAAGATGTGCCTCGAATGTTGGAGATAACGCGTGCCGTAGTCAATGCTGTCGACGTGCCCGTAACAGCCAAGACGCGTTTGGGCTGGGACGCGGAACATAAGATCATCGTCCCTTTGGCCGAACAACTGCAAGACTGTGGCATTCAAGCCTTGACCATTCATGGCCGCACACGTGCACAAATGTATACGGGCGAGGCCGATTGGAAGCTCATTGGCGAGGTGAAGCGCAACCCACGTATGCACATTCCTATTATAGGCAATGGCGACATCACCTCGGCTGAAGGTGCCGTGCGTGCCTTCAACGACTATGGCGTTGATGCCGTCATGGTAGGTCGTGCCACCTTTGGCCGTCCGTGGATATTTAAGGAACTGCACGATGCCCTTCATGAAGGCGACCACAGTGTAGACCACGTTATTCCGAGCCAATACGCCCCAATGACACCCGACTGGATGCTCGATGTGTTGAAAGAGCAAGTACGCCAAAGCGTAGAACGCATTGACGAGTACCGTGGCATTCTCCATGTGCGTCGTCACTTAGCAGCCACTCCTTTATTTAAAGGACTCCCTAACTTTCGACAGACGCGCATCAACATGCTCCGTGCCGATACCGTAGCCGAACTCTTCGACATCATGGAGTCAACACGCGAATTGATACGGAATAATTAGCTATTTAGTTGACGAGTTAACAGGTTGACGAGTTAACAAGTAAGTTACCCTAAAAGAAAAAGCTTACTTGTCAACTCGTCAACTTAAAAATAATAGATAGAAAATGTCAAGGATTATATTATCATTGCTATGCCTATTGATGTCCATGCAGGCTTTTGCCTTGCGCACCGATAGCATTATGCCTGAAGACTCGGTCGTCGTCGACACCCTTGCCGACGCGACTGAAAGCCTTGACCCACTGCCCGTGCGACTGCAGAAGCTGCTTGACAACGACATCTTCGAACGCACGCAAGTGGGCATTTATATATACGATCTTACGGCCGATAGCCTTGTGTTCACGCATAATGAGCGTCAGTGTATGCGTCCTGCCTCCAACGAAAAACTCATGACAGCTATCGTAGCCTTACACGACTTGGGCGTAAACTATCAGTTCCGCACGCGCTTGTATGCCGACCCACTGCCAACAGATAGCGATAGCATCTATACGGGCCACGTCTACATACGCGCTGGTTACGACCCACTGTTCGACGGCGATGACCTCCACGCCTTTGCAGATTCGCTCAAGGCGCGAGGCATAACCCACATCACTTCGCCCATTCGGCTCGACCTCAGCTTTAAGGACGATAAGCGCTTAGGGTGGGGCTGGTGTTGGGACGACGATGAGGTGCCACTTATGCCACTCCTCTTCCGCAACAAAGACACCTTTGTTGACAACCTGCGTCGCATCTTCCGCAAAGAGAATATTACGTGGGACGGCACCACCGACGTAGCCACCACACCCTCCGATGCCACCTTGCTCTGCACGCGCTCACACACTATCGACCAAGTGCTCTTGCCTATGATGAAGGAGAGCAACAATTCTATGGCCGAAGCTTTGTTCTATCAAATTGCGGCACAAGGTGGCCGAAAAGGGGCTGGACGCAAACAGGCCGTGGTGCATTACAACGACCTCATTCGCCACATAGGCCTTGATGCTTCGCACTACCAAATAGCCGACGGCTCTGGACTTTCGCTCTACAACTACCTTACGCCCGAACTTTTAGGTCGCATGTTGCGCTTTGCTTATAACGACGACGACATCTATCGCCACCTCGACCCTTCGCTGCCCATTGCAGGCCAAGACGGATCGCTGCGCAAACGCCTACGTGGCTCTTCGGCTGCTGGCAACGTACATGCTAAGACGGGTACTGTCGAGGGCGTAAGTACGCTCTCAGGTTACTGCCGTGCCGCCAATGGCAATATGCTTTGCTTTAGCATTATGAACCAAGGCATTCGCCATACTGCTACGGGGCGCAACTTTCAAGACCGCGTTTGTCGTGCGCTGACGAAGTAGAGGATTATGAGTTTAATTCATAGGCTTTAAGACGGTTTCGGGAGTATCTGGTCAAACGGACGATATGACAAGTGCTCTGCTTAAGAAGGGAAAAGAAATCAACGAAGAACAACAGAAATCCAATAATGAGGATAGCGGAGGAGATAATACGAATCAATCCTCTTCCGAAAGTAATGAAGAATCGGAATTTGTTGATAGCAAGGGAGAAATTAGTATCCACCCTTACGTCGTTGGGGCTTGAAGCAGTTTACGAGCAAGGAAGCCACAGTAAAGGCAATTCCGACCCCCACCACACCTGTCCACCCGTAATGCTGCCAAGACAGACCAGAAACGAATGTACCGGCAGAACCACCCAAAAAGTAAATGGTCATATAAACGGTATTGATACGATTGATGGCAGATGCGTCAAGGGCGACTACGCTGGTCTGATTCGACAAATGGATGCATTGCATACCGGCATCAATCAGCAAGATAGCAATTATTATCCACAAATAGCTGTCACTCCCCCAAAATGCCAATATCCATGCAGCCAACACTACGCATCCTCCGGCAATAGAGAAGAACCTCGCACCGTACTTTTGGACGTAGCCGCTGATGAAAACCACGGTGGATGCACCTGCCAGTCCACACAAACCGAGTGCTCCGATAATGTCGTCACTAGCAAAAAAAGGTTCCTGTTTCATCCGAAAAGCAAGGCAACTCCACAAAGCGAAGAACGAGCCATAAGCCAATGCCGCCCTCAGCGATGCGATACGCAAGTAGGGGTATTGGGAGAGCAGGCGCAACAAAGATTTCATCAACCCTGCATAATTTTCTCGAGAACAGGTAGACAGCGCGGGTAGCATATTGTGAATCATCAGGAAGCATCCGAGCATAAACAAGCAAGCTACAAAATAGACGGAACGCCATCCCCATACGTCAGCCAGAACGCCACTGAATACTCGTGAACCAAGAATGCCTATGAGCAGGCAAGATTGTATAATCCCTACGTTGCGCACCTTGTGCGCAGGGAGTGAATAGTAAGATACTAACGGAATGAAAAATTGCGGCATAACTGAAGATGCGCCGGCAAGCAATGATGCACCCCACACCCAATAGATGTTCGGGGCAAGGGCTATGGCAAGCAAGGCGCACGAAGATATGATATAATTGGTCAATATCAGCTTCTTTCGTGAGACCAAGTCACCAAGCGGGATGACAAACACAAGTCCGGTCACATAGCCTATCTGTGTCAATGTCGCTACCATGCTAGCAGAAAAGTCGTTTATCGCGAAATCTTTTGCCATGCTACCCAACAAAGGTTGGTTGTAGTAGCAGTTGGCAACGGAAAGTCCGGTAGCAACTGCCATCAGAGCCAGCAGAGGTACCGAAATGCCTTGGTTCTCTCTTAATTCATACTTCATTTGTCGCCTCCTTTCAGTATGACACGACTTTCAATCCTATCAAGGATGCAATGAGCGTGAAGAGGAAGAAAAGCCGGATGGGAGTGGCAGATTCCTTGAAAACGAATATCCCAATCAAAACCGTACCAACCGCTCCGATTCCCGTCCAAATGGCGTACGCAGTTCCCAAAGGCAAAGTCTGTACCGCTTTGGCAAGCAAAACCATGCTCAGTACGGTAGAGGCAAGGAAACCGCTTCCCCACAAATAAAATTCAATTCCTGATGCCGCTCTCGCTTTCCCTAAACAGAATGTGAGGCTCACCTCAAACAATCCTGCTAATAATAAGATTATCCAATTCATACCTATGATTTATTAAATTCGGGCGCAAAAATAAATAAGCAATCCCTAATAGCTTTTTGCATATGGCAAAAACAGACTTTTCATTTGACAAAAAAACATCTGTTTATTCTCGTTTCCGTATGCTATTTTATAATCTTACACACTAACAACAGCAATGAACTATGGATATAAAGGAAATCATCAACCAAAGATATGCCATGCCGGAAGCATCTTTGGACAGGTTGCAACAATGCCTGACGGAAGTCTCATATCCCAAAGGATTCCGAGTATTGGAATGCGGCAAGGTGGAGAATGACATCTTTTTCATTAAACAAGGCATTGTCCGTGCCTATACTTCGGTAGATGGGAAAGAAATTACTTTTTGGGTCGGCAAAGAGGGAGCGACCCTTGTTTCTATGAAAGGCTATGTAAATGACGAACCGGGATATGAAACAATGGAATTGATGGAAGATTCCGTCTTATATGTATTGAAAAGGAAAAAACTGAAAGAGTTGTTTTCAGAAGACTTGCACATCGCCAATTGGGGACGGCGTTATGCGGAGATGGAGCTGCTTGCCACTGAGGAACGGCTGATTTCTATGTTGTCCGCTATTGCTTCGGAACGGTATAAGGAACTATTGGAGAAAGAACCAGATTTGTTACAGCGATTGCCGCTGGGAAGTATCGCCTCCTATTTAGGCGTAACGCAGGCAAGTCTGAGCCAGATTAGGGCAAAAATCACACGGCCGTAATACTGGTCGATAAACTCTGGGAACGAACCTGCTGTAAATTGGAACTTTTTTCCAACTGCTGGGGATGAAATACATATTCGGCTGCGGCTCAGCAATTCAAGCAAGCTTGATTGCATTCGCCTTGCACGATGATTCAGCCCGCCCTTGCTAAATTCGAAACTTGAGTTTGTTACAATTCCTAAGCGCATTAGTATTGAGGAAATCTATGGTAGAACTCTTAGTAAGTTTGTCAAATCGGTGAAACATATAAATAACAGCCTTCACAGAATCCTCTACAAAATGTTTCAGAACGCCTAAATAGGCATTTGTACTTACGTATATTTTACCAATGGTGCTTTTTGCCTTCATGTTTCATTTTTATATTTCAATCCGTTGATAATCAATGCTTTCAACGGCTGAAACATACGATTTTTATGTTTCATTTTTAGTTTCAATGTTTTCTCTAAAAAAGGAATTAGGAATAGCCAAAGTAATATGCAAACCTCCAGTATTAGTCCCCAAAACCGCACA
>ENA-UEOL01000089-UEOL01000089.1-human-gut-metagenome-genome-assembly--contig:-NODE-89-length-61665-cov-116.134490_pt1 | contig 61665 bp, 50 predicted proteins | sample MGYA00242884_ERZ507884 | MGnify/ENA primary metagenome ERZ507884 (study PRJEB26167, sample SAMN06115417) | human gut metagenome | host: Homo sapiens | place: China:Chongqing | collected 2015-03-06... | reverse complement strand
ACCCGCGGCAGCAGCAGAATGCTTTGAATATCTACAACATGCTGCTGCCGCGGGTTACAAACCCGCCCCCCAATTAGACTGATAAATTGCAGTTTATTTAAATGTTATACAAAAAGCGCATCTCAATGCTACATTGCAATGAGATGCGCTTTATTTATTTAATGCGTTTTGTTACGCATAGAAGTGATTACTCTTGAGGGAGAGACCAGTCTTCCTTCGTCTTACGAATGTAAGAAGCGTAGCGACGCTGAGCAGCACGCTTCGTTTCGTCGTAAAGCTCTTGAGCCTGTTCGGGCAATGCCTTCTTCAATGAGAGGAAGCGAACTTCGTGGTCGAGGTAGTCTTGGAACTTATCCCAATCTGGCTCCTTAGAGTCGAGTGTGAAGGGGTTCTTGCCTTGGTCAGCGAGTTCGGGGTTGAAACGCCACAAGTGCCAGTAACCACAAGCTACGGCACGAGCCTCTTCAGCTTGGCTACGACCCATACCGCCCTTAATCTTCAAACCGTGGTTGATACAAGGAGCATAAGCGATGATGAGTGAAGGACCGTGGTAAGCCTCAGCTTCCTTCATAGCCTTCAAGCACTGAGCTTGGTCAGCACCCATAGCTACTTGAGCTACGTAGATGTAACCGTATGTAGCCTGCATCAAACCGAGGTCCTTCTTTGTTACGCGCTTACCTGCAGCAGCGAACTGTGCGATAGCACCGACAGGAGTAGCCTTTGAAGCCTGACCACCGGTGTTAGAGTAAACCTCTGTATCGAGTACGAGAATGTTAACGTCTTCACCGCTTGCGAGTACGTGGTCGAGACCGCCGTAACCGATGTCGTAAGAAGCACCGTCACCACCGATGATCCACTGGCTACGCTTCGTGAGGAAGTGGCTCAACTCAGCGAGTTGCTTGCAACTTTCGCAACCCTTCTCAGCACCAGCCTTAATCATAGGTTCGAGCTTCTCAGCGGCTGCGCGACTTGCTACTGCATCGTCTTGACCGTCAATCCATTCTTGAGCAGCTGCCTTGTATTCTGCAGGAGCTTCTTCGGTAGCGATAACGTCTTGCAACAACTTCTGAATGCGTGCACGCATCTTCTTGTTAGCAAGGATCATACCCATACCAAACTCGCAGAAGTCTTCGAACAATGAGTTAGCCCATGCAGGACCTTGACCCTTTTCGTTCGTAGTATAAGGAGTTGAGGGGATAGAACCAGAGTAGATTGAAGAACAACCTGTAGCGTTAGCTATCATCTGACGATCACCAAAGAGTTGGCTAACGAGCTTAACGTAAGGAGTCTCACCACAACCAGAGCAAGCACCTGAGAACTCAAACAACGGAGTTGCGAACTGAGAGTTCTTGGGGTTGAGTTTCACGTCAACCAAGTGTTGCTTGCTAGTCACCTTAGTAGCGCAGTAAGTCCAGTTGTCAGCTTCAGCCTCTTGACCTGCGAGGGGTACCATTTCGAGTGCCTTGTTACCCTTCAAACCAGGACATACGTCAACACAGTTGCCGCAACCGAGGCAGTCCATAACGTCAACTTGCTGTACGAAGTGCATACCCTTCATGGCAGCAGGTGCCTTCATCTCAATAGTCTCACCCTTGAAGCCAGCGAGTTCGTCGTCAGTGAGTACGAACGGACGGATAGCAGCGTGAGGACATACGAAGTCACACTTGTTACACTGGATACAGTTCTCCTTGTGCCATACAGGAACGAAAGCAGCTACGCCACGCTTCTCGTAAGCGGCAGTGCCTTGGTGCCAAGTACCATCTTCTGATACCTTGAAGGCGCTAACGGGAAGGAGGTCACCATTCTGTGCGTTGATAGGACGTACCATGTCAGAGATGAAAGCGGGTTCATCACGTACAATCTTCTCGTCCTCTGGGAGTGTAGCCCATGCAGGATCAACAGCGAGTTGCTTGTATTCACCACCACGGTCAACGGCCTGGTAGTTCTTATCAACGATATCCTGACCCTTCTTGCTGTATGACTTAACGATGAACTTCTTCATCTGCTCTACGGCCAAATCAACAGGGATAACACCTGTGATGCGGAAGAAGGCTGACTGGAGAATGGTGTTGGTACGGTTGCCAAGGCCAATCTCTTGAGCGATCTTAGTAGCGTTGATGTAGTAAACGGTGATGTTGTGTTCAGCGAAGTAGCGCTTTACGTTGTTGGGCAAGTTCTTAGCCAACTCATCACCTTCCCAAATGGTGTTCAACAAGAAAGTACCATTATCGCGGAGACCACGGAGCACGTCATACATGTGGAGATAAGCCTGTACGTGGCATGCTACGAAGTTAGGTGTCTTAATCTGGTAAGTTGAGCGAATGGGGTGATCGCCGAAGCGGAGGTGAGAGCAAGTGAAACCACCTGACTTCTTAGAGTCGTAAGAGAAGTATGCTTGGCAATACTTATCCGTGTTGTCACCAATGATCTTGATAGAGTTCTTATTAGCACCTACAGTACCGTCAGCACCGAGACCATAGAACTTAGCTTCGAAGATACCTTCTCCACCGAGTGCCATTTCCTTCTCTAAGGGAAGAGAGTGGAAGGTAACGTCGTCGACGATACCGAGTGTGAAGTGATCCTTAGGTTCGGGCAATGCGAGATTGTCGTACACTGAGATAATCATTGTAGGCGTAGTATCGCAAGAGCCTAAGCCGTAGCGGCCACCCACGATGAGGGGACGATCTTCAACGTCGTAGAAGGCATCCTTAACGTCAAGGTAAAGAGGTTCACCGTTAGCACCAGGTTCCTTTGTACGGTCGAGTACGGCAATCTTCTTACAAGTCTTGGGCACTGCAGCGAGCAAGTGCTTAACAGAGAAGGGACGATAGAGGTGAACGCTTACCATACCTACCTTCTCGCCCTTAGCGTTGAGGTAGTCGATAGCTTCGCGAGCAGCCTCGGTTACAGAACCCATGCAGATGATTACGCGCTCAGCATCATCAGCACCATAGTAGCTGAAGAGCTTGTATTCACGACCTGTAATCTTGCTGATTTCGGCCATGTATTTCTCAACGACTGCGGGTACTGAGTCGTAGTAAGGATTGCATACTTCGCGGTGAGCGAAGAAAGTTTCGGGGTTTTCAGCCATACCACGAGCTACGGGGTGCTCAGGAGTGAGGGCACGGCTACGGAACTCTGCTACCTTATCCATAGGAACGAGCGGACGAATGTCCTCTTGATCCATTACTTCGATCTTCTGATACTCGTGTGAAGTACGGAAGCCGTCGAAGAAGTTGATGAAAGGTACGCGAGTCTCAAGGGCTGTGAGGTGAGCTACGGCAGAGAGGTCCATAACTTCCTGTACAGAGCCTTCGCACAACATAGCGAAACCTGTTTGGCGGCAAGCCATTACGTCAGAGTGGTCGCCGAAGATACAGAGAGAGTGAGAAGCTAAAGTACGAGCTGATACGTGGAATACGCAGGGGAGCAATTCACCTGCAATCTTATACATATTAGGTATCATCAGGAGCAAGCCCTGAGATGCTGTAAAGGTAGTGGTGAGCGCACCAGCTTGCAAAGAGCCGTGTACTGCACCAGCAGCACCACCTTCACTTTGCATTTCTTGCACTTTTACTGTATCACCGAAGAGGTTGATACGTCCTTGTGCAGACCATTCGTCAACGTGCTCAGCCATAGGTGATGACGGAGTGATGGGGTAGATGGCAGCAACCTCAGAAAACATGTACGCAATGTGCGCAGCAGCTTGGTTACCGTCACAAGTAATAAACTTCTTGTTTGCCATAATTGTAATTTTGCCTTGCAAAATTACAATAATGTGCAAATGTGAGAATGTGCAAATGTGCAAATGAATTAATGCTTTAATAGCTCAATTGCGAATGTGCAAATGTGCAAATATGCAAATGTGCAAATGTGCAAATGAATTAATGCTTTAATAGCTCAATTGCGAATGTGCGAATATGCGAATGTGCAAATGAATTAATGCACAAACATTCTCATGTTACACTTATTGTAATTTTACAATGTCAATATATTAAATAGAAATTGTTATGTTTACTTTTATTCAAAAAGGAGCGTTCGTCCGTATGTGCGTAGTGTGAATTATCTTTCCTATAACACGAATAATCGCTTCAAGTTGCTCTTCAAATACTACATCATATTCATAGCCTTCGGAAAATTTGCAAATCTTCAGCCAATATTCGGTTTCATGTGCTTCCTTTTGCGCAATCTTCATCTTATGAATGAAATCTGATGCACTTTCACTACTTTGTGCTTCAGCAACATTCGCTCCTATTGACGTTGCACTGCGACTTAGCTGATTGGCTATAGAGTATCGATGTAGAGCTGTCAACTTATCACAATAGCGTTGTATTAAAATTCCGAACTCAAACGATAAGTCTACTATTACATTACCCGTTCTACGTACAATCGCCATATTTTTACATCAAAAGGATTTAACAGACAATGATTATTTGCATTTAATGTATTACGCATACAAATTCCGTTCTATTAAAGCATCAAATCATTCTCACATTTGCACATTCACACATTTGCACATTCTCTCTGGCTATTTGGCTTTTTGTATTGACGCAGCGCGTCAATACAAAAAGCCAAATAGCCAGAGAGGAATTTCGTTCTCCCGCCCTACGTCTGTATTATATTTGACGTAGATAGTATCGGCAGTTGTGCGAACACGACGAGATTTGTCGCACACACAGATGTTGGTCGTATTGTTGATGCGGAACATACCTAAGCGCTTGCCTTTATTAACTGTATGGTGACGCCATAGGCAGTTGACAAAGTACGTTTCCATAATCGTTTGCTCCGTCATGCAGTTTTCGTAAAGTGCATACATCAAGTTGGCATCGTGTAGGTAGATAGCAGCCGGCTTCTTGGGGAATGTTTCGCCCTCATGGTGTACCATATTAATAAGGCGTGTCTCCTCCAAGTATTTCAGGTAGTTCATCACCGTAGCACGTGAAGTACCAATCTCTTGTGCCAACTTACTTACGTTGGGTGATGAAGGGTCGCCAATGGCCAAGAGGTAAAGCAACTTCTTGATGCGTGAGAGGTACTTTAGCTCTATCTGCTTGTTGAGCAAGAGGTCTACCTCTATCATATTATTCATCGCCTTGAGCAAGGCTTCGATGAAGTTATGATTTTCAAGGAAGAAGGGGTAATAGCCGTGTTGCAGATAATCTTGGAAGTAGTGCCAAGGCTGCACTTTCGGCAGTATCGTCTTCAAGATTTGGTCGTGGTCGGCCAAAAGTTGGTCGAACGTATAAGCATCAAACTCTTGGTTGGTTTGCAAATTGATGTATTCGCGGAACGAAAAGCCATGGAGTACGTACACACGACTAATAGAAGCCAACTCTGAAGTGTCCTCTTCCTCATCAGCATTTACCGAAGTTGTAGTATAGACTATGCGGAGGTAAGGGTATTTATGATAACACTCACACAATTGTTCGCGCCACTCTGGGAGCTTAAAGGCTTGGTCGATGAGCAATACTTGTCCGCCCTCGGCCATGAAGCGCCCAGCAAAGTCGACAATACCATGTGCTTGAAAGTAAAAGCTATTGAGATTGATGTATAGGCACTGATGAAGGCGTACGTCAAAGTTCTCTTTGGCGTACTGCAGAAGGAAGGAGGTGCGTCCCACACCTCGCGGTCCCTTGATGCCAATCATGCGGTAGCTCCAATCGATAGTGTCCATCAACGAGCGACGCACGGGAGCATTGAAGTGCTCCATTAAGTATGCGTGTGACTTGAAAAACGTCTCCATTTGTAATTTGGTTTCTGTAAATTCAAGGCAAAGGTACAAAGTTGTATCGAAACTTGCAAAGCTTACTTTGCATTTTTTTGAACAACAAATTCGTTGAAGGAAAATGAATAAACATCAACAAATCATTAACGAAATAAAACTAATGAAATAATTAATGACAACTACATGATAATTAATGAAAAAATTAACGAAATAATTAATGGATAATTACATGATAATTAATGTTTAAAACAAAGCGCGAAGCGCGCCTAAACTTAAACGTTAACCATTTATGTTACGCGCTTCGCGCTTTGTTTTAAACATTAATTATCATGTAATTATCCATTAATTATTTCATTAATTTTCTCGTTAATTATTTCGTTAATTTTTCTTCGTTAATGTTCATTCTTGTCGCTTTACTGTTTCCGCTCGATTTCGCTCAGTTCCTCCATCTTCTTCATTTCGAGGAACTCGTAAATGCCACAGAGGTGTTCACGTACGCGTCCTCCTCCAAATTCATAGACGCGGCTCACTAAGCCGTCAAGGAAGTCGCGGTCGTGGCTTACGCAGATGAGCGTACCATCAAAGTCGTTGAGGGCTTGTTTTAGTACGTCTTTGGTCTTGAGGTCAAGGTGGTTGGTCGGTTCGTCCAATATCAAGAGGTTGACAGGTTCGAGCAATAGTTTGAGCAAGGCCAAACGCGTACGTTCACCGCCTGAGAGCACCTTTACCTTCTTCGTGCTGGCTTCACCGCCAAACATAAAGGCACCCAACAGGTCGCGTATCTTGTTGCGCACCTCGCCCTTTGCTACGTCGTCAATCGTTTGAAATACAGTCAATTCGCCATCCAAGAGCGAAGCTTGATTTTGTGCAAAGTAACCTATCTGTACGTTGTGTCCCAAGGTGAGAGTGCCCTCATGTTCGAGTTGTCCCATGATACACTTTACCATGGTCGACTTACCCTCACCGTTACGTCCGACGAAGGCCACCTTATCGCCACGCTTAATGGTGAAGGTGGCATCCTTAAATATCTGTTTACCGTCAAAGGCCTTGCCTACGCCATCAGCCGTGACGGGATACTGTCCACTGCGCGGAGCGGGCGGAAACTTAAGGCGAAGAGCAGAGGTATCCATTTCGTCCACTTCAATCAGTTCTAACTTTTCGAGCATCTTTACGCGGCTTTGCACTTGGAAGGTCTTTGAGTACGTTCCCTTAAAGCGTTCGATAAAGTCCTTGGTCTCTTGTATCATCTTTTGTTGCTCCTCGTACTGCTTCATTTGTTGTTCACGGCGTTCAGCGCGCAGTTGTAGATAGTGCGAGTAGTTTACTTTATAGTCATAGATGCGTCCCATTGTCACTTCAATGGTGCGTGTCGTGATATTATCCACAAACTTACGGTCGTGACTAATAACGACTACCGCCTTCCCGTTAGAGATAAGGAAGTTTTCGAGCCAACCAATTGATTCAATGTCGAGGTGGTTGGTAGGCTCATCGAGCAAGAGTACGTCAGGATTTTGCAACAACATCTTGGCCAGTTCGATGCGCATACGCCAACCGCCCGAGAACTCACTGGTCTGACGATTGAAGTCGGAGCGTTCGAAGCCCAAGCCAAGTAGTGTCTTTTCAACGTCTTCTTCGAAGTGGGTCATGTCGATAGCATAGAACTTTTCGCTGAGTGTAGCGACCTCTTCAATCAAAGCCATGTATTCATCGCTTTCATAATCCGTGCGCTCGGCCAACTGCTTATTCAAGTCATCAAGGTGTGCCTGCATCTCGTGCAAGTGGGCAAAGGCTTGACTCGTTTCTTCAAACACGGTGCGGCCGTCTTCTGTCATGAGGTGCTGTGGCAGGTAAGCGATCACAGTATCCTTAGGGGCCGATACTGCACCACGGCTTGGCTTGCGCACGCCAGCTAAGATTTTTAGCAAGGTGCTCTTTCCCGCACCATTTTTGCCCATTAGGGCTATGCGGTCGTTATCGTTAATTACGAATGAAACATCACTAAAGAGGGTGGTGCCGCCAAATTCTACGGCAAGTCCATCGACTGATACCATTTATATAAAGAAGTTTTGTATGTTTGAACAGAATTAATAAAGTGTGTGTTATGTATGTTCTCGCGCTAAGCGACTATAAGCAAACTGAAGTTTCGGATTCAGCCCGCCCTTGTTAAATCCGAAACTTCAGTAAGCAAATATTCAAAGCAAGCTGCTTCCGACGCGAGGACGCGTCGTCCCCAGGTTAGCTTGCGTTCTTATTTCACTTCTACGTAGCTGGCTAAGCGTTTTGCCTTGTCGCGCACAGCGTCAAGGTCGGCATCAAGAGGTGCGTTACAAACGACCACTCCCATGCGACGATTCTTGCGTGTGGCAGGTTTGCCAAAGATGCGAATATCGGCGTCTTCTTCACACGTCTTTTCAATACCCGTGTATTGAGGTTGCTCGTTGCTTTCGATGGGGGAAAGGATAACGGCACTTGCTCCGATGCGCATTTGCTTAACGCATGGAATGGGTAAGCCCAACACTGCACGCAAGTGCAATTCGAATTCATTAAAGTTTTGCGTTCCTGCCAACGTTACCATACCCGTGTCGTGTGGACGTGGTGAGAGTTCAGAGAAGTAAACACCGTCTTTGTGGCTTAGGAAGAATTCGACGCCCCAGATGCCAGCCCCCGTAAGTGCATGTGTCACTTTGTCGGCCATGCGTTGCGCCTCGGCCAAGTGTTCGGGAGCAATGTGAGCGGGTTGGAAACTTTCACGATAGTCACCACCCTTTTGTACGTGGCCAATGGGGGGACAGAAGAGCGTGGGACCATTCTTTTGGGTAACAGTGAGCAAGGTAATTTCGCTATCAAAGTGGATAAACTCTTCGATGATTACTTCGTGAATGTCGCCACGACTGCCGCCCATAGCGTATTCCCAAGCATGTTGTAAGTCGTCAGCCGTCTTTACCAACGATTGACCCTTGCCTGATGACGACATCAAAGGCTTTACAACGCAAGGGAAGCCAATTTCCTTTGAATGATTTACCAACTCGTCGTAAGACTTAGCATAGAAGTATTTAGCCGTCTTTAGACCTAACTCTTTGGCCGCTAAGTCACGAATGGCCTTGCGATTCATTGTAATGTTTACGGCACGAGCTGAGGGGACAACTTGGATGCCCTCTTGCTCAAACTCATAGAGGCGTTCGGTACGAATTGCTTCAATTTCAGGCACAATAAGATCGGGGTGGTGCTTTTCTACAACACGTTCGAGGGCCTCACCATCAAGCATTGAAAAAACTTCATATTCGTCTGCTACCTGCATAGCTGGAGCACCAGCATAAGCGTCACAAGCAATGACATGTTGCCCTAAGCGTTGAGCAGCAATAGTAAACTCTTTGCCCAGTTCGCCTGAACCGAGAAGCAAAATCTTTTTCATCGTAAAAAAATATTGTGGAAATAGTATAGGGCAAAGTTACGCTTTTTTACTACAATCTGAAAGGCAGAACCCAAAAAGTTAGCACTCTGATGGGACATGTGGAAAAAATTGTCTTAAAAACAAAATAAACTCTTCGACAGATTGCAGTTCATCGTCCTCTACAAAATGTTTCAGAACGCCCTAAATAGGCATTTAAGCTTACGTATATTTTACCTTTGATGTTTTCATGTTTCATGTTTCATTTTTATGTTTCATCTTATTGATTATCAACGCATTCAAGAGATGAAACATACGATTTTTATGTTTCATTTTTAGTTTCAATGTTTCACTTCAAAAAAACACTGTGGGAGCGATTCAAAAACACTGTGGGAGAGATTTAAAAACACTGTGGGAGCGATTCAAAAACACTGAGGGAGCGATGAAACGCTCCCTCAGTGTTTTAAAAAATGAAACATGAAACTTAAAATGAAACATGAAACTAAAAATGAAACATTGAATCCGTATGTTTCATCTCTTGAATGCGTTGATAATCAATAAGTTGAAACATAAAAATGAAACATGAAAGATAAATCAAAGGTTTTGAAAACGTATAGAGATAAGCTGCAATTTGTCTACCTAATTGGGGGGGGCGCGACCTCACCTGGGGGCGACGCGTCCCCGCGTCGGCATTGCCAACTTGGGGTTCGATACCCCAAATTGGCAATACTTGAATTAGTGATATTCATGTATTTGTTAGTCAAGGCATCGAGCCTTGACTAACAAATGCCGACGCGGGGACGCGTCGCCCCCAGGTGAGGACGTGCCCCCCCCCCAATTAGGCAGACAAACTATTGCATTACTTCATATAATCGGGCAAAGGCTCTTTTACGGCCTCATCATATAGTGACCCTAAAAGCTGATGCAGTAAAGGAAGCAAGTATTTGCGCAGTACCTTCTCGTTCAGCTGATGCTCTGCCTCAATGCGTTCGGCATGATGATAGTATTTCATAAACGTATTGTAAGTGTTTATGGGATTAACTAACGTATCATTTATGCCAAAGAGCCCATAGCAAAGGTCTTTATCGTCGGAAGTGATACCGTCAAACTGCTTACGCTCCATTTGATTAAAGTGCTTCAACGTATCGGCCGTCACACGGAAGGTCTTCGCACTATCCTTTCGTCCATTCAACCATTTGTGTTCACCCGTGTGGAGCACTTTGCTCATTGTCGACATACGGAATGCTGGATTAACACAAACGCGTAAATGACCATGCATCTGTTGTGCATACATACCGCCCATACTGGTACCTACTATCACGTCAGGCTGCTCAGCCTCTACCAAATCCTTTAAAAAAGGCAAGGCCTCTTCAGGGTCAACAGGTATGTCGGGAGCTATCACTTCAGCCGAAGGCAGCATCTTACGCAACAACTGCACCGTGCCTGAGGCTCCTGACGAAGCAAAACCATGAAAATAGATCAGTTTCATATTTTGATGTTTTAATGTTTGAAGCTTTTAGATTATGAAGTTATCAAAAGCCACACAAACTTAATCCTTCTTTAAACAATATTCCAATATCGTATCAATGCCACGTTGATAATCGTCTGACACGATGTCGAGCTTTACATCGGGGTCAATGCCCATTTCGGTGAGTTGCTGATTGCGATCATACATGGGGCAAGCTGAGAAGCGAATGCTCCAACCATTGGGTAGTTCAGCCGAGAAAGGCATACCTGCTCCCCCACCCGTTCGGTCGCCGACGATGGTTACTTGAGGCAATCCCTTGAGAAACATGACAAAGCTATTGGCTGCACTATAAGTACGTCGATTGGTCAATACATACACCTCACGCTGCCAGCGCAATCCCACAAAGGGTTTCATGCGAATGGGTTCAGCAGCCGAGAAAGCATCATGCGCCGTCCCCGTCTTGTGACACATATACCCCACCACAGTCTCTTCATTAATAAAGAGCGAAGCTAACTTCTCCGCAGCTGTAAGCATGCCGCCTCCATTGCTGCGCACGTCGATGACCAAGCGATCACACGTGGCCAAGTAGCGCATCATCTCTTGCAGGTTGCCATCGCCAAAGTTGTACTCAAAGGTAGTGCAGCGCACATAGCCTACGTTATTCTTCAGTATGCGATACTTCAGTCCTCCCGCTTGCTGGTAGTCTTCTGCTCGTCCTAAGTAAATGCGTTCTAACGAGTCGCTTTGATTCATCGGATAATCGTCAAACCACCGACCGTAACGGCTCACATTGTGTGCAGCGGATAGATTGACATGACCGTCGCGCAACTCATAAGTCATATTAGAGAGCACTTCAAAGAGTTGCTTATTGTTCATCGCCTCTGATATGCGCGGCCGATACGTGTCACGCACCTTATTCCAATCTAAGCCATAAATTTCTTTTTTATAATCAAAGAAGCAATAATGCTCGTCTAACACGCGCCAAAGGCTATCAAAGTTGCCTAAGCGATTATTGTCCTCCACCTCTTGCGTGACACAAGCTGTGAGGCTAAACAAGGCGACTATTATATGTGGTATTAAGCGTAAAAATCCTTTCATAATCGCTTCAAATTACGTACATACCCTATCATCAATGCGTTGCGCCATGCATGGCGTTTGAGTCCTCCCAATTGGCTCTGACGAATGTCGGCTTGATACCCCACGCTGATGTGGCTACGCTTAATAGGTAGGACTACGTGCAACTGCGCACGCCCCGTTGGGCAATTGCCTAAGTGGGTAAAGTGTATAATGCCTGCGCTATGTCCTAACGAGAATATCTCGTAATAGCTCTGACCATATTCGGGCGAGAACTGCACGCCCACCAGCTGCCCGTCAAGTTGTAAACGCACTGTGGCCTTTCTCTTAAAGAATGCGAAGTAATACTCTGCTATGCCCGAAGCCAACAAAGCCGTTCCCAATCGGGCTTGGGCTGGATTATTAGAATTACGAGTATTGTAGGTAAATCCTCCCGATAATTCCATTAGTCCACCTGCTGCCAAGCGCCAATGGGGAGAGGGACGCCAATTATAATGCCACCCTCCTGAGAAGCTAAGTTCGGCATCCATGTATTTGCCGTCATCGGTGGGCGATTGTGCATAGGCATAATGTCCGCCATACTGACCGCTCACCGTAACGTGGCGTTTGCCCCAATGTGCCAAACGCTCCGTGTGGTAATCAAAAGCGAAGTCTGTACCCTTATAAGTAAGAGGCGACAAATAGGTGTCTAACAGACTTACGCCACCTACGCCCCACTCCGTCAAGGTAGTTTTAATATGTTGATGAGCACTGTCGGCAGTCAAGGTGAAGGGGACGCTTTGCGCCTTGACTTCGCTAAAGGCCAAGGCGCAAAACAAGAGTTGACATATTATTTTAAGTCGTTTGCTTGAAGTCATGTAATGCTTCTACTTTTTCAGTCCTTTATAAGCTAAAAAGCCCACAACGACCACTGCAAGTGCTAAGAGCACATAGCCTATTTCGTGACTATAGCGTGTTGCCAAAGCATAAACGTCAGCCGTAGTCTTTACGTCACTGTAACGGAAGATACCCCAACCGATGAGTGCCAATACACTATTCCATACGCCTGCGCCTAACGTGGTATAAAGCAAGAACTTGTCTATTCGCATACCTGCCAATCCAGCAGGAATACTTATAAGCTGACGCACAGCAGGCACCAAACGGCCAAAGAAGGTAGAGGCTGCACCATGGTCACGGAAGAACGTTTCTGCTTTTTCTACCTTTTCACGATCAATCAAACACATGTGGCCGATACGGCTATCGGCAAAGCGATAAATAATCGGACGGCCTAACCACTTAGCTAAATAATAATTGAGAAGTCCTCCTAAGTCGGCTCCTAACGTGGCAAACACTACTACGAGCACAATGTTCATACCACTCGTGGGATCCATTGCTCTCCAAGCTGCTGGTGGTACAACCACTTCTGACGGGAAAGGAATAAATGAACTCTCAATGGCCATAAAGAGGGTGACCACCCAATAGCTAAGGTGTTCGAGTACCCATGTAATTGCTGCTTCCATATTTTTATTTTTATTTTGGTAGCAAAGGTACACCTATTATTCTTTTCATACAACATTTATATTCCCCAAAAACGTATCACAAGGAGAAGAATTACAATTAGGCAGATATTTATCCCCCTCTAACACAAGATAACTGCCTACCTAACGCGTGTGCGTTGGATAGGCAGTTATCTATTTCCTTCTTTAAGTAGAAGAAGTTAGTCTTCCTCTACGGTGTCCCATTCGTCAGCCCAACCGCGCTCATCAGAGAGCTGCTCTTTGTCGGACACTTCATCGTGTAAACCACTTACACCCAAAATCTGCGACTCCATCTGCAAGCGAATAGTGCTTGCTTGCGGAGTTATATAAGTCTTTTTCATATAGAGATTTATTCTAAATTCGTTATTCTTACTTTACCAATACTTTCTGACCATTCATGATGTAAACGCCCTTGGCTGCGCCATTCAAACTATTGATACGACGGCCGTTGAGGTCGTAGATAAAGTTTGATTGAGTAGCAGACTTAACAGTGGTGTTAATACCTGTTGTTACACCATGAGCGAGGTCTGCAAGAGAGAAACCACGGCTTTGGCTGAGTAACGTCTCACTATTGAGTGCAAGGTATGCTTTGTGAGCGCCATTGGTAAAGGCTGCACCATTTTCGCTGCCCCAATAGAAACCAAGGTTGTTACCCTCGTTGTTATATGAAAGCTTGTAGTACTTCACATTTATTCCGTCAACGTAGGTCATTTCTGCCTTGTCTGAACCATGAAGTTTATTGTTGTCAGGTGTCAATTCTGTTGATTCAGCTACAAGTGTATAGTACTTATTAGCTGCACCTTCTACTACCAAGGCTGTCTTAGCAGGAACAACAGCACCAGCAGCGTAGGCTTCGTTCATAACAAGTGAAGTGCCTTCATTGCCCGTAATGGTATAACCCTTTACGCCCTCAGGCATGGTATAAGCCTTTGAAGAATAATAGGTGCCATAACCAGCTTCAGTAATCTTAAAGCTACCTACACCAGAGTAGGTTGAGAGTTCGAGGTCGTCGACACGGACATTATCTCTACGATAACTATTCTTCAATGTAATAGTAAGAGAGGTTGCACCTTCTTTCAAGGCCATTATGAGTTTCTGAACATAAGGCTTCTCTGAACCCTCTACTTCACTTGAAAGAATTACAGCATTATCTGCTGACATAGTAAAATTTTCACTTATCTTTTGATTTGTTTTGAATGTGAACATCAAGCCCTCGTTTGCACCTTTAAGGTCATTGATGGTTATAGCAAGAGAACCTCCACCCTTAGCAATCAATAATTCAGGAGATTTACCACCTGCAGACATCGCACCTGTATAAATTTTTGTGCCAGTTCCATTACAGACATACGTTGCATTAGTTCCCTTTGTTGGTTGTATACCATTGCTAAACCCACTCCAATCTTCCGACCAAATAACAATAGGAGCATCACCTTGTTCGGTATAAGTATAAGTAGCAGAAGCGATGGGACTATATTCATAAGTAGTACCATTCGCAGCATACGATACGGCTTTCAAAGTAGTAGTAGCAGAGATTTGGATAGGTTCGGTATATTTTTTTTGGGCATTATTCTCCCAACTGGGGTCAGTACCATCAAGTGTATAGAGAATACCCTCTGCAGCAGTAGCTTCTTTAGAAAGGCTTACTGTGAAAGGAGCAGTAAAGGTCTTTGTTGCTTCGCTGATAGTAGGAGCAGGAAGTTCCAATTTATATTCTTTGGTAACGACATTGCTCTCTTCTTCCTTGCTTGATACGGCAATGGCCTTTACCGTAGTAGAGTGCGTAATGCTAATAGGAGTTTCGTAGAGTTCACCAACCCCATTCTTGTAAGAAGGAGTCGTTCCGTCAGTAGTGTACATAATCATCGCTGCATCACTACCTGCTGAAAGTTTAAGCTCGAACTTATCAGAGAATGACTTTGAGTCTTCACTGAATGTGGGAGCAGCGACTGAAGACGTAGAAGCAAAGGTTACTTCAATGGTTTTGATTTTGTAGTGGCCCTTAGTATTAGGGTTTGTAAAAGTAACTGATTGCGTTTGTTTTTTTGCATCAGCAGTCCAAGTATTAGATTTTGCAGAATAAGAGCCTGAAGACAATTTATAACCTGTATCAGTAGAGGGTTTATCACTTCCACTATAGGTAAATACGACTTTAGAGATTATCTTAGTTGAGCTACTAATAGTCATCTTATTACCACCATAAATACGCACAGCAGATCCAGAATCGTAATATTTAGCACCAACAAAAGCAATCGAAAAGTCTTTGCCCTTATAAGAGGTAACAACATCAGCATTGCCATACCTTTGATCGGCAAACACGACCTTTTCGGTTGTCTGTGCCCAAGTTTCTACCCCCCCAACTATTGCCATTAGGCAAATGACGAGGAGCGTTTTGAGAGAAAGTAATTTTGTTCTCATAAAGCTATAAAGTTTTTTAGTTAAATACACTGCAAAGGTAGATAGATATTTAAAGAATTACAACTTATAAAGCAGAAAGAGAGCAAATAAAAGGTAAAAAGGGAAAGTTTTTACTTACTTTATGTAAAATAGCCCACCGCTATAGGCTTAAATCATTACATTTGTTGCAACAACAATAAAAAAATTACAAAATTATGACAAAGCAAGAACTCATGCAACGTGCTATTGACTTGGCCGTTGAGAATGTGCGCAATGGGGGTGGCCCCTTTGGTGCAGTGATAGCTCGTGGAGGTGAGATTGTAGCGGAGGGCGTTAATCGCGTCACTTCACAACACGACCCTACAGCCCATGCAGAAGTGCAGGCTATTCGTAAGGCATGTAGCGAACTCAATACATTCGACCTCACAGGCCTTGACATCTATGCTTCATGCGAGCCTTGCCCAATGTGTCTCGGTGCTATCTATTGGGCGCACCTCGACCACCTTTACTTTGCTGGCACAAAGGACGATGCTGCCCGCATCGGTTTTGATGACGCCTTTATATATAAGGAACTTCCCCTCCCCATTCACGAGCGGAAACTCCCCACTGAGGCGATGATGAACGCTGAAGCACAAGCCCCCTTCGTAGCTTGGCAGGGAAAGGACGATAAGGTGGAGTACTAACACTTATTATCTGCCTAATTGGGGGGCGGGGTTTTAACCCGCCCCCCAATTAGGGCTGTTTATCGGCGTATCAGCGCTGAGAGAATGTACATCTGCATCATTGACACGGCACGAACGTTCTCGCCACCATTAGGAATGATAATGTCAGCATACTGCTTAGTAGGTTCGATAAACTCATCGTGCATGGGCTTGAGCACATTGCGATACTTGTCAATCAACATCTCAAGCGGATGGCCACGTTCGGCTATATCGCGCTCAATCACGCGCAATAAACGTTCGTCGGGTTCAGCATCGACAAATATCTTGAGGTCCATGAGGTCGCGCAACTGCTTGTCGTAAAGCGCCATGATTCCCTCTACGATGATTACATCGTGCGGCTCGACGTGTATAGTCTCTTGCTGACGCGTACAAGTGATATAAGAATAAGTCGGCTGCTCAATCGCATGGCCATTGCGCAACTCCTCTATTTGGTGAGCCAAGAGCGGCCACTCAAAGGCATCAGGGTGGTCGAAGTTGGTCTTCTTACGCAACTCTTCTGGCACGTCCCACTGTGCATTATAATATGAATCTTGCGGAATGACGGCCACGGTGTTGTCGGGCAAAGTGTTGACAATCTTATTCACTACCGTCGTCTTACCCGAACCTGTGCCGCCCGCTATACCTATAATTAACATATTATTCTGTTTTTCGTTTTATTTAAATAAGGGGACAGTCCTTATCAGGATTGTCCCCCCAATTGATTCTCATAAAAGGAGAGAAGAATTAATATTCCTCTTTTGTTGGATTATCCTCGCTTTCAACATCGGCTTCTGCTACCGTTTCAGCCTCAGCGGCCTCTTCTGCATTTTCGGTTTCAGTAGTATTTTCCTCTTCGGTTGTTTCAGCCGTTGCGGGGGTTTCTTCTTGTGCTTTTTCCTCTTCTTCCACCTTATCATCAGCCTCTGCCTGTTGTGCTGTCGTTGATTCTCCATAGGGAGCATGATAGCGTTCGGGGTGGAGCATCATGTCATGCAGATTGTGCAGCTGACGGTTATAGGGTGAAAGTTTTAGGCCTTCTTCGCAAATTTCCAAGGCTTCTTCGCCACGTCCTATCTTGTTGAGCGCAATGGCCTTCTGCCATAGATAGAACACTCGACGTGAGAGGATTTCGTTTACTTGGGGAATGCTTAGCAATTCATCAACAGATGCTAAGAATTTATCATAATCTTGAATCGGCAAGTAATAATTCAACGCCAAAAATTGCTTCGTAGTCAAATTGCTTGACAACAAGTGTTGATGGGTACTAAAGAAGTCGGCCGCCTTTTGGCGTACACTCTCTTTCTCTTCCTCATTAGTAGCTTGCTTAAAGCATGATACGTAGAGTGTGAGCAAGTCCTTCACACAGCTTTCGGGCTTTTCGTTAGCTTCAAGTGCCTTGAGATAAGTCTCTTCCGCCAGCGCATAGTCCTTATTTAATAAGGATTTTTTAGCTTGTACATAAAGCAAGCAAGGATTATAGGGTTCAATATCACCACGCTGGTGTTCCCCTCCTACCGTAGGCAATACAGACTCAACATCTCCCAACAACTGCTTGGCATCAGCATTGTCAGGGTCAACTTGAAGGATGTGCTCTAACAAGCCCTTTGAAACGACATATTGGTGGGAGTCGAAGCTATCCTCTGCCAGGGTGTACACATCGTTAATGCTGTGAGGCAGGTGAATGCAAGTAGCTATGCGACCTTGGTTATTTTGACCAATAGTGTAAACGACCTTTGTGCCCTTATAAAGGCGGTTAAATAGTTCGGGGTCAACAATCTGTTGTACATAGAAGTAAAGATCAGAGTCGGACGCATAGTCATGAATAAAGCCGTAACGCTTCAAGGTGTTGAAGTAAGTGATACGACCTGTAGCACGCACATAGGGCGGACGGTGTTCGAAAGTATTATAGTTTTGTTGCCTACCCTCATTTTCGTTCTCATTGTTGCTGTAATTATTATCGGTATTATCAGCAGCGGTAGTGGTGCCTCCTTCGTTCTTGAAATAACGACGACGGCCATAATTAGGATCGATGCTGGCAAGGTCGATGTGTCCTACTACTTTGGGTTCGACCACGGGAGCTGCCCCCGTGAGAGAGTCAGCCGACTCTACCTCTTTATCTTCACCCAACACGTCGCGCAGCGTAGTGGCTGTTGAGGACTGTTCTTCTTCATTATAGTCATCTTCTTCGTAGTTCTCGTTGTACTCAGCAGAGTCGTCAGCAAGTACGCCTGAATCGTGTAAGGAATCATAAACAGGAGCCTTCACGGCACGACCGCCGTTAGCAGGCACCATCTTAACAGGACTCTCAGCACGGAAGCTACGAATATCGTTAGCTGCAATGCCACAGATTTGGCCATTCGATTGTAGTAAGACAATGTACTGGCCTGTTACATACTCAATTTGTCCGGTGACAATACCTTCACTACAAGTGATTTCAATTGTGTCACCTACCTGATAGTTGGTTTTGATAAATGTTAGCATAATGTTTACTTCTATTATTTGCACATTACTGAAATTTTGCTGACAATGGAGTAACAAACTGATCAGACATCGTTTACATCAGTTCTTTCATTATCATAAGAATTTCATTAACGTGCAATACATATAAAAATCCTTGCAAATATAGTATTTTTTAAATAGAAATATATGTTAACATCTACTTTTTTTGAGAATGCAGAAGAAATGGCGCTCTGAAGAGCAAAAGCATTGCATTTCAAAAGAAATTTGTACATTTGCAACCGCTATAGGGTGCAATGATTTACAAAAAAGTGGGTCGTTGCTCCCCCTTAACTTATGTATCTATACAAACTGCATATATGACAATAGACGTAAATCCGCAAGCTTCGTTCTCACTTATTGCCGACTTTGACGGCAATATGGACGAATTGATGCACACTCCTTTTGACACGACACTACCTGCAATAGCACTGCGCAACATGATGCTCTTCCCCGGTGTGGTAGGTTCTGTTGCGGTCAACCGCACGATGAGCCTAAAGGTGGTCAACCAATCGCTCAAGAAGGGAAGCCTCATCGCCGTGTTGGCTCAGAAGAACGCTCATGTGGACGAACCCGAACGTAAGGACTTCTATGACGAGGGCGTAGTGGCACGCGTTATGCGCACCATCGACCTGCCCAACCCCATGGGAGGCAAGAGCTGCATGGCTATACTCCAAACGTATGGTCCTCTTAAATTGGAAAAGATTACGCGTCGTAAACCTACGATGCGCGTTGAGGTGTCGCCCATAGAGGAGGTGATTTACGATAAAGACGATGAGCAATTTAAGGCCGTGGCCGATGCTTGCCGCGACGGCATGGTGAACTTCTTACAGTTGAACGACGGCCCACGCTCGGAGGAGGCTACGTTTGCGGTCAATAACATTTCGCACCCCGTATTCCTTGTCAACTTTATTTGCTCTAATATGCAGTTGACACAAGACGATCGCTACAAGTTGTTCCAAATACACGATGTGCGCGAGCGCGCTATGCACTTATTGCAGATTATCAACCGCGAAGTCCAGTTTGCGCAGATTAAGCACGATATTCAAAGCCAAACGCGTCGCGACCTTGACCAGCAACAGCGTGAATACTTCCTTCACCAACAGATGAAGAATATTCAGAGCGAGTTGGGCGAGGACGGCAACAACGACGCTACGGAACTGGAGGATAAGGCTTCAAAACTATACATGCCGACCAAAGTGGCCGAAACGTTCAAGCGCGAGGTGGAGAAGTTTAAGCGCATCAACCCGCAGTCGCCTGACTATAATATGCAGTTGAACTACCTGCAAACGATCGTCTCACTGCCGTGGGGCATCGATACGAAGGACAACCTCAACATTAAGAATGCTGAACGCGTATTAGACCGCGACCACTATGGCATGGAGAAAGTGAAGGAACGCATTTTAGAACACTTGGCTACTCTGCGTTTCCGTCGCACTGAGAAAGCCCCCATACTCTGTTTGGTAGGCCCTCCGGGAGTGGGCAAGACTTCGCTCGGCCGCAGCATCGCCGAGGCTTTAGGACGCAAGTATGTGCGCATCTCATTAGGTGGTGTACACGACGAGGCCGAAATTCGTGGTCACCGTCGCACCTACATCGGTGCTATGCCTGGCCGTATCATTAAAGGTATCATGAAGGCCGAGACGTGCAACCCCTTGTTTGTGCTCGATGAGGTGGACAAGGTGTCAGAGAATAATTACAATGGCGACCCTCATAGTGCCTTGCTCGAAGTATTAGACCCTGAGCAGAACAATGCCTTCCACGACAACTTTATTGACCTCGACTTCGACCTCTCGAAAGTGTTCTTCATTGCCACGGCCAATAGCTTGCAGACCATTCCCCGTCCCCTACTCGACCGCATGGAGATAATCGACGTAGAAGGCTACCTCACGGAAGAGAAGAAAGAGATAGCACGCCGCCACCTCATACCCAAAGAACAAAAGGAATTTGACTTTGGCGAGGACGGCAAACTGAAGTTTACGCCGGCTGCGATTGAATACGTAATCGAGAAGTACACACGCGAGAGCGGTGTGCGCCAACTTGAGAAGCAGTTTGACAAGATATTCCGTAAGGTGGCTTATCTCACCTCTACAAGCGATGACGGCCGCATGCCCTACGCTGGCCAAAGTATTAAGCCGGCTGATATCGAGACGTTGCTCGGTAAACCTATCTTCAGCCGCGATAAATATCAAGGCAATAAGTATGCGGGCGTCGTTACAGGCTTGGCTTGGACGGCCGTGGGCGGCGAGATACTCTTTATCGAGACCAGCGTGAGCCGCAGTAAGGGACCGAAGTTGACACTAACGGGTAACCTCGGCGACGTGATGAAAGAGAGTGCCGTGTTGGCCTTAGAATATATTAAGGCGCATGCCGACAAGCTCCATATCGATTATCGCGTGTTCGACCATTGGGGGGTTCACATTCACGTGCCCGAAGGAGCGACACCGAAGGACGGTCCTTCAGCGGGTATCACGATTGCCACTTCGATTGCCTCTGCCTTGACGCAACGTCGCGTGCGCGACCACATAGCCATGACGGGGGAGATTACGCTGCGTGGCCGCGTATTGCCCGTAGGAGGTATTAAGGAGAAGATATTGGCCGCTAAGCGTGCTGGCATTACGGACATCATGATATCGGAAGAGAACCACAAGGACGTTGACGAGATTAACGAACGTTACGTCGATGGCCTTACCTTCCACTTCGTCAACGATGTGCAAGACGTATTGCGCTTTGCCTTATTGGACGAGAAGGTGGATAATGCGATCGAGCTCACCATACCTAACGACACGACCAACAACGATGCGCCCTCTCAACCCGAAACGGACAAGAAGGTGGCCGTAAGATTGTTGAAAGAAAAGTAAAGTGAATGTGCAAATGTGCAAATGGGAAAATGTGCAAATGATTTAATGTATAACATACCGATTTGGACATTGTAAACAAAGGCATCCATTCGCACATTCGCACATTCGCACATTTGCACATTTCCTAAGCATTCGCACATTCCCCAAGCATTCGCACATTTGCACATTCACACATTCGCACATTTTTTCCCCCATGACCTACGAATTACAACATACCGATGGCAGTGCCCGCGCTGGCTTAATCACGACTGACCACGGACAAATACATACGCCTATCTTTATGCCCGTTGGCACATTGGGCAGCGTAAAGGGTGTTCACCTACGCGAAATCAAAGACGACATCAATGCCGAAATCATATTGGGCAATACTTACCACCTCTACTTACGTCCTGGACTTGACATTCTGGAGCGCGCAGGTGGTTTGCATAAATTCAATGGCTTTGATCGCCCCATGCTGACCGATAGCGGTGGCTTTCAAGTATTCTCACTCTCTGGCATACGCAAACTGAGCGAAGAGGGGTGTGAGTTTCGCTCCCACATCGACGGTAGCAAACACTTCTTCTCGCCCGAACGCGTAATGGACATTGAGCGCACCATTGGGGCCGATATCATGATGGCCTTTGACGAATGTCCTCCCGGCACAGCCGACTATGCCTACGCTCGCAAGAGTTTGGACTTAACGCACGGTTGGATGAAGCGTTGTTGGAAGCGCTTTCACGAGACGGAACCGAAGTATGGCTATAAGCAAGCACTCTTCCCTATCGTTCAGGGGTGCGTCTATAAAGACTTGCGCCAAGAGAGTGCCAAGTTTATGAGCGACTTTGGCGCAGAAGGGTATGCCATTGGCGGATTGGCCGTGGGCGAACCTGCTGAGAAGATGTACGAGATGATTGAGGTGGTAAATGACATTCTACCCACCGACCGCCCTCGCTACCTCATGGGCGTTGGCACTCCTGTCAACATTCTCGAAGGCATTGAACGCGGTGTGGACATGTTTGACTGTGTGATGCCTACACGCAACGGACGTAACGCTTGCCTCTTTACGGCTGAAGGCATTATCAATATGCGCAATGCGAAGTGGGCTGACTGCTTTGAGCCGGTCGACCCCATGGCGCACTGCTTTGCCGATGTGCAATACACCAAGGCTTACCTCCACCACTTGTTTAAGGCCAAAGAGTTATTGGCCATGCAAATAGCCTCTATCCACAACCTTTCGTTCTACCTCTGGCTGGTACGCGAAGCCCGTAAGCAAATCCTTGCCAATAACTTTGGCCCTTGGAAACGCGAAATGGTCGTTAAACTGAGCCGTAAGTTGTGATTTTCTTTAGTTGACGAGTTGACAAGTCAACAAAACAAGTCTTCATAATAGATGTCAAAAAAGTTATTGTCGAAAATACGTAGCTACTTGTTCAAGCCGCTACATCGCTCTTCTAAGAACGATGCGGAGCAAGCGATAGCCCCCACAAGCAGCAAGTCCCAAAGCAGCCGAGGCCGCAAGCCTCTGCTCGGACGTTTGGACCGCTACATCATGCTGAAGTTTATCAGCACTTATATCTTCCTACTGGCTATCATTATCATTATCGCCGTTATCTTCGACTATAATGAAAACATTGACAAACTCACGCAGAGCCATGCTTCGGGCATAAAGATAGCGCAATATTATTGCAACTTCGTGCCTTACTTCCTAAACCTCTTCAGCCCACTCTTTATCTTTATTGCCGTTATCTTCTTCACCTCTAAGTTGGCCGACAAGAGTGAGATTATAGCGATGAAGAGTACAGGTATGAGTTTTCGTCGTCTGCTGCGCCCCTATATGGTCACAGCCGCACTCATTGCTTCATGTACCTTTCTCTTAGGTGCATACGTCATACCGAAGAGCAACGTAGAGCGCGTCAATTTCCGTAATAAATACATCAAGAAGCGTACTGACATCACCTCTATTGACAACATTCAGATGCAGGTGGATACGGGCGTTGTAGCCTATATCACTCACTTTGACAATACGACGAAGAGCGGCTACGGCTTCTCACTCGACAAGTTTGTTGAAAAGAAGCTGGTGTCGCATCTCACAGCACAAACCATACAATACGACACGCTGTCTGACCACCGCTTTTCGTGGACACTGCGTATGTACGACATTCGGACGATGAAGGGTATGCGCGAGGTGTTAGAACATGGCGAAAAGATTGACACGACCATTTTCATGGAACCCAAAGACTTCTTCTACGTGGTCAACCAACAAGAAACGCTCACCGTACCACAACTTCGCGAATTTATTGAACGACAGAAGATGCGTGGCGCACAGAACATGAGCATATTCGAGTTAGAATATTACAAACGCTTTGCTACTCCCTTTGCGGCCTTTATCCTGACGCTCATTGGCGTTTGCCTCTCAAGTCAAAAGCGCAAAGGAGGTATGGGTATCAGTTTGGGAGCAGGCTTAGCCCTAAGCTTTGCCTACATTCTATTCCAAACGGTATCATCATCGTTTGCCACCAACGCTGGCATGGAACCTTGGATTGCCGTATGGCTGCCTAATATTATCTTCGCATTCATTGCGTTTGGGCTATATATTAAAACTCCGAAATAGGAATAATGCAGGTCAATGTGCAAACGCATTATCAATGTGCAAATGTGAGAATGTGCAAATGGTCGCATTTTATTGCTGAGTTTTTTTCACATAAATCATTCGCACATTCGCCGATAGGTGTCAATTACATTATTACATCATCACTACAATGACTGAAAACGACTTAACAAATAATACTGCACAAACACAAGAAGATAAAGAGAAAGAAAAGAAAGTCACCGAAGTATTCTTCGAAGACCTCGACCTCTCTGACAACGTGTTGGACGCACTCTACGATATGCGCTTCGAGAAGTGTACGCCCGTACAAGCTAATTGCATTCCCCCAATACTTGAACACCATGACGTGTTGGGCGTAGCACAAACGGGGACGGGCAAGACGGCAGCTTATCTGTTGCCTTTGCTCACCTTGCTCGAACGCGACGAACACCCTGCCGACGCTGTGAACTGCTTAGTAATAGCTCCCACACGTGAGTTGGCACGACAAATCGACCAAGCCTTGCAGGGCTTTGCTTATTACACGAACGTGAATGCGGTAGCCGTATATGGTGGTAACGATGGTGTGCGCTACGAACAAGAACGTAAGTCGCTGCAAGCTGGAGCTGACATCGTATTGGCTACTCCTGGCCGATTGATTACTCACCTTCAATTAGGTACACTCGACTTGAGCCGCACTACTCACTTAGTACTCGACGAGGCCGACCGCATGCTTGACATGGGATTTGCCGACGACATTCTGACGATTGTAAAGCAGATGCCTGAGTCGCGCCAAACGATTCTCTTCTCGGCCACGATGCCTCCCAAGATAGCAGAGTTGGCTCGCAGCGTGATGCATGACCCTGTGGAGGTAGAGATTGCGGTTTCAAAACCTGCCGAAAACATTCAACAGAGTCTCTACATCTGTCACGAGGGTGACAAACCGCTCATTCTGAAGAAGGTGTTCAAGGAGCAACCGCCTCAGCGCGTTATTCTCTTTTGTTCGTCAAAGCAGAAGGTGAAGGAATTGGCCATTATCTTAAAGCGACAAGGCCTTAACGCTCGCGCCATGCACTCCGACCTCGAACAGGCGGAACGCGACGAGGTGATGAACCTATTCCGTGCCCACAAGATTGATCTCTTGGTGGCCACCGACATTGTGGCTCGCGGTATTGACATTGATGACATCACGATGGTGATCAACTACGATGCGCCTCACGATGCCGAAGACTATGTTCACCGCATTGGCCGCACCGCACGCGCTGGCCGCGAAGGCCGCGCCATTACGCTGATTGGCGAAAAGGACCTTTATGCGCTCTCTAACATTGAGCGCACCTTGAAGATTAAGATACCTCGTGCCGAACTGCCCGAAGGAGTTCGTCCGCCTCAAACTGAAGCACAACATGGTCGTGGGGGCCGTGGCCGCAATGGTCGTGGGGGCAACAACAATGGACGCAGAAGAAGCAATGGCAATAAAGAAGAGGGAAAGAAAGAGACGGACAACAAGAACCGCAACCAACAAGGTGGTGGTGGAGGTCGTGACAACCGTCAGCGCAATAGCCAACGCAACAATGGTAAGCCACACGGCAAGAGCGACAAGCGCCCTGCTAACAAACAACGCCCACCCAAAAGCGGAGCTGGACGCAAACCTGAATAATTTACGATAACTTTTTTTCAAAAAACACAATTTATCATGAATTATCCACGAATTATTCATAAATGTTTTATGGAATAATTCGTGGATAATTCATGATAATTTGTGTTCATAAAACGCGCAAAGCGCAAAATCATTTTTCGTTTTAAAGCTAATTCATGTACAAACTACTATTATCGTTTTGCTGTCTCTTCTCGTTCTTAAATGTTTTCGCCCAAAGTTTGACCCCCGCAACGCGCTTTCACGAAAAGGACAGTCCCTTTACTTTCTACAACAACAACCTCCTGAGTGGCTTTCTACAATCGACCTCGAACGACAACTTAGCCAACGGCTTTCTACAAATCCCCTTTGTGGGTGACCCCTTATTGGTCTACGTAGGTGAAAAGGACTCTACACAATTTATGGCCTACGCCTCTGGCTACACACTCCAGCAGCCCCGACCCAATACGTACAAAGTCGACTATACACGCTATGGCATTATGGCTAACTTACAGAACATGCCCGCCTATTGCGTTCAGCACTACACCTTTCCCGACACAACGGCCGATAAAGGCTTTTTGTTAGACATTGACAATGCGGGGGTTGGGCCACAGAATGAAGACATGAACGTCGTGTTTATTGACAAACGTACCATACGCGCCTACAAACGCAGCGAAAAGGCAGAGAGCGGTGTGCCCGACCTTTATTACGTAGCCCACTTCTCTCACCCTTTTACAAAGTGGAACGTTCGACGCGAAGTGGTACGCTTAGAGAATGGACAACGCGAAAGGCGCTGCAAGGCGGCCTTTATGTTTGAACTGCCCAAGTCTGAAGTGCTGACCGTCACGTCGGCCGTCTCGGCCGTTAGCACCGATGCTGCCTACGCTCTCGTACAAAGCAATGGTGCAAAAAAGCACTTTAGCGACAAGCGCCAACCCAAACCGAAGACGGACGACAGCCGCTTATTGGCACAAAATCGTCCTTCGCCTCAGCAACGCACCTCAACGACCAAGGCGCAACCCCACGCCACCGCTTCTACGGCTAAACCGACTAAGCCCACCACTGCTCCTCAAGAGCAGCGCATCGTAAGGCAGCCTTCGAGCAACGTCTACGCACCTACGAAGTGGCTTGAAATTGCTACTCGTGATGCTGAACTGCAAGCGGCCTTTACGGCTGCGCTCAAACAGTTGCAGCGACATCATCTAAAAGCCAAACAGGCCATTGATGCTTTATCCTTTATTGACGCTATCACGCCACTCTACCCTACTGGCGCTACAACTGACGCACAAGAGGCTGACTCCGTATTACGACAGACAGCACAAGCACTCTTTACTGGCCAACAAATGACAGACGCACAGGCCGCATGGTTTATCTTCAACGCCTTAGGATTTGTACCCGACGCCAACAATCGTTTCCGCCTTGTTCGTCCTCTCTTCAACGTAGCTACACTGCAATTGCCACGCACGCGCCGACTGATTATTCACACCAAGAATAATACGCCACGCAACTGCCACATCAAACAGGCGATTTTAATGCACCAGCCTCTTACGTCTGACACTACATTCTCACGCGAACAACTCATTAAAGGTGGCATTATGGAAATCAAGATGCAACCTTAATAGCAATGGTGGTGATATGGGGGGACGGCAGGTTTTCCTAATGGGGAGTGCGACGCGTCCCCACATCTGCAATGCCAAGATGAGGTTAAGAGCCTCACCTTGGCAATTTTTTTAGAATGACTCAGAAATGGTTTTATTAATAAGGCCTACCCCCCCGTTTACGCAAAACCCTTGCCTTTTACTTTGCACATTAATTCTTATTTGCTATTTTTGCAAGTACGTATAGCATTTGCACCATATAGTGCAATTTCTTTTAAAATGACATTTCGATGAAGATTAAACGCATATTTATCACCCTTTGTGCAGCCTGCGCCGTGAGCATGGCCAGTTTTGCACAAACGGCACGTCAAGTGCTTGACCAAACAGCCTCCAAACTAAAAAATAGTGGTGGCATTGAAGCTTCCTTCGAAGGCACACAGTTTAAAGGCACACACGAAACGGGTACGGCTAACGGCCACATTCAAGTGCAAGGTAATAAGTTTAAGATTGCTTCTAACGCACTGACCACATGGTTTGACGGCCGCACGCAATGGACACTGATGAACGGAAGTGATGAGGTGAACGTAAGTAACCCTACTGCTGCCGAACTGCAACAAGTCAATCCATACACGTTTATCAACCTTTACAAGAGCGGCTATAACCTCAAACTCGCCAACACAACTTACCACGGCAAGGCATGCCACGAGGTGCGTATGCAAGCACAAAAGCACACCAATGGCATTCAACTGGTCATTGCCGTTATTGACAAACATACGCAGTTGCCCTACTCCATTCGTATGAAGGACAACAAAGGCGAGTGGACGCGCATTCGCGTCAACGGTCTCCGCACTCACAGACATTGGGCCGACAGCAACTTTAAGTTTAACCAAAAGAATCACCCCGGCATCGAGGTGATTGACCTAAGATAAGATCTTGAGTTTAATGAGTTTATTAGTTTAATAAGTTAAATAAGCTTATAATCCTATTTTAACGCGTGCTTTCCAGCACGCGATGAAGTGAAGAAGCACTCATTCACCAACTCATAAACTTATTAACCCCATTAAACTCATTAAACTCATTAAACTCATAAACTCATTAAACTCATAAACTCCCCATACATGTCACAAATAGAACAATGCGTCATTCTTGGTTCAGGCCCTGCAGGCTACACCGCAGCTATTTACACAGCACGTGCTGGACTCAAACCTATCATTTATGAAGGACTGCAACCAGGCGGACAATTGACGATAACTACTGAAGTAGAGAACTTTCCCGGATTTGCCGAAGGCATAGATGCCAACGAACTCATGGACAGCATGCGCAAGCAAGCCGAACGCTTTGGCACAGAAATCCGTACCGCTACAGCCACTAAGGTTGACCTTTCGCAGTCACCTTACACGCTCTGGTTCGACGACGATACACAAATTCAGACCGAGACACTCGTTATCGCCACGGGAGCTTCTGCCAAATATCTGGGTCTCTCTGACGAGAAGAAATACCAAGGCATGGGCGTAAGCGCTTGTGCTACATGCGATGGCTTCTTCTATCGTAAGAAGACGGTAGCCGTAGTAGGAGGTGGCGACACCGCTTGCGAAGAGGCCACCTACTTGGCAGGACTCGCCAAGAAGGTTTACCTCATTGTGCGCAAACCCTTCTTGCGTGCCTCAAAGGCCATGCAAGACCGCGTATTTAGTAACGACAAGATTGAAGTCTTGTTCGAGACCAACACGGTAGGTCTCTTTGGCGAAGACGGTGTAGAAGGTGCTCATGTCATTTATCGCAAAGGCGAGGCCGACGAGCGTCAGTACGACATCGCTATTGATGGTTTCTTTTTAGCCATTGGCCACAAACCCAACAGCGACCTCTTCAAGCCTTGGGTCAAGACCGACGAGACAGGTTACATTATCACCGAAGGCGACTCTCCCCGCACAGGCATTCCTGGCGTTTACGCTGCCGGCGACGTAGCCGACCCTCACTACCGCCAAGCTATCACCGCAGCCGCCAGTGGCTGCAAAGCTGGCATCGAAGTTGACCGCTATCTGAAAGAAAAATAGTAAATGTGAGAATGCTTTGTTAATGTGCAAATGTGAGAATGTGCAAATGGTCGCCTTCGTACGCTATTAAAACATTCTTCAACCATTCGCACATTTGCACATTCTCACATTTGCACATTAACAAAGCATTCTCACATTCTCACATTCCCACATTTCCCTCCATGGAACGTCACCCCTTACAGCCCTTTCTTCCCCCAAACGCTCACATCTTGATGTTAGGCAGTTTTCCGCCACCTCGCAAACGCTGGTCGATAGACTTCTTCTATCCCAACATGCAGAACGATATGTGGCGCATCTTTGGCCTCATCTATTTCAACGACAAAGACCACTTCATCGATGTGCCCAACAAGCGATTTGACAAACCCAAGTTAAAAGCATTCCTAACCATGAGAGGCATTGCCTTGTACGACACGGCCTGCGCCGTCAACCGTCTACAAGACAATGCCTCTGACAAGTTTTTAGAAGTCGTTGAACACACCGACATTGACCACCTGCTCCGTCAGTTGCCCCAATGTCACGCCATAGTCACAACAGGCCAAAAAGCCACCGACACGCTCCGCGCCCACTTCAGCGTAGCCGAACCCAAAGTAGGCGAATACACCACCTTTGACTTCGAAGGCCGTCCTATGCGCCTCTATCGCATGCCCAGCAGCAGTCGCGCCTACCCCCTCAACATTCTCAAGAAAGCCGCTGTCTACCAACAAATGCTTCAACAAGAACAGTTGCTATAAGCAAGAAAGCGTGTCAAAATAAGATGAAGTCGAAGTTTATCTTTGAATAAGATAGGCTGCGGCTCGGCAATACAAAATGAAAGTTTTCAGACTTTCATTTTGCTTTGCACTTTTGATCATAAAACAATCTAATACTTGACCATTTACTATGACGCTTATTCCCTCCTCTACTCCTCCACTCCCCGATGCGATTGGACGCAGAATGCCTTTGCTAAAGTTTTTGCTACCTTTGGTAGGAGGCATCGCTTTGGCTTGGACGTGTAAGGACATGATCAATAGGTGGGAATGGCTGATTGCAGCACTGATTTTTACCCTCACAGCTATAGCAGCTATAGTGGGGAAACGAAAATGGAATGGTTGGACCTCAGCTATTGCAATGACGTTGGCTCTTATTTGCATAGCTGGCGCATGGAGCATGCAACGCTACAATGAGATTGTCACGCATTGGCCGCAAAACGAACAAGTATGGCTGGGACAAGTAGAACAGATTAAAAAGATAAAAGAGTCACACACCACGGTCATCGTCGAAATTAAAAGTGATAAGAAGCAATACAATCAAAAGCGCATTCAAGTAAGTCTGCAAGGAAACGAAACGCTCAAGTTGCAAAGCGGAATGAACATAGCCTTTAAAGCAAGAATTAATGAAAAGAATCGTCCTGGCAACCCTGGCGACTTCGACTACGCAACTTACCTTTTGCAACATGGACTAAGTGGAAGCGCTTACTGCCACACAGCGCAATGGCAAATACTTACAATACCTACTACTTCTAATTGGCACACAAGGTTTCTCCACCTGCGCCAAAAGCTTGTCAATCAATATGCGCAATACTTTCACGATACCGACCTTTCACTCTTAGCAGCACTCACTTTAGGCGACAAATCACTACTTACCACCGAGACGCAACAACTCTTTTCCGACACGGGAACAAGTCACGTTCTTGCGCTATCAGGACTCCACATTGGCATTCTTATCAGCCTTTTCAATCTATTGCTACTCAAACGATTGCGCTACGGCTGGAAACATGGAGCGGCCAACCTCTTCTTATTAGCAGCCCTTTGGGGCTTTGTCCTATTAGTAGGAGCCCCACTCTCGCTCTTACGCGCTGCACTGATGTTTTCATTCATGCAAGTAGCACAAAGTCTACAGCGTATCCACAGTCTTTCGCTCAACAATTTAGCCCTTGCAGCTCTTCTCCTACTCATCATCGATCCCTTTACTCTCTTCGACGTAGGTTTTCAACTCTCGTTCACGGCCGTGTTTTTCATCATCTCCTCCAATGACTATCTATGGCAGCGCCACCGCCTTCCGTTTTGGAAAGACGATATCTACCACTTTAACACACCACGAAGGGAGTTCTACACCGCCAAAGCCTATTTTCGTTACTTCACCCTCCCCTCATGGAAGTATCGTATCAAGAAGCACAGCTATAAATTCTTCCGTTCTGTTCTGATCCCCTTCATTTGCATCTCGCTCAGTGCACAATGGGGCACAGCGCCTTTGATACTACACTACTTCCACACGTTGGCTCCCTACGCATGGCTGGCCAACTTTATGGTAATACCTGCGGCCTATATACTACTTAGTGCCGCCCTATTGTTTTTACTATTACCCTTCTCTTTCACACAAGTGGCATTAGCCAAAGTGATAGAATGGACACTTCACTTGCTCACACAAGGGCTACAAGCCATATCGGAATGGCCTTTTGCTACTGAACGCGTCTACGCCACCTCCTTTACGCTTGTGTGTATATGGTTAGTACCCATTTTGCTTTTCTTCTTCTTTGAAAAGCGCAAGACACTTACGCGCAAAGCGCTTCTTATCAGTTCCGTAGCATTGCTGATAATCAGCATCGGAGCTGAAACGTTCTCAACATTGACTATTCGCCGAATCACGCCCCGCATTTGCGTTTACAAAGCAACGCACACCAGTTTGATACATTTCATACAATCTAATGCTATCTCTTACCTCCTATCGTCAACCACAGCGGACTCTACACGATTGCGCATGACACCTATTGAGCAAAACTTCTTCATGCCCAACCACATCGCCTCTCCTACACTCATCACACAAAGTCAGGCCAGTTATCCTACACTGCAACGCGCCAATGGATTATTCCTATTTCATCACAAACGCATTGTCTATCTAAACCTACCATTTGCACTAAATGCGATCGGCCCCATCGATTTGCTTATCGTAGCTAAAGGAAGTCCTACAAACGCTACACAGTGGCTTGCCAACACGAGCGTAAGACAAGTCGTACTCGACGGCTCTCTCACTTCACGTCAACGCAAAGTATGGACCAAGGCTTGTCGCGCTACCCACATACCATGCCATGATGTACTACAACAAGGTGCTTTCATTTGGACATTACCATAAAGGCGATTCCTAAAATTTGAGCTCCACAACGCATCGTGTGGGCAAACTCAGTTTAATAAACTGCAATTTGTCTGCCTAATTGGGGGGCGGGTTTGTAACCCGCGGCAGCAGCAAGCCTTGAATATCTACTTATAGTCGCTTAGCGCGAGAACATACATAACATACTTACTGAAGTTCGGATTTAGCAAGGGCGGACTGAATCATCGTGCAAGGCGAATGCAATCAAGCTTGCTTGAATTGCTGAGCCGCAGCCGATGATGTCAATAAAAGCCCTTGTTAAATCCGAAATTAAGATGAGCTTTTGCAACCACATGCCCACGAGATAAAAAAGTAGGTTACTTAGGATACTCATAATCCTTTTTTAGAGAAAACTTGAGTTAATATAGCGTTCTCCGCCTTTGCTGCGGCTTAGTTCGAGATTTTTTCCTTATCTAACAAATTTATAAGCTAACCGTACAACGACTTTCCGAAAAAATGATTACTTTTACTCATGGTTGTTTTATTTATTTAGTTGCTTAGAGGCGAAGGAGACAATCCAAGCATCGGTATTCTTCTTTGCAAGGACAAAGATTCGTCCGTTGTGGAATGGTCTTTGCGTGGTTAATGAAATGTCAATGTGTCTTTAAAAGCTGTTGTCCTTGTTTCGTTGTTTGAGATAGAACAGATACAATTTCTTTCCTATTTTGTCTTTACTGAAAGTACGCTCATGCTCAATCGGAATTGTGGATAAGCGCACCTTGGCAATGCCGTCCTTTATCTTCTCAAACTGTTCTGGCGTGATTTTGAATTGAGCCGTAGAACTGATTTCCGTTACGGGACAAACGATGTTGCCTATTAGTACACCTGCTGATTCTGAGCCATTGCTAATTAGTGAGCCTTGTAGCTTTATCACTTCGCCGTCAAAATTCTTGATGAGCATTGTTGACTCTTTCAAGAAAGTCAATCTGTCCGATTTCACTGTGGCAATGATATAGTAAACGGAATCCTGCCTTGTGACACTATATTTCATGCTGCAACCCTCTGCTGCCAATAGCTTGTAGGAGTAGCCAACAGTTTGTGCCCGGCTAACAAAGCAACAGAGCAAAACTACAAGCAGACATGTCAATCTAATCTTCATCTTCTGCCTCTTTTCCCTTTTGTAATTCAAAAAACTCTTTCTGCTCACGGATTTCTCGGCTCAACTCTTCTTCTGTAGGAAGATAAGTAAGATACTTAGCGGCAAAGAGCTGCTTGCTGTCTTTCAATATGGAATAACGTGCAAGATCTTTGCTAGTGTCAGAACACAGAACCAAACCGATAGTAGGATTATTGCCTTCCTCTTTCTTCAACTCGTCATACATTCTGACGTACATATCCATCTGTCCCACATCCTGATGAGTTATCTGCGTAGTCTTTAAATCAATAATGAGATAGGACTTTAGGATGATGTTGTAAAACACAAGATCGATATAGAAATCGCCCATGTCCGTCTTGATATGCTGTTGGCGAGCCACAAACGCATAGCCTTTGCCCAACTCCATGATAAAAGTCTGCAGATGATCGATAATGGCTGTTTCCAGTTTCGATTCACTATAGACAGGGTTCTGTGGTAATCCTAAGAACTCTGCTATCACAGGATTCTTGAGATAAGAGAATTTGTCTTTTTCGAAATCTGAAGTCAGCGAACGCATCTCGTAACTTACCTCCTTGCGCAGATGCTCAGGGGTTTGCAACAAACGATAATAGTATTGTGAGGAGATATTACGCTGCAAGGTACGGTAATCCCATTGCTCACGAGCCGCCTCCTTCAAATACCACAACCTTGCATCCGCATCTTTTACACGCAGTAAGCGTTCATAGTGAAGCCATGATAGGTTAGGATAGAATGGTATCGTAGATTCGTCAAGTGGTGCTTGACGAATTGGTTCGTCTGTGAGTTTGAATTGGTCAAGCATTGCTTGACCAATTTGTAAATTGCTGAACATCAGGTAAAAAGAGCGCATGTTCTTTATACTTGTCAGTCCGAATCCCCTGCCGTATTCTTCAGTAAGGGTTTGGGAGGCCAATTGTATGACATGTTTGCCATATTTCGCACGTTCCTTTCCATTTTGTTCCTGTGTCACGATACGCCAACCGATAAGCCAGTTGCGAACCACCAATAGATGGTCTGCACTGCGATAGGCTTGCCGACGTGCTTCACCAGCTAAATGCTTCAAGTCAGAGACAAAGTTTTTCTCTGGTTGAGTCAGCTTTTCTGTTATGTTTGTTAATGCAGATTTTTCCATACTCAAGTTTCGGATTTAGAGTTTGAGGCTGAGTTTATCGCATAAAAAAAAGGCTTTGAGTATTTCCGTATATCACTGAAAATGAGCAACTTAGATATGACATAAAAAACAAAACTCAAAGCTATGAGTAAAATTACAAAAATTCCGTCAGAGATTCGCAACTTTTTCAGTAAAAAACGTCGCAGTGCCGTTATAGACTCATTTACGCACCTACTTGAAAGTGTCAACTTGGACTGTCACTCCTTTATCCGTGGCACTAATCAATACTTCCCCACTTCGCTTCAAACTTACGTTTCTTCTCAGCCAATCTCTGCAAGAACTGTTGGTGGGCTTCACTATTGGGATTGATCGGACGATGCTGCATATCGCGCAGTATGGCACTGCGTTCGCGTGCATAAGTCGTAAGTTGCGGTGTAAAAGCCCAAACTGTGAACTGTTCCCACACATAATCAATGGCCTGCTCTGAAGGGTGGAGCATATCGGACGCATAAAAGCGATAGTCACGCAACTCATCGGTAATGATTTCGTAAGCAGGGAAATAACTTACGAAAGAGCCAAAATCTCTACACAGGCTATCAATCAGCAGTAGCAATCGTGATTTGCTCAACGCATTTTCATGCATACCATATTTTGCATAACGATAAGGACTTAGCGTAAAGACCACCTTTTGCTTAGGATAGTCACGATGATAGGCTGAAAGAAACGCTGTCCACTGTGCACACAATGTATTCCAATCTGCCACTTCTTCACGGAAGAGGCGCATCGGCTGCTTGTGACAGTTGGCCACGCAAGCATCACGATATTCGCCTTCGCGCAGACAATATACATGGTCGGTACTGAACGTGATGAATAGTGCATCGGCGCGCCGCACAAAATCCGCCGTGAGTTGCCATTCCTCACGCAACATCGTAGCTAATGCAGCACGCGACGAGGCCGTATATTTTGTAGCATAATCCCAATGTCGCCATTCGTCACTATCAAGTTGAAAAAAGCCCGCTTCGCTGAAAGGCTTTACTACATCATCAGCTAAATAAGTAGCCAACACATTACGTATGCTCACGGGATTATAAAGTGTACCATGCGGATTGATGCACACCTGATTGGAAGGTAAACACGCAGCCAATCGCTGTCCCACATGGTCGGCAAAGCACGAACCTATAAATAATACACGCGACTGCGGCAGGAGTTGTAAACTACTTTCAGGCAGTTCTACTGGGGTACGAAAATTCATAACACAACAAAATAAAAAACGCAACCAAACTGATAAAAGTTTGATTGCGCCAAATAAAAAAAGATTGTTGGGGTATCCGGACTCGAACCAGAAAAGGCAGGACCAGAATCTGCAGTGTTACCATTACACCATACCCCAAACACTAAAATTAATTATTCGCTCCCAAATCATAAGAGCAAACAAGCATTGAAAATCTCGTTGGGGTACCCGGATTCGAACCAGGAAAGGCAGGACCAGAATCTGCAGTGTTACCATTACACCATACCCCAAACTTGGGTGTAAACAAGAGAGCCTCTCTCGAATACGAGTGCAAAATTACGGCATTTTCTGAAAACTGCCAAATAAAACTAACTTTTTTTAATCACGCATATACAAGGAAACTGCAATCTCTATACGTTTGCAAAAACTTTGTTTTATCTTTCATGTTTCATTTTTCTTTGTAATAAGATGAATATCAACTATTTAGAAAAATGAAACATAACACTTTCATGTTTCATTTTAAGTTTCATGTTTCATTTTTTAAAACACTGAGGGAGCGTGTTATCGCTCCCTCAGTGTTTTTGAATCGCTCCCTCAGTGTTTTTAAATCGCTCCCACAGTGTTTTTGGAGATGAAACATTGAAACTAAAAGTGAAACATTGAAGCACAATGTTTCATCTCTTGAATGTGTTGATAATCAACAAGTTGAAACATAAAAATGAAACATGAAACATAAAAACATCAAAGGTAAAATATACGTAAGTAAAAGTGACGATTTTACCATCAGGTGCATTTTCCTAGATTTGAGGTCACCTCATCCTTTTACCGTTTATAGTCTATGCTACTTTTCTTCCCTATTTACCAAGAGACTTGAACATCTTGGTGATGCACTTTTTCTTCTGCTCCATGTTTGGGTGAACATAGAGATTAAGGGTTGTTGTAATGTTAGCATGACCGAGCAGTACGCTTACTGTCTTGTAATCGCAGTTGCTTTCAATGCAGCGTGTTGCAAAACTATGGCGTAGTCCGTGATACTTTAATCGAGGAATGTCGAGACGCGCCATCAACCGATGATAGTAGTTGCGATAGGTGCGTGGTTCGGTTGGCTTTTCTTCATTGGTCAGCACATAGAAGTCTGTGTTTACCACCTTTTTCAGTGGTTTCACCATCGCCAGCAGTTCCTTGTTCATTGGTATCTCACGGCATGAGTTCTTGGTCTTGGGTGTGTTGATGACCAGCTCTGTGTGCTTGTGTTCGCCCTCCACCATATAGATGCGCTCAATGGTGCGACTCACGGTAATAGTACCATTATCGGTATTGATGTCCGACCATTTCAAACCGCAAATCTCTCCGATACGCAAGCCTGTGGTCAGACTGATATAGATACCAAGGTTGCGGAATGTGAAGTTCTGTTTGATGAAATCAAGGATCTTCTTGTGGTGTGCCACCGTCAGCACCTCAATTTCCTTGTTGGTCTCTGTCGTGGGGTACTTGATGTCCCACTCGCAATAGTTCATCCATTCGTTCTTTACTCCGAACTTCATCACCATTTTCAGGACAATCAGAATATCCTTCACGGTCTTAATGCTTAGGCCGTCATTGAGTTTCTGCAAGACGAACTCCTGCACAAGTTTCTCACTCAGAGTCTCACAATCGCCAAATGATGGCAGAATGTGGTTCTCCAAAATTAACACATAAGCAGCGTATGTAGACTGCTTTACGTAGCGTTGCTTGTCACTTTTCCAAGCCAACGCAATTTCTCTAATTGTTTTTGTTGTCATTGTAATCCTTAATTTTGAAGGTGTACATAATAATTAGAGAAAATAAGCCTCTGATGTCCCAAATCTCAGATTCCCTGAGTTTCAGGGGGAGTGGGAGAAATGCAAGTTGGGAGATTACGGAAAAGTAGTAACAGGCAACACTCCTCCAACTAAAGATATTGAGAATTACGAAAATGGAACATATCTATGGGCTTCTCCTGCTGATTTAGGGACAATAAAGTCAATTACAGAGACAAAGACCATGTTGTCTGCCCAAGGTTTTTCAAAAACAAGGACATTGCCAAAAGGTAGCGTTCTTGTAACATGTATAGGTTCTACTATTGGTAAAACAGGAATGGCTACAAAAGAAATGTCAACAAATCAGCAAATAAATTCTATTGTGGTTAATGACAATAACGACAATGAGTTTGTATATTATGCAATACAAAGCGCATTCCCTCGTTATTTATCATCTATTGCAGTTCAAGCTGTTCCTATCATCTCTAAGTCAGCCTTTGAATTATTGCCTAACAATAGACCTTATTTACAAGAACAAAAGAAAATAGGTAAGTTCCTCTCCTTGCTTGACGAGCGCATCGCGACCCAAAACAAAATCATTGACAAGTTGCAGTCCTTAATCAAGGGAATTAGAAACGACGTTTTTGGAAAACTTAGAAAAAATATTGGCTTTAATGCAGTAGTTGGCGATGTTCTTGACTATGAACAACCACAACCATATATTGTTGAAAATACAGAATATACAGCAGAAGGGATCCCTGTATTAACTGCAAACAAAGCCTTTGTTTTGGGTTATACATCAGAAACTAACGGAATATACGACAAGGGCGATTGTATATTATTTGATGATTTTACTCTTGATTGCAAATATGTTGATTTTCCTTTTAAGGTAAAATCATCTGCTATCAAAATTCTAACGGCAAAGAATAAGGAACTCTTACGTTACACGTTTGAATTTTTGAAGTATCTTGATTTGTCAACAGATGAACATAAAAGACATTATATTGCAGAGACGCAAAATCAAGGAATTATTTTGCCAACTGAACAAATGGTTAAAACAATAGCCCACATATTTTCGACATTATCATTACGAATGGAAACTGCTGTAAAGCAGAGAAACGTATTTGAAAAACAAAAGCAGTATCTGCTTCGCCAAATGTTCATATAAACATCTGGCGGAGCAAGTATTGCTTCTGCTTTTCATATTGTTCCAACAATCTTTTGCTTACTAAAAGTTTTTCTTCATAAGCTTTCAGTAATTTAACTATAGCTTTTTGTGTATCAAAATCAGGAAGATAGACATAACAAGAAGAAAGGTTATTTGCTGTTATTGAGAATACCTTTGTTCCTTGTGCCAATCGCTTGATTTGGTTATGGAAATAGTGAGAATTAAATGCAAAGCCTTTGAAGCCTACGACAGTCCTATTCTTTATATCACGACCATGAATAGTATGTAATCCACAGATTGTATAACCTTCAATAGTATCAGCAAATTCTACGGATTTTGCTATTTCGCTAGTATCTTCTGAAGCATCTGCAAAAGCAACATCTCCAACTTGGCATAATGTATACTGCTTAGGTATTGCTTCATTTTTAATCATCGGTAAAGAGGCAGAGTTAATACCACGTGTCTGAAAACCGTGTATCAAACCATAATGTAGATTTCTAATTTCACCTTCTTCATAACTCAATTGCTCCCATGATAGCGAATTGGTAGAAAAGAATTGCATAAATGAACGTAAATAAGTTTTTTCCCACAAAGGATTATCCAATAAATTGTCCTCCAGTCCCTTGATTAAGGACTGCAACTTGTCAATGATTTTGTTTTGGGTCGCGATGCGCTCGTCAAGAAGTGATAAGAATGCCGCGATTTTATTTTGTTCTTTTAATTTAGGAATAAAGGTCTTATGTCTATGAACATAATTTCTATTTAATGTAGGAACTCCTGACCCAGTAGAATATTGTTCAATATGTATTGTTTGATATAAGTAATGTATAAACTTGGGGTTATTGTCATGAAAGTCTGTAACCCATAATGAAGTATTATGAGGCCAATAATAGCCGTCTTCGATATAGGTAAATTTTCCAATTGTGCCAGAACGACCTGTAACTAATCCTGGAGCAACACATTTATATGATGAATGATGATTCATGATGCCGTTGCTATAAACTACTGGGATTTTACCATTGCAAATTTGCCCTGTAGGTAAATCAAAGCCTCTTTGTAAAGGTGCAATATCTCCGATTGTTTTACTAATCCACTCCCCCTGAAACTCCTTAAATCTGAGATTTGGGACATTGAGTTTCTTATGTTCGTTAGTTATTGTCGTTGTCATTTTTAATCCTTAATTTGATGTTTCTGAAATAGTCTACCAGCTTGGTAGATAATTTAAGTTTCTTTTGGATTGAGGTCGAAAGGCAGCAGAGGCGTATCGTCATCGCCCTTATTAAACCTGTCAAAATCAGATATATATGAATGGTCTTGGATGAGTTTATATTTCTCATATTCTCCATAAGCCTTTGCTCTTGCTTCATCTTGCGAAACAGTTTCTGCCGAAGGGTTTGCCTCATAGTCCATTGCCGCAAGGAACTGGGCAAGTCGCTTTCGCCAATCTTCCATTGTTGTAATGATATGGCGTTGGGCACGAGTTTCTGCAAAGTCAAGAAATGATGTCGTTATGGCATTGAGTTGATTAAGTTCGGTGTCCGACAAATAGTTTTTGGCAACAATTGTGTCAGACTTTTGTACTCTACCGTCTGGTGCTTTCTTCCATGTAGTAAGTCCCATGTGCGGCTGTTCGGCATCGGCTCTGTTATAGACAATCTCTGCTGCGGTATGATGCGTGACAGCCAAGTGCATCATGTTCTGCACCATCTTGAAGAACAATTTGGTACTTTCTGATTTTGCGTCATAGTCAGCACTACACTCTGCATAGATGTCAGTTATCTTTTGGTAATAGCGGCGTTCTGACGTGCGTATCTCACGGATGCGTTCCAACAAGTCGTCAAAGTAGTCCTTGCCGAAATGCTTGCCTTGTTTCAGGCGTTCGTCATCAAGTACATACCCCTTAATGATAAACTCCTTCAATACAGATGTAGCCCATATACGGAATTGTGTGGCTTGATAACTGTTCACACGATAGCCAACGGCAATAATGGCATCAAGGTTGTAGAACAAAGGAGTACGTTCAACATCACGCTCACCCTCAAGTTGAACTTGTTGAATTTTTCTACAAGTTGCCTCTTTTGTAAGTTCTCCACTTTCATAAATTTGAGAAAGGTGATAAGCAATCGTTGCTCGGTCTACGCCAAACAAATCTGCCATGCGTTTTTGCGACATCCAAAATGTCTCGTTGTTGAATATCACTTCAATGCGGGTTTCACCTTGTGCTGTTTTATACAGCAATATGTTGGATTCCAGTGAGTTTTGGATAAGTTCTGTGGTAGAAACGGATTGCGAAAAATATTCTCTTGCTTGTTGCACCAGAGGTTTCTTTCCGTCTGCATTTTCAGCTATAATCATGCACGCCATACGAGACATACGGAATATGTTCACCTTTCTATATGCACCACTACCGAGCTTGACCATATCAACCGTTTGGTTGAAATGGTCATCAATCTTCATGCCTTTTTGATTGGCTACGGCAATTGCCTTATTTATGACATTTTGGAATTTCCAGTTAGTAGAATATCCCATAGCGTTGCACAGGTCGCGCGAACTCCAATATTCCTTGTTGTTTTCGTCAGTCCTGCGGATAGCATCAAACGTAGGACGCATTTCTGGTATATTATCTTTCTCAGCCATATAAAACGTTCTTCTAAAATTGTCCCAACCTGGTACAAAAAATTTATTCAACCAATCCCAACTCTTTCAGATAGCCTTCAATTTCTTTGTCAAGGTCAGCACGTTTTGCTTCCAGTTCCTTGATCTCTTTCATTACGGCATGAATGTCGATGGGCTCTTCTTCTTCAAAAGTGTCAACGTAACGTGGTATATTGAGATTGTAATCATTCTCTGCCACTTCTTGAAGTGTGGCGAGATGGCTGTACTTTTCTATCTCCTTGCGCTCACGATAGGTATCAACAATCTTCTTGATATGCTGCGGGCGGAGTTTGTTTTGGGTTTTGACCTTTTCAAACTCCTTGCTAGCATCAATGAAGAGAATGTTGTCATCCTCCTTACGGCATTTTTTGAATACCAAGATACAGGTCGGGATGCTTGTGCCATAGAAGATGTTGGCAGGCAGACCGATGATGGCATCCACATAGTTTTTCTTCTCAATGAGGAAACGACGGATTACGCCTTCTGCATTGCCACGGAAGAGCACACCATGAGGAGCTACACAAGCCATTGTGCCACCCTCATTGAGGTGGTAAATCATGTGGAGAATAAAGGCATAGTCGGCTGTCTTGCGTGGTGCCAAGCGTCCTGCCTTGCTGAAACGGTCATCGTTGTTGAACTTGTCGGCAGCACTCCATTCGGCAGAGAAGGGAGGATTTGCTACCACAGCGTCAAACTGAGTATCGCCAAAAGCATCAGCCTCCAAAGTATCACCATTCTCTATGCGGAAGTTACTAAACTTGATGCCATGAAGAAGCATATTCATACGAGCCAAGTTGTAGGTCGTAGGGTTCTTCTCCTGTCCGAAAATCTCGTTTGCATGACCTATGCTTGCTGCACGTAGCAACAGCGAACCACTACCACAAGTTGGGTCATAGACATTACGCAGACGAGCGTGACCGATGGTTACGATCTCTGCCAAGATACGGCTCACTTCCTGAGGTGTGTAGAACTCACCAGCTTTCTTGCCAGCACCTGCGGCAAATTGGCTAATCATATACTCGTAGGCATCACCGAGAATATCAATCTCTTGCGATGCTTCCACACCAAAGTCAATATCATCAAGGGCAAGAAGAACATTGCTGACCAAAGTGTTCTTGTCATCGGCAGTCTTGCCCAACTTGGGTGAAGCAAGGTCAATGTCAGAGAATAGACCTCCAAAGTCTTCTTCGCTGTCCTGTCCGAGGGTACTGTCCTCAATACGTTTCAATGAGCGTTCGAGCATAGGCAGAATGTTCTCCTTCTTCTTGATGCTCTCAATGACGGACGAGAACAGGAAGTTTGGTTCAATGAAGTAGCCGATATTTTCCAAGCACTCAGCTTTTACCACCTCCTGCAATTCTTCCACATCTTCATCTTTCTCCATTGTCCAAAGTTCTTTGAATGTCACTTCGTCATCAGCCAATGCATCATTGGCGTGTTTCTCTATCTTCTCAGACAAGTATTTGTAGAAGATGAAGCCAAGGGTGAAGTACATGAAGTCACTGGCAGACATATTGCCACGCAGTTTGTTGGCAACTTCCCAAAGTTGGTCACGGAGTTTCTGTTGTAATTCTTCACTCATATTAAGGTATTAAGTTTTAGTGATTAGTGATTAAGTTTGCTTTGTAGCATTTTTTCTTTAATTGTTTTTATAGAGGATGTCAATAGTTTGATTAATTCCTCTGCATCACTATAAACACTATCAAATTCATTATCTTTTAAATATTCACTCTCATGTAATAATTCTAACCAATAAATGGTTTCACTCGTTTCTTTCTGCGAGATAGACAATTTCGCAACAAAATCTGCTTCGCTTTGTCCGTAAAAGGCTTCGGCAATGTTTGCTCCGATACTTGTACCACTTCTAAGTAATTGTTTTGAAAGAACGTATTCTTTCTTTTCTTTACATAAATACTTGTACAAGCGTATAACCCTTAGTGCAAAAAGCTTGCTCTTATCTTTTAATATACTTTGCTTCATAATCCCTTTTTTTGTTTTATGTTTTAGTGATTAGATACTAAGTGGTTGCAGTGCAACACTTCATCACTTATCACTAATACTTCATCACTAATACTTCATCACTTATCACTAATACTTCATCACTTATCACTAATACTTAATACATAGAAAATGTTCTTATAATGGAACGCAATTTATCGAGTATTCTTGTCAATGCCTTGCGTTTTTTTATCAGTCCCAAGTGTTTCTCTTTCAATGCCTCTTGTATGATTTCAGGCTGTTCCTTTTGCAAGTAGTCATATTCAGAGAGGTAGTGATTGAGCACGGATGCATCCAAATCCTCTTCCTTGGCAAGTGTCTTTACGGCATTGTCGCGCTCGGTGACGATGTAGTTGTTCAACCGTTCTTCAAGGTCGCTTGTACCATCAGCCTTTTGTTTGCGAGCCATGAAATTGTCACGATCATCATCCACATTCTTCTGGATAAATCCGTCAATGAGTTTTGCCTTACTGCGAAGTTCAACATCCTTAATCATTGTGTCGATGATGTGCTTACGCCTCTCTTCGTAGTCCTCGCTATAAGGATTGAGGTCTGCAATCAACTCCAGAATGTAAGCCACATTGATGATGTCGCTATGCAGGAGTTCCAAGCAAAAATCAATATCGCCCATACCAGTTGCGACTTCTTCATGAGAATCTGGTTCACCAACCATGCTTAGGTCTTCCTCTGGAATTTGATAACCTTTCTTTGGATTATCGTTCTTGACAGCAAACGAATCGTATATATCAAGATACTTGCTGCGGAAGTCCATAAACTGTTGTTCTGTCATTCCGAGGTCGGGAGCATCCTCCTCAAACTCATCATACACTTGTATTTCTGCGTGTTTTTTGATGATGTCACGGAAAGCGAGGATAAACTGCTTTTTATCGTTCTCACTCTGCAAATAGTCCACATAGTGCGGTTCGGGATAATGCTCCAAGAAGTCCTTTGCCAATTCTTGATAGCTATTCTTGACATCATCAAATGGTGGTCGCACAATATCTTCAAGATTATTGCTGTTGCTGAAAAGTTTGATGGACTCGTCTACCTTGCTTTTCAAGTCACGGAAGCAAACCACCTTACCGAAACGCTTCTTTTCGTTCAACACACGGTTGGTACGGCTGAACGCCTGCAACAAACCATGATACTCCATGTTTTTATCAACATAGAGCGTGTTAAGTTTCTTGCTGTCAAAGCCAGTAAGGAACATACCGACAACTAAGCAGAGGTCAAGTGGCTTCATGTCCGCCTTCTTTTTCTTCATGCGAAGGTTGATGTCATCGTAATATGCACGGAAGTTTTCTGTAGTGAAACTCGTTCCATACATATTATTATAATCATCCATGATGGCTTGCAGCTCGTCTGCCTCGCCTGTGCTGTCGCTTACATAACCGCCAGTGTTCATACCGGTCTGCTCATCGTCTTGACTACTATTGGCAGCGTATGTGAAAACAGCTCCAATCCTTATCTTCGGATTGAGGCTCTTGAATATCTTGTAATAGCGGATAAGCATCGGTACAGACTGCACGGCAAACAACGCGTCAAACTCACCGTCGAATGTTGACTTATTGAAATTATTAAGGATGAATTTGGCAATCTCCGTCATGCGGTCTTGGTCGGCATTATCCACATCCTCATTGCCGTGGTAATACTCCACAAGAAAACCAAGCACATTTTCATCGGCAATGGCATCCTTTATCAAGTATTTGTGAAGACAGTTGCCGAAGATTTCCTTTGTGGTATGTCCGTCCACCGCATTCTCAACAAATATAGGAGTACCAGTAAAACCGAATATCTGCGTGTTGTCGAAGAACTTTACGATGTTCTTGTGGCAATCTCCGAAATGGCTTCGATGACACTCATCGAATATCATCACGATGCGAGAATGACGTATTTCTTCTATACGACTGCTATACCACTGCTTGCTGACAGCTGCATTAAGTTTCTGAATGGTGGTAATAATAATCTTTGAATTACTGTGCAGACGCTTCACCAGTTCGTCTGTGTTGTCGGTACTGTCAACGGCACCAGGCTCAAAGGCCTCGTATTCGGCTTGTGTCTGCGTGTCAAGGTCGTGGCGGTCTACCACAAACATCACCTTGTCTACATCGTCTAACTCCGATACAAGTTGGGCAGCCTTGAATGATGTCAAAGTCTTTCCTGCACCAGTTGTATGCCAGATATAGCCGTTGTCATTAGAGTTTTCCACACGGTCGAGAATCTTCTCCACTGCATAGAACTGATAAGGACGAAGCACCATCAGGCCCTTGTCGCCCTCATGCAAGACGATATACTTACCGATAATCTTGCCCAACGTACACTTGTCGAAGAACACTGTGGCAAACTTCTCCAAGTCGTTGAAAGGCACATTGGCTGCATCCGTCCAGTTGAATGTGAACTTATAGCCACTATTCGGATTGTTGGCGAAATAGCGAGTGTTTACACCATTGGATATGACAAACAACTGGATGTAGTCAAACAGTCCATGGAAAGAAGTCTTGTGATAGCGTTGTATCTGGTTGTATGCCTGTTTCAATTCTACGCCTCTACGCTTCAGTTCTATCTGAACCAATGGCAATCCGTTGATAAGTATCGTCACATCGTAGCGACACTTCTTTCTGCCCTCAACCGTAATCTGATTGGAAACTTGGAACTCGTTCTGACACCAGTGAGTACGGTTCAAGAACTCCACCCATAGGCGTTCACCGCTTTCCAGTTCAAGAGGAAAGAGGTCTCGCAGTTTTTTTGCCTTTTCAAAGCGAGTGCCACCTTCAAGATAGATAAGTATCTTTTCAAACTCAGACTCTGTAAATTCGGTACGACCCAATTCTTCCAATTTCTTCTTGTTGTGTTTCTCCAACTGTTTCTTGAAATTGGCAGATAGGTTCTTCTCCTCTTCAATATGAACATACTCGTAGTTCATCTTTTGAAGAGTATCTATAAGTCCGTTTTCGAGGGCAGCTTCACTTTGTACTGACATATCTTATCTTTTTTATCGTTACACTTATAAGAAGGTTTTCGTTAAGCCAGATGAGCAGAGCTAAGTTTACTTAAGCTCTGCCATGGCGAGAAAACGTGCCATAAAATGGAACATGGCTATTCATTCGTTTGCAGGAAATGAATATCCAAGGCATTCTCTATTTTGCTTATGGCTTCAAGCGAAAGATTCTCACGCCCTTTTAAGATTTTTGAAATGTACTGTTGGGTGCAATTCATTTTCTCTGCCAACATCTTTTGAGTCATTCCAAGTTCCTTCATTCTTGCTGACATGATATTGGCTATCATCTGCGAATGGTTAAACCACGGTTTTTCTTCTTGGCTCATTTGTGCTCCCTTATTTTGAACAGGAGATATTGTTTCCTTTATCATCTTAGACGTATTTCGCTTTGTACCATTTATATTTGGTTATTGCCATTTCGCCTACAAAGATAACTGATTTTAATGTGAAAGCACAACTACAGGGTTGTCTCTCTATGTAAATGAGACAAAATTATGCAATTGACTTGTTTTTGTAATCTATTATACTTCAAGATAAAACCTATAACTCCAAATAACGCTTCACTCATTGTATGGTACTTACCCCTTTACCACAGAACTTCACCGCCTCCCTTATGGAATAGCCTTTACGGAGTAGACTTATTACTTCCCTATATTCGGTTTTCATCTGTTCTGCCGTTTTTACAGAGCCTACCTTGCGTCCGAGTTTTCCACCTTTCTCCTATATACCGTTTCCGTCCTGACTGCAATCGGAATGAGATATTGTCACGTTCCAATTGCGCACAGGTCGAAAGCGTGGCTATCATTATAGGAGCAAAGAGGAACGGATGTCCTTCATCATCCAATAATGTAAGTTGTTCCCAATCGGCTAATTTAGGAAAGAATAACGAACCCATCCAAGATCAGCTTTTATCCCTAATAAACTGTAAATCTGTGATATTACATCACCTTACTATCCTTTCGTTTCCGATGGTTAGACCCGCTTGGGATAATTGTAGAGGCTTTCAAATTGCAGTTTACTTAATTATTCTTTTAAGAACTCACTGACGATACGAACGGATTCGTTGAAGGCCGTGGGCTGACCGGGGACGGTGATGAAGAGGTGAGTGGCGGTGGGGAATACGTGATACGAAAGCGGGTGATCTAAGGATTGTAAGCGCTTGGCCCAAGCAGTGGTTTGGTCGAACAAGATGTCGTGACCTGCTGATATGAGCAACACGGGAGGTAATTGCTGCAAGGTATCGTCGGTGGCTAAACCTACAGAGACGAGTGGACTTTGCTGTTGGCCTGCAGCGTAAGCTTCGTTAAAGGCTTCGAGTAGCTCGGCATCGTCACCATAACCTTGGGCGTAAGTGCGCCACGAAGGAGTGACGCGGGTGAAGAGTTCCGTTACGGGATAGATGGGGATAAGGCTATAGACACTGCTCTTTCCGCCTACGGTCATGGCAGTGGCTATGGCCAAGTTGCCGCCAGCACTGTCGCCTCCAATGCTAACACGCGTGGTGTCGCCTCCAAATTCTGCGGCATGGCCTTTGAGATAATTGAAAGCCATGCGGCAGTCATCGAGCGGAGCGGGGTAAGCATGTTCGGGTGCTAAACGATAGTTGAGTGCTACGACGCAAATGTTGGCCCTTTTGGCTACGGCAGCACAAAAGCGCATGCAACTATTAATGCTACCAAAGCACCAGCCGCCCCCATGTAGATAGAGCAAGACGGGGCGTGGCTTTGAGGTGAGTTGCGTTGATCGAAATAAAGTCATAATGGGAGTGAGCGTAACGGCTTTTACTCCTTCGGGCAGCGTAGGAGCAACGTTGCGGCTCTCGCGGATTTGTTGCAACGCGCGTGCATCTCCTTGTATGGCCATACGCACGGCCAAAGCCTGCGTATGTTGCAATGTGGGCGACATTGACTGCAAGAAGGCGGTCTCGTCACGCAGCATGGCTTGTTGTAAGACTTCGCTTGGAACTGTTTGGGCGCAGCAGGGCGAGAGTAATGCGGTAATAAATAAGAAGATGGGAAAAAGACGTTTCATGGAAATGGGTAGATATAGAAAGAGCTGAGAAGCGTGATACTTCTCAACTCTTTATTTATTAGAAGATAACTTTTCGTCCTTTACTGACGTAAACGCCACCTTTCGCTGGAGCGGTGACACAGCGGCCACTTATGTCGTAAAGTAGGGCATTTTTACCCGCTCAAATCGTTACAGAGCCATGTAAGCTTTAAGAATCACCTATATGGATTAGTCATCAAGTTTGCGGTAGCGAATGCGCTTAGGCTCTTCAAGGCCGAGGCGCTTGGCTTTGTTGATCTCGTAGTCCGTATATGAACCTTCGAAGAAGAACACATTGCCATTGCCCTCAAAGGCAAGAATGTGGGTACAAATACGATCAAGGAACCAACGGTCGTGGCTAATCACAACGGCACAACCGGCAAAGGCTTCCAAACCCTCTTCGAGTGCTCGAAGCGTGTTTACGTCGATGTCGTTGGTAGGCTCATCGAGCAACAATACGTTGCCCTCCTGCTTCAAGGCTAAGGCCAACTGCAAGCGGTTGCGCTCACCACCTGAAAGTACACCACACTTCTTCTCTTGGTCAGCACCAGCAAAGTTGAAACGGCTGAGGTAGGCACGCGCGTTGATGTCGCGACCGCCCATGCGCATAAGTTCGCTGCCACCGCTGATTACTTCGTAAACCGTCTTTTCGGGGTCAATGTCTTTGTGTTGTTGGTCAACGTAGGCCAACTTAACCGTTTCACCCATTTCGAACGTACCTGCATCGGGCTTATCAAGTCCCATAATAAGGCGGAAGAGCGTAGTCTTACCCACACCATTCGGACCGATTACGCCGACAATGCCTGCAGGGGGAAGCGTGAAGTCAAGGTCTTTGTAAAGCACCTTATCACCAAAGGCCTTTGATACACCGTGTGCTTCGATTACTTTGTTGCCCAAGCGTGGGCCATTCGGTATGAAGATTTCGAGTTTCTGCTCCTTCTCCTTTTGGTCTTCGTTCAGCAACTTGTCGTAAGAGTTCAAACGCGCCTTACCCTTCGCTTGACGCGCCTTAGGAGCCATGCGCACCCATTCCAACTCACGTTCGAGCGTCTTGCGGCGCTTGCTGGCCACTTTCTCTTCTTGCTCCATGCGTTTGCTCTTTTGTTCGAGCCATGAAGAGTAGTTGCCCTTCCAAGGAATGCCTTCGCCACGGTCGAGCTCGAGTATCCAGCCTGCTACGTCGTCAAGGAAGTAGCGGTCGTGGGTCACAGCGATGACCGTACCCTCGTATTGGTTGAGGTGTTGTTCCAGCCAGTCAATACTTTCGGCATCAAGGTGGTTGGTAGGTTCGTCGAGCAGTAGCACGTCAGGCTTTTGGAGCAACAAACGGCAGAGCGCAACACGACGACGCTCACCTCCTGAGAGGTGCTCAGCCTTTTGGTCGGCAGGCGGAAGGCGAAGCGCGTCCATAGCACGCTCGAGTCGGCTGTCGAGGTTCCAAGCGTCAGTGGCATCGAGTATATCTTGCAACTCACCTTGGCGTGCAAAGAGTTGGTTCATCTTGTCCTCGTTCTCATAATACTCTGGCAAGCCAAACTTTTGGTTAATCTCTTCGTACTCAGCCAAGGCGTCAACAACGCTTTGAACACCCTCCTGTACGATTTCTTTCACCGTCTTTTGATCGTCGAGGTGAGGGTCCTGTGGCAGATAGCCCACGGTGTAACCTGGTGAGAACACTACTTCGCCTTGATAGTCGTTGTCAAGGCCTGCGATGATCTTCATCAACGTTGACTTACCCGCACCATTCAGACCGATAATACCGATCTTAGCTCCGTAAAAGAAACTGAGGTAAATGTTTTTAAGTACCTGCTTGTTATTTTGTTTGATGGTCTTTGACAGACCTACCATAGAGAAGATAATCTTCTTGTCGTCTACTGTGGCCATAGGAGGTTAATGTGCAAATGTGAGAATGTGAGATTGTGAGAATGATTGATTAATGCGTAAATGCTACGCCTTTCAGCGAATGTTCACATTGATAATTATTTCTTCTTCAATGTTATGATTACGTTGCCGTTGGCATCTTTGAGCAACATCTCGTTGTCCTTTACTTCAGAGGATTTTACCTTGCTGAGTGCGTCCATGAAGCGGCTCTCGTAAGTATCGTCGGGGCAGAGCATACGCGTCATGCCCATCTTAGAGAAGTTGGGTTTGCCGTTAGCAAAGTCCTTTAAGTTGATTTCGCCCGTTAGGCGATTGCAACCTGTGAAACCATAGACGTGGCCTTTAGAGGTGTCGAAACCTAAGAAAGGCGTTTCATCACTGGGCGTAATATTCTGACCATTCAAGTTCGTTACGCTCCATTCGCCAGCTACGGTGTAGGCTGACTTACTTGTAGCACACGATGCTAAGAGCAGCATGGTGGCGGGAATGATATAAAGTATCTTTTTCATATCGTATGTATATATAATTATAGTGTTTTATTCAATCACCCAATCAGTGATATTGCCCTTTTCACTGTCAAAGTTTACGCCTACTTTCGTTACGGGCAAGGAACTAAGGCTAAAGCGCTCGCGATAATGCTTAAGGTTAATTTGTTGCATAGCCGTTTGAGCGTCTTTATTAAGTTTGAGTTCAAGCAGGTAAATGCGCGTTCGCGTCATCAATACCATGTCGATACGGCCATGCGGGGTATGCACCTCAACGTCGACCATGTATTCTGTCAGTAAGGTAAAGATAACGTAAAGCATTTGTTGATAATGCCCTTCGTAATTCTTTACGTTGCAGTAAGGCACAGTGCTAAGAAAACTTTGCAATAGTTGCAGCGCGCCATTCATATCGTCGTTGCGGATAAAACGTGCTATCTTGGCTATGGTCACAGCCCCCGATTGTCCGAAAGCCAAATAGTTGGGGAGTAGGTTTTGGAAGAGTCCAATGCGAATTTCGCGGTTGGGAAGGTCGAGCGTGTACACTTCAAAGTCCGCATCATAGTCCTTAATCGTCAAATAACCGCTTTGGTAAAGCAACGGGGTTAGTGATGTCATGTTTTCAGTAGGAGCATCAAACTCAAACTTCCTTGCTTCAATTTTGCTTAAATCGCTTGGAAGCACGTCGAACTTACGCATCATTTCGAGCAAGTAAGTAGGCGTACCTGTTGAGAACCAATAAGGGTCTAAATTGCCATTTGTAAAGGCAGCGAGTAGACTAAAGGGGTTGAACACGTCGGGCGAGGGCCAGGTGAAGTGATAACCATCGTAATTGGTAGTAATGGCCTCAAGCGTTTCGTCATAAGTTTTGCCCAAGCGTTCGGCTAAGGAGGCAATGTCTACTTGCAATTGATTTTCCACCTCGTCCTTCGTAATGCCGCAAAGTCCTGCATATTCGGGTTGCATGCTGATATTATTAATATTATTCAGCTCGCTGAATATGCTCACTTGTGAGAACTTCGTAATGCCCGTTATGAAGACAAAACGCAGATAAGGGTCAGCATCCTTAATCGGACTATAGAAGTTGCGCATCACCTGACGCAGTTGAGTAAGGTTCTCCTCCTCATGCACAACATCAAGCAGTGGCGCATCGTATTCGTCAATCAGTAACACCACTTGTTTGCCTGTTTGTTGGTAGGCGGCTTGAATGAGGGCCGTAAGACGATCGTTCGAATCAATAGAAGAGGCTTTGATGCCATATTTATCTTCTTGCTCTTTAAGACGTTGACTTAAAAATCTTTCAAGAGTCTCCTTCTCCATGTGCTTTCCCCCAGCCATGCTGAAGTGCAATACAGGATAGGCAGTCCATTCCTTTTCTAACTTTTCGATAGCAAGACCTTCGAAGAGTTCTTTCTTACCCTCAAAGTAACTCTTTAAGGTTGACACCAACAATGATTTACCAAAACGACGCGGACGACTAAGGAATACGTTCTTACCACCAGTATGTGTCATGTGGTAAATATATTCCGTTTTGTCAAGATATAGTAAATTTTTCTCTCTTATTTCAGAGAAAGTCTGAATGCCCAAAGGGTAAAGTCGTGGTATTTGGTTTATCATAATGCCAAAGTTTTATTTTTATTGCATCGGGTTCCACCCTTGTGCTTTGAGGTCGAACTCGTTGCCGTCGCGTGTGATGAGCTTTGCGCCCAGTTCGGGACGCGTGATGTGGCCAATCACCTTGATGTCATCCAATTGTTCCACCTTCTCATGGTCAGTCAACGGAACGGTGAAGAGCAATTCATAATCCTCACCTCCATTGAGCGCGGCGGTGTAGACGTTCATATTAAACTCCTCAGCCGTAACGGCCGTTTGGTAATCGATAGGAATGCGCTCTTCATAGATGCGGCAGCCCGTATGGCTTTGTTTGCAGATGTGCATGGCCTCAGACGATAGTCCGTCGCTAATGTCCATCATTGATGTAGGACGAATGCCCGCTTCGTGGAGACGTTGGATAATGTCGCGACGCGCCTTTGGCTTGAGCAATCGCTCAATGAGATATTCGCGACCAGAGAAGTCAGGTTGTGCAGCTGTCTCAGGGTTCGACTTTTGTGACTCAAAGATTCGCTTCTCGCGTTCCATGAGTTGTAGTCCCATATAAGCAGCTCCCAAGTTGCCGCTCACGCAGATAAGGTCGGTATCTTTTGCTCCCGAACGATAAACAATATCCTCTGCTTGTGCTTCGCCAATGCAAGTAATGCTGATGGCTAATCCCGTAAGCGAAGTAGTCGTATCACCTCCTACGATGTCTACTCCGTGACGCTCGCAAGCTAATCGAATGCCTGCATAAAGTTCGTCAAGATGTTCCACCTTAAAGCGTCGCCCCACGGCGATGCTTACTAAAAGCTGACGGGGCGTACCATTCATGGCATAAACGTCAGAAAAGTTGACCATAGCCGCTTTGTAGCCCAAGTGTTTGAGAGGCGTGTAGGTGAGGTCGAAGTGAATGCCCTCCATGAGCATGTCGGTCGTGACCAAAAGTCGTCGGGGGTCGGCAGCCTCAGAGCTATATTGCAGTACGGCACAATCATCGCCCACGCCACGCAGCGTAGAAGCATTGCGAAGTTCAAGTCCTTCCGTCATGCGGTCAATCAGACCAAATTCACCTAATGTAGAGATATCTGTCATTTTGCTTACGTGTCCTTTCTTAATGCTTTAGAAGTAGAAACCCAATCCAATGCGTGCGCCCACTGTGCTCTTCTTAGAGAAAGAGTCGAGTGACATCTTGTAGTATAGAGAAGGCTCAATGGTGATGTAGCGGTTAACGAAGAAGGCATACCCTACTTCTAAGGGAATTTGTACATCGTTGTCAGAGGGCGTGTAGTGTACATAGTCAGCGCCAGCACCTAAGTAAACGCCACATTGGTCGAAGTAATATCTAACGCCCGCACCAATTGAAACGTCATCGATTTGTTTCGTATGATCGTATGTTACCGTTCCGCGTAACATAAAGCAGTCACCCATAAAGTAGCCTGCAGTGGCATCTAAGCCAAAGCGGAACTTTTGATCGCTGCTATAAGATAGTCCGAGTCCTGACAAAGAGGCGCCTACATATTTCGTGCCTTTAGCAAATTGAGCATTGGCTGTGTTTACTCCTACGATGAGCAGAAGAAGTGCAAAGAGTATCTTTTTCATATTGAGTATTGTTTGTTAGCTGTAAAGAATATAATAACGAGTATAAATTCTATCCCTTCCTTCCCTTTTTATTTTCTTATTTTGCAAAGATAGTGCAAGGCGAATGCAGAACGTCAAGCTTGCTTGTACGCTATGCTGAGCCGCAGCCTATCTTATGCAAAGATAGTGCAAGGCGAATGCAGAACGTCAAGCTTACTTGAACGTTATGCTGAGCCGCAGCCTATCTTATGCAAAGATAGTGCAAGGCGAATGCAGAACGTCAAGCTTGCTTGAACGCTATGCTGAGCCGCAGCCTATCTTATGCAAAGATAGTGCAAGGCGAGAGAAGTACAAAACGAAAACCTAAAAGTTTTCATTTTGTACTTCCGAGCCGCTTATTTTATGTAAAGACAGCACAAGGTACGAATTTAGACAAACTGCAATTTAATTTCCTAATTGGGGGGCGAGTTTGTAACCCGCGGCAGCAGCATGTATGTTCTCGCGCTAAGCGACTATAAGTAGATGCTCAAAAACTGCTGCTGTCGCGGGTTACAAACCCGCCCCCCAATTAGGCAGACTATTTGCTGTTTTCAAACTTTCTGCAGTATCTTTGAATAAGATACGCGGCGGCTCGGCAATGCAAAATGAAAGTTTTCGGACTTTCATTTTGCATTGCGCTCGCCTTGCAGTATCTTTGCAGACAAAATCATAAAAAAATAAAATAAATGAACGTTTTAGAACTCAGCGAACAAGAGATACAACGCCGCAACTCACTTGAGGAATTGCGCAACTTGGGCATTAATCCCTACCCCGCTGCCGAATATGAAGTGACAGCGTATAGCGACGATATTAAAGACAACTTTAATGAAGACGAAAAGCGCGAAGTGTGCATCGCTGGACGCTTAATGGGACGCCGCGTTATGGGTAAGGCCAGCTTTGCCGAGTTGATGGACTCTAAAGGCCGCATTCAGGTGTACGTTACACGTGACGATGTTTGCCCTGGCGATGACAAGACGCTCTACAACACAGTATTTAAGAAGTTACTCGACTTGGGCGACTTTATCGGTGTGAAAGGTTTCGTTTTCCGCACACAGACAGGCGAAATCTCTGTACACGCACAAGAGTTGGTACTCCTCTCTAAGAGCCTCAAGCCGCTACCTGTCGTAAAGGAGAAGGATGGTGTTACTTACGATGCCTTCAACGACCCCGAACTTCGCTATCGTCAGCGCTACGTTGACCTTTTGGTCAACCCTGAAGTGAAGGACATCTTCTTGAAACGCTCGTTAGTAGTCAAGACCATGCGCGAATACTTCGACGAGGCTGGCTACACAGAGGTTGAAACACCGATTCTGCAACCCATTCCTGGTGGCGCTAGCGCACGTCCGTTCATTACTCACCACAACTCACTCGACATCGACCTCTACCTTCGTATCGCTACCGAGCTTTACTTGAAGCGCCTTATCGTTGGCGGCTTTGAGGGCGTTTACGAAATTGGCAAGAACTTCCGCAATGAGGGTATGGACCGCAACCACAACCCTGAGTTCACGTGTATGGAACTTTACGTTCAGTACAAGGACTACAACTGGATGATGTCATTCACCGAGAAGTTGTTGGAGCGCATCTGCGTAGCCGTTAATGGTAAACCCGAAAGCGTTATTGACGGTAAGACTATCAGCTTCAAGGCTCCTTTCCGCCGCTTGCCTATCTTGGAAGCTATCAAGGAAAAGACAGGTTACGACCTCAATGGCAAGAGCGAAGACGAAATTCGCGACATCTGCAAGAAGTTGAATATGGAGATTGACGATACCATGGGTAAGGGTAAGTTGATCGATGAGATGTTTGGCGAGTTCTGCGAAGGCACTTACATTCAGCCTACCTTCATCACCGACTATCCTATCGAGATGTCACCGCTCACAAAGAAGCACCGCGACAATCCTGCCTTGACCGAACGCTTTGAGTTAATGGTAAATGGTAAGGAGTTGGCCAATGCTTACTCAGAGTTGAACGACCCCATTGACCAAGAAGAACGTTTCCAAGATCAGCTCCGCCTCTCTGAGAAGGGTGACGATGAAGCGATGTTCATCGACCAAGACTTCCTCCGCGCCCTTCAGTATGGTATGCCCCCTACGTCAGGTATAGGTATTGGCATTGACCGTTTGGTCATGTTGATGACTGGTCAGACTCAGATTCAGGAAGTTCTCTTCTTCCCACAAATGCGCCCTGAGAAGAAGGCTCCTCGCGACAAGGCCGACAAGTACGTTGCCGCAGGCATTGCTGAAGAGTTAGTTCCCATCCTCCAGAAGGTAGGTTACTACTTAGTAACTGATCTCAAGGACGTAAAGGCTCAAAAGATCCAACAACAGATTGGCGAGATAATCAAGAAGTATAAACTTGATATCGAGAAGCCCAGCGTACAGGACATTGAGGGCTGGAACGTGTAGTGAATGTGCAAATGTGAGAATGGGTAAATGTGCAAATGGTTTATAGATTTTCAAATTATCTGCACTTCCCCCCGACTTGTACATTTACACATTTCCCAATTTGCACATTCCCCAATTTGTACATTCCCCAATTTGTACATTCACACATTTACACATTTGCACATTAACTAAGTACCGTGTACGATTTAGGAAACATAGCCGTTATGGGCAGTGGCTCGTGGGCCACAGCCATTGCAAAGATGCTACTCGAAAGGGTGGAGCATCTGCATTGGTATATCCGTAGGCAAGATGCCATTGATGACTTCGTGCGCACTGAGCATAACCCTTCTTACTTGACCAGTGTACACTTTGACACGAGCCGCATCACCTTCTCGACGGACATCAACGAAATTGTACGCTCTTGCCGCACCTTGGTGTTTGTCACACCGTCTCCTTACTTAAAGAACCACCTGCGCAAACTCAAGGTGAAGCTTCACGATAAGTTTATCATCACTGCCATTAAGGGCATTGTAGCAGATGAGAATTTGGTTTGTTCGGAGTTCTTCCGTGTGGTGTACAATGTGCCTGATGAGAACTTAGCCGTGCTTGGTGGCCCTAGTCATGCCGAAGAGGTCGCCTTAGGACGCCTTACCTACCTCACGGTAGGATGTGCTGACAACGAGAAGGCAACGGCCTTTGCCGAGACGATAGCATCGAGCTATGTGAAGACCAAGACTTCGGCCGACGTCATTGGCATTGAATATGCTTCCGTTCTGAAGAACGTCTACGCCATAGCAGCAGGCATTTGTAATGGACTAAAGTATGGCGACAACTTTCAGAGTGTACTAATGTCCAATGCCGTACAAGAGATGAATCGCTTCTTACGCGCTGTCTACCCTATCGACCGCTGCGTATATGATAGCGTTTACTTAGGCGACCTCTTAGTGACGGGGTATTCTAACTTCTCGCGCAACCGCGTGTTTGGCACCATGATAGGTAAGGGCTATAGCGTTAAATCGGCACAGATCGAAATGGAAATGATTGCCGAAGGCTATTACGGCACGAAGTGTATGAAGGACATCAACAAACACTATCACGTCAATATGCCCATTCTCGATGCTGTGTATAATATTCTATACGAGCGCATATCGCCTACTATTGAGATTAAGCTCTTAACGGATTCGTTTAGATAACAGATTCATTTAAATAGAAAAAGGTCTCTTCCTCACTTAGAGGAAGAGACCTTTTTTTTGGGGGGGGAGTTCATCGAATATATCCCGTATGAAACGAGAATATTCTAAAAAAGTTCTAAGAAAAAGTCTAAGAATAAAAATAATAAATTATTGTTTCTTCTCAACGAAGCCTCATGTCAACATTGACTATGAAATTCCCCCTCCTGACAAACAGCTTGTAAATTGGCAATAAAATAACTTTTTGGACATCTCTTATCGGTGATCATTTTATGGTCACCCTTTGGAGGTTGGAAACGCATATGGTTTATTGTTTATGGAAATATTATCCCGAACTCACGTTATTAGCTGAGAAGCAACTGTTTAGAACGACTTTTACTGCTTAGGATACTTACATATATTCCGTACAAGTGTTCTCAATAAACTGCAATTTATCTGCCTAATTGCAGTTTATCGTTATCACATTCAACTTTTCCGTTCAATCGCCCACCATGCATAAACAATGTAGGCTAAGACGAAGGGGATGAGCAGACTTACCACTGCCATAACACTGAGCGTAAACTCACTCGAACAACTATTGGCTAAGCAGAGCGATGACTGAATGTCCGTAACAGACGGATAATAGGCCGTATTGTTCAGACCTGATATTAATAACAATGTCATTACTGCTAAGACAGTACCTATGCCTACCCACCAGATTCCACACTTTTTCTGTTTATTCATTAAAGTGATAGCGATGCCTATCAACACCAAGACTACACCTAATATAAACATAACAGACACAAGAGGCAAAGCCATGAAATTATGCCAATACTTGCTACTCTCGACTACGAACTGCTGTTGGGCGAGCTGATATGTCAATCCATCGATGAGGAGCAAACGAACCACAAAAGCTACGAAAAGCACAAGGAAAGGAATTGCATTCACCAACACATGTTTGTGCAGACGAGAAGTTAGTTCGTCATTCTGATTGCGATTGAGTAAGTAAAGTGCTCCCAATACACGTGATAAGAAAAGTACGGCAAGTCCTAATACCCAATTCCAAGGATTTGCTAAAGCTTCTAATCCATGCCAACCACTGTCCCACTGGCTAATAACAGGCGAAGCCATACCTTCTCCGCTGACCACACCTAATGCATTGTGGTCAACGTGGAATGCTGAACCCGTAAAGAACGTAGCCACTGCTGCTCCCAACACAAAGGGGCCAACCAATCCATTAAACACTAAGAAATAGCGGTAAGTAGCTTGTCCTAAAAGATTGTTCGGCTTATTTTGATATTCATAAGCCACAGCTTGCAACACGAAGCTCACCAAGAGAAGCATCCATATCCAATAAGCCCCTCCAAAACTGGTACTATAGAACAGAGGGAAAGAAGCAAAAAAGGCGCCACCGAAGGTGACGAGCGTAGTAAACGTGAGTTCCCACTTACGCCCTGTTATGCCAATAATATACGAGCGCTCTTCTTTCGTGCGTCCGACACAATATAGAAGAGAATTGGCACCTTGCACAAACTGCAATAACACCAATAGGCCTGCTAATAACGACACTAACAGCCACCAATATTGTTGAAGAAATGTATACATGATTTTTACGCTATTATTTTGTACACTAACTTAACTTTCGTGTTCCTCGTCCGACGACGTTTGCGGCCCTTGACTAATCGCCTTGCACATAATACGCACCTCTGCGGCTAATAATAAGGTGAAAAGCACTACAAAGAGGAAGAACGTAATCATTACATTCATGGGAGAGAGTTGCGACACGGCAACACCCACAGGCAACAAGTCTTGAATAGTCCAAGGCTGACGTCCCACTTCAGCCACGATCCAACCCGCTTGCCCTGCTACATAAACCATCGGAACAGCCCACACGCCTAACCACAACAGCCAACGATAGTTGGCCAAAGTGCCTCTACGGGCTAACCACCCCACTACTAATAAGATGACAAAGAGCAAAGAACCCAAGCCCACCATGAAGCGAAATGACCAATAAACCAATGGTACGGACGGCACTAAATCAGTCTTTTGCTTTAAATAGCCATAACCCATATAGGCTTCATGAGCGCGTAAGGTGTCGAGTGCGACTTGAGCAGCAACCTTGTTAGCAGTGCGTTGTTGGCGATAGGCTGCAAAAGCTGCAATGGCTTTACGACCACGCTCCATTTTTTCATCAGCAGAAGGCACACGAGTGCCGTCGGGCAACGTATAACCATCGAGCAAATCGTTGATACCTGGCACATAACCTTCTATATTGTGCGTCGCTAAAATGGATAGTACTCCAGGTACTTCTATGCCTGGCACGATACTAAAGGGGGCACGCACACCGCCCTGCTCCAATCCTTCGGCTGCTGCCAACTTCATAGGTTGCTCGCGAGCGATAGAAAGGCCACTCTGATCGCCCGTACCCATTACGATGAGCGTAGAAATGATACCAACCACGCTGGCCACCTTTACGGAACGCAGTGCCAATTCACTATGACGCTTCCGTAGCAAGAACCAACAACATACGCCTATCACAAATACGGCTCCCGTCATCCAACCACTCGAAACGGTATGGAAGAACTTTACCACCGCCGTTGGCGAGAGAGCCACACTCATGAAGTCGGTCATTTCATTGCGCACCGTGTCAGGATTGAAGGTCATACCTACGGGGTGTTGCATCCAAGCATTGGCCACCAATATCCACCAGGCCGAGAGCGTAGCCCCAAGTCCTGTCAACCATGTAGAAGCAAGATGAAAGCCTCGGCTCACCTTATTCCAGCCAAAGAACATCACGGCTATGAACGTGGCTTCCATAAAGAAAGCTACAATGCCCTCAATGGCAAGGGGGGCTCCAAAGATGTCGCCCACGAACCATGAGTAATTGCTCCAATTGGTGCCAAACTCAAATTCAAGAATCAAACCTGTGGCCACTCCAATGGCAAAGTTGATGCCAAAGAGTTTCATCCAAAACTGCGCGGTACGTTTCCACCTTTCGTCTTTGGTGGTGTAATAAAGGGTTTCCATCACGCCTTGTATCAAGGCCAAACCCAACGTCAACGGCACAAACAGCCAATGATAGCAGGCTGTCAGTGCAAACTGCGCACGCGACCAATCTATGGTGCATGTCTCAAGCGCTGTTAGTAATGTCATAATGGTATAGATTTAGTTATAAGTTACAAATGAAGGAGAAAAATGCAAACGTGAGAAGATTTCTCAATTACAAAATTATCAGGGGTAAAAATTTTGTTTTTAGATTGTTCTAATTCTGTCGGTTAAATTGCACATTTTTTAATCTTCTTCCAACTTGTTCGCTCTTTTGTGCATCGTCAAGCCCTTTCAGCATTGGCTGAAAAAAGAAGATGCGAAGCACAACAAATATCACGAATAGCTTCAGCAGAATAATAATCCATAGTGTACGTCCCCACGTCATCTGTCGAAAACCGTCACGATAAAAGGTCCACACACGATGAATAGCATTTAAGTTTGTATAATTCATGCAGCAAATATAGCGTTCTATTGTAATCATTACAAAATGAAAACTATTTTGTTTTACACTTTTGTGTTGCAAAACATAAGCTGAAGCAGAAGCTTTAGGATTTTTAGAAAGATATAAACTGCAATTAGGCAGACAAATTGTAGTTTATATGAATGCTTCAGCCTTGCTCTACATCATATAGCCATACTCATGCATGATTTTGATTACCTCTGAATACATTTTCTTATTGCCAAGTTGGGGGAGCGAACCCTCACCTGGGGGCATCACGTCCTCACCTGGGGGCGACGCGTCCCCGCGTCGGCATTTGCTTGGCAAGGCTCGATGCCTTGCCAAGCAAATACAA